>Ga0123356_10001510_pt1 | contig 25606 bp, 23 predicted proteins | sample TergutEmb28metaG_2_FD_92546 | JGI IMG/M metagenome (GOLD analysis project Ga0123356, IMG submission 92546) | Embiratermes neotenicus P3 segment gut microbial communities from Petit-Saut dam, French Guiana - Emb289 P3 | ecosystem: Host-associated > Arthropoda: Insects > Digestive system > Gut ...
AATGAGATACGCAGCAATCTAAACCTTGGAATGACAAGGGACAAGGCTATTTTAACAGCAGTTGAGTTATGTATTGATAAAAACATACTTACAGACTTTTTGAAGGAAAACTATCTGGAGGTTATGAAAATGTTAAACTGGGAATACGATGCAGTCGCAGAAAAACGTGTCTTATATAACGAAGCGCATGCCGAAGGCAGGGCCGAGGGAAAGGCTGAAGGCAAAAACGAAGGTAGATCTGAGGGTGCTGATCAATTAGCGAAGCTGATAAAAGAAGGCACCTCTATAGAGGAAGCTCTAAAAATCGTAAAATCTGAAGCTCATTAATAAGTAACAGCCACAAAACCGACGGGGCAGCCTCGTCGGCTTTTGATTTACTTACTAATAAACTCCCGCTCCGCCAGTTTCAACGCACTTTCTATGACCTGATCCATGTCGTAGTAGCGGTACTCTCCGAGTCTGCCACTAATGGGGATATGTTGTTAATCCCTATTCCTACAGACATTATATAAACGTCAGGACATCTTTTATTGACATACAGTACTCGTCTGCAGCTTCCTTGCTGCGTCCGTGTGTCAAAATACTTTCGGCGGTCTTCATCATTGCGGGGTAGGCACTGCGTAAGAGGAAGTTTGCATGAATGATGATATTTGCACCTCTTTTATGAAGCTCTTCCTCCGTAATTTGATTATATGTTGTCGGCACTGTAACAACAGGGATATCGGGCGAATATGCTCTAAATTTTTCAAGAAATCCGAAGATATCCTCACCTGATTTCTCTTTGCTGTGTATCATTACCGCGTCGGCACCTGCTTCGATATATATCTTTGCACGCATCATAGCGTCATCGACTGATTTGCCTGCAATTAGACTTTCAAGCCGTGCGATTATCATAAAATCACGTGTTGACTGAGCACGTTTGCCTGCAGCAATTTTAGAAGCAAACTCCTCGGGCTCATCAAGCACCTGAACGGCGTCCGTGCCAAAGAGCGAGTTTTGCTTAAGCCCTGTTTTGTCTTCAATAATAACAGCAGAAACCCCGACCCGCTCCAAGGTTTTTACATGAAACGGGAAGTGGTCGATTTTTCCGCCCGTGTCCCCATCCAAAATAATCGGCTTTGATGTTACTTCCATTATTTCATTTATTGTGTTTATGCGGCTTGTAACATCTACAAGCTCAATGTCAGGCTTACCTTTAAATGCAGAGTCGCAAAGGCTTGACACCCACATGGCGTCAAATTCTTTTGCCGTCATTGTGCTCTCGTCCATAATACGCATATTTTCAGCGATAATACCTGTCAGTCCATTTGAAACATCAATAGCTCGTATATATGGTTTTAGTTTAAGCAGTTTTCTAAGTTTTGAAAGTCGCTGTTCAGAGGTTGTCAAAGTACTATTAAGCTGTCTGGATAACCTATCTCCCGAAGCATCCTTTGTGTATGGCACTTCAATAAGCTCGCCACCCCACTCCTTTAGTACTTCTATAACACGCTCCCGGATGATTTGCATATATCCCGTCCGCCAATCGTCTCCATGTATGACATAGTCAGGTTTAATCTCACGCAAATTATCTGTATAATCCAAATGCTCCTGTACTACAACATGCTCTATATTTTTAAAGCTTTCTACGATTTTCATCCGTTCTTTTGTGTCAAGCAAAGGCGATCGCTTATATGTGGCAACAGCTTCATCGGTAAGAACACCGACAATAACCTTACCGTACTTTGCTGCCTCATTGATAATATTAATATGTCCGCTGTGATAAACATCTGTTGCCATTGCAACATATACTGTTTTGTCGTTCATAATCTCATTCCTTACTTATAACAATTCACTCTCAGCAAGCTGCAGCGCACTTTCAATAACCTGATCCATATCGTAGTACCGGTACTCACCGAGCCTACCGCCAAAAATAACATTACTCTCCAATGCAGCCAGCTCCCGGTACTTTCCATACAAAACATTGTTTTTATCGTCATTTACCGGATAGTACGGTTCATCACCCCTCGACCATGGCATTGGATACTCTCTTGAAATAACAGTTTTCTCCTGTGTGCCAAACTCAAAATGCTTATGTTCAATTATACGGGTATATAAAGTTTCGCTGTCTGTGTAATTCATAACAGCAACACCTTGGTAGTTGTCCGTATCTAAAATTTCATTTTCAAACTGAAGGCTTCTATATTCCAACTCCCCAAACCGGTAATCGAAAAAGGCATCAATCGCACCGGAATAAATTACTTTTTTGGCTAAAGCATCCAGATTTTGTTTATTTGCCAGATAATCAACACCTAATCTAACTTCAACACCATCAAACATCCGCTCAACCATCTTAGTATACCCACCAATCGGTATACCTTGATACTTGTCGTTGAAATAATTATTATCATATGTAAAACGAACAGGCAGTCTTTTAATAATAAAAGCAGGTAAGTCAACACATAGCCGACCCCATTGTTTTTGTGTATATCCTTTTATTAATTTTTCGTAGATATCAACTCCAACTAGATTAATTGCTTGCTCTTCAAGATTTGCCGGCGCATCGGTCTTATGCGACGCTCTATGTTCTTCAATCTTCAAACGCGCCTCATCCGGCGTAATCGTTCCCCACATTTTATTAAATGTGTTCATATTAAAAGGGAGATTGTACAGTTCGCCATTGTAATTGGCAATAGGCATATATGTGAATCTGCTAAATTCTACGAATTGGTTTATATAGTCCCAAACCCTTTGGTTGCTCGTATGGAATATATGAGGGCCGTATTTGTGGACGTTAATTCCTTCGATTTCATCCGAAAATACATTTCCACCAATATGATTTCTCTTGTCAACGACTAAGCACTTTTTGCCACGCTTTGTAGCTTCGTGTGCGAATACCGAACCGAAGAGTCCGGCTCCGATAATTATATAATCATATTTAATCATCATATAATAAACCTTTTCACTTACTAATTTTTATATATAAGAAATAAAATATTAACGTATATTTTATGAACCAATTTTAGGTAATATACATGTTTTTAATTCTTCTTTAATATATAGATTCTTCTTTTCTACACTCCGTGCTTTCTTTAATCTAAAACGCTGTAGTCTACTATATGATATATATCGTGCTATAGAAAGAGGTAATAGATTAACTGCATTTTTATATAGTATCCCCATCTTTCTTTTAATAATTTTATTATTGTGTTTTATATTACGTAAAGGCACATGTTTCCAGGGTGTTATATCTCTATACTTTAAATAAATGTCACTATACGGAAGTTTTTCTCCTCCATTTACCCATGGTCTCTTATCGGATGTTAAGTAATGAATTATTAAAGGATTTTCTTTTACATGCTTTATATCTATCTTTGATTTTGGATGGAGATAAAGATCATTATGAACTGCATTTGGCATATAATTATATCGAGGATTTAATGATTTAATATGCTTTTGTAAAACATAATTTACTGCACTTTCTCCTGGCGTATATGTATATCCATTTGTTAATTTAATATACGATACAAGATATTTTTCTACATTGTATTTACGCCACGTCTTTAGGTCAATTAACATCATGCAATAATTGATGAATATAGATGATTCACTTATGTTAAAAGCATTTTTAAATGCGTTTTCCGTTAGTAAATCTACTCCTCCGATAATACATCCTCCTAGATTTTCATTCCATAATGGAGTCAACGAATCATTAATTATTGTATCGCAACCAAGGCATATCACTCGCTCTATAGTAAGTGGTAATAATTTTGCAATAAAAAGATATGCATAAACAGTTATAGACCATCTTCCTATGTATAAATTTGTTTCACATAACTTATTCATATCCATATCAGAAATGTCAATATATATAAGTTCTCTGTTATAATTAGATGCTAGTGTATTTAACATTTGCTTGTTATCATTACTAATACCGTTGTTAAAAAGATAGATATTTAAGTTTTCAGCTTCCTTGTTATTATCATATAGTGACGCTATAGAAGTGCCTGCAACTTCAGCATAATTATCATCGCAAGCATAGACAATGTTCATAAAATTAGTCTCCTTGTTTAATAGTTGTTTTAGCAATTAAACTTTCTTGTTTGTTATAATTATATTGGTTTATTATTTTATCAATATTTAAAGAGAGAATAAGAATTGCAAAATATAACGGTCTTGATCTATGAGCTTCATTAATAAACATAATAAAAAACGAAAACAATGAAAATGATAAAATACTTGTCAAAGCATGTTCTTTGTATTTCATTAACTTCATTCCAACCTTTACTAATATTGTAATGTATAAAATTAATGCAACAACACCACCTATATATGTAATATCAAGAAGCTCATTATGAGCATGTAAATAATGAAAACTTCCTCCTAAATTATGTGCTGAATCATAAGGGTGTTCTACACCGTAACCAAAAGGGTTTTCTGCAACTCGTCTAATTATATTATCCCATAAAACAGTTCGGGTTGAAAATGTAGCATCTTTACTAAAAACATTTTCTATTATTGAACCTAAAGAATTTTGAATTCTCATAAAAACAATTAAAATACTAAGAATAATATATATAATGAAGTATAATTTAAAATTTAGTATTTTACTATAATTACGATTATATATAAATATGACAAAAAATAGTATTAGAAATATACCAATTATAGATCCTACACTCCATACAGTAACAAATGTAAGAAGCGAGACAAAAAGTAAAGCATATGTTCTTATGTTTATCTTATTTATAGTATCATATGAATGCAATAGAGAAAACGTAATCATCGGAAATAGGACAGGAGCAAATAAATTTCTATGACCTAAAAACCAATATGGAGCATTTGTAAATTCGTACACATATAATCCATCAGGTTGAACTAAAACACTTACTAGGTTGACACAAGCAATTACAGTGGTATAGAATAATGCGCACCGTATAAAGACACGAGAATCAACATTAACGCACAACTCTACAAGCATACAAATTGATATTATTGATACAGCCATTGATAATGCTGCAATAAAATGACCATGATTAATAATAGTGTTTATAACTATCACTAAATTAAATACTATTAATAAAAGAATAGCACTTGATATTCTTTTACATGATAAATAAAAAATTATAATTGAAAAGAAAGATATAAACAACCAAATATTAAATATGATATTTATAGATTGCAATGTACTTATATAGTTTGGTTTTACTAATGGTGCTAACAAGAATAAAACAAAAACATCCCTTTTAAATAAGCTAATCACAGGACCCCCCTATATAAAATGTTCTATTATAAATATCGTAAAAGTAAACACTTATTTTTTTATTTTAACATTTAATAAAGACATCTCTATTGCGATTCATTACAAAATATTACATCTGTAGCATGAGTGAATCTTTCTTTTTCTGGTGGTAATTCCATATAATTATTTCCATATAAATGCTTTAAATAGCTATTATAATCAGATGGTACAATAATTTGTACATCTTCGAATGGTAAAGTAATGCCGTCACCTATCCATTGTGTAAGATAAACACTTTTTGTTCTATATACTCCCCACAGTTCAGAACATTTCTTAGTTTTTCCGTAACAATAACTCTTTAGTAGGTTGTCTGCAGATATTGCTACTTTTTTTTTATTAAAGAACCTTGATATATCAAAACGATTACAAAACATAATAATAAGTCTTCCATACCATGGTCTTCGCTTGTATTGATCTACTCTTTTGTTAAAAACTGAAATGCTGAAAAACATTTTTTTTAGTAAAAATTTTCGTACAATAAAGAATCTTTTTATTGCTGAGTCTGGCAACCCATTCAACGGATGAATATCTAAACATGCATAGGAATCGATTTTTTCCTTAGTTGTATTGTTTATAGTTTTAACATTTATATTTTTAATTACTATTATTGGTTGAATTGTCTCATCATCATTATTAATAGTACTTATAATATATGGACATGTTAATTCATTTACAGCAATATTATAGAATTTATCATAATCCTCTCTTGGCATTACAACATCTATATCATCATCCCAAGGTATAAATCCTTTATGCCGCACAGCACCTAATACAGTTCCATAAAATGCATAGTATTTAAGATTATAAGTATTACATATACGCAAAAATTCTTTGAAAATATCTAAAACAACAAATTGCAGTTTTCTTGTCTTTTTACTATCCATTTAATTTCACTCTTTTAACAATTAATAAATAATACTTGTTTCATTTTTTACGATACTTCAAGAATAAGCTGATTATTTTCATGTCATCAATAAGATATCGTTTAAACATCCTCTTTGGCTCTTTACAAAGCCTATATAACCATTCCAACCCGCACTTACTCATCCATACTGGCGCTCGTTTAGATTTACCTGCTTCAAAATCGATACTTGCTCCAAGTCCCAAAGCTAATGGGACATTTAATTTCTCTCTATTACGATAAATGAACTTCTCTTGCTTCGGTGTTCCCAATCCGACAACAAGAATATCCGGAGCCTTGGTTTTTATATTATTAATTATAATCTGTAATTCTTCATGGTCATTTTCAAACCCTAATTTTGGTGAATATGTCCCCACTACATTTAAACCTTCAAATTTTTCAGATAATTTAGCTGCAGCTGCATCTGCTACCCCTTCAGCAGCACCTAAAAAAAACATTGTATATCCTTTTTGTGCCGCTAACTCACATACTTTTGGAAATAAATCAGCTCCGCTAACTTTTTCTTTAATTGGTTTCTTGTATAATTTTGAAATCCATATTAGTGGCTGACCATCAGTTAACACTAAATCTGCATTTTCATAAATCTCTTGGAACTCTACGTCCTTTTCTAGTTTTACTATATGATCAACATTGGGTGTAACAACATAGCTTTGTTTAGTGTTTTCGATAAGATATGCTATTCTTTGCAACGCTTCGCTCATTGTAACATTGTCAACGTTGATATTCATAAATTTAATTTTTTTTGTTTCATTATTAATCATCATTGTCTATTATTCATATTTTGGATGTTCAAATAATTGTTTGAATCTACACTAAAGCTTCATAAATGTATTCATAAGTATTTATGATTCTTCTTATTATTCATTGTTCGTTCATTTGCTATAATTGATTATTAGTTGATTAACTTACTTTAATTATAGAATTACTTTGTTAAGTTATTTATATTTTTACAACAAAACTAAAAAAATGTTCTCTTAAAAAAATTTTTATGCTCTTCACCGGTATTTCACGTTCTTCATATAATTTATAGTCAGTCTTTTTTAATAATGTTTTCCACTTTTTTTGAGATAGGAAGCACACACCAACCCCTGATGATTTAATACCAAACTTTCGTAATGCTGAGGCTAGGAAAGATGTACGTATTGTACTTGCAAAATATGCAAGGAAACTAGATTTCTCTCTTATTACTGGTATAAAATAGTAACACTCTGATATACACAAAAATCCATTTCTAGTTAAAAGTTTACTAATGTCTGATAGAGTTTGTTCTATTCCGTTTATTGTATCTTTATATGTTTTTTGAATTAAATGATGGAAAACATAGTTTGTGAATATAATATCAAATGACTCATTCTCAAATAACTCACATACATCAAATGCAGAGCCTTTAACAAATCTAATATCTGTATGATCTTTCCATGTATCATATTCAGTGATTTCAAGTACATATATATCGCAATTATATCCTTTAAAAAAGGAGAGCAGTGCTTGTGCAAATACTCCTCCTCCTCCACCAATATCTAAAATTTTAATTGATTTGCTCTTATCGTATTCATCTTTTATTTTTAATAATACTGTTTCAAATCGAATAAGCTTACCTTCGTAAGAAACAACTTCAGATTGATGATATATATTTTTTTGATATTCATTAATATCCTTATGAATATAATCCATTTAAAAAGCACCTCGTCGTGTTATTAGTGCCGGGAATGTCATAAAAAACAAAGCAGTATCAACTAAAAGTCCTTGTTTTTTTGTATATTTTATATCCAATTCGATGCGTGTATCGGGGTCGACAAGATGTCTGCCATATACCTGCCAGTAGCAGGTAAGTCCCGGTTTAACAAGGGTTCTTTGTTTTTGATAGTCGCTTAAGCGCTCATGCTCATACATTGCAAACGGTCTTGGACCGACAATACTCATATTTCCAATCAGCACATTAACAAGCTGGGGCAGTTCATCTATCGTTGTTGACCTTAATATTTTGCCTAAGCGGGTTATGCGTTTATCATCTTTTGTTACTTTGATTGGTCCTGTGCTGTTTTTAAAAGCTTTTGATTTTAGCCTTTTTTCGTCGGCATCAATAGTCATGGTACGGAACTTATATACGACAAATAATTTTCCATTCTTTCCCGCCCTGTCCTGCCTGAATATCGCAGGTCCCGGGGAGTCGAGTTTTATACATATAGCTGTTATTAGAAATACGGGTGAGAGTATGATAAGACCCAAGAGTGAAAAGAAGATGTCCATAGTACGCTTAATAAATCTGTAAAAATAGCGTTTCTTCATTACTGTTTCACTCACAGTTCAAAACTCACCAACCTTTGCGCTGCTTCCTTCTGCGCAGATTTATTGATTAATATCACGACGTACTTCTGTTAACAGTTCAAAATCCCGAATTTGCCGGGCGTATTCAAATAGCTTTCAACGATATATTCATTATCCATACAAAATAGCCCCTTTCTCTGCAATCACTCTTTCAAGTGTCGGGCCGTTCTTCCGTCGATTGAATACGCTGGAACGTCCCATCAACAAATCTATAGAAACAGGCTTTCTTCTCCAAAGCAGTCTAACATCAGCATACAAGTCGCCTAAATCTTCTACATCATCCGGCACTACAACGTATACGTCAATGTCACTTTCATCTGTAGGTGTACCATATACATACGAACCGAATATATAAATAGCTTCTGCCGGAACGATTTTCAATATGTTTTCTTTAAACAATTCTAAATCATTTCGAATCATTGCTTTCATACGGTTCACCACCTTTTCCCTGTTTCACTCACAGTTCAAAACTCACCAACCTTTGTACTGCTTCGATGCCAAGCTTCTTTTCTATCACTTTCATCGCCGTTTTGAGCTTTGGCGGACGCTTATCTACTGAATGTGTGTCTGTTGCTATGGTATGCACAAGCTCTTCGTTTATCATGCTAAAAAGTCTTCTTTTGTTTTGCCACTTTCTGGCAAATGGTCCTGCGTTTATCTGGACGATTGCTCCCATATATACGAGTTCTTCGAGCAGTTCGGTATTTTTTGAAAAATACGGATATCTTTCACAGTGGGCAATAAGCGGGGTGTAGCCTCGAAGCAGCAGCTCGTAGAATACATTTTTGACAAGAGTGGGGTAGTGGCTTGGCGGCAGTTCTATGAGGATTGTTTTTGTGCCCTCGTAACAAATCTCGTCTATATCCATTTCGAGCAAATCCGGTGAATATGCTACCTCTGCTCCGAGTATCAGCTTTATCCGCAGCCCTCGTCTTTCCACCTCTGCACTCAGCCTTTTATAGGAGTCTTTTCGTTTTCGCAGAAAATCCTTGAGGGTGTCGGCACTCGGGCGGTAGTGTGGGGTGAGGGCAACTGTTTTAACTCCGCTGTCTATCTCCATTTGCAGGAGTTTTATACTCTCATTTAATGTTCCTGCGCCGTCATCAATCCCGGGCAGAATATGTGTGTGTAAATCAATCATTTTTGATGTGTTCTGTAGTTATAATAACTATAGTAGTACGCATTTGATTTATCTACATGCTTCATGTCAAAGTCGTTGATGACAACACCAAGAATGTTTGCGTTGACAGCGTCGAGGTTTTTCTTGGCAAGCCTTGCTTGCTCAAAGGTTGCGGTTTTTTGTCTGACAACAAAAACAACACCGTCGGCAAACTGGCTGAGCACGGCTGCGTCTGTAACTATAGATACGGGCGGTGTGTCAATGATGACGTAATCATAAAGCTCGCCGAGCTGTTTTATCATCATTTGCATACGCTGACTGCTGAGCATTTCTGTCGGGTTGGGGGGGATAACTCCGCAGGGAATGACAGATAGCCCTTTTCTGTCGATGTTATGATGTAAGCAGCCCTTGCTTGAGCCGTCTTTGCTTTGAAGTATGCTTGTAACTCCCATTTTGTTGCCGTTTGGAAGCCTTAAATACTTATGAATGAGCGGTTTACGTAGGTCGGCGTCTATGAGCACGACCTTATGGTTTGCAGCAGAAAGCGCAAGAGAAAGATTGACTGCGATACTTGTTTTTCCCTCACTTGGCAGTGTGCTTGTAATTACAATCTTTTTAAGGTCTTTATTGGTTGCGAGGAAGCTCAGGTTAGTACGAAGCGACAAGAACGCCTCTTGATACTGGAACGGTGCTTCAACAAAGGCTTTCATCCAGTCGATATCGCCCTTTTTTGCAAGCTTTTTGACATTTCTGCGCGGGCGCGAGCTTAAGGCGTCAAGCTGTGAGTAAATACCCTTTTCCGCACCAACGTCAAGGTTTTCTAAGTTTTCAAAAACCTTGCCTATTTCGTCATATATATCTTTCGCCGCATTAGGGTCGAAGCCATTCTTTTTATCCATATCTACGCTCCTGTGTGTCAAGTGACGGAATTACGCCGATAACGGGCAGTCCGAGTTGGTTTACGACATCTTCCTCGGAAATAAAGTTGTTGCGAAGAGCTTTTCTGAGGAATACTATTGCTATCGCTAAAAAGAGTCCAAGTCCCGCCCCAATTGCAGTGTTTAGATTAACACGAGGCGAAACAGGGTCGTAATTTATACGCGGTGGCGAAACAACCTCGACAGAACCTGCTTTAACCGTTGTAATAAGCAACTCCTCTGCCCGTGACATTATGATGTCAAGAACATCTTTTGCCGTGTTTGGGTTGCGGTCTCGCATTGTGATACGCATTACCTGTGTTTGGTTGACAGCTTCTGCACTAATACGGCTTTTCAGAGAGCTGATTGTATCAGTCAGTCTAAGCTGGCGGATAATGTCGTCAATTAAGGTGTCGTTGGTTAAAACAACTGCATAGGTATTAACAAGCTGACGAGCGGCGTTTATCTGGTCACTGGCAATAATTGTAGCCGCTTCGTCACGGGTGTTAACTGCAATCGTGACTGCGGCTTCAAATTGCGGGGTTATCAAAAATCGGGATACAAAAAACGCACCTATAGCAAAGACTACTGTCAGCACTGTAATCATTGCTATATTTTTTCGAATTAGGTGCCAAATTGTTTGTAAATCAAGCTCAATATGGTCTCTTTCCACTTTGGTTCAACTCCCTACGTTAATTCCCCTCCTCGGAGGGGTGGCGCGCAGCGCCGGGGTGGTCTATGTATTCTTGTACCGTGTGTTACGTCTGTGCCATCTGACTATGCGAATGAATGCGCATATACAAATTATCAGTATCAGCGGGATAAGTGCGATAATATATCCGTCAACAATTCCATGAAGCCACGAGGATATAAATCTGTTGTATGAAAGCGGTGTGATTTGAAGCCTTGTTGTTATTCCTGTGCCGTGCACCGCTATCGGGATTATTATACAAGCTAATGCTGCTCCGCCCATTGCGTAGAGGTAGCCGTCTATCCACCTTGTCACCCTGCGGTTTACGAAGGGTAAAAGCACTAATATTACAACGCATAAAAACGAGAGTGCTGCAATGGCTACAAATAGAAGCCTGTTGTAACGATGTACCTGCGCTAAAATGCCAAAAATCGGGGAGTTCACGTAGTCTCTAAGTGCGTCAGCGCATAAGTCCGCGAGGTCACGAAGTGCATATTCAATATCTTCTGTGATTTCAATGCCTTGTACTACTGCATAAGTTCTTAAAGTTAAATAAATTTCACTTGAGTATGCTTCAAAGTTATATCCGCCGCTGACGCCAAAGGTTTCCATAATGCTGCCCTCTGCAGCGTCGGCAATGTGCTGAGGTGTTATGAGAGATGCCATTGTGGCGTTTGTGACGCCTGATGCGTTACCGTATGAGATAAATATTTCGTGCAAATCGACAGCTGCGTTTTTTGCAAAGTCGCTGCGTTCAAATCTGCCGACTATATACCAAGGGTTCATAACTGTTCTGAAAATTATTATGCTTGTTATTAAACCCAATAAAAACAATGATAAAAAATATGAAAGTGCAACTGTTGCTATGTATCTTATTTTTGACCGTTTGCTCATTATGAGTACCTCGCAACAGGTGTTCCTGTAAGCGGCTCGCCATAGACAAACAGTCTTTCAACTGCCGCTCCGATACGGTCAAACGGATAGCATGTGTAAAGTATTAAGTTTTCTTCATCACGCAGGAAGTCATAAGCGTTTCTATCGTTCATATGGAAGACTTCCATTCTTACGACTTCATATGTGTAGGTTTCGTAGTGTGTTTCTATTGTGATTATAGCGCCAAGTTCAAGACTTCTAAAGTCTGCAAAGTCTGTGTTGCGGTGACCACCCATCATGACTGTGCGACCAAACCCGGGAAGCCAGCCACCCATGTATGTACCGACACCTCTGTTTAGCTCACGCTCCGAGTCGCCCCAAAAAACAGGCGAGTCAACGGTTGTGCCACTGATAGTTATCCTTGCATACAGGTCACCGGGCTGCGGCTTTTCTATATCACTTGCCCTGATAAACACAGGCTCTTCAAATGGGTCGTCGGTTTCTTCGGGATTTCTGTGGTCCTCTACCGGACTCCAGTCCACAGGCTCGCCGTCTTGCGGTGGCGCTTGCGAGAGCAGGTCTGTAATCTCGTTGTCCGGCTCAAAAATATCTTCACCGACAAATATCATTGCGGCTCCGGCATATGTTCCGACTACAGGCTCAAAAACAAGATAAAGGAGCCCGAACGTGAGCAGAGTAAACACAACAGGCATGATGATTAGCGCAACAAGAAACCACGCACGGCGGCTGCTATTAGACGCCGTGCGTTGTATTTTAATAGGTCTTCTGCGACTTGTTTGCATATTGTGTTATGCTACGTTGGGGTTGCCCTTTTTACGTGTGGCTACTGCTGCTACAACTGCAACACCAAAGAGTGTTGTAATCGCTATTGTTATAATGACGATTGTTGTTGTGTCAATACCTGTTTGTTTTACAGGATTTGCAGCTGATGCCGTTGAGATTACTTTTCCGGCAGAGTCTGTTACTGTAATTGTCTTGCCGTCAGCAGATACTGCTGCTTTAAGTCCTGCTGCTGTTGCGGCGGCTTGGATATTGCCGACTATTTTCTCTTGTTGCTCAGCTGACATTGCTGCCATTGTTTTGGCACTGCCTGCTGTGGAGATAGCTGCATCAATTTGAGCTGCAACTTTTGCACCACTGCCTGCTGCAAGGCTTTCACCGTCTGATGCGAGCCATGCTCTGGCGTCACTGACTTGTTTCGCAGCTTGCGGGAATGCTGCTTCTATCTTTTTGAGTGCTGCTTCAACAGCGTCAACTTCTGCTGATGCCATTGCCGGTACGGCAAATGCGACTAACATAATAATCACAAGACCGAGGGATAGTAACGTTCTTTTCATTTTATTTCTCCTTGTAAATGTTTTAACAAAATTATACATCGTGGACATTATAATGCAAACCTTTCATAAAAGCAAGCTTTTTCTCTATATTTTTTCAAAAAACTTCTACCCCCCCACATTCATTTTTCGAGTATTTGCAAGCACTTGCAAGATAGGGGTGAATATCTATTCAAAAATACGTGTCAATTTGTGTCATTATTTTTGTTAATTTAGAACTAATTTTGATAATTCGATAGGGTCAACAGGAGCGCCGTTTTTAGTCACACGCATGTTTCCTCCTGATATTTCATCAATCAGCATCAGATTTCCTTTGAGGTCTTTGCCAAACTCAAGTTTGATATCACAAAGCTCCAAACCTTTCTCTTTCAGGTCGTTTTTTATTACGTCGCCTGCAATTTTCATGAACATTTTAAGCTCAGCATATTCACCATATTTAAGGACATCTATTGCTACAATAGAGTCTTCGTTAATGAGTGGGTCGCCGCGCTTGTCATCTTTGAGGGTTATTTCGACCACCGCATTTAGCGATGCGCCTTCTTTTATGTAGTCGCCATATCTCTTAATAAAGCTGCCGAATGCTTTGTAACGGCAGATGACTTCTATTCCGTTACCAAAAATAACAGCCGGCTTTACTACCATTTCATTTTTTTCGGCACTTATAAAGTGGGTGGGTATGCCTCTTTTATTCAAAAGTTCAAAATAATATACGGACATAGAAAGACCTGCCATACCCGCTCCGTCGAGACGAAGACCTACAGTGTTGGCGCCGGGGTCAAACTTTCCGTCCACTCCCGTCACATCATCCTTAAAGACAAGCAGGTAGTTGCCGTCGGGCTGTTCAAATACGTCTTTCGTTTTGCCTGTGTAGATAGTTTTCATATATTTTCTCCTATGTCGGTGCGGTATTGTTTGCCTGTGAAATTTATTTGGTCGATGTCATTATATACTTTTTTGCGGGCTGCGGCAAAGTCTTCGCCGAGTGCTGTAACCGTAAGCACCCTGCCCGCGCTTGTCATGAGTATGCCATCTTGAAGTTTTGTGCCTGCGTGATAAACAGTGCTTTGAAGAACGCCCGGTATGTTTATTTCAAAGCCTGTTTCATATTCATCGGGATAGCCCGAAGATGCGAGCACAACACATACTGCCATTTCTTTTTTCCAAACAAGAGTACATTTGCAAAGTTTTTTATCGGCGACTGCGTCCATTATTTCAAGCAGGTCGCAATCGAGCCGCGGCAGAAGTGACTGTGTTTCGGGGTCTCCAAAGCGGGCATTGTATTCAAGCACCTTTGGACCCTCCGGTGTGAGCATTAGCCCTATATATATAACGCCCCTATAGTCAAACCCTTCGGTTTTTATTCCATGCAGCGTCTTTTGTGCAATGTCATCTGCGAGAGCGTCTGTGTAATACGGCGACGGCGATATACTACCCATGCCTCCCGTATTTGCCCCTGCGTCACCGTCCTTAGCTCTCTTGTAGTCACTTGCCGTTTCCATTGGGATTATTGTTTCACCGTCTGTAAAGCACAGCAGCGACACTTCTTTTCCCGTCATAAATTCTTCAATGACAACCGTGCTGCCTGCTTTCCCGAATACGCCTGTTTCAAGCATACCCCGCATTGCAAACACCGCTTCATTCTTGTCACTACATATTATTACGCCCTTGCCTGCTGCAAGTCCGTCTGCTTTTACTACAACCGGAAAGTTGTAAGCTTCAAGTGTTTTTATTCCCTCATCAAGATTTGTCACCGTATTATATCTTGCAGTGGGTATTTTGTATTTTTGCATAAATTCTTTTGCAAATGCTTTACTTCCTTCAAGCTGCGCTCCCGCTCTGCTCGGAGCAAATATTCTTAACCCCCGCTTGTTAAAAGTATCAAACACGCCAAGCGTCAGAGGCAGTTCAGGTCCTGCAACCGTCAAATAGATTTTATGCTCCGCACAAAAATCTGCAAGTTTATCAATTTCATTGACTGCTATATCAACATTCTCACCGATAGTTAAGGTTCCTGCGTTGCCGGGCGCAAAGTACAGTTCTGTTTCAGGATTTAAGGCAAGCTTTGCACCGATTGCATGCTCACGCCCGCCGCTGCCGATTATCAGCACTCTCTTTGGCAAAAGCCTTGTTGGATTTTTCGCAAGCGTCTCAGGGGCGCCCGAGGCTAATGCTTTTACCGCTTCCACAAGCACCTTATGTTCTGTCTTGAGCACACGCTTTTGAAGCTTTTCTGCTGTGTCACCTTTTAGTACTGGCACTTCGCACTGCACCAAAACTGCTCCTGTGTCAATGCCGCAGTCGACGATATGTGCAGTTGCACCCGTGGTTTTAACACCCGCTTCAAGCACTGCCTTATGTACATTCAGCCCGTAATACCCCGCACCTCCGAAGCTTGGCAGCAACGCCGGGTGAATATTGATAATTTTGCCTGCATAAGCGTTTATAACTTCGGGCGGCACAATTGCGAGGTATCCTGCCAATACTATGCCGTCAATATTTTTTTCCTTTAATGTACTAAGCAGCTTTTCTGTGTCGTTTTTGTCAATTACAATATTTTCAATACCATGCTTTTCCGCTCTTTTGAGCCCGAAGACAGCGTCGCGGTTTGACACTACGAGTGCTACTTTTGCGTTTGGAATACAGCCGTTTTCCGTCGCGTCAATAACAGCCTGCAAGTTTGAACCGGAGCCGGATATAAGTATTGCAATATTAAATAATGACAATGTTTTTATCTCCTTTTGTACACTCGTCTACCACACCTATTTCATACGCTTTTTCATTCGTACTGTTTATGGCGGATACTACAATGTCCGCATCTGCTGCCGAAACGCATAATACCATACCTATTCCCATATTAAATGTAGAGTACATTTCAAGCTCATCGACATTGCCCCAGTCTTGGATAAGCTTAAATATCTCAGGCACAGGTGCCATAGTTTTGTTCAGCCGCATTTTTAAGTTGTCTGCAGCTAACATTCTCGGGATATTTTCAACCCAACCGCCGCCCGTGATGTTTGCTATACCTTTTATATTATAGTTATCTGTAAGCTCGCCAATCAGCTTTGCGTACAGTTTGGTTGGCGTAAGAAGCTCCTCGCCGAGAGTTTTCCCAAGCTGCTCTATAAACTCATTGTATCCGATACCTTTGAGTGAGGCAAGCTTGCGGACAAGTGTGTAGCCGTTGCTGTGCAGTCCTGACGAAGCAATCCCTATGAGTTTATCACCTGCCGCTATATTTTTTCCACTTATTAGTTTGCTTTTTTCCGCTATTCCCACGGCAAATCCGACAAGGTCATACTCGCCGGGTTTGTATATGTCAGGCATTTCGCAGGTTTCGCCGCCGATAAGCGCGCAGCCCGACAAAACGCAGCCCTCACTGACGCCCTCGACAAGAAGTTCGGCTTTTTGCGGGTCAAGCCCGCCAATGCCTATATAGTCAAGAAAATACAGGGGCTTCGCTCCCATACATATAATATCGTTAACACACATGGCGACGCAGTCAATGCCTATTGTGTTGTGGATATCTGTTTCAAATGCGATTTGAACCTTTGAACCGACACTGTCTGTTCCCGACACAAGTACGGGTTCTTTGTACCCCTGAGGGACTTCAAATAGCGCCCCAAAGCTGCCGAGACCTTCAAGCACACCCGGGATTTTTGTCCGTGCTGCATGGGCTTTCATACGTTTTACGGCTTCATAACCCGCTTCAACGCTTACCCCTGCCTTTTCGTACGTCCATTTTTCCATTTGTTATTTTTCCTTCTATTTTTATATATTGCGTAAAAAATTATGCATAGCACTGCGTATCCGCCTGCGATTAGCAAAACAAGCATTGGTCGCGAAAGACCGCTGTCGTCGCTGCCGTCACCGGGGGTATTCGGGGGGTGCAAGCTGTTTGGGGTGGGCGACGGCGTTGGTGTTTCACCCGGGGGCGTGGGGTCGTTTGGGTCGGGGGTGCTGCCCGGGTCCTCGGTTGGAGGCGGCGACTCGTCGGGCGGCAATGTCGGAGTTTCCGTCGGCGGCGGGGTTTGGTTTGCATTATATTCTTCCATAAAAGCAAACCCATAATTGAGCATTATTCTTGTATCGGCAAAGCGTGAGGAACGGGTAGACGATCCCATTGTTACTGTAATTAACCTTGTGTCCCCTCTTTGTGCCGTACTTGTAAAACACGCACCTGCAACACTGTTTGTCCCCGTCTTAAAGCCGTCGAGCCCCTCATATGAGCCGAGCAGCTCGTTTGTGCTCGGATAGTCCCAACCGCTGAAACGAAGTGACTTTATTGTTGTTTTTTCAAGCACCTCGGGGAAGTTTTGTATAGTTTTTCTTGTAATTGTAGCCATTGCGCGGGGCGTTACATATGTTTCGCGAGGACCTCCCGATACGCTTGTAAAGTGAGCATCAATTTCCCACTCCGCAACCTTTTCATTCATTTTTACTATGAAATTAGGTCTTGACCCGCCGACAAGCTCCGCCAAAGCATATGCAGCTCCGCCTGCGGACACTACAATAACCGCGTCAAGCAGCTGCGTCACGGTGTAGTTGCCTGTGGTTGTAAGCGGCACATTCGTTTCGTTCGGGTTGCGCGAAAACTCTGCTGTTGCCGCACTTATCGGCACTTTTGTATCAAGGTCTATATCTCCCGCTGCAATTGCTTCATAAACTAAATATACTGTCATCATTTTTGTCATGCTCGCAGGGTTGAGCCGCTCATCGGCGTTATATGCGAAGATTTCCATACCCGTTTCAAAATCTATGATTATCGCACCTTTTGATGTAATGCTTTGCCCGCCCACTTCTGTAGCGAGTGCCACAGGAACGGAGCATATGGTGAGTGTGATTATTATTGAGATTATGTATTTAACAAATTTCTTATTCAACTGTATTTCCTCCGCCGTCATTGCGAGGAGCACGTAGTGCGACGTGGCAATCCAGAAAAATCGTTTGTTGTTACATTGTGGTCTGGATCGCCGCGCTTCGCTCGCGATGACGCCTTTTTTCGTTCACTATCCCTACGGTTCAATAGGGTACTCGCCGCTGAAGCAGCCTGTGCAATAGCCTGTGCCGCAATCTGTGGCACTGCCGCCCAAGGAACTGAGCAACCCCTCTGTGCTGATAAACGCCAAGCTGTCTGCTCCGAGTTCTTCTTTGATTTCATCAATCGTATGGTCGCTTGCAATAAAATCCTTTATATCGGGAGTATCAACACCAAAGTAGCAGCTAAAGCGGATTGGCGGTGAGCAGATACGCAAATGAACCTCTTTTGCCCCGACACCTTTTATCGAAGAAATAATCTTTCGCATGGTTGTGCCTCTGACGATACTGTCGTCCACAAGCACAACGGATTTTCCCTCAACGATTGATTTTATGGGGTTGAGCTTAATGCGCACACCGATTTCCCGCTGCAGCTTTGTCGGCTGTATGAATGTGCGTCCGATGTATTTATTTTTTATAAGCCCCTGACGAAACGGAATACCCGCTTCAAGTGAGTAGCCTATAGCTGCGGGCGTTCCCGAGTCCGGCACTCCGATGACAATATCTGCATTTGCGGGACATTCATTGGCAAGCACTCTGCCTGCGGACTCTCTGACAGCATAAACATCCTTGCCGTCAATAATCGAGTCGGGTCGTGCAAAGTACACATATTCAAACGAGCACATGGCACGGCTTGGATTGCATCCTGTTTCTACGGAGCGAACGCCGCTTTCTTCTATTATAACAATTTCACCGGGATTTATATCCCTGACAAAATCGCCTTCCATCATATCAAACGCGCAACTTTCCGACGCTAATGCATACCCGCCGTTGATTTTCCCCAAAGCAAGCGGTCTTATTCCCATTGGGTCGCGCGCGCCGATTATGGCATTTTCTGTCATAACGCCGATTGCATAGCCGCCTTTTATTTCTTCCATTGCCTTTTTTACCGCAGCTCCTATATCACCTTTGTCAAATCTCGCAATAAGCGCCGCAATGACTTCGCAGTCTGTTTTTGTCGAGAAAATAACTCCGTTATCTTCCATTTCATCACGCAGGCTCTCACCGTTTGTAAGTGCTCCGTTAAATGCCACTGCAATCGTACCGTTTTTGTAGTTTATAACAAGCGGCTGTGCATATATTTGAAAACTCTCTGTTTCAGGTCCATACTTTACATGACCGAGAGCCATATCACCTTTTAGCAGTGTCAGGATTTTTTCATCGAGCACTTCATTGACGAGTCCCGTGTCCTTGTAGCAGCTGATAACGCCGCCACTCGCGACTGCAAGCCCTACGCTTTGCTGCCCTCTGTGCTGCAATCCGTTGAGGCCGAAGAACACAAGCTCCGCAACGTCTATGTGATTTTTCATAGAAACTGCAACAATTCCACATTCGTCTTTGAATTTACCCATTATTGTTCTCCTTGTTCGTCCCTACAAATATTATTTTTTTCAGTTCGGTTGCGAGGGTTTTCGCTTTGTTTATATCATTGTCCACCACTGTGTAATGACCCATTTTCCTGCCTGTTTTTGAAGTGCTTTTTCCGTACAAATGAATGTGTACGTTCGGGTGCTTGTATGCTTCCTCAAGCCCAAATAGTGCCGTTTTTCCGTCGCTTTGACCGAGAAGATTAACCATAACACAGGGTGTTTGAAGACTTGCATCACCAAGCGGCAGCCCGAGTATGGCACGTATATGGTTTTCAAACTGGTTGGAAAAGCAGGCTTCTATTGTGAAGTGACCCGAATTATGCGGGCGGGGTGCAATTTCGTTGACGAGAATGTCTCCGTTTTTTGTTACGAACATTTCGATACAAAAAGTGCCTATGAATTCCATTGCAGACATGAGCTTTCTTCCAATGTCATTTGCTTTGCTGATGGTAGACATGTCGATATCTGCGGGGACGATTGTAGTGTCGAGTATGCTCTTTACATGTGTGTTTTCGGCTATCGGGTAAATTACACTGTCGCCGCTAATGCTTCGGCACGCAACGAGTGAAATTTCCTTTTCGAAATCAACAAACTCCTCTACCATAAGCTCCATGGTTCCGCTGCCAAGCGTTTTATATGCGTTTTCCACATCATTTTCTGTTCTGATAAGAGCCGTTCCTTTACCGTCATAACCACCTGTTGTTGTTTTTAGCATTAAAGGATATCCGAAGTTTTCCGGTTTTCCCGCTTCTTTTATTTCGTCAATACTTTTAACCTTAGTAAATTTCGGGACAGGTATGCCGTTTTTATGGAGCACTTCGTTTTGCGAATGTTTATTTTGAATTGCTTTTAATGTAGTGAGCGGATGATATATCGGAAGACCCTCTTTTTCGAGTATTTCAAGTGCTCTAATGCTGATGTTTTCCCATTCATATGTTATGACATCTGCGTGTTTTGAGAGCTCCATATAACCCTTCGGGTCGTTTAAGTCTGCGACTATAAGTTTGTCGCATATGCTGTGAGCAGGGCAGTCCGGGCTCGGGTCAAGCACGGCGACATAAAATCCAAGCCGCTTGGCTTCAAGTATCATCATTTTGCCAAGCTGCCCGCCACCGACTATTCCTATTTTTTTGTTAATAATGTTCAATGTTGTAGTCCTACTGTTTTATTTGGTATAAGAGAGATACCCAAGACCTAACGCTTCAAGTCTTTCTGCTTTTTCTGTAACGGTACTTTCAAGGTCGTTTTTGAATGCCTGCAGCTTGTCGGCGATATTGCTGTCACTTATTGAAAGTATTGACGCTGCAAGTATTCCGGCGTTTTTTGCTCCGTTTATAGCCATTGTTGCAACAGGTATGCCTGCGGGCATTTGTACGATTGAGTACAGAGAGTCAACACCGTCAAGGGATTTTGATTTTACGGGAACTCCGATTACGGGAAGCGTAGTAATGGAAGCAATCATTCCGGGCAGATGTGCACTGCCTCCTGCTCCTGCAATAATGACGGAAATGCCTTTATCTCTTGCTGCTTTTGCAAATTCATACATCCTTTTTGGTGTTCTGTGAGCAGAAACAATTGAAATTTCGTACGCAATGTTCATTTCATCAAGAAACTCTGCCGCTTCTTTCATAATCGGCAGGTCGGAGTCGCTGCCCATAACTATTGCAATTTTCATGTTTTCCTCCTATGGTGCGGATTGCGGTACGGGCAAGCCCGTACCCTACGGGTGCGTTTGCTTTATTGCGGTACGGGCAAGCCCGTGCCCTACGATGTAACGATGTAATTTACGGCGTTTTTGAAAATGCGGCTTTCTGTTGCGGTTACTACATTTGTGTACAAGCCTGTTTCAATTCGCTCAGATAGCCCTGTTTTGCCTAAGATTAAACCGTTTTCGCTGACTATTGCCTCAACCGAGTTTTGCGGCTCACCGCATGTAAAGTGCCCTGCGATTTGTCCGTTTGAAAGATATTCATTGTATAAAGCATCAGATAAATGCAAGGCTGTGTCTTGTCCCGAAACAGGGAGCATCTCGTTTGTACCGCTCATGTCTTTTAGCCATGGTGAGTTTGTATCACCTATAATAACATCTTTTAGCGTGCAGTGGTATTGATTAAGCGGATATTTCGTTAATGTAATGTCTGTTTGCTCGCTGTCTGTGATTTGTCCCGTTTGGATAAGTCCTGTTTTCAGCAGGGCTTTGAAGCCCTCTCCAAGACCGAGTACAAGACCTTTTCGCTCTACAAGTTTATTGACTGCATCTTTTACTGCGGTCTGCCGCAATATAAGGGCTATGAGTTTTGCACTGCCGTCAGGCTCAGCTCCGGCGGACATACCCGACGGAATGGCTAATATATCTGCATTACTGACCGCTTCGGTCAGTTCTTTGTAGCTGTTAGCGATAACTTCCGGCGAAAGCGTCTTAAACAAGAAAACAGACACATCGGCTCCGGCTTTTCTAAATTGTCTTTCGAGTTCATATTCACCGTTTGTTCCGGGGAAAACGGGGATTAGCACGCGTGGCGGAGTAGATTGTACGCAAAGAGCCGCGAGGGGAGCGGGAGTGGGCGAGGGGTTTGCGGGCGACAAGTTGTCGCAGACGGCGGGGGTTGCAGGTGCCGTTGGGAACACACCCTCGAGAGTGCCCTCCCATGCGTCTCTTGCTTCGTCAAGCGATATTGAAATACCGTCAATCTCGATTGTTGCCTGCTTTGTTGTGTGACCAAGCAAAACAAAATCATCATCGGCAGTATAGTCTGCGTCCGTTTCCAATATTAATGATGTATATAACGGCGAAAATAAGTCAACTTTGCAATTTGCAGCGAACTCGAAGCCGATGCCGTTACCAAACGCCATCTCACTGATTGCCGCCGAGATACCACCTATACCAATAGTGCTTGCCGCCTTTATATTACCGCCTTGAGCGAGGGAAAATACTTTTTCCATGTTTTTCTTGAGTGCATCAAAATCCGGCACACCGCTTTCATCGACCGTAGCGGTCAATAGATAGACCTTGCTTCCGACATTCTTGAATGCACGTGATATCAGCTTTGATGTGTCATCGACAGTTGTAACCGCAAATGAAATGAGCGAGGGCGGCACATTAATGTCCTTAAATGTACCCGACATACTGTCCTTTCCTCCGATTGACGGAACACCAAGCTCATTTTGCGCTAAAAATGCTCCCATTAGTGCAGCATATGGTTTGCCCCAACTCTCTTTGCTTGAAAGTCTTTCAAAATACTCCTGAAAACTAAGCCTTATCTTGCGGTAATCTCCACCCATGGCAGCGAGTTTCATAACGGACTCAACAACAGCATAAAGAGCGGCATGGAACGGGCTTTCATACCCAAGTGACGGGTTGTAACCAACACTCATAAGTGTGCCGAATTTTGTTTCGCCCTCGATGAGAGGAAGCCGCATTGCAAGTCCAAGCTCGGGGGTGATTTGACCTGCACCTCCAAAAGGAGCAAACACTGTTGTATTTGCAGCGGTGAAGTCAAAACGGTTTGCTATACCTTTTTTTGAACAAACATTAAGGTCGGACAGATTTTCGAGCCAATCGTCGCAAGCTCCTCGCAATGACGGGGGGGCAAGTCCTCCGGGTGACGGCGCGGTAACAACAACACTTGCTCTTTGGCGGACACCGCCTGAATTTAAGAAATCACTGTTTAGATTAACTATTTCATCGCCCTGCCATGACATAATAAGCCTTCCCGTGTCTGTCACATCGGCGATTTTTACCGCAATTAAATTTTCTGCTGCCGCTTCGTTTAGGAACATATCTAAGTCCGACGCATTAAGCACTACAGCCATTCTCTCTTGAGACTCTGATATTGCAAGCTCTGTTCCGTCAAGTCCGGGATATTTGACCGGCACCTTGTCCAAGTCTATTTTCAGTCCGTCGGCAAGCTCACCGACAGCAACGCAAATACCGCCTGCTCCGAAGTCATTGCACTTTTTAATTATCTTTGATACATGCGGCTTACGAAAGAGCCTTACAATGTTTCGCTCGATAATCGGGTTGCCTTTTTGCACTTCCGCTCCGCCTTTTATCAAGGCATCGTCGTCCTGCTCTTTTGACGAACCTGTTGCACCGCCGCATCCGTCACGCCCGGTTTTTCCGCCGACGAGTACAATCACATCACCGGACTTGGGTGCTGCCCTTGTGATATTCTCTTTTGGAGCAGCTGCTACGAGTGCTCCACATTCCAAGCGTTTTGCTTTAAATCCGGGGTCGTAGTATTCGATTAAATGACCCGATGCAAGCCCTATTTGATTTCCGTATGAGCTGTAACCGTTTGCTGCGGTTTGTGTGATTTTTCTTTGCGGCAGCTTTCCGGGGATTGTTTCTTCGATTAGTTCTCTCGGATCACCGCTTCCCGTAACTCTTATTGCACCATGAACAAACGCACGACCTGATAACGGGTCGCGTATTCCCCCGCCAAGACAGGTGGACGCCCCGCCAAACGGCTCCATCTCTGTCGGGTGGTTATGTGTTTCATTCTTAAACATGACAATCATCGGGTTAGGCTTGCCGTCAATTAGAGCTGTTGTTTCGATGCTGCAGGCATTAACTTCGTCGGTTATTTCCATGTCACTGAGTGCACCGCTCTTTTTTTGCTTTTTCATCTCCATGGTTGCAATATCCATAAGACAAAGCGGGCGCTCTGTTTCGCCATATACATATTTTTTTGCCTGCTCATAGAGCCGCTCGGCATGTTTTAATCCTGCTGTGTACTTATTCTCATTTATTTTAACATCTTCGAGAACAGTCAGAAATGTGCTGTGACGGCAGTGGTCAGACCAGTATGTGTCAAGCACTTTCATTTCGGTGACTGTAGGGTCCCTGCCTTCTTTTGCAAAATAATCACGGCACATCAAAAGATTGTCGGCTTCCATTGCTATCCCGTAACCGCTTGCAAGTGTTTTCAGTCCCTTTTCATCTGCCTCTTTAAACCCGCTGATAACAGCAACATCATCGGGCTGTGTATATATTCGCGGCGTTGTTGCGCTCAGTGGTATTTCACGCATTTCGAGAGGGTTTATGAAATATTCTTTTATTTTCTTATACTCTGCTTCAGAAATTTCGCCGTATAATGCAAACTGCTTAAACACTCTGACAACAGGCTTCCCGTTTGGCTCCATGATTTGAAGAAGTTGCGTTGCAAAATCTTCACGCTGGTCATATTGCCCGAGTGCAGCGGTTACGGCATAAACAAATGCAGCTTCTTTTATATCCGCCGACCCTTCAAAAACGATGTCTTGTCCGGCTTCCGAAAAAACTGCACCTTTTGCTTTATTTATTTCTTTTATGCCCTCTGTATCGTATCCGTTAAAGATACGCACATTTGTAATACCCGAGATGCCAAGTATATCACGGATTTCGTTTAGCATATCCCTTTCGTCAAAACGAAAAGGTTCAAGCTTCTCTACAAGAAAACGCACCATAATAAGCACCCTCCGTATGTGGTTCTTGCAACCACATTGTACATTGTACACTCAGATATTGTATACGTCAACTGTCGCATATACCAAATATTGTGGTACACGCGCATAGTCTTTTGGCTCTTTGAGCTAAAGATTATTACATGTCATTGGGGACAGGACTTAAGTCCTGTCCCCTGACACATAATAATATATTATTTATTTTGCGATTTCTTCGACTTTGCGTTCACGAAGTAATGTTACTTTTATTTGACCGGGATATTCGAGTTC
>Ga0123356_10001511_pt1 | contig 25599 bp, 20 predicted proteins | sample TergutEmb28metaG_2_FD_92546 | JGI IMG/M metagenome (GOLD analysis project Ga0123356, IMG submission 92546) | Embiratermes neotenicus P3 segment gut microbial communities from Petit-Saut dam, French Guiana - Emb289 P3 | ecosystem: Host-associated > Arthropoda: Insects > Digestive system > Gut ...
GCTGCTCCTCTGTAATACTAACGGGAGGAATTACACATGCAGAATCACCCGAATGTACACCTGCATATTCAACATGCTCCATGATTGCCGGAACAAATGCCCGAGTGCCGTCGGTTATGGCGTCCGCTTCACATTCGAGTGCATTAACCAAAAATCGGTCTATAAGAACCGGTGCTTCAGCACTGATTAAAAACGAATTGGTCTTCATGTATTTTTCAAGCTGCTCTCTGTCAAAAACGATTGCCATCGCACGGCCGCCCAAAACATAAGAAGGTCTTACCATTACAGGGTATCCTATCCACCCTGCTGCGGATACCGCTTCTTCAATGTTGCAAGCCATTGCTGACTCCGGCATCGGGATATTCAGTTTTTTCATCTTTTTCCGAAACAGATCTCTGTCTTCGGCAAGTGCGATAACTTCGGGGGTCGTGCCTAAAACCGGAATCCCTGCTCTTTTGAGCTCCATAGCGATATTCAGAGGTGTCTGCCCTCCGAATTGAATAATTACCCCCAACGGTTTTTCATGCCTGCATATTGCCAGCACATCCTCTACTGTCAGCGGCTCGAAGTAAAGTTTGTCTGAAGTATCATAATCGGTCGACACTGTTTCCGGATTGCAGTTTATCATTACTGTCTCAAACCCAAGCTCCCTGAGAGTGAATGAAGTGTGTACACAACAGTAGTCAAACTCAATACCCTGCCCTATCCGATTAGGACCACCGCCGAGGACTATGACTTTTTTACGGTTATTCGTTTTATTTTCTGTTTCTTTTATCTTTCCTGAGCCGCTTTTTTCTCTTGACTTCTCTCTTGATGCGGTCAGCTCGCCATACAGTTTTCCCGTACCGTTATATGTCGAATAGTAGTACTCGGCATCAAAGCCGCTGACGGGAACAACATCCCATTCTTTTTGAATCCCGACGAGATTTCTGTGCATCCGGATATACTCTTCAGGCACATCAAGCAGCATGGATATATACTTGTCTGCAAAGCCGTCTTTTTTTGCCCTAATAAAAAGTTCATCGGGTAAGACCTGCTTTTTATAGGATATTATTTCATTTTCCAGCTCTGCCAGTTCACTCATTTGCTCCAGAAAGTACCGTTTTATTTTAGTAACTGCATAAATCTCATCTATGCTTACGCCTTTTCGCAGTGCTTCATAGATGGCAAAAAATCTTTCGCTGCTTGGTGTCGCTATGTTTTGAAGAAGTTCCTCCGTTTCGAGTTCACGATAGCTTTCAACAATTCCAAGACCGCTTCTTCCGGTTTCGAGTGACCTGACGGCTTTCTGGAAAGCTTCCTTGAAGGTCCTGCCGATACTCATCACTTCGCCGACCGCTCTCATCTGCGTGCCCAGTTTGTCCTCTATTCCGGCGAACTTTTCAAATGCCCACCGGGCGAATTTTAAAACAATATAATCCCCGTAAGGAGTGTACTTGTCCAGTGTGCCTTCTCTCCAGTAGGGGATTTCGTCAAGCGTCATTCCTGCGGCTAAGAGTGCGGATACATAAGCAATCGGGAATCCGGTCGCTTTTGACGCTAGTGCAGATGAACGGGATGTTCGCGGGTTTATCTCAATAACAACGATCCTGTCCGTTGCAGGGTCATGTGCAAGCTGGACATTTGTGCCTCCGATAACTCCTATCTCGGAAACAATGCTAAACGCGATTTGCTTAAGTCTTTCCTGCAGCTGCTCTGATATTGTCAGCATTGGTGCTGAGCAAAACGAGTCGCCGGTATGAACGCCTACGGGGTCAATATTTTCAATCATACACACCGCAATCATTTGATTTTTTGCGTCACGTACGACCTCTACTTCAAGTTCTTCCCAACCTTGAATGCTTTCCTCTATCAAAAGCTGTCCGATCATTGACGCCTGTATACCTCTGCCTGCAACGATGCGTAACTCCTCTTTATTGAACACAAGACCGCCGCCGGTCCCGCCCATGGTAAACGCAGGTCTTATCACTACCGGATATCCCAGTATATCGGCAACTTCTTCCGCTCTCTCAACAGTCAGTGCTTCGAAGCTTTTTGCCATTTCTACGCCGAGCTTGTTCATCGCTTTTTTGAACTCTATGCGATCTTCGCCCCGTTCAATAGCATCCAGATTAACGCCAATCACTTCGACGTTATATTTATCCAGCACACCTGCTTTTTGAAGCTCGCGGCTTAGGTTAAGCCCGGTTTGTCCTCCTAAATTAGGAAGCAAAGCATCGGGCTTTTCTTTTGCGATGATTTCGGTTAGTCTCGTTGTATTCAACGGCTCAATATAGGTCGTATCGGCAACTACGGGGTCTGTCATAATGGTGGCAGGATTTGAGTTGACCAGTATGATTTTATATCCCAGGCTCCGGAGTGCCTTGCACGCTTGTGTTCCGGAGTAGTCAAACTCACAGGCTTGACCAATGATTATCGGTCCTGAGCCTATGATCATAATGGTATTGATGTCTGTTCTTTTTGGCACTAATGGTTCTCCTTTGCTTAGTTACTTCTACCTTTTCATTAAAAGGTACATAACGGCTTTTTGGGCATGTAGGCGGTTTTCTGCTTCATCGAAGATTTCCTGTGCATGTTCTTCAAAGACTTTTTCTGTTATCTCTTCGCCTTTATGTGCGGGCAGACAGTGTTGTACCATACATTCCGGATTTGCTTTCGCCATAATTTCATCATTCAGTTGGTAGCCCTTAAATGCTTTTTTCCGTTTTTCTGCTTCACCTTCCTGTCCCATCGATGCCCATACGTCTGTAAATATCACATCGGCTCCGGCGGCGGCGGCTTTCGGGTCATCGGTCAGTTCAAAAGTGCAGTCTTTAACGGACGCAGCAAAGTCCAGTACTTGTTTATCCGGTCTGTATCCTTCCGGGCAGGCGACGGATACGTCCATGCCGCTTTTTAAGCATCCAACTATCATGGAGTTGGCTACGTTGTTGCCGTCGCCCATCCAGCATGCTTTAAGTCCTTTAAGTTTACCTTTATGCTCGCGAATAGTCATAAGATCTGCAAGTATCTGGCAAGGGTGGGCAAAATCCGTTAATCCGTTTATTACCGGTATTGTCGCGTGTTTTGCAAGTTCTTCCACTTCTTCCTGTTCAAATGTACGTATCATGATACCATCTGCATAGCGGCTAAGAGTACGTGCTGTGTCACTTATTGATTCGCCTCGTTTCATCTGGCTGTCACTTGTTGACATAAAAATCGCATGACCTCCGAGATGTGTCATTCCCACCTCGAAAGACACGCGTGTGCGTGTGGAGTTTTTTGCGAATATCATCACCAGTGTTTTCCCGGATGGAAAGTCATGTTTTTTCCCTGCCTTCCAGTCGGCTTTCAGCTTGTCTGCTGTGTCCAATATCAGTGTCATTTCTTCCTTTGACAAATCTAGCAGCTTTAATAAATCCTTTTTCATTATTATTCTCCCTCCAATATGCTTTTTAGTATTTTCAATCCTTTATCTATCTCTTCGTATGTGATGGTCAGCGGTGGCAGCATTCTTAGTGCGTCTGTCCCGGCAGTCAGGATGAGCAGTCCGTTATCAACACAGGATTGTGCTATTTCACGTGGGATTGCGTCACCCAGTGAAATCCCGATCATGAGTCCTTTACCGCGAACTTCCTTGACGCGTGGTATTCCCCATTTTATTACTTGCTCTTGAATATACTCACCCTTTTGCTTAACTTCATCAAGCATGAGCTCATCAAGTTGATTTAACACCTCAATTGCACCGGCTGCCGCAACCGGGTTTCCGCCGAATGTTGTTGCGTGAGTACCCGATGTCAGTACAGCGGAACATTTTTCATTTGCTATTATACCACCCAGTGGCAGTCCGCCTGCTATACCCTTTGCGAAGCTGAGCACATCCGGTGTGATGCCGTATTGTTCATAGGCAAAGAGTGTGCCTGTTCGTCCGACTCCGGTCTGTACTTCGTCCGCCAGTAGTAACAAATCATAGGTTTCACACAATTTGGCGACTTCTTTTACATACTCCGGATCAAGCGGGAGCACACCGCCTTCTCCCTGTATAAATTCTACAAGTACGGCGCACACATCGTTTGTAAGTGCGTTTTTAAGAGCTTTTATATCATTTGCAGGTACGTGTTTAAAGCCTTCGGTAAACGGAAAAAAGTAATTGTGGAAAGACTCCTGCCCTGTTGCGGATAGTGTTGTTATCGTTCTCCCATGAAAACTCTGAAAGAGACTAATTATCGTGCTTTTGCCTTTGCCGTGTTTGTCAAATGAGTATTTTCGCGCAAGCTTTATCATTCCCTCATTAGCATCAGCCCCGGCGTTAGCAAAGAAAACATTTTTCATTCCCGTGCGCCCTGTTAAGACTTCGGCGAGTCTTGCGTACGGCTCGCTATAATACAGGTTGGAAATATGTTGCAACATCATAGCTTGTGTGTAAATAGCATCCGCCCATTTTTTGTTGCCGTAGCCGATGGAATTGACTCCCAAACCGCTTGTGAAGTCGATATACTCTTTACCTTCCGGGCTATATAATTTTGCGCCTTCTCCGCGCTTAATCACAACATCAAAACGTGCGTACGTTTGCATTACATTTATAGCATCGAGTTTTTTTATTTCTTCACTAGTCATTTTCTTTAGCCTCTCAAATAAGTAACTTGATTTTTACTAATATATCATTGTGCCCGCGCCTTCGTCGGTGAGCATTTCTATCAGTATCGAATGAGGTATTCGTCCGTCAAGTATATGCGTTCGCCGGACTCCGCCATCTATTGCATCGGCACAGCATTCCACCTTTGGTATCATACCTCCCTGTATTATATTCATAGCCGTCAGCTCTTCGATTTCTTGAGCATCAATCAGCTTGATAAGTGTTTCTTCTTTATTCTTTTCACGAAGCACTCCGCGTGTGTTTGTCAGCAAAATGAGCTTTTCCGCGCCAAGTGCTATAGCAAGTTTTGCTGCTGCTGTGTCCGCATTAACATTATATGCCGTAACATCATCCGCTCCGTAAGCAACGGTCGCGATGACCGGTATATGTCCATCATTTATTGCCTGTAATACAACTTCGGGATTTACATTAGTTATCTCGCCGACATATCCGTAATCCTCACCGTTACCTCTATCCATTTTTTTTGCTTCAAACATCTTGCCGTCAAGTCCGCAGAGTCCTACTGCACTTCCGCCTTTGCGGACTATCATTGATACCAGATCTTTATTGACTTTTCCGCATAGGATGCTTTGTACTACATCCATTGTCTCTTTGTCAGTATAACGCAGTCCGTTTACAAAACGTGATTCCATTCCGAGACGGTCAAGCATTTCATTTATCTCAGGTCCGCCGCCATGGACCAGTACGGCGTGTATTCCGACAAGCTGCAGTAATATCATATCCTCTATAACTGCGTCGAATAGCTCCTCACTGATCATAGCGTTTCCGCCGTACTTTATTACAACGACTTTTCCTGTGAATTTTTGAATGTATGGCAGTGCTTCAACGAGGGTTTGCGCACGTTCCAGATTATTGTTTATCATGTTACATTCCCCTATGTCCTGTAATCGCCGTTTATTTTTATATAGTCGTATGTTATGTCGCATCCCCAGCAGGTGCATCCTGCTATACCTGTGCTTAGGTTAATATCTATGATTACGTCATGTTCTGTAAGTATCTTCTTTGCAGTGGTTTCGTCAAACTTAAGTCCTCGCCCCGCTTCGCACACATTTATACGTCCCGCGTTTGATTCAAATGCTATGTTTACAGTGTCGGGGTCGAATTCTATTCCGGAGTATCCCATCGCACATAGTATTCGTCCCCAATTTGCGTCCGCGCCGAATATCGCCGCCTTTGTTAGTGTTGATGTTATCACAGACTTTGAAAGAGCTTCTGCTTCTTCTTCATTTTTTGCACCGCTTACTTTGCATGTTATCAGGTGTGTTGCTCCCTCTCCATCTGCGGCGATTTCTTTTGCAAACTCTATGCATAATGCGTTTAATGCCTCTGAAAATGCATCAAAGTCAACACCCGGTTCTGTGATTTCTTTGTTACCGGCAGTACCATTTGCCATAAGTGTCAGCATATCATTTGTGGATGTGTCTCCGTCGACTGACACTCTGTTAAAGCTTATATTCGTCGCGTTTATAAGCGCTTTGTTAATCATTTTTGGACTTATTGCGCAATCTGTTGTCAAAAATGCGAGCATCGTACCCATGTTAGGATGTATCATGCCGCTACCTTTTGCTATGCCGCCGATTCTAAATGTTTTACCGCCTGCTGTATTTTCCACAGCAAGTTCCTTAATGGTTAAGTCCGTCGTCATTATTGCGGCGGCTGCATCTTTTGAGCCCTCGTATGATAGTTCATCCACTAGTTTTGCGATACCTTTTTCGATGACTTCGATCGGCAGTTCCTGCCCGATAACACCGGTTGATGCGACAAGAACATCTGTTTCGTTGAGCTCCAGTTCTTTAGCGATGGCACTGCACATACAACGGGCGTTTTTTTCACCTTGTGGTGCACAGGCATTTGCATTACCGCTGTTGGCAAATACAATGCGTGCTTTTCCGTCTTTAAGATGCTCTTTTGATATAAGGAGAGGTGCGGCTTTTACCATATTCCTCGTAAACACCGCCGCTGCTGTGCAATCGAAATCTGATACTATAAGCGCAAGGTCTTTTTTATCCTTATTGTTTGTTTTAACTCCAACATGTATGCCTGATGCTTTAAAACCTTTTGCGGCACACACGCCTCCCTCGACGAACCTCATTGTTTAATAGTCCATTCTATCATTATTTTTTAGAGTAGTGTTTACTCCATTGCTAACATTATATCCATATTTTGCACTGCCGCTCCTGATGCGCCCTTGCCAAGATTGTCAAAACGCGCTGTTACTAATGTCAGCTTCTCATTTCCGCTTACCGTAAGTTCCAGATTGTTTGTGCCTGCGCCCCAGTTGCTTTCAAGCATTCCGTTACCAATCTCTGCTGCGACTGAAATATATTGTTCACCATCGTAATAGTCTGCGAGGGTTTTGCGTATGCTTTCCGCTGAGGGTTTTCCTGTTAGTGCATCGTTGTGTATAGTTATTGTTGTGGCTATACCGTTGTAATAATCGTCAACAATCGGACAGAAAACCGGTTGGCGCGTCAGCCCTGTTACATGCATTATTTCGGGGATGTGCTTATGTTCTAAATCAAGCCCGTACATCCTTGGTGCGTACATATCAGGTGTTTTTTCTTTTTCATAAGCGCGGATCATCGATTTTCCGCCTCCCGAATATCCCGTTAGCGATATACACGTTAGCATATAATCTGTCGGCATAATGCCAAGTGTTATAAGTGGATAAACTGCTGCTATGATTCCGGTAGCGTGGCAGCCCGGGTTTGCAACCCTTTTTGCATCTTTAATTCTATCGCGTTGTTGTTTTGATAACTCCGCGAACCCGTATATCCAACCACCGGATGTCCTGTGTGCTGTAGATGCGTCGATAACAAGGGTTTTTTTATTTTCTATAAGCGACACCGATTCACGTGCCGCATCATCGGGTAAGCACAGAAAAACCAAATCAGCTTCGTTGATGAGTTTTTTCCGCTTGCTTATATCCTTGCGGTTTGATTCATCTATATGTAGAAGGTCAACATCATCTCTATCAACAAGCCTCTCGTATAATTGCAGACCTGTTGTGCCCTCCCGACCATCTATAAAGATTTTTGGTTTCATTTGGATTAACGCTCCTGAGTTTTCGAGTAATGGAACTATATCATAGAATAGAAAATTATGCAATACATTAATTTGCATATATATTCATTATTCACTGTCGCAACTTTCTGCCATCCGCCGCTTACGCCCAGATGCAGAGAGAACGTTTGGCTCCATGATGCATAATTATGCGTTTTATCATGCATATTATTCGCTTTTCGCGTTCTTGCCTTTCGGCATAAAACAGGATATACTCTTTCCAAAGGAGGGCGGAGCACTTGAAACTTATGGCAATTGACGGCAACAGTCTGGTAAACCGCGCATTTTATGGCGTTCGTCACCTGTCCGCAAGTGACGGGACCCCTACGAATGCTGTTTATGGTTTTATTGCCATAATGCAAAGGCTGATAAACGAGGAGTCTCCTGATTCTCTATGCGTTACCTTCGACCTGCCTGCGCCGACATTTCGGCACGAACTTTACGGGGAATATAAAGCGCATCGCAAAGGCATGCCGGACGAGCTTGCGATTCAGATGCCGATACTTAAGAATGTCCTTGATGCTATGAATATCACTCGTTACGAGCTTGCGGGATGGGAAGCCGACGATTTGCTTGGGACACTCGCAAAACGTTGCGAAGCGGAAGGTTGGGAGTGCGTTATAGCGACCGGGGATAAGGATGCACTGCAGCTCGTTACAGAACATACGCGTGTCAAACATATAAAAACACGAGCAGGGCAAACCGAAACCAACGATTATACTCCTGATGTTTTTATCGAAGAGTATGGTTTTAAGCCTGCCATGATAGTTGATCTCAAGGCCTTGATGGGCGATTCCTCCGACAACATCCCGGGTGTCGCAGGCGTAGGTGAAAAAACAGCAATGGATCTGGTACGCCGGTTTGGCCACATCACGAATATATACGCCGCTCTTGAAGATTTGGATATTAAGGATACCTTGCGCAATAAGCTTATAGATGGTCGTGATAGCGCTACTTTGTCTTATGAGCTGGCGGAGATTTGTACAAAAGCACCTTTTGACTTTACACCGCTGGACAGCATACGCAAAGAGCCGGACAACGACAGGCTCTACGGAATATTCAAGAACCTTCGATTCCTTAGTTTTATTGAGAAGTTTAAGCTTAAGCCTCCCTGTTCCGCACCGGCTGGTGGTATTGGGGGCGATGTAACGATCGATACAGTCAACATAATCTCCTCTGCCGAATGTGCTGATTTTCTCGCTATAGCTAAACGCACAGGGTATGTTGCTTTAGAGATTGACGTTGAATTCTTCGATAGCGTCGCTGTTTCTATTAGGTCGCCGGAAGCCTCCTCTGCTGTGTCTCCCGTGTACGTATTGCGGCGCGGTGAGACCGAAGATTTTGATGACTCCCTTAAAATACTGCTTGGCAGTGATGTAAAAAAAGCCGGACATTATGTCAAGGATATTCTCAGGGCATGTCTTGAGCACGGGATTGATTCCGATGGCTGGGTTTTTGATACCGCCCTGGCTGCTTATTTGATCTCTCCAACTGACAGCAACTATACCCTTGCACGTATATCCGAACGTTATTGTGACTATTCTCCGGGAGCCGACAATGAAGAAGACGGGCAAATGTCGTTGCTTGCTGATTCAAGAAAGCTTCTTGCCGAAGAAGCTTTTGCTATTGATTTATTAAAAACTGTTCTGGAAGATAAGCTCAAGGAAATGTCCCTCGAAAAACTCTATTTCGACATCGAGTTGCCATTATGCCGTATTTTGGCAAAGATGGAGACTACCGGTTTTCTTGTAGATAAAGATGCTCTCGCACGCTTTGGAGACGTCCTCGCCGGTCGTATCTCCGAGACTGAGTCTCAGATCTTTAGTCTTGCAAACGAAACCTTCAACATAAACTCTCCCAAGCAGCTTGGCGTGATTCTTTTCGAGAAACTGATGCTGCCTGCTCCCAAAAAAACGAAAACCGGCTATTCGACGAATGTAGAGGTTCTTGACAGCTTAATAGGCAAGCATCCGATCGTAGGACTGATCAAGGACTATCGGGAACTTTCTAAGCTTAAATCCACGTATGCAGACGGCTTGCTTAAGGTCATAACCTCCGACGGCCGCATCCACACGCACTTTCAGATGACCGTCACAGCAACGGGACGTCTTTCTTCGACAGAGCCGAACTTACAGAACATTCCGGTCAGAAAGGAGATGGGCGGTGAACTGCGGAAGATGTTTGTAGCCGCAGACGGAAATGTGCTGGTCGACGCCGATTATTCGCAGATAGAGCTGCGCTTATTGGCTCATATCGCCAACGATCAGGTTATGTTGTCGGCATTCGAACAAGGCGAAGATATACATACCGTGACAGCGTCGCAGGTTTTTGGTGTACCGATAGGAGACGTCACACCTTTGCATCGCTCTCGCGCAAAGGCTGTCAATTTTGGTATTGTCTATGGAATATCTTCTTTTTCACTCGCTAATGACATCGGTGTTATGCCAAAGGAAGCAAAGGAGTATATCGATAATTATCTCAAAAAATACTCCGGTGTGCGTGAATACATGCTGGAAATAGTAAAAAGCGCAAATGAGCTCGGATATGTCTCGACACTTTTCGGTCGTCGCCGATATCTTCCGGAATTAAAATCTGCAAACTTCAATACCCGCTCTTTTGGTGAGAGAGTTGCTCTGAATATGCCTATTCAAGGTACCGCAGCGGATATTATGAAAATAGCAATGATAAACGTATCCGACAGACTCCGCACGGAATGTCTGTCATCAAAACTCATTTTACAGGTACATGACGAACTTATTGTGGAGTGTCCGGAAAGTGAGGCGGATGCCGTCAGCGTTTTGCTTTGCGAGGAAATGGAAAATGCGGCACGGTTATCTGTACCTTTGATTGCAGAAACGCGCACCGGAAAGAGTTGGTTTGATGTGAAATGATAAGCATTATCACGGCTAATAAGAAGAACTTGCCACAAATATTGGATATCTTTCAAGAAGCTATTTCGCCCTCCTGGACACACGACGCTCTTACATACGAAATAGATAAGGGTGATTCTTATTTTATTGTGGCTGTTAAGGAATCAGACTGTTGTGATGTGGCAAAGAGCACTCCTTATGTTGTTGGGTTTGCTGTTTTACGTCAGGTCGGTGATGACGGAGAGTTGCTTCAGATTGCTGTTAAAAAATCTTCTCGCGGCTGTGGTGTAGGTGATATTTTGATGGATTCTGTACTCGACTATGCCGCTGAAAACACTTATAAATCTGTTTTTCTTGAAGTACGATGTAGTAATACAGCGGCTGTGCGTTTGTATGAGAAGCATGGATTTAGGTCCGTGCGGATCCGGAAGAACTACTACGACAACCCCATCGAGGACGCCATGGTAATGGTAATGAATCCGACAATTGACTAAGCATGATATAATATCACTAAAAAACGGGAGGCATTTCCATGGAAAGTGGCTCAGCATTCAAAACACCTTTGGTTACACATATTTATACTGCAGATCCTTCTGCACATGTATTCGAAGGCAAGCTTTACATCTATCCATCACACGATCTTGTAAATGAAGGCTCTGACGATGGCAAGGGCGATCATTTTCAAATGATGGATTATCACGTCTTTTCTATGGATGATATTGGTGCACCCTGCATAGACAAAGGTGAAGCTCTTCATATAAAGGATGTGCCGTGGGCAAGCAGGCAAATGTGGGCACCGGACGCAGCATATAAGAATGGCAAGTATTTCTTCTACTTCCCTGCCAAGGATAAGGAGGGCATCTTTCGCATTGGTGCGGCAGTCGGCGACAGACCGGAAGGCCCTTTTAATGCGGAGCCCGATTATATTCCCGACAGCTTCAGCATAGACCCTGCAGTTTTTGTCGATGACGACGGTAGAGCTTATATGTTCTTCGGAGGGCTTTGGGGCGGTCAGCTTGAGAAATGGCAAACCGGCATATTTACTCCCGGAGATAAGGAAATGACTCCCGGTGATGATGGTCCTCAAGGCGACGAGGCAGCTCTTGGTGTGATGGCTGCCGAGCTTAATGATGATATGTTGACTTTTAAAACAAAACCCGCAGAGTTAAAAATACACGACTCCGATGGAAACCCGATATCTGCAAACGATAAGGATAGATGGTATTTTGAAGGTCCATGGATGCACAAATTCAACGATAAATACTATCTTTCGTACTCTACCGGACCAACACATTATCTTTGTTATGCAGAGAGTAAAAGTCCGACCGGACCTTTTACATATAAAGGCAGGATTCTGGAGCCTGTCATCGGATGGACAACACATCATTCAATTGTAGAGTTTAAGGGAAAATGGTATCTGTTCTATCACGACAGTTCTCTATCAGGCGGCAAGACTCATCTGCGCAGTATGATGTATACTGAGCTTGAAATCGCTGAAGACGGAACTATAACGACGATAAAGCCATATGAGTAATGTAATTATCTTTGCCATAGAGACTTCATGTGACGAAACTGCTGTTGCGGTAATGCGAAACGGACGAGAGACGCTTTCGAGCGAACTCTTCTCACAAGCAGATATGCATGCCATGTATGGCGGTGTTGTGCCTGAGATCGCATCAAGAAATCATGCTGCCGTTATCGGGCGGCTTTCTGAGCTTGCGTTAAAAAATGCCGGTATCTCAAAACACGATATCGACGCTGTCGCTGTAACTTGTGCGCCGGGATTGATCGGCGCTCTTCTTGTAGGTGTAAACTTTGCTAAGGGATTAGCCATGGCACTTGATGTGCCCCTAATACCGGTGCACCATATCAGAGGGCATATTGCAGCAAACTATATCGCTTATCCGGAGCTTGAACCTCCGTTTTTGTGCATTATAGTTTCCGGCGGCAACAGTATAATCGCTGATGTGCGCGGGTATACAGACATTCACATCGTCGGGCGTTCTCGCGATGACGCGGCAGGTGAGTGCTTTGACAAGGCTGCTCGTGTACTCGGATTGGGTTATCCCGGCGGACCGGCACTTGACAAGCTGGCACAAAGCGGCGACGATTTGTGCTTTGCTCTGCCGCGCCCTGTAATAGACGGATTTCCTTATGATATGTCTTTTTCCGGTCTGAAAACCGCCATAGTTAATATAGTCCACAATGCTGAGCAAAAGGGCGAGGAGCTTGATGCTGCATCACTTAGTGCATCTTTTGCCCGTACCGTAAGCGAAATTCTTGTTCCGCGAGTCATGGCAGCGGCTTTGGAGTTTAAGCGCGACAAGATCGCTATTGCCGGTGGTGTCGCAGCTAATTCGCGTATTCGTGAGGATTTCTTAAAAGCTGCGGAGGCAGGAAATTTCACTCTGTTTATCCCGCCGCTCAGTCTATGTGGTGACAATGCCGCAATGATCGGCTGTCAGGGGTATTATGAATTTCTCTCGGGAGTGCGCGCCGGAATGAGTCTTGACGCCTGTGCCACAATGGACGCGGACTGTGGGTTTGGTATAGCTGCGGCAACAATATAGTGGAATGGTTATAATGATGGAAAGTATTATCAAAACGGAAAAGCTGGAGTTCTCTTATTCCTCGATGGATGGTTCGGTTCCTAAGCCTATTCTGAACAAACTTGACATTGAAATTGAAAAGGGCACTTTTGTTGCGATAATAGGACATAACGGCTCCGGAAAGACTACATTTGCCAAACATTTTAATGCAATACTACTGCCGGCAGGAGGTTGTGTTTACGTTAAGGGCATGAATACTCTCAACGAGGATATGATTATTGATATACGTCGTAATGTCGGGATGGTTTTTCAAAATCCTGACAATCAGATTGTCGCAACTGTCGTTGAGGAAGATGTTGCTTTTGCTCCGGAAAATCTCGGATATCCACCCGATGAGATCCGTCATCGCGTAGACAAAGCTCTTAAAATCGTAGATATGTATGAGTATCGTGAGCATGCTCCTCATCTGCTGTCGGGCGGACAAAAACAGCGAATTGCGATAGCCGGAGTTCTCGCTATGAGACCTGAATGTATAGTTTTTGACGAGCCCACTGCTATGCTCGATCCTCGCGGAAGAGACGATATACTAAAAATCATGCGCGATTTGCGCGACAATCATGGCGTCACAGTTATATTGATTACACATCACATGGATGAAGCGATAGATGCGGATAGGCTTATTGTAATGTCTGACGGTGATATTATATTGGATGATAAACCGCGGGAGGTATTTCGCAATATTGAGACGCTGCGGGAAACCGGTCTTGATATTCCGGAGACTGCCCTGTTATTGCATGAGCTTAACAATGACGGGTTCGGGTTGTCACTTGACACTTTAGCTGTTGATGAGTGTGCAGAAGCGATATATGCTACACTGAGAAATTGACCGGGGAACATAATGGCTTTAATTAGGACTGAAAAGTTAACCCATGTGTACAGCGTCGGCACGCCGTTTGAGCGTGTCGCTGTCCGTGATATTGATTTTGAAGCAAAAAAAGGCGAATACATTGGTATTATTGGAGCCACCGGATCAGGAAAATCGACACTCATTCAACATTTGAACGGCCTTTTAAAACCTACGTCAGGACGTGTCTTTTTTAATGATTCTGATATCCATAACTCCAAACGCCTTACCCGGGAGACAAGATTTAAGGTTGGTCTCGTCTTTCAGTATCCGGAATATCAACTTTTTGAATCTTCTGTTTTTGACGACATTGCCTTTGGTCCTAAGAACATGGGGTTTTCGGAGGAGGAGATACGTGAGCGCGTTTATGAAGCTGCAGGATTTGTCGGTCTTGGAGAGTCATTTATGGAGAAATCGCCTTTTGAGCTTTCAGGCGGAGAAAAACGCCGCACTGCGATAGCCGGCGTAATCGCAATGCGCCCTGAGGTGCTTATCCTAGACGAGCCAACGGCAGGGCTTGACCCACGAGGGCAGTCCGAAATAATTCGAAACATTATGAATTACAAATCCTCTTTTAACGCGACCGTCATTCTGGTAACACATAATATGGAAGAGATCGCACGCAGCGTTGACAGAATTCTTCTGCTTGACAGTGGACGCATAGTTATGGATGGATCTCCGACCCAAGTTTTCTCTAAAACAGAGCGGCTTGAAAAGCTTGGTCTCGCCGCGCCAAAAGCTGCTATGATAGCGGCGCGGCTTCAGGCTCTCGGGATACCTGACCTGCATGGCATTTATACCATTGAGCAGTTACGGAAAGCTCTGTGTGATATAAGAAGCGGGGGTGGCAAACGTGCTTAAAGATATTACTTTAGGTCAGTATTTCCCCGGTAATACAGTTATCCACAGGCTTGATCCGCGCACAAAACTAATTTTCATATTCATATATATCACAGCATTGTTTATGGCTAAAGGATTTCCTGCCTATGCATTTATGCTTATCGTTCTTTTAACATGCCTAACTATATCAAGAATCAAGCCGGCGGCGGTGCTTCGCGGGCTTCGTCCTGTATTTATCATCATTATTATCACTGTATTTTTGAACATCTTTTTCATAAGAGGAGAAACTATTCTTTTTCAATACTATTCAATTATAGTCACACAAGAAGGTGTATATACGGCTGTGTTTATGGCTACGCGGCTCATGATGTTGATAATAAGTACGTTTCTGCTGACATATACTACTTCTCCGATAACCTTGACCGATGGTCTCGAGAGGATGCTAAGCCCCCTTAAAAAAATCAAGCTGCCTATCCACGAGTTTTCGATGATGATGAGCATTGCTTTACGTTTTATTCCAACACTTATAGAGGAAACGGATAAGATAATGAGTGCACAGAAGTCGCGAGGGGCTGATTTTGAAACGGGCGGCATTATAAAAAGAGCAAAAGCTGTTCTTCCTCTGATTATTCCTCTTTTCATAAGTGCATTCCGCCGGGCTGATGAGTTAGCTATAGCTATGGAAAGCCGATGTTACCACGGTGGCGAAGGTAGAACCAAGATGAAGATACTAACATTTGGTGGAAGGGATTTTGTTGCATTGCTGTGCGGTGCCGGCATAATCTCTATAGTAGTCTTACTTAGACACGTAACAACATGACAGATATGAAAAACATAGTAATGCGAATAATGTACGACGGCTCACGATATCATGGCTGGCAAATCCAAAAGTCGGAAGCGACAATTGCCGGGACAATTGAATCTGCGCTCTCACGCTTATGCGAGCATCCAGTAAAAATCCATGGCTGCGGAAGAACCGATGCGGGTGTGCACGCAGAGCGGTATTGCGCTAACTTTAGAACTTCATCGAATATTCCGGCAGACCGATTGCCGCTTGCAGTTAATTCATTATTACCGGCGGACATTGCAATACAAAGTGCTATGCAGACTTCTGATGATTTTGATGCAAATCAATCATGCATCAAGAAAGAGTACACGTACAGGATTTTCAGCTCTCGTGTACGTAATCCATTTTACTCAGGCAAAGCATTTTTTTACCCGCAAGTGCTTAATATCGAGGCAATGAGGGCTGCTTCCCGACATTTTGTCGGCACGAATGATTTTGCTGCCGTGCGCTCTGTCGGTACAGAGACAAAAACAACGATCAGGACTGTTTTTTGGTACGAGATTGAGAAGGAAGGAGACCTTTTTCAGCTGCGTGCCTGTGCAGACGGATTTTTGTATAATATGGCAAGAGCTATGGTTGGCACTCTTTTGTATGTGTCCGAAGGTAAGATTTCTCCGGATGAATTGCCCTGTTTGCTGGCACAAAAAGACCGGCAATTAACAGGACCAACTGTTCCTCCCGATGGTTTGTATCTGACACGAGTATGGTACGATGGTGAAGTAGGGGAAATGTTCACGTAATTTTTATTTCTTTTTAGCGAAAAACGTGATATAATTTTTAATTGCGATTGAAGCGATTCGCTCCAGGAGTGAAGATATGAGCGGCGATGATAATCCTAAGAAAAGAAAACGCAGATTGGTGAGCCTTATTATATTGCTTGTTTCATTTGCCGGTATTGCGCTGTTTGTAGTTCTTTTGATATCGGGCACCGGCTCGTGCTCTTCGCAGCTTTCCGGTCTTTTTCAACGACGCTTACCTGTTATTACAGTTAATGAATTTAACTTTGATGTCGGGCGTGATAGAGTGTTTGCTTCTGTGGAGGGCTCTATCGCAGCCGCAGGAACACTCGGCATCCAGGTTCTTGATGCGGGAGGGAGCGAGACTTTAAGAGATCCGTTTCGCATGACCCGTCCTGCACTCACCGGCTCCGGAGATCGGTGTATCGCATTTGACATCGGCGGTTCAGCTGTGCGTGTGTTTAGCCCCGAACAAATTGGCACGTCCCTTGAATTTGACGGCGCTATTGTCTCCGCATCAATAAATAAAAACGGTTGGTTTTGTGTAGTCACCCAGGAAAGCGGAGGCAGCAGGGGTGTTGTAACCGTATATAACAGCACAGGAACAAAGGTCTACGGAGTCGTCCTTGGAAGCGGTTATATACTTTCGGCCGAACTGTCTGCGGACAATAAGAATCTGGCTGTTCTCAACCTGACAGATACCGGCAGCAGAATTACTTTCTATCATGGTATTGATGTAAACGATGAACATGATTGGCAATTTGATTTAGACGGCGGTCTGATTATTGAGATAAAGTATCTGTATAGCGGTGATGTTCTCGCCATTTCCCCGGAATCACTTTTTCTTATTGAGAGTTCCGGTAGCAAAAAGGATTTATATACTTTTTCAGACAAGCGCCTTGGGGGCTATACATACGATGGTGATTTCATCGCATTGCTATTATATGACTATGGTCTAGGTCACCGCGGTCGTATCATAACCCTTCTTACAGATGGTACGATTCTTGGTGAGATGGTTACAGACCGGGAGGTCATATCTATGTCAGCCGTTGGAAAATCCTTAGTCGTGCTCCAAAGCGATAATCTTTTATTTTACAGCGAAGAGCTTGATGAATTTCCGGTTTCCGAGGATAATCTCTCCGTTGCCGGAGCCGGTCGGGTGCTCGCAATCAATGAAGACACAGCTCTTGCCACAAATGATAATTCAGCAGTAGTTTTTAGAAGAGAGGAAGATCGTTAAATAGTGACTTCTGTACTTATTGACATAGCTATTATTGGAACCGTTGCCTTTTGCGCTTGGCGCGGTTATAAAAACGGTCTCATCCGTGGTGTTTTCGGCGTTGTGTCGCTTATCGTATCCTTGCTTGTTGCTAACATAGCCGCCCAGGCTTATGCCGGCGAAACAAAGGGGATGTTGATGCCCTTCGTCAGCGGGGTGCTTGATTCAACTATGACTGAGATGAATGAGGAAGGTGTCGAGTATCAGGCACTGGCGCATGACCATGATATTGATGATGCGGATTTTGGCTCCGCATATACCGCGCTGCGTCGGATTGGCTTACCGGAAGCTGCGGCAGTAAGTGTTGCGGAACAATCTCTGGAAATCGACGAGGATGAGGAAAACTCATACTTTTCAGAAATAATTGCTGATAGATTATCATCAGCTCTATCCTATGTCGCTGTATTCGGGATAGCGTTTTTGTTGATTGCTATTGTATTTGCAGTTGTTGGTAATTTAGTCGGTTTCGTTTTTTCACTTCCCGGATTAAAGCTGGTCGATATAATATCCGGCTCTGTTTTGGGTCTGTTCAAGGGCTTAATAATAATATACACAATAGCTGTGATCATACGATACTACGGGTTATTGATACTCCCGACACTTGAAAAAACAGCTATACTTAAATCTCTGATTAATAATAATCCTATTGCGAGTTTGCTTGGAATCTAGGTGGTGTCATTGGTGAAAGCTATCCCTAATATTCTTTCTATCTTTCGTATCTGTCTTGTGCCGGTATTCATCATTGTATACTTCACCGATGATCGGGACATTAAATTTTATGCAATTCTTGTTTATGCAATTGCCGGATTAAGCGATTTTCTCGATGGTTATATTGCACGAAAGTTTGATGCCCAGTCAAAACTGGGCAAACTTCTCGATCCGCTCGGCGATAAGCTAATGACATTTACTGTCATGATCTGTATCACTATTACCAGACCTGTACTTATATGGGCTGTTCTTGTGTTTTTTATTAAGGAAGCGCTGATGGGTATCGGCGGGTTCATTTTACATAAAAAGGCTCGTATTGAGCTGCCTCCCGCAAACTTTATCGGCAAGGCATCAACCTTTGTGTTTTTTATCGTTTGCGTGACTCTTATGCTGTTTAGAAACCTTACGGACTTTGTTGCTGTTGCGCTAACTTCTATTGCTATTTGTCTGACACTGGTGGCACTCACGGTGTATCTTTGCTCATACGTAAAAATCATGAAATCCATATCAATAAACCAACAGGATCCTGTGGATCGAAACGGAGAAACAGAATGCAACCAACAATCTGCTCAAGATGTAAACGAAACCCTGCCGTAATCTTTATTACACGTATCGAAAACGGGCAATCTACCAATGAAGGTATTTGCCTGAAATGTGCTCGTGAATTGAATATTAAGCCGGTTGAAGATATCATTAAAAGAATGGGATTAACGGACGAGGACCTGGAAAGCCTGACGGACGAAATGATGGAAGCGATGGGTGGTCTCGATAGCCTAACGGAACATGCCGAACAGGAGGATAATACCGAAGACGGAAAAACGGCAACCTTTCCATTTCTTAACAGGCTTTTCGGCGGACCTGACGATTCTCCTCAACGTGATTTTCCCAGACCGGGACGTGACCCGAAGGATAAGGAGCAGGGCGGAGGCATGCCGGTGGGACCCAATATGTCCGGAGGACATGGGGGTAAAAGACGCAAATACCTTGAAAGCTACTGCATTTCACTGACGCAAAAAGCTGCAGACAGCAAGCTTGACAGAATAATAGGTCGCGAAACCGAGACTGAGCGTGTTGTGCAAATACTCAACCGCAGACAGAAAAATAATCCTTGCCTGATCGGTGAGCCCGGTGTTGGTAAAACTGCGATTGCAGAAGGTTTGGCTCAGCGTATCTTTAATCATAACGTGCCTTACAAACTGCGCAATAAAGAGGTTTATTTACTTGATTTAACATCACTCGTCGCCGGCACACAGTTTCGAGGGCAGTTTGAAAGCCGTATGAAAGGACTTGTCGAGGAAATTAGAAATCACGGGAATGTCATACTGGTCATAGATGAGGTGCACAGTCTGGTCGGCGCAGGAGATGCCGAGGGTTCGATGAATGCCGCAAATATCTTAAAACCCGCTCTTTCCCGAGGTGAGATACAGGTCATTGGAGCAACAACACTAAACGAGTATAGAAAGCATATAGAAAAGGATGCTGCACTCGAACGAAGGTTCCAGCCTGTAATAGTTACCGAGCCGTCTATCAGTGAGTCAATCGACATCATTATTGGAATTAAGAATTACTATGAGTCCTTCCATGGTGTTCATATATCCGACGACATGGCCCGGCAAGCTGTGATCCTGTCCGAAAGATATATAACCGACAGATTCCTGCCCGACAAGGCTATCGATCTTATTGACGAAGCCTGCTCCGATATGAACTTAAAAAGCGAGCTTATTGCACGCAGAGAATCAATTAAAAAAGAAAAAGCCGACTTACAAAGAGAGCGAGATATGATCCTTTCTGCTGCTGATAGTAATGATTATGCCCGGCTTGCAGAAATTCGCAGTCTTGATTTTCGCTTGACAGATGAGCTGGAAGAGCTTGAACATGAAGGTGCGCCGGCACTGACAATCGACAATCTTGCCCGGGTTATCGAGCTTTGGACTAAGGTTCCTGCATCAAATATCCGTGAGGATGAGTTTAAACGTCTTTCCGAACTCGACAAACGGTTGAAGGAAAGTATTATTGGACAGGATGAAGCAATCGACAGCGTTTGCGCCGCAATCAGACGCAATCGTGTCGGTATCTCATCAAAACGTAAGCCCGTATCATTTATTTTTATAGGGTCGACCGGTGTCGGAAAAACGGAGCTTGTTAAAAAACTTGCATCCGACCTTTTTGATTCGCCGGAATCATTGATAAGGCTTGATATGTCAGAGTTTATGGAGAAGCACGCAGTATCAAGAATCATCGGCTCTCCGCCGGGTTATGTTGGATATGACGAGGCTGGTCAGCTCACAGAGAAAATCCGGCGCAAGCCCTACAGCGTATTACTGTTCGACGAAATTGAAAAGGCTCATCCGGATGTTATGAACATCTTGCTCCAGATTCTTGACGATGGACATATCACAGATGCACACGGGCGCAATATCAATTTTGAAAATACTGTAATAATTATGACCACCAACGCCGGAAGTGATAAAAAAGACGGAGCTGTTGGATTTAACCGCTCGGCAGACGAACAGGGAAAAGAAAAGGCCGAAAAGGCTCTCAAAGATTTCCTTCGTCCCGAGTTTATCAACCGGGTCGACGAGGTTGTGTACTTCAATCATCTAACAGAAGAGCATTTTAAGTCAATCGCAAGGCTAATGCTTGATGAGCTGCGCGGTTCTATGGCGGAAAAGCCGATCGAATTGCATTACGATGACAGTCTCCTTGATTATTTATCCGAGAAATCATACTCTCAAGCTTACGGTGCTCGAAATCTCCGCCGGCTGATTCAAAAAGAGATAGAAGACAGAATTGCAGCAGAAATGATATCAAATTATGCCAACCCGATAACAAAGGTCGACCTCTCCGCACTGGAAAGCGCGATACAGGTACTCGCACTAAAATAAAAAACTTGTTGACGCAACATCTGTGAATGTGGTACACTTTTTCACAGTCGCAACATATATTTAAGGGGGATTTGACATGAAACACATGAAAGTATCTGTGAAACTGATATCCAGTTTCCTAATCGTCGCCGTTCTGACTGCGGTTGTAGGCGTGGTAGGTATCATAGGAATGCAGCAAATCAACGCTTCGTTCAACGATATGTACTACTTGCAGACGGTTCCTATGCCGGAGCTTGGTAAGGCTATCGAAATGCTTCAACGGCAACGCGCCAGTATGCGCGAGATGATCGTAGGTTCTGCTGTCGATGATTTTGATATGATAGACAGAGCGAAAGCCAGCTCAGATGAATATCATGAGACTATGCAAGTCGCTCTGGATGAATATTTCAAAACAGTCAGAGCACCGGAAGCAATAAGACTTTTTGAAGAAGCACGAAGAATATATGAAACCGAATTCCGGGTTGGTCTTCAACGGATCTACGAGGGTGCAAAATCCGACATTGACCCTGCTGATCTATACAATATCATGAGAGAATACACCGATGCAACTAACAAAGTCGTTGACAATTTCGATCAGTGTCTGGCTATGAAGATTGAAGTTGCAAGAGATGCTGCATATAGTGCCGCCGATTTGGGCAATATGTTGCTGATCCTGATTATTGTGGTTCTCGCAATTGCATTGATCGCGGCTATTTTCCTTGCTCTTTATATCTCCGGTCTCATCAGTAAGCCGCTTGTTATCCTTTCTGCATTCATGAACAAAGCCGGCACCACGGGCGATATACATCTGAGCCCGGCGGACGTGAGTTCAATAGAAAATTACTCAAAGATTCGCGATGAGATAGGACAGACCATAAAGGGCAGCGCAGCGTTCCTCAAGCACGTAACAAATGTTGCAAGTAATCTTGAAACCATCGCAAGCGGTGATTTGACTGTTGAAGTCAATACGCTTTCATCCTCAGATACAATGGGCAAATCTATGACACAAATGGTGGATAACCTGAACAGTATGTTTGGTAATATCCAAACATCTACAAGTCAGGTTTCAACCGGCTCCAAGCAGGTTGCCGACGGAGCTCAGGCACTTGCACAAGGCTCTACCGAACAGGCCGCTTCTGTTCAGGAGTTGTCGAGTTCGATCGCTGAGATTGCAAGTAAAACCAAAGAAAACTCCGAACTGGCTGCCAAAACATCACAGCTGTCTGAGACAATTAAGCAAAACGCACTTAAAGGCAGCTCACAGATGGACGATATGATAACGGCTGTTAAAGAAATCAACGAAGCCAGCCAGTCTATCAGCAAAATCATCAAAACAATTGACGATATTGCTTTCCAGACCAATATTCTCGCCTTAAACGCAGCAGTAGAAGCCGCACGTGCCGGGCAGCACGGCAAGGGCTTTGCGGTTGTGGCCGAAGAGGTTCGCAATCTTGCATCAAAGAGTGCCGAAGCCGCAAAAGATACCGGCGATATGATCCAGAACTCAATGGAGAAAGCCGAGTATGGTTCGAATATAGCAGGAGAAACTGCCGAAAGCCTTAAGGATATCGTAACCGGCATAAGTGAATCAAGCGAATTTATTTCTGAGATAGCCCGCTCTTCTGAAGAGCAATCTCTCGGTATTTCGCAAATCAACACCGGCATCGATCAGGTTGCCCAGGTTGTTCAGCAAAACTCGGCAACAGCGCAGCAAAGCGCAGCCGCATCCGAAGAAATGAGCAGTCAGTCCAATATCCTGGAAGAATTGATTTCTCAGTTCAAATTAAGAAAAGAGAATATGCCGTTTGCTAGTTTACCGACACCGGATCGCAAGCGCGAGCCCGCACCTGAAGAGGAATACGGGATGGATGTAAGCTCAGGAGATTTTGGGAAGTATTAAATTGCCGGACTCGGCAAAGCGTGAGAGCAAGAACGCAGACTTGGGGTGAGTTTAATGTGCGATGAAACTAAAACTGTGACTGACGGTGCATCATTGGAAGATCTCAAAGAAATGCTGCGCAATGAACTCAGAGAAGAACTGAAGCGGGAACTTTTGGGAGAAGAACCGGAAGAAGAACGCTCCGAAAAGGATTATCCATGGATCGTCTTCTCAGTTGACGGCACGGAGTATGGAGTCAACAGTAAGAACGTTTTATCTATCGAAATCATAGGTGAAATCACGCCCATCGTGGATGCTGCGCATCACTGTCCGGGCATAACCCAATCCCGTGGCGATATGATCGACTTGCTGGATTTGCGTGCTCTGTTCGGGCTGGGTGATTATGTTTCAGCTAAATCCGAAGATAACGATCGCGTAATGATGATGGTCATCGAAACCGGTGATAAAAAGCGTGGCGTGATTGTTGATGAAATCGTTTCTGTTGAGTACATTTCGAACTTTATCGAAGGTGTCGTGAGCGAAGAAACTACAGGCGCGGTAACGTCGCAGTATATCCGCGAGGTCGCAACACGCGAGAAGCTTGACAGCCCGGTTCTGATTCTTAATCCGGAGAGTTTGAACTCGCTCTGATAGATTCAGTTTACTAAATTCATTAGGACGCATCCCTTTAATTGGGATGCGTCCTTTATGTAGAGTTTTATGCAATTTCAAAACCTAAATAGGAAGGCATTTTTCCAGAATAAAAAAAATCTCGTTTGAGAATCTTTCTTTTTCAATAATAAATAAGCCTGAAGGAAGATTTTTTTCAAAATAGGTTGTATAAAACTCTTCCATTCCTTTTTCCTTGCCTGATGTGCTTTTGATCGGGAAAGAGACAATAGACGTTCTGCAGTCCAACTCTTTTATGATCTCAAACGCACGTCCCTTTTTTTGCTGTTCTAAAACGGGAAAGAGTTTGAGCATAAGAATGATATCGCCATGTTCTTTTGGCATCGAAACTACCACGTCACATATTTCAGATTTATAAGGCAGACCGGCTAACCTGAAATAATTGCTTAGTGTTTGTATGGTTGAAGAGTCGATATCGTACGCTGTGTATTTTTTTGGCAAATCTGTAAAAAATGGCAGAGTAAACGGATTATGTCCACAGCCTATGTCGACAACTCTGTCTTCAGCTTTTATATATTGGCTGATATATTTGTATATCTCCACTTCTTGCCCGAGCCGTTCTTTTGTTGATGTGTGGAGCGCCATTAGTTTTATTGTCAGATTTTTGTCTGTTTTAATATCAATACCTGAGTAATTGTCGAGCATCATGTCTGCCTTGGCATAACAACCTGCTTGTAAAAATGATTCATGTATTATGTGCAGTTCTTTTTTTATTGCTTTGATCGTATCTTTTTGATTAGCGTATTTCGGGATGGTTTCAGCGGCAATCCTCTCAACAACAGATCTGTCAACATTTGAATACTTCTTACTTGTTAATATTGTATCTGTGATTTCAAGCACTGTCATAATTTGCACCTGTTATCTCGTATTTTTTCCATAAGCCTGGTATAGAAGCGTAGATTGTGAATTGTCGCTAAGCGGTAGGCTAATGAATCACCAACCTTGTATAAATGGTAGAGATATGCTCTTGAGTATTTGCTGCACGTGGGGCAATCACAGTTTTCTGAAACAGGTCTGTTGTCTCGTATGTATTTATCATCCAGTATGTAGTAGTGGCTGTACGCAAATTGATCACCTGTGTCGTTTTCTGTGTCTTCATCAAAAACATATAGCCTGTTGTGTCTGGCTTCCCGTGTGGGAATTACACAGTCAAATAAATTATATCCCATTTTGACACACTTTATTACTCCATCGGGCTTACCAAGTCCCATTGCATATTTAATTTTATCATCAGGCATAAGGCTTGCGGTATACTCTAAAATGTCCTCTACAAGATTTCCGTCAGATGCGACCGGCCAGCCACCGAAGCCATAACCATCAAATCCTATGCTAATCAATTCTTCGGCACATGCTTTGCGTAATTCGCGGCAACCTCCGCCTTGAATGATAGCATAAAGTAAAGGTCGGCTTTCGGGTGGGATTTTTCGTGCGGTCAACTGTTTTTCGTATTCCTGCTTGCATCGTTTTGCCCAATCCACAGTCAGCTCTACCGAGAGCTTGCTGATTTCATACGAGTCTTCCGGATGAGTACAATAATCAAGGCACATCATAATGTCTGATCCACAGGCGAATTGAAACTGAATACTTTTCTCCGGTGTTAGTATGATTTTCCTGTTTCCACCATCGGGACGAAATATAAGTTCATTTTTACGCACCTCGCCATATTTTGGGTTTTGATGTATCAGCGAAAACACTTGAAAGCCGCCTGAATCGGTCAGCACAGGTCTGTCCCA
>Ga0123356_10001512_pt1 | contig 25595 bp, 22 predicted proteins | sample TergutEmb28metaG_2_FD_92546 | JGI IMG/M metagenome (GOLD analysis project Ga0123356, IMG submission 92546) | Embiratermes neotenicus P3 segment gut microbial communities from Petit-Saut dam, French Guiana - Emb289 P3 | ecosystem: Host-associated > Arthropoda: Insects > Digestive system > Gut ...
CAAAGATCACATAGGGGGCGCGGACACGATAATCAAAAACTTCGGCGTAAAAAAAGTGATAGTCCCCAATTACGGCAAACAGTCAAAGCAATACTCCCAGTTTGTTTCCGCGATGCTCAAAATGAAACTTGAAAGCGATATATTGACCGAAACAATGGAATTTACGCTTGACAACACCGAATTTACGCTGTATCCGCCGCTTTTGGAATATTACGATTACAACAGCCTCGGTGACGAAAACGACGAAAATGACGATACTGAAAGCGATATACCAAATGAAAATGATTTTTCCATCGTCGTAAGAGCAGAACACGGTGAAAATAACTTTCTGTTTGCCGCAGACGCGGCAAAGGGACGGCTCGGCGAATTGATGGCAAACGAAGATATCATGGCTGTAAAATATGACTTTCTGAAAGTTCCGTATCACGGGCGCTACAGCAAACGCAGCCTGGAATTTATCGACGCAGTCAAACCAAAATACGCCGTGATAACCTGTTCGGCCGATTCGGGGGACAAATCGGGGGACCAAAGGGTGATCTCGGCGCTGGAAAAGAACGGCGCAGAGGTATATCTGACGCCGAACGGCGGCGTTTACTGCGTGAGCAACGGATATGCAATGTCCATGATACAGCCTTTCGGTTTTTAACTCTGCAAAACGACGGCGGCGGCTTCGAGCGGTTCGCACTCGACGAAAATCAGCCCGCATTCCTTGCAGCATTTTGAGACTTTTCCGCCGTAACTGTCGAGGTACCGGTACGATCTGTCCGGCGGCAGCGCGGTTTTTTGGATTTCGGACGTCGTGTTGAAAATGATATACGCCTTCTTTTTGTCCGCTCGGCGCTCGCGTATGTTCACGCCTTTGGCGTCTGGATATGCAACGCCGGCGACACTCAGAAGTTTTTTGACGAAATTGTCCGACGAATCGTTTCTGTAAGCGGCGGCGCTGTGGCCTATATATGACCCGATGATCACGGCCCTGCCTTTGCCGCGGCAATTGAGCGCGCCGGCGGTCATTTGGTCAAATTGAAGGATTTCTTCGGCTTTGTCCAATTCAAAACACTGGACATACAAATTCGCGGGCAGATCATACCCTTCGAAAATTCCGGCGCCCGCAAATTTTGCGGGGTCGAGATATTCGCCCCATGTGCGCGGGCCGGGTGTGAACCTGTGCCCGTAGTTTGGTTCGCTGACCATCTTCAGCGATTTATGTTTTACCCCGAATATATCGCGCATGGCCATCGTTTCGCGCCTTGTCATCCCGTTTTCCCTGATTCTGCCGGGGGTCGCCTCGCTGACGAGAAATCCTCCGTCCTCGACGTATTTTCCGAAATTTTCGGCTGTTTTGTCGCTCATGAACAACGGGAAAGGCATCACAAGCAGCTTGTAGCTGCCTATATATTCCTCGCCGAGTTCTTCTGCATGGACAAAATCGACGCTTATGTTGTTGTCGAACATGTACTTGTACCAGCCGCGCATGGAATAACCGAGCCCGTCGCCGCCCTGCGCAAGGCGCGAGCATCCGATGTAGTTGTCTTCGTCGACGATGATTCCGACTTGCGCCCTTTGAGCAGCGGGCGTGTTGAATAAATCCGGGTATTTGTTGATAAATTTCGCGATATTCCCCGCTTCTTCGAGCCTTTCGGTCGTGGAGCCTTCGTTGTCCAGAAGCGAAAACCCGTTCATTTCGCCCGCCATGATTTCAGCTCTCGTCACCCAGAACGATATGCCCGTGACCCCGGAGCCCAGAAGCCCAAGCAGCCAGCGGCGTATATCGGAAGCCGAGGGCACGCGCCCCAGATGAAAGCCCGTGCTCACCGGGCCGCCCTGAAGTTCCGCCGCCCATGTATGGGCTCCGAACCTGTTTGACGAGCGCAGAAAATCGAAATTCAGGCAGATTCCGTTGAATGTCTCGGCAAACAGGGCGTCGTATTTTTCGCGCCTTCCGAATTCGTCATACCGGCAGTCGTCCCTGCCGTCGCCGGAACTCCAGGCGGGATATGACGAAGAGCCGAGGAAATCCTGACAGCGCGCATAAGTATGATCCATGCCCGAAGCGAACGCGGGAGCGGACTTGTGGGCGAATACGGGCCTTTTATGCATATCGTGCGCTTTTATGGTTTCACAGCGCTTTTGCAGCACATTGCCGATTTGCACATGATTCATAAAATATTGCCACTCAAAATCCATTGGCAGGCACGAGGTGCCGTTTTGCCTGTCGGGGGCGATATACTTCCAATCGGAATAATTTACGGATAAAGCTCTGTTGAGGGCGTCCAGATTTTTGTATTTTCCCTTCAGCCACTCGCGGAAAAAATTCATGGTGTTATCGCAGTAACAAACGTGCCCGCCGGTCAAATGTTCGGACCAATAGCCGATTTCCTGCCATGTGTTCCAGATGACTATATTTTCATATACACTCAGGCGTTCGACGAATCTCGCTGTGAAATCGAGCTGCGCGGCCATCGCCCCGGGGTGGTCGTAACACGGGCCGGGCTTGCCGTCCGCGGGCAGGGTGTACTGCGCCTGATAGGCGAGAGCGGATCCGTTGTGGGCGGTCATACGGCAATCCGGATATTTTTCCCACAGCCAGTTCGGGGCCTGCTCGTTGGTGAGCCCCATATAAACGCCCATGTCGAGCTTTCCCGCATAATCGACGAGCTCCTCGTATGCCGCGGTATCCATGATATTTTCCGCGGGCTCGTCGAGGCCCCAGTGGGCTTGTATTTTTATCAGGTTAAACCCGCGGGATTTTAAAATTTCCATATCGCGCTTCATTTCGCACATGGGCGGCATCGGCTTCCTGCAAAGATGCGAACCGAAGGCGAACTGCGCGTAAAATTTTTCTTTGTTCATAAAAAGGCCTTCCGAATTTTTAATTTTGTTTTTCAATTGCCCAAAAACGCGTCGATGGCTTCTTCGAGATTGGCTTTGGCTTTGTCCGCCATTTTTTCATAGCCGGATGTGAAATCCTTTGTGGCGGTCACATTATAGAGGCCGAGCAGCCCGGACATTTTTTCGGAATACGCCAGCGCGAAAACATTGCGCATATTGTCGTGGATCAAATCTATTATCTGCGCCGAACTCTCGTCGCGCGCGTACTTTATTTTCAGCGCCTGTTCGTAATACACCGGCATCACGGTCTTTTTGGTCTCGCGGCACATCGCCTCGACCGCCGTGCAAGTCATGTCGAAATTCGGGGTGGTGACCGGAATCGCGCCGATTTCCGTGGTGTCGTGCGCGCTTGTCACATACTTTGCCTGCTGCAGATTGAGCTTGGGGTAGGGCAGAATGGCGAATTCATCGGACATATTCCGCAAATCCTGCAGCGTGCAGAGGCGCTGAAGCCCGATCATCAGAGCTCTTCTGGCTTGAAACTCCGAGAGCAGGGCCATTATGTCCATCTGCGAATTGGTGCCCGAATCTTTCGCGTATACCCGCGTGAGATAATCGTGGAGCTCGATCGATTTGGGATTGTTTATAGTCAGGCTGGGGATCCCGTTCGCGTCTTTTGTCACCACGTCGGTGTCGGAAGCGATCATAAAGGGAATCGCCGAGCCCCATGTTCCCGTGCAGATAAACCCGTACTGATCGTTTTTGTCGAATTTCCCGTTGCCGTCCAAGTCCTTCAAAAAGGATTTTATCAAAAGCAGAAACTCTTCCATCGTCCATTTGCCTTCCAGAACCATTTTATACAATTCATCCAGCGCCCCGGCCGATTCTTGTTCATTGAGCATCGAACCGTTTAAAAACAGGACGTTGCAGTTGCGCAGGATGTCGATAAAATAATCGCCGGCGAGAATAAACGACTTTTCGTTGCCTATGGACACATCCTCCATAAAGTCCCTGTACCAGTAATTTTCGGCCAGCTCGAAAACAGGCGCGTCCTTGGTGTTTTGAAACATCGCCTGCAAAGACAGGTTGGCGACCGATCTGATGTCGTTGATGAACAGGTCGTATTCGTCGAGCCCCGCCAGTATGATTTTGGACATGGCTTTTTCCACCGTCGCGTAGTCCTCGTCCATTTGGGTATATTTGAATTTGATGTTGAGCAGCGCCTCCACGTCCATATTTCTCTTGTAGACCGCGTCGTCCACGGCGTCGCCGGTGATTTCGCCCATTCCCTCGATCATATAGTTGGAATTGCTGATAAAGCCGTCGCTCACGTTGATACTGGTCAGCACCCTGAGCTCGGCTCCGCCGTAATCAAATCCGGCCAATTTGTCGGCGGCTTCTTTTTGTTCTTGCTCGCCGGGTCCGGCGTCCGCTTGGCCGCCGCCGGAGGTGTCCTTTGCGCCGGGCGAACAGGCGCCAATCAGAAAAATCAGCAGAACTGCGAAAAACAAAGCGGTTTTATTTATATTTTTCATACATTTCTCCTCTTTAATACAACATATATAATTTTCTTCATTGTATCACTTTCGCGTTTTTTTGTCAAGTCATTTTTGTGAATTCAAACACGAAATAACCTTTTTTTGAGTACGGCACCCGGCAGTTCCGCTCGCCGTATATTTCCGAAAGTTTTTGGCGGTGAGTCAAGGCGCCGTGTTTTTTTTGGATTACCAGAAAAAAGCTGCCGCCCGGCTCCAAATGCTCAAAGGCTTCCGTATACATTTTGTATATGACCGCTTTTCCCGCGTGCACCGGCGGGTTTGTGATGATAAAATTGAAGTTTCCGGGGATATTTTCAAATCCGTCGGATTTTATGATTTTGGCCCTGACACCGTTTCTTTCGGCGTTTATTTTTGCCAATTCGAGCGCCCGCCCGTTTACGTCGGACATGAAAACCTCGATATTTTTTTTGTATATTCCCGCTGCGACGATTCCCACGCAGCCGTACCCGCATCCCAGATCCAGAACTTTCCCCGAAAGCTCCGGCAAATTGTCGAGCAGAATTTCGGTGGCTTTGTCAACCTGGCCCTTGGAAAATACGCCGGCGTCCGTGACAAATTCGAATTTTGTGAATTTGTGGACATATTCATGCAGTCTTTGTTCGTGTTTCAAATGTTCGTTTGAATGAAAGTAATGGTTCATAAAAATATACTCCGGATTTTTGATTTATTCAGTCTGATTATGATCAGCCCCGACAAATATCCCACAACTGCCCCCGAAGCCGCCCCGAATACGATCAAAACGGGGAAATAGTAAAACAATTCGACTCCCGCGAAAAGCGTCCCCGCGCAAATCTGCCCGAAATTGTGGAAAACCCCTCCCGCCGCGCTGACTCCCACACTCCCGAACGCGCCGGTTTTTTTTAAGAGCGCCATGGCCGCGAAACTGAAAAGAGCGCCAAAAAGCGCGTAGAACGTGCCCCACAGCCCGGAAAACAACATGCCGGAAATTATGACCCTGAGTACATTGAGCAAAAACGCCGTTTTATAGTCCTTTATATACATCAAAACGATGACGGCGGTGTTGGGCAGCCCGAGTTTTATTCCGGGGAGCGCGGGAGCTATTGGGGGAAGTATCCTCTCAAAATAGCCGGCAGCCACCGACAGAGCCAAAAACAACCCCAAAAACGCGATATATCTGGCGTTTATCCTCATTGTCTTATTTTTCCGATCACGGTATCGAATATTTGAGCTTTGCCTTTATCCGGTCTTATTTCTACTGTCACCCTGTTTGGCAGGCATACGATCACGCCGCCCTCCGGCCCGACCGGGCGATGCGCCACGCAGAATTTCCCGGGGCAGTTTGAGTAGCTCATCGAAACTTTTTTGTCCTGTACATAGACGATATTTGAAAGCGTTTTGTCGTCGGAGTATATTTTGATTTCGATATTTTGACCGAGGGGCGCCTCCCTGTAAATTCTGCCGTTCACTTTTATAACCGCAAAAGAGCCGGTTTGTCCGGGGAAAAATACAAGCAAAAACGCGGCGGCAAAAACAAAAAAGCCCGCAATCAAAACAATATCGGATTTTTTCAATATTTTTATACTCATACCACCGCCTCCGTCCCCATATTTATATAATACCGCATAAAATTTTTATTGTCAAGGCTCTTGACAAAATAAAATAAATTTGATATAATTACACCACAATAGTGAAAGCGATGGGGATAAAGATGAACTACAATTTTAAAGAAATAGAAAAAAAATGGCAAAAAAAATGGGAAGAAGCCGAAGTGTTCAAAACTTCAAACGATTACACGAAACCCAAATACTACGCCCTGATAGAATTTCCGTATCCCTCCGGCGACGCGCTGCACATCGGGCACCCGCGCCCGTATACGGCGATCGATATAATAGCGCGCAAAAAACGCATGGAGGGCTATAACGTGCTGTTTCCCATGGGCTGGGACGCGTTCGGGCTCCCCGCTGAAAATTACGCGATAAAAAACAAAATGCACCCCAAGGAAGCCACCGACAAAAATATCGCCAGATTCAAGGCCCAGGCGAAATCCATAGGCTTTTCGTTCGACTGGTCGAGGGAAATCAACACCTCCGAACCGGAGTATTACAAATGGACGCAGTGGATATTTTTGAAACTGTTCGAAGCGGGGCTCGCCTATAAAAAAATGCAGCCGGTGAACTGGTGCACCTCCTGCAAATGCGTGCTCGCCAAAGAAGAAGCGGTCGGCGGCGTATGCGAGCGCTGCGGCAGCGAGGTGATACCCAAGGAAAAAAGCCAGTGGACTTTAAAAATCACGGACTACGCGCAAAAATTATTGGACGGATTGGAACATTTGGACTATATCGAGCGGGCGAAAACCGGCCAGCGCAACTGGATAGGCCGTTCCGCGGGGGCCCAGGTAAAATTCGCGCTGAGCAACTTCGAAGGCAAATTTCTGGAAGTTTACACCACGCGCCCCGACACGCTTTACGGCGCCACATATATGGTTATCGCCCCCGAACACGAAATATTGGAAGAGCTGAAGGACAGTATAATAAATTACGGCGAAATCGCCGAATACAAAAAATCGGCGTTGAAAAAGACCGATTTTGAGCGCACCGAATTGGTCAAGGAAAAAACCGGCGTCGAAATTTCGGGCATATCGGCAATAAATCCCGTCAATGGAAAACAAATACCCGTATTTGTTTCCGATTACGTGCTCATATCTTACGGCACAGGGGCGATCATGGCAGTCCCGGCGCACGATGAGCGCGACTATGAGTTCGCCAAAAAATTCGGCCTGCCGATCGTCGAGGTGGTCGCAGGCGGCGACATAACAAAACAGGCCTTCACCGACGTCGAAACCGGAACGCTCGTCAATTCCGGCATATTGGACAATTTGTCCGTGGAAGAAGCCAAAAAGAAGATAAACGGTTTTCTCGCCGAAAACGGCATGGGCTATGAAACGGTAAAATACAAGCTGCGCGACTGGATATTCGCCCGCCAGAGGTATTGGGGCGAACCCGTGCCGATTGTGATATGCCCGGAGTGCGGCTTTGTCCCCCTGCCGGAATCCGAGCTGCCGCTTGTTTTGCCGTATGTAAAATCATACGAACCCACCGATACGGGCGAATCGCCGCTTTCTGCGATTGAAGACTGGGTCAGATGCAAATGCCCGAAATGCGGCGGCGAAGCAAACCGCGAAACCGACACGATGCCGGGCTGGGCCGGGTCGTCGTGGTATTTTCTGAGATACTGCGACCCGCATAATACAAGCGAACTGGCCTCCGGAGAAGCTCTCGAGTATTGGATGCCGGTCGACTGGTACAACGGCGGAATGGAGCATACCACCCTGCACCTGCTCTATTCGCGTTTCTGGTCGCGGTTTTTGTACGATATAGGCATCGTGCCGTGCGCCGAGCCTTATCTCAAACGCACTTCTCACGGAATGGTGCTCGGGGAGGACGGCGAAAAAATATCCAAATCAAAGGGAAACGGCCCAAATCCCGATGAAGTCATAAACGAGTACGGCGCGGACACTCTGCGGCTGTACGAGATGTTTTTGGGCGATTTTGAAAAATCGATCCCCTGGTCCAACAACGGCACGAAAGGCTGCAAGAGATTTTTGGACAAAGTTTTCGGGCTAGTCGACCTGGCCAAGGGAGCCGGAGTTACGCCCCGGCTCGAAGTCAGATTCCACCAAACGATAAAAAAAGTCACAAGCGACATAGACAACCTGAAAATGAACACGGCGATAGCGAGCCTGATGAGCCTGTCAAACGAAATATATGACATAGGCGCCATAACCATCGACGAATTGAAAACCTTTTTGGTTATGCTCTGCCCGTTTGCGCCGCATATCTGCGAGGAATTGTGGTTTTTGGCGGGCGGCTCCGGATTTTTGTCGTTGCAGCCATGGGTCGGCTACGACGAAGCGAAAACAAAAGAGAACTCAATCGAGATAGCGGTGCAGATCAACGGAAAAGTGCGCGACAAGATTACAATAGAAGCGGGCACTCCGCAAGCTCAAACCGCCGAACTCGCCAAAAACAGCCCCAGGATAAAAGAATTGATTGCAGGCCGCGAGATCATAAAGGAAATCGTGGTGCCCGACAAGATAGTCAACATAGTAGTGAAATAAAAAACGATAATTAAGGAGAAAATATGGCGAAAATCGAATACAGGAAAGTCACTCCGGAAGAAAGACTGGCTGTTTCGCGCGTGCAGGGGACTGCGTTTTCCTTTGAGGTGAACGAAAAGGAAATGCGCGAAAAAATCGAAAAGGGCGAATACAAAAACGACGAAGTGTACGCGGCGCTCGACGGGGACGGGCGCGCGCTCGCGGCGATGGAGGCGCTTCCGTATACCATGTGGTATGACGGTCAAAAAGTTCCCATGTACGGGATAGGCGGCGTGGCCTCCATGCCCGAAACGAGACGCCAGGGCCACGTGAGAAAAATTTTTGAAAAAATTTTCGAGGACATCTATGAAAAAGGCGTGGTTTTTTCGCATCTTTTCCCGTTTTCCCACGACTATTACAGAAAATTCGGCTATGAGCACTGCGGGGCGGCGACAAAATACACCCTTCCGGTCGAACCCGCGCGCCGGTTTTTAACCGAAGGGGAAACGCGCGAGTTTGTCAAGGGCGGGCCGGAGCAAAACAGCCTGATTGCGGTATACGAATCCTACGCCGCACGGCATAACGTGATGCTCTCGAGGTCGCCGCAGCGTTGGGACGAAGTTTTAAACATCAGCCCGTACGGCGTCGACAAGCTGTATTACTGGTCGGATGCCGGGGGAGATATAAGGTCATGGGCAAAATTCAGAAGAAACGGCCGCGTGGTGGAAATATCCGAAATCGCCTGGGAGGATCGCGCCGGTATGCTGGGTATATTGCGTTTTATGGGGATGTTCGAGGGCGCAGCGGAAAAATTCAGTTTCAGGGCGAGCCCCGAGTTTATCGCGGAGCTGTACTGGAACAATTTATACGATATACAAATAGAAAACCAGTGGATAGGAATGAACCGGGTATTAAACGCCAAACGCGCGCTCGAGCTCCTGAAAAAGCCGGAAAAAGAAGGCAGTTTCACCATAAAAATCAACGACGGCTTTGCGAAATGGAACAACAATACATACAGAGTCGAATACGGCGGCGGCGACTGCCGGGTGGAGACATCCGATTTGGAAGCCGACGTCGAAACTTCGGAAATCGCGTTTGTGCATATGGCGCTCGGGCTGTACGAATTTGAGCAGGTGCAAAAAAGATACGACGTGCAGCCAAACAAAAATTTTGAGACTCTGAAAAAAGCGTTCTGCAAAAAGCCGATTCTGATAACCGACCATTTTTGACGAATAAAATATATGGGGAAGGTAAAAATGACAAACAAATATGATATAGCGGCTTATGTATGGCCCGGATATACGGGAGATGAAAAAAGAATCAGAATGTTTTGGCCCGAAGGTATGGGCGAATGGCAGTCGGTCAAAAACGCCGTGAAAAAATTTCCCGGACATGACTGGCCCCGCAAGCCTTTGTGGGGGTACGTCAACGAGGCTGATCCATATGTCATGGAAATGGAGATCGAAGCCGCTACGGACCACGGGGTAAACGTTTTTATCTACGACTGGTATTGGTTCGACAGGCGGCCGTTTGTGGAAAAATGTCTGGACAACGGATTTCTCAGGGCGAAAAACCACGGCAAAATGAAATTTTATCTCATGTGGGCGAACCATTCGTTCAATCACATATATGACATAAGGACTTCTGACGGACCGGAAAACATAATCTGGGACGGCGCTGTTGACAGAAAAGAATTTGAAATTGTGGGCAGGCACGTCATAGAAAAATATTTCACGCATTCCTCGTATTACCGGATAGACGGCAAGCCTGTTTTTATGATCTACGACTTGGACACCCTCATACGCGGACTCGAGGGAATCGACAAAACGGTTTCGGCGTTCGGCTGGCTCAGGAATGAATGCATAAAATCAGGGCTGAACGGCCTGCACCTGCAGTTGGCAAAGTGGGGTGAATATGCCCACAATCTGAGCGGAATTGACAAGGGAAGAACAGCTACGACAAAAGAGCTTATCGACATATTGGGTTTTGACAGCTTCACCAACTATCAGTTTGTTCATTTTGTAAACATCGACAGGGACTACAACGAGATCATGATTGATGTATTGAAAAATTGGGAACTGACTGAAAAAATGTACAAGCAGCCGTATTTCCCCCATATATCCATAGGCTGGGACAACAACCCCCGTTATGTCGGCTTTAAACCGGGCATCGTAAAAAACAACACCCCCTCTAATTTCGCCGGAGCCCTCGGACACGCGAAAAAATACGCGGACAGTCATCCAAACCAGCCGCCGCTGATCACGATAAACAGTTGGAACGAGTGGACTGAAACGTCGTATCTCATGCCTGACGATTTGTATGGTTACGGCTATCTTGAAGCCGTGAAAAAAGTTTTTTTGGATTGATTTATGTTGTCACAAAACCAAAAATCCCATTTGACATCCAAATCGAAAGCAAATGAGATTTTATACGAGACCATGGAGCGGATTACGGGGCTCGAACCCGCCACCTCGACCTTGGCAAGGTCGCGCTCTACCGAATGAGCTAAATCCGCATACTTGCATTATATACGAAATTTTTGCGTTTGTCAAGGGGTAGAGCAAAAATATTTTTAAATTTTGAAAATTTTAATTCACGTCTGCCACAAGCGGCCCCGCGAGCTCCTTGAGATAAAACAATTTGCCGGGCAGAGTCGGCATAAACGACGAGGGGATCCAAATGGACTCGCCGTAATGCAGGGTGACCAAAAAACTCATCCCCTGCCAGCCCATGCCCCTGCCCAGCGCGCCGTCCGCGCCCCCTATGATATAGTCGGCCTGCAAAAACAATTTCGGGCCTATAGTGTTCGCCGTACAGGGCACCAGCGTCGTCCTGCTCTTGAAGCTCGTGATGGCGTTTTGTTCTATGGTCAGCGGGTGAAGTTTTGCCCCTATCCGGTGGGTCTGTTTTTTCCATTGGGCAGCATTCTCAAATTCCGCCGCGAAATGCGGTTCCCAGAAGGCGATATGAAACGCCCTGCCTATGCCGAATATCACAATCAGCTTCGCGCCGTCAGCCTTCAAAGCCGCTATCTTTCCCGGGTATGCCGGCAGATTTTCCTTCGTGGCGAAATTTCTCTGATTTGGCGGCACTGTGAGATTTCCGAGCTTGTCAAAAAACGCCGCTTTCATGCAGTATTCAAACGAGGCGGGATTGGTATTCGGCAGGGTGTTCCCGTTTTCGTCGGCCCATTCGTCCATGTTGAACGTATGCACATGGGAGCAGTCCACATTCCACTCCTTTAAAAAGAACACCGCCCATTTGTACATCCCCATGGGCCCGACGGGCACAATCATCATAAGTTTTTGGCCGTCGTCCTTCGCTTTTTTTATCTGCAGCGCTATCTCGTGGCCCATGAACGTGTCGAAGTCGTTTATATTTTCGCACTCGACGGGGTTGAAATCCTTATGCCAGAAGTTCTCCCGCGACGCGCCTTTTTCGCAGCACGCGTCGATTTTCGCCATGTCCCAGCCGGCCGGGTAGAAGTTTTCGAGTAAAGAGTTTTTGACTGTAGTTAAAAAGTTCATTATTGCTTTATCCCTCCCAAAATATTGTTGTATTCACTTTCGTTTTTCATTCAATCACGGCAAAAGCCTCGCCGCGGCGATTTTCGGCCATGCGTAACACTGCGTGAATGCCTCCGCGTATTTCACCTGGCACTGCAGTCCCCTGAATCTGGCGCATGTTCTGACAAATTCCGCGAAATCTATGCCGTCGTGGTCGCGCATCCATTTCATCTGGCTCACGTGGCACTCCAGCATCGCGAGCTTTGTGTCTATCTCATCTGATATATCGACGTATTCGGTGGGCATAAAATTTACGCCCGCCAAAGTGTCCATGTAGTATATCGGCGTGAGTTTCGTCGCTTCGCCTGTGCCGTAGTGCGGCACGCTCGCCGCAAATGAAGCGTCAAACACCAATTTGCCCACCGCGACGTGGTCGGGCATATAGTCGTTCGGGCTGTGGGTGATGAGAACGTCGGGTTTAAAAAAGCGGATTACTTCCGTGATTTTGTCCCTCTGAGCGATTTCGTCGTGCACGAGCAAGTCGCCGAAGTCGCAGGTGACCACTTCGATGCCGGCGAGTTCCCCCGATTTTTTGGCTTCGGCTATGCGTATTTCGCGCAGCTCATCGGGCCCTATAACGACATGGCCCATGTTTCCGTTTGTCACATGGCAAATTGCGACATTATGCCCCTGTTTTTTGTATTTTACCAGAGTTCCCGCGCAGTTCACTTCGACGTCGTCCGGATGGCAGCCTACGGCAAGTACATTCATGATTTTAAAATCTCCCTTACTTCAATTTACCAATAAAATATTCGAATTGTTCAATATCTGCGAACTGTATAAAAACAAGACGTCCGCCCCCTCCCGGACAAACCCGCCTCCGCCGGACTCCTGATCCGCGGACGGCATGCCCACATACTGTTCCAACACGCGGCTGTCGATATAGCGGATGTCTATGACTGTGATTTTGGCATATGCGGAAACCAGCAGCGGCGCGAGGCTCGAACCGAACGAATCGCGGAACAGATAGAGCTGCCGGTCCGTTTTCGCCGAAGGGTTCTCAATTACCACAAGCGCCTGCACCCCTTTTAAAAACAGATCATACGGGTCGCGGCCTCCGGCGGCCTCAATGTCATACATGGGACCCTGCTCCCAGAAGTCCGTGACCGGGTTAAAATAGCTGACTTTCGCGCCGTTTAATATATCGTTTGTCAAATATGTCATTTCGTCGGGGGGCTGAGGCAGCGCGAGCTGTCCGGTGTACACTCCGTGAAAAGAGCCCGCCGGATTTTGTTCGAATTTTGTTTCAAGCCTGTCCGAAAAGCCCATCGCCAAAGCCAGTCTTTCGGCGGTTTTGGCGATTTTTGACTGATCCCAGTGCAGATCCGTGCGGTAAAAATCCCCGGCTGACAGCGTGTCGGTCAAGTCGATAAATGTGAGTTCCGAAAGCTGCCCCTCCAAAATGGATTTTGCCTTCTCCGGCTCAAAGCCGGGGTAATACATGGAGGCGTATACGCTTTTGTCCGGCACGAATGAGTAATAAATATCCAAGGCAGGAAAGAAGGCGCACAGCTTTTTGATCTTTTCGGCCGCTTTTTGAACCGAATTTTCGTCGATTTTTTCGAATTTGCCCGCTCCCGCGGCGGCGTCGTTGTACAGCCCGGATTTGTCAGTCTGCAAAAACACGCCGAACACAAAAAACGCGCGCACGGTTCTCAGCTGATCCCTGAACATGAAATTGTCGGAGGCATATTTGGCAAATTTGTCCATAAATTCCGAAGACAACAAGGTGTCAGCCGAAAGTTTCGGCCATTCGGCGGGTTTGCGGCGCTCGCTTTGCAGCACCTCGGCTTTGGGCATGAATAAATTCAGAAAGAATACGCCCCACAATATCAGCGCGAACACCGCCGAGGTGAGAATCCGGCCGGGCTCCGGCCTATTATTTTTTTTCGTTTCGTTTTCTTTGGTATCCATATCTTTTTTGACCTGTCTTTTAGAATCTGAAATATATAAACGGGTTAAACGATCCGTCCACGAGGCAGGCGGTGACCGCCAAAAGCGCCGCGCATACGGCCAGCGGCTCAAGCACCGTCATGACGCGCCTGCCCGCCGCACCGCCCGCCAGCTTCGCCGCGAGCTTCGAGGGCAGCGGGGTACACCCGACAGCAGCCGCCGCGAGCGGCACAAAATAGCTGCGCAGATAATAGAGCATATCCGCCCCAATCAGAGAATCCGCCCCCGCGCCGAACATATATCCTATGCGCTGCCCGGCGAGGGCGAGCGTCTCCGAATCGAAAAACATCCAGCCTATACAGATCGCGAGAGCCATGTATAAATGCGAAACAAAGCGCGGCAGCTTTTGAAGCGCTTTTCCCAAAAAAAACCTTTCAAACAGCAGCAGAACCCCGAAATACGCGCCCCAGGCCATATAGTTCCAATCCGCCCCGTGCCAAAAACCCGTCAGAAACCACACCACCATCACATTGAACACATACCGCGGCATTTTGACGCGGTTGCCGCCCAACGGGATATACACATAATCCCGAAACCATGCGGAAAGCGATATATGCCAGCGCCGCCAGAAATCCGATATGCCGGAGGCGATATACGGGTAGTTGAAATTCTCCGGAAAATTGAAGCCCAGCATTTTTCCGATTCCGATGGCCATATCGCTGTATCCCGAAAAATCGAAATATATGTGAAGGGCATAGGCGATGACATAGATCCAGGTGCCGAAAACGCTCACTTCGCCGCTTTTTTTGGCCAGTTCCACAAACTCGCCCAAAACATTCGCCAAAAGCACTTTTTTCCCCATCCCGATGACAAACCTTCTGACTCCGCCGGCAAATTTATCCAAGCTGTGGGAGCGCTTTTCCAAATCATTTTCGATATCGGCGTATCTGACGATTGGGCCGGCGATCAGCTGGGGGAAGAGCGCGACGTAGGTGCACAGCGTAAAAAAGTTTTTCTGCGCTCTTATACTGCCGGAATACAGGTCAAATTCATAACTCAGCAGCTGAAAAGTGTAGAAGCTGATGCCGATGGGCATGACAAGCTTCAAAAGCGGTATCGAGGCGCCGGAAAATCCGTTTATATTCACGATGAAAAAATTTGTGTACTTAAAGAACACCAGACTGCCGACTCCCACAATCACGGCGCCGGCGAGCGCGATTTTGGCGCCCTTTTTGCCGCGCCATAAATCGATAAGCAGGCCAAAGCCCCAGCCCGCGAGCATCTGGACGGCCATCAGCGCCAGATAACGCGGCTCGCCCCAGCCGTAAAATACAAGGCTCATCAAAAGCAGCCAGTAATTGCGAAGCTTCGGCGATTTGCCCGGCATCGGGATGAGAAAATACACCAAAAGCGTCACCGGCAAAAAGAAATACAAAAACTCAACGCTCGAAAACAACATATGTCATTCCAAAATCAGCCCGCCGCCCATTCCGCCCGCGGGAAGCTCATTGTCGCCTTTTTCATAAAATTTGTTCACTTCGCCCGCCGTGGTTTCGAATAGCTCCCTAAAAGCGTTCTGGAAAAGTTCCGCCGTATTGTCATACACGGCCCCCAGCAGCATAAACCGGCCGGATTCCATGACAAAGCACTGGTCGGGCAGCGCGCAGACCCATTTCGCGGAATCGTAGCCTTTCGCCGCGAGGCTTTTTACTTCTTTCGCGGAGGCGTAACTTTGGCATTTGACCAATACCACTTCAAAAGCCTGCGTGCCTATCGCCGCAACCATATAATAGCCGTCCATCGCATATTGTTTGAACTGATCGGGGCTGAGCCCCAGTTTATCCTCGCAGTTTTCTTCAGAGACTTCGCCGTCGAATGTCATGGGGATGAAAACGCCTTCTCCGGCTGCGGCCCCTACGGTTTCCATGATCGACTGCAGCGCGGCTTTGGTGTCCGTATCCGCCCCGGCTTCCTCTTTTTTTTCACAGGCGCCCAAAACAAGCGCTCCGAGCATCAAAACCGCCAAACCCGCGGCAAAAATTTTTTTCATACGACAAGTTCCTTTCAATAAATTATATTTGCGTTTAAAAATATCCCATTCTATAGATTTTACCACACCGGACAAATTAAATCATATAAAATTTGTGAATATTAAACGTTTTACACGAAAACAAAATTGTTACAAAATATGAATATTATAATTATCATATTTTTTTACAAAAAATATATTGCTATAATTTTTCATATGTGATATAATCTTTTTTGATGTTTTAATTTAAAGAAAAGAGGTTGGTTTTATGTCAAAATATTCAATAGGCGTGGATTTCGGGACGCTTTCCGCCCGCGCGCTGCTCGTCGACGCGGAGACCGGGGAGGAAATCGCGGTTGTTTCAAGCGATTACGAACACGCGGTGATAGACGAAACAATGCTGTACTCCAATAAAAAACTGCCGCCGGACTATGCCCTGCAGCATCCGCGGGATTATTTGGATTCATTTGAATCAACTGTAAAATCTGTGATTGCAAGCTCAAAGATCGACCCTTCCGATGTCATCGGGATTGGCATAGACTTCACGGCCTGCACGGTTTTGCCGGTCGCCGAAAACGGCGAGCCGCTTTGCTTCTTGGAAAAATACAAAGAGACCCCCCACGCCTACGTAAAGCTCTGGAAACATCACGCAGCGCAGAAATACGCCACCCTCATAAACGAAACCGCCGAAAAACGCGGCGAAGCCTGGCTTGCGAGATACGGCGGGAAAATATCGAGCGAATGGCTTTTCGCGAAGATTTTGCAGGTGCTCGAGGAAGCTCCGGAGATATACCGCGAAGCGGACTTTTTTATCGAAGCGGCGGACTGGATAATCTGGCAGCTGACCGGCGTCCAGACGAGAAATTCCTGCACTGCGGGATACAAGGCGATGTGGCATAAAGGCGACGGTTACCCTTCCAAGGAATTTTTCGGGGCGCTCAACCCGGAATTTGAAAATGTGGTCGGGGACAAACTGAACTGCCCAATTTCCCCAATCGGCGCAAAGGCGGGCGAACTCACAAAGGAAGCGGCGGCGCGCTGCGGGCTCGCGGAGGGCACATCGGTCGCCATCGCCAATGTGGACGCGCACGTCACGGTTCCCGCAGTGGGCATATCCGAAGAGGGCGACATGCTGATGATAATGGGGACCTCGACATGCCACATGCTGCTCGGCAGCAGCGAAAAGATCGTGCCGGGGATGTGCGGGGTGGTCGAGGACGGCATACTGCCGGGCTTTTACGGATACGAAGCGGGGCAGTCGTGCGTGGGCGACCATTTCGCGTGGTTCGCCGAAAATTTCGTCGCGGGCGGCGTCCCGCAAAACAAAATCGCGTATATAGCCGAAAAAGCGGGCAAATTAAAGCCGGGTGAATCGGGGCTTTTGGCCTTGGACTGGTGGAATGGAAACAGATCCGTTTTAGTCGACATAGACCTGACGGGGATGTTTCTGGGGATGACGCTTCTGACCAAACCCGAAGAGATGTACAGGGCGTTGGTCGAGGCGACGGCATACGGCACAAAAATGATCTTCGACACCTTCAAGGAAAACGACATAGAGGTAAAACGCGTTTTCGCAGCGGGCGGAATCGCGGAAAAAGACCCGAACACGATGCAGATTTATTCCGACGTGTTGAACCTGCCGATAAAAATAGCGGGTTCGGCGCAGGCGCCCGCCCTCGGTTCGGCGATATTCGGCGCGGTGGCGGCGGGCAAAAAAAGAGGGGGGTACGACTCGATAGGCGAGGCGTCGAAGACGATGAGCTCGCTGTCCGACAGGGTTTATTTGCCTTGTCCCGAAAATGTGAAAATTTACGCCAAACTCTATGCGGAGTACAGGACGCTGCACGATTATTTCGGCAGGGGCGCAAACGACGTGATGAAAAGGCTCAAAGAGATCAAAGCAGAGGTATGAGCAATTGGGAAAAATAAAATAATTAAAAATAATTAAAAAGGAGAATAAATATGTCATTTAAAATCAATTCAAAGAACATCCCGGAGGTAAAGCTCGGTATAGTGGCGGTGAGCCGCGACTGTTTTGTTTCGACGCTCAGCGAGAAAAGAAGGGAAGCGACCGTAAAATGCCTGACTGAAAAAAAGGTGAAAATCCATAACTGCAAAATAATCGTGGAAAATGAAAACGACGTTTTGAAGGCGATAGCCGACTTAAATGAGAATAATGTAAATGCGCTCGTGGTTTTTTTGGGCAACTTCGGCCCGGAAGGGCCCGAAACCATGCTCGCGCAAAAATTTGCCGGCCCCGTCATGTTCGCCGGGGCAGCGGAGGAATCGACGGAGGTTTTGGCCAGCGAGAGGGGCGACGCCTACTGCGGCATGCTCAGCATGTCATATAACCTGGCCCTGCGCGGGCTCAACGTGTATATCCCCGAATATCCCGTGGGAGACGCGTGCGAAGTCGCGGAAATGATAAAAGATTTCGAAATTATCGCAAGGGCCTATCTGGGCATCAAAGGGCTCAAAATCATCACTTTCGGGCCAAGGCCGTTCGACTTTTTCGCCTGCAACGCGCCGATTGCGCCGCTTTTCGATTTGGGCGTCGAGCTGCAGGAAAACAGCGAGCTCGATTTGTTCGAATCCTACAACAAACACGCCGGCGACAAGCGCCTGCCCGAGGTGGTCAAAGAGATCGAAGAAGATCTGAAAAACAGCAAATGCCATTTCCCGAAGGTGATACCAAACCTCGCGCAGTATGAGCTCACTTTGTCCGACTGGTTCGAAAAAAATCTGGGGGCTTCCAAATATACCGCTTTTGCCAACAAATGCTGGCCCGCGTTCCAGACGATGTTTCACTTTGTGCCCTGCTATGTCAATTCGAGGTTCGCCTCAAAGGGCATACCGATAGCGTGCGAAACGGATATCTACGGCGCGCTCACCGAATACATACTCACATGCATAACCGGGGAAAGCGTGACATTGCTGGATATAAACAACACGGTGCCCGCCGATTTGTACGAGACGCATAAAGCGCTGGCAAAAGAGTACGCGCAAAGCGATTTGTTCATGGGCTTCCACTGCGGGAACACACCTGTCTGCCGCCTGAAATCGGGCGCGCTCACCCACCAGCTGATCATGAAGCGCCTGCTCGAGCCCGACAGCGAGCCGTATATGTCGAGAGGGGCCCTGGAGGGGGACATCGCCGCTTCCGACATCACCCTGTTCAGGCTGCAGAGCTCAAAGGACGGCGAACTGCGCTCATATATCGCCCAGGGCGAAACCCTGGATATTCCCAGCAAATCATTTGGCGGCATAGGGGTGATCGCGGTAAAGGAAATGGCGAGGTTCTACAGGCATGTTTTGATCCAGAAGCAATTCCCGCACCACAGCGGCGTGGGCTTTTCGAAGTGCGGCAAATACCTGTTTGAACTCCTCAAGCTCATCGGCGTAAAGGATATAAACTACAATCAGCCCAAGGGCATTTTGTACAAAACCGAAAACCCGTTCTAACTCAAAACCAAACGGCGCACGCGGCGGGGCAAACGCCACTTAGGGTCCGCCCGCCGCGTGCATTTAAATTTTTGGAGAAAATAAATCATGGGTAAAAAAATTAAAATAGCGCTGATAATCGCCGCGGCCCTGATCATAGCCGCCGCCGCGGTTTTTGTCGCTTCGAAACTGATGAAAAGGGATAAAGTCCACGAAGCCAATCTCACTTTGTTCAAATGCCATATGGGCCAGAAGCTGACCGATTCCGATCTGACCGAGATAAAAGACATAATCGAAGCTGCGGTGCCCGGCAAAGTTCTGGATGTGGCAAAAGGATCCATCCCGTATATAGAGAGCCTCACGGGCGAGCAGGGCGAGGAAATAAACCTCGGGGACAGCGTGACGGTGACCTTATCCGTTTTGACCGAAGAGCAAAAGGTGGCGGCGTTTTCCGCAGTGGCGAAAAACTACGGGATAACCGGAGGCCATTTGGTGGAAATAAAAGACATATACCGAAACGATTAATTTAGAATTTGGGAAATTTTTGTGTTATGAATCAAAACAAAAACAAGATTTTGTGTTCCACGGGGACGATAATCGGCAGACTGAATGATTTTGATTACACGCTCATACCCGTGTACGCGAAAAACATAAATTGCGACGGATATGAATTTATGATGGAGCCGTTTTGGAACGACGAAAAAAAAGCGGATGAAATCGTATCGTATCTGCTGCCTTTCGGCATAAATTTCGAAACCCTGCATATGGATAAATACATCGGGGACATGATAAGCGGCGGCAAACCCGGCGAACTCGCCGAGGCAAAGCGCGTTTTTGAACTGAATTGTGTGACAGCTGCGAAACTCGGCGCGGAGCTTCTTGTTTTGCATCTGTGGGGCGGGCCTTCCTCAGATCAGAACATCGGCGAAAACATAAAGGTTTACGCGGATTTGCTCGGGATTGCAAAAAGATACGGTCTGGCGCTGAGTGTGGAAAATGTGGTATGCAACACATATAACGCGCTTGTGCACATGGAAGAACTGTACAGGACATACAAAAGCGCCGTGAAATTCACGATAGATATAAGGCACGCCGAATTTCACAAAATGTTAAAGGCGACCTGCGAAGCCCGGTTTCTGTGGGAGAATGAGCTCGTGCCGCATTTTCACATAGCGGACTATAAGGGAGGCTATATGGACTGGTCGAAACTCCGGCCCGTTTTGCCGCCCGGGGAAGGGGAAATCGATTTCGGGTATTTTTCCGGGTTTTTGAAAAAGACGGGTTACAGGGGTTCGTTTACGCTCGAGGCGAGCGGGGCGATGAAGGAGACGGGTATGGATTTTGAAAAACTGAACAGGTGTCTCGATTTTGTCCGCGCTTTATTGATATAACAAAAAAATATATTGACTTTTGGTTTACAATGGTGTATAATGAGAAAATAACAGACAAAACGGAGGAAAAACCATGTCACAAAAATTAACGGCGCAAGATATAAAAATAGAAAAAACAAACCGGCCCAAAATAAAGCCGCCGCCCGAGGATATGATTTTCGGCAAAAATTTTTCGGATCATATGTTCATTATGGAATACGGCGTCGAAAAAGGCTGGAATAATCCCAAAATCGTACCGTACGGCGAAATATCGCTTTCGCCGGCCTCGATGGTTTTCCATTACGGGCAGGAACTCTTCGAAGGGCTGAAAGCGTACAGAACCGCTTCGGGAAAAATCCGGCTGTTCAGGCCGGAAAAAAACGTGGCCCGCATGAACTGGACCTGCGAGCGCCTCTGCATCCCCGAGCTCGACCCGGAGTTTGCCCTCGAGGCGATAAAGGCGATTGTGAAATTCGACTCCGACTGGATCCCGTATGAGCCCGAATATTCGCTCTATATCAGGCCTTTCATAATCGCGACCGACCCGTTTATCGGGGTGAAGCCGTCGTCCTCATATCTTTTTATGATAATACTTTCGCCTGTGGGCGCGTATTATCCCGAAGGGATCGACCCCGTGAAGATCTATGTCGAGAACGAATATGTGAGAGCTGTAAAGGGCGGTTTGGGTTTCGCCAAAGCGGGCGCGAATTACGCCGCTTCGCTCAAAGCGCAGGATAAAGCCAAAAAAATCGGATATACGCAGGTTTTGTGGCTCGACGGCGTGGAGAGAAAATACATCGACGAAGTCGGGACGATGAATGTGATGTTTGTCATAGGGGGCAAAGTGGTAACTCCGAGCCTCGACGGCAGCATACTGCCGGGGGTCACGAGAGATTCGGTCATCATGCTGCTTAAGGACTGGGGATATACAATAGAGGAACGCAGACTCGCCCTTTCCGAAATAATCGAGGCGAACAAAAACGGCACCCTCGGCGAAGCCTTCGGGACCGGGACCGCCGCCGTCATTTCGCCGATAGGGACGTTGAATTCGGACGGCGAAATAATAGAGATAAACGGCGGCCGGATAGGCCCCATAGCCCAAAAGCTCTACGATACGATAACCGGCATACAATACGGAAAAACCGAAGACAGATTCAACTGGACGCTTGAACTTTGATCAGGGTGAAAAATTTATGAAGTGGTCCGACGAATACAGGGTGCATTATTATTACACGGATTATAACAACGTCTTAAAGCCTGCGTATATCGGCAGATATATGCAGGAGACCGCTTGGAACGCGCTTAAAAACTGGGGACCGTCGCCGGCTTATCTGTATGAAAAAAAACTCGCCTTCATTTTGACGAAGATTAGTTTCAGGTATTACGGGCAAATACGCGAAGACGAGATAATAAAAGTCGAAACATGGGCGAATCCGCCCAAAACCGTCGTATTCCCGAGGCATTACCGGATATACAGGGGCGGCGAAACAGCCGTCGAGGCGGTTTCGGAATGGGTGCTTTTGGACACCGAAGGAAAAAATATACTGCGCCCCGCCGACTACAGTGAGGTTTTGACCGCTTATGACGGCGAAGAACCGGGGTTTACGGTTCAAAAACGGATCAAAATGCCGGAAAACATGGACGCCGCGGCGGAATATACGGTCGGTTATTCCGATATAGACACAAATTTTCATATGAACAACGCGCGCTATATAGACCTGATATGCGATAACCTGTATTCACCCGAGGACACGATTTCGCCCTTTCTGCAAAAAAGGCTCATATCCCTCGACATAAATTACACCGGCGAAGCGCGCTTCGCCCAGACAATCGCGATAAATAAAGGCGTGGTATCCGGGGACGGCGGCGCCCCGGTAAGAACAGAGGAGCACTACATGAAGGCGAAAATAAAAAACGGGGGGCAGAATTGTTTCGAAGCCAAAATAGCAATAGCGCCGGAAAACGGACAAGAGGGAAGGGGAGAATAAGATGCTGCTGTCGAGCTTGAGAAATTTTTTCATATCGCTGTTTATCACCCTGATAGTGTTCGGGGTTGCGGCGCATTTTTTGGTGGGATTCATCAATGAGAATCTGATCGGATTTACCAACCCCCAGCCGACGTCCGGCCCGGAAGAAGGGACCACGGATGAAAATGACAATTCCGATACGCCGGAAAACGGCGATACAAACGTGTTTACGGTTTTGGTTTTGGGGATCGACGACGGGCAGTCGCAGCCCAGGGATTATGAAAACGACGAAAACGACAAAGAAAATGAGGCGAAAAGAGAAGCCGATACGATTTTTCTGATAAATATAAACGCGATAACGAGGGTTATCATGGTTTCTTCGCTGCCCTGCGACATGAAAATCGAAGGGGACGGATATATACTCCGTCTGGGGTCCGTTTACGCGCACGGCGGCGTGGGACTCATGAAAAAGGCCGTGCACGCGTACACGGGGCTTGAAGCCGATTATTGTTTTGTGCTGGATTACGACAGCGTGGAAATGATCATCGATTCATTGGGAGCCATGGAATACGCCATAAACGAAGATATGTACTATAAGCCGGTGCCTTACGACGTGACCACTACCGAAGCCACGACGACCGAAAAAAGCGAAAATGACGAAAATACCGAAGAAACGCAGGAAACGACAAACCGCAATATAATAAACATCAAAAAAAGCGAGCAGACGACAAACGAGCAGGGGAAAGCGGTGATAAACGGAGCGGCCGCAATCCAGATACTCAGATATAAAAATTACAAAAACGAAGAATACAGCCGCAATTCGGTGCAAATAAATTTTGTGCGGGAATTCGTCAGACAGAAGATGACCCTTGAAAATCTGACGAGGGCGGATGAGCTGTACGAAAAAATAAAAGAAGCTGTCGTCGCCTCGGATATGGATAAGGAAGTTTTTAAGTTCTATACAAATACGCTGTTCTCCCTCTCCGATTTCGAAGTGGCAATAGAGCCTTATCCCGGTTCCGTGAAAATCGAAAACGGAACGGCGTTTTTTGATCCGATTTTAAAAAGCGCGATAGAGCGGTACAAAAAGTACAGAAAAGTGAAAGAAGTCGATCTGACCGGGGAGAGCGCCACGGGCGGTCTCCCGAATTGAGACAATATTGATATATGTGCGGGCATGGCGGAATTGGCAGACGCGCCGGATTTAGGATCCGGTGGTTTACCCGTGCAGGTTCAAGTCCTGTTGCCCGCACCAAACATAAAGCAAGCCTGCGCTGAAAAATATTTCGAGAACTAACATTCGGAACAAAGTGGAAAACCCCGAAATTGCGGCCTTTGGGATAAGGAGAAATTTTATGGAAATGATTTACGATATATCTGTAAAAACGAATGCAGGTGCGGACTTCTACCTGCTACTCGGCGATTTTCTGGATTCGTTTTACAAGCTGACAGATAAAGAAAAAACCATAGTACTGTCGGTTGCGCCTGATGATATGGCGAAACCGGAATATGTTCCGTTTCTCGCGTCTGCGGCGCATAAACTCGCAGACGACTTTGTCATAAAACCGCCGGATTGGGTATTTGATAAACGATGTTATCTCCCCGGCGATAAGCCTCATTTTGCCTGTAACGCCAAAGGAAACCTGCGTCTGTGGTTTATGTATAAATCCCCGTCGGAATTTAAGCACCGCAATTTATTTGTAGATGAAAATGTGTTATCAAGGGTATAGGAGGCATTTGTTGTATGACAAGAGAACAAATATTAGACAACCTTCGTCAGTTGGGTGAGGAATTGGATGCGCTTGGCATGTTCGGCGAAATTCTTCTTACGGGAGGAGCGGCAATGTGCCTTGTTCACGACGCAAGAGATATGACAAAAGACATAGACGCATTATATGAGCCGAAGCCGATCATAAATAAGATTGTGGTTAAAATAGCAAAAAAGAATGATTTGCCGCCCGATTGGTTGAACGACGGCGTAAAAGTATTTTTGACGCCAAATGCACCGAGAGAGGATTTTACTTCGTTCAAGGGATTGCGAATACAGACCGTATCCGCCGAATATCTACTGGCAATGAAATTAATGTCGTCAAGATACGGCGAGAAAGATTATGACGATATCCGGTTTCTTTTTAATAAACTTGGGGTTAAAACAACCGAACAAGCGAGCGAAATATTAACGTCTTTTTACGATGTGAATACTGTTCCGGCACGAACAAAATATGTGATTGAAAATGTTATCAATGAACAAAGTCCTTAAAAACAAGGCTAAAAGAAATATATTATAGCGGTTTGATTTAATCTGCGGAAAAACGCATCGGGTAGGGGCGCACAGTGTGCGCCCGTGGTTTCAGACCGGCGCAGGGTGTTTATGCGGACGAACGCTGTTCGTCCCTACAGTAATTCCGTTCATTTTATCAATTTGCTATAATATTGAAATCTGTTTGAAAAAGTGATATGATGTATAGTAGGGATAATTGCAAGTGAAATGATAAAACAAGAACATATCTATTTCTAAAAAACAAAAATGGGGAGGTCAGATACAATGCACGAAAAGATAATAATCGACGAGCAGTTCAAGGCGCTGCTGCCCGCGTTAGACGCACAGACATACGCTCTGCTCGAAGAAAGCCTGCTCGCCAACGGCTGCCTGCACCCGCTCGTGCTGTGGAACGGAGTGCTGATCGACGGGCACAATCGGTACGAGATATGCACGAAACACGAAATCCCGTTTGAGACGATCGACAAAGAGTTCGGCAGCCGCGACGAAGCGCTGATATGGATCATATCAACACAGGTGGCGCGGCGCAACCTTACGCCGATGCAGCTCTCCTACTTTCGCGGGGTGCACTACAACGCGGACAAGCGGTTGGTGAAAAAC
>Ga0123356_10001513_pt1 | contig 25595 bp, 21 predicted proteins | sample TergutEmb28metaG_2_FD_92546 | JGI IMG/M metagenome (GOLD analysis project Ga0123356, IMG submission 92546) | Embiratermes neotenicus P3 segment gut microbial communities from Petit-Saut dam, French Guiana - Emb289 P3 | ecosystem: Host-associated > Arthropoda: Insects > Digestive system > Gut ...
GTCGCTGCGGGCGCTGCTCGCATCCAAGGGGGTCGACGTCCACGTCGTCCTGGCGGGGCCGATCGACACGGATATGTCCCGCGACCTCCCGATCCCGAAGGCGAGCCCCGAGTCGGTCGCCCGGGCGATCTTCGATGGGGTCGAGCGGGGCGACGAGGAGATCTTCCCCGATCCGCTGTCCCAGCCGCTCGCCGAGAGCTGGCGAACGAGCCCGGTCAAGGAAATGGAGCGCCAGAACGCGATGCTGGTGGCCGACGCTGCATGACGACGGCAGCGGGTCAATATGCCCCAATAATGCGGAAGGTGACCGCCGACGAGGCAGCCTTTCGCGACCGGCTCGAGCCCCACCGCCGCGAGCTGCTGGCCCACTGCTACCGGATGCTGGGGTCTGTGCAGGACGCCGAGGACGCGGTCCAGGAGACCCTGGTCAACGCGTGGCGCGGGATGCAGCGGTTCGAGGGCCGCAGCTCGCTGCGCTCCTGGCTCTACACGATCGCCACGAACGTCTGCCTGCGGATGCTCGAGCGGCGCTCGCCGCGGGTGCTGCCGATCGACTACGGGCCGCCGGCCGACCCGCTGTCGCCGCTGGGGCCACCGCTGGCCGAGTCCACCTGGCTCGAGCCCTACCCGGATATGGAGCTGGGCCTCGAGGGCGGGCTCGCCGGTCCGGAGGCTCGCTACCTGCAACGCGAGGCGATCGAACTCGCGTTCATCGCGGCGCTCCAGCATCTGCCCGCCCGTCAGCGCGCCGTGCTGATCCTGCGGGACGTGCTCGGCTTCTCCGGCTCCGAGGTCGCCGCCACGCTCGACACGACCCCGACCTCGGTCTACAGCCTGCTCCAGCGTGCCCACGCGACGCTCGACGCCCGTCTGCCCGAGCGCAGCCAGGCGACCGCGCTGCGCTCGCTCGGCGACGAGCGGCTGCGGGCGATCGTCAGCCGCTACGTCGAGGCGTGGGCGGCCGGGGACGTCGCCGCGATCGTCGCGATGCTGGCCGACGACGCGACGATCGCGATGCCGCCGACCGCCAGCTGGCTCCGCGGCCGGGACGCGATCGGGGCCGGGCTGCTCGCGGGGGCGTTTGCCGGCGGACAGCGCTGGCGGCTGTTGCCGACCTCGGCCAACGCCCAGGTCGCGATGGGCGCCTACGCGCTCGACCCCTCGGGGGCGTTCCGGCCCTACGGCGTCACCGTGCTGAGCCTCCGCGACGAGCTCGTCGCCGCGATCACAACCTTCGGCGACCCGTCGGCTCCGGAGCGCTTCGGTTTGCCCGCCCAGGCGTAGGCAGGTCCCGCGCGGGCACCGCGGTAGCCCGCGCGGGAACATCCGCTTCGGTCAGACGGTGACCGGCGCCTGGCGGAAGTAGTGGCCCTGATCGAGGTCGGCGATCAGCCCGGGGTGGGTGGGGTTCCAGCCGAAGCGCCGGCGGGTCAGCTCGCTGGAGGTGGGGTTGTCGATCAGCACGAACCCGCCGAGGAAGCCGAAGTGCTCGGCCGCGTCTTCGGGGGCGATGCTGGCGGTCGGCACCCCGAGGTTGCGCCCGATCGCCTCGGCGAACTCGCGGAACGAGACCTCTTCGGCGGCGGCGTGCAGCCGGCTGCCCGCGGGCGCCGACTCGACGGCGAGGCGGAACACCGTGGCGGCGTCGTAGGTGTTCACGGCCGGCAAGCGATTGGCGCCGTCGCCGACGTAGGCGGCGACGCCCTTGTCGCGGGCGATCCCGATCAGGACTGGCGTGAATCCGGATCCAGTCGTGTCGAGGTCGCTGTGGACGACCAGCCCGGGCCGGACGACCGAGGCGCGGACCCCGCGCTGCGCGAGCGCGATCACGTTGGTCTCGGCGCCCCTACGGTGGGCGCCCGGGACGGCGTCGTCCTCGGTGCCGGGGCGGTCGGTGATGCCGGCCCACGCCAGCACCGCCGTCCCGCTGACGCCGACGAACGCCTTGCCGGTCCCCTCCAGCGCCGAGCCGATCGCGTCGATCACGGCGAGGTCGGCGCTGACGGCGCCCTCCCCGTCGCCGCTGAAGACGAGGTCGTGGCGGAACGCCAGGTGGATCACGCCGTCGGCGTCGGCGGCGGCCCGCTTGAGCGTTTCGAGGTCGTCGAGGTCACCGCGCTGGACCTCGACGCCGGCGGCCTCGAGCGCGGCCGCTGATTTGTCGGAGCGGGCGAGCCCGACGACCTGATGGCCGGCACCCAGCAGTTCGGGGATGACGGCCGAGCCGATGTGTCCGGACGCGCCGGTGATGAAAACGCGCATGAGAAATACCTCCGATGAGACGATGTCAGTAGCTGACATCAAAGATAGCACGTCATGTCAGCCGCTGTCATCAACATAGGTGTCCTTTTGCGCCCGCGCCGTTCGTCGTAGGGGTAGAAGCCAACCTCTACCCCAAGCGAGGGCGAGATGATCAGCAGGAAGAGCAGGATCAGGTCGTGGTGGATCCAGCGCCGTGTGGAGGCCCGCCGACAGCTCTATTTCGAGCGCTACAACGGTTCCCAGCATGCGAGAGTGAGGTTCGCATGAGGTATCTGCTGTTGGTCTGCAGCGACGGCACCGCGACCGCGGAGCAGGGCGCGGTGATGCGCGACTCGGTCCCGGCGTGGGTCGAGGAGACCGAGGCCGTGCGGCTCGGCGGCCACGCACTGGCGGCGCCGGACGCGGCGGCGACGGTCCGGGTCCGCGGCGGCGAGACGATCGTCACCGACGGCCCGTTCGCCGACACCAAAGAGCACGTCGGCGGCTTTGACGTGATCGACTGCGCCGACCTGGACGAGGCGATCGAGGTCGCAGCCAAGCACCCGGTGTCGTGGTTCCACATGCTCGAGGTGCGCCCGTTTGCCCCCGCGTGGCCGCCCGCTGACCCGCCGCAACCGTGGACCGATCCGATCGTCCTCGACCGCCCCGTGCCGCCGGGCCATGAGCGCTACGCGATGCTGTTCTGCGCCGACGGGATCCCCGGGACCGACGCCGAGGAGCAGGCGATCGACCGTGACGCCAGGGCCTGGCTGCAGGCGCGCCGGGAAAGCGGCGCGATGCTGTTCGGAAACCCGCTGAGGCCGCCCGAGACGGCCACGACGGTCCGGGTCAGGGACGGCGAGACGATCGTCAGCGACGGCCCGTTCATCGAGACGAAGGAGTTCATCGGCGGCATCGACGTGGTCGACTGCGCCAGCCGCGAGGAGGCGATTGGACTGGCGGCGGCCCACCCGCTGGCCCGCTTCCACATGATCGAGGTGCGGCCGTTCGCCGCCGATCCGCGAGGAGATGCGGACACCATCTGACGCCGCGCTGGCGGCCGCCTTCCGTGAGGAGTGGGGACGCGTCGTCGCCGCGCTGATCCGCCGGACCGGCGACTGGGACCTGGCCGAGGAGTGCGCCCAGGAGGCGTTCGTCGAGGCCTCCAGGCGCTGGCGGGCGGAGGGGATCCCGCGCCGGCCGGGGGCGTGGCTGACGACCGTCGCCGGCAACCGCGCGCTGGACCGGCTCCGGCGGGCGCGGCGCGGGGCCGAGTTGCTGGAACAGGTCGCGCGGGACCCGCAGACCGTCGCAGCCGCCGAGGAGACGCCGATGGACGATCCATTCGCTGACGGCGACGAGATCGAGGACGACCGCCTCCGGCTGATGTTCACGTGCTGCCACCCGGCTCTCGCGCTCGAGAGCCGGGTGGCCCTGACGCTGCGGACGCTCGCCGGACTGACGACCGCCGAGATCGCTCGCGCGTTCCTCGTGCCGGAGGCGACGATGGCCAAGCGGCTGACCCGCGCGAAGGCGAAGATCGCCGGCGCCGGGATTCCATACCGCGTGCCCCCGGCGCACCTGCTGCCGGAGCGGACCGGCGGCGTGCTCGCGGTCCTGTACCTGCTGTTCAACGAGGGCTACGCGGCCTCCTCCGGCGACGATCTGATCCGGGCCTCGCTGTGCGACGAGGCGATCCGGCTGGCGCGGGCCCTCTGCCAGCTGATGCCCGACGAACCCGAGGCCGCCGGGCTGCTGGCGCTGATGCTGCTCCAGCACGCGCGCCGGGCGGCGCGGGTCGACGCGGCCGGCGACCTGGTCACGCTCGAGGAGCAGGACCGGGAGCGCTGGGATCGCGAGCAGATCGACGAAGCGACCGAGATGCTCGAGGCCGCGCTCGCCCGACGGACGCCGGGCCCGTATCAGCTGCAGGCAGCGATCGCCGCCCTGCACGTGGAGGCGCCGCACCCCGACCTGACCGACTGGGCGCAGATCGCCGAGCTGTATGGACTGCTCGAGCTCTCGATGCCCTCGCCGGTCATCCGGCTCAACCGCGCCGTGGCGGTGGCGATGGCCGGGGATCCGGATCGCGGACTCGAGATCGTCGACGAGCTCGCGGCCGAGGGCACGCTGGCCGGCTACCACCTGCTCGAGGCGACCCGCGCCGACCTGCTGCGCCGCCGCGGGGATCTGACCGCCGCGGCCGCTGCCTACGAGCGCGCGTTGGAGCTCGCGCCAACGGAGCCAGAGCGACGGTTCCTCGAGCGCCGCCTAGCCGAGGTGGCGGAGCCCTAGCCGAGGTGGCGGAGCCCCAGCCGAGGTGGCGGAGCCCCAGCCGAGCCCTAGCCACATCTAGATATCTTTATATACACACCTTACCACGCCTGTGGTAAGGTACCGCCATGGCCACACGCGCTCCCTCAGTCGCCACCGCCGAACTGGCGTTCGCCGACCTGGTCGGGACGCTCCGCGCCGTCGCCGAGCCGACCCGGCTACGGCTGGTCGCACTGCTCAGCCGGGCCGAGCTGACCGTCACCGAGATCACGCAGGTGATCGGGCAGAGCCAGCCGCGCGCGAGCAGGCACCTGCGGCTGCTGGTCGACGCCGGCGTCCTGGAGCGCGCGCCCGAGGGTGCGTTCGTCTACTACCGCGTCGCCGACGGTCAGCCGAGCGCCGCGCTGGCCCGGCATCTGGCCGAGCTGCTGCCCGCGGCCGACGCCACCGTCGCCGCCGACCTCGGCGCGCTCGAGCGCGTCCGCCAGGCCCGCGCGCAGGCGGCGGCCGCCTACCGGAGCGCGCACGCCGAGGAACTGGCGGCGCTCCAGGAGCTGTACGTGTCCGAGTCCGAGGTCGAGCGGGCGATGCTCGAGTTGCTCGTCGGCGAGGGGCCGATCGGCAGGCTGCTCGACATCGGCACCGGCACCGGCCGGATCCTCGAGCTGCTGGCGCCGCACAGCGAACACAGCGTCGGCCTTGACCTCGATCACGACATGCTGGTGCTGGCGCGCGCAACGCTCGGCGAGGCGCAGCTGTCGCACGCGTCCGTGCGCCACGGGGACCTGCACCGGCCGCCGTTCGAGACCGCGAGCTTCGACGTCGCGGTCATGCATCACGTGCTGCATCTGCTCGACGCCCCCGGCGGGGCGGTGATCGACGCCGCCCGGCTGCTGCGGCCCGGTGGCCGCCTGCTGATCGCCGACTTCGCCCCCCACGGGCTGGAGCAGCTGCGCGACCTCCACGGCCACCGGCGCCTCGGGATCGCCGACGACGAGGTCGGCGAATGGGCCCGCGCCGCGGGACTCGAGGTCGAGAGCGAGCGGTCGCTGCCGCCGGCCCGCCCGGACGAGCAGCTGACAGTGCGGCTGTGGCTGCTGCGGGCGCGCCCGCGGGGCGGCGTCAACATCGGGGCGGTGCGCTGGTGACCGTTTCGTTCGAGCTGTTCCCGCCGCGGAACGCGCAGGCCGAGGAGCACTGGTGGTCGGCGATCGAGCGGCTCTCGGCACTGGATCCCAGCTTCGTCTCCGTGACCTGCGGAGCCGGGGGCAGCGGCGTCGAGGCGACGGTCGGTGCACTGCGCGCGATCGCCACCCGCACCAATCTGCGACTCGCCGGGCATTTGACGTGCGTCAGTCGCTCGCGGGCGGAGGTCGACGAAGCGATCGCCACCTACTGGGACGCCGGCGTCAGGCACATCCTGGCGCTGCGCGGCGACATGCCCGAAGGCGCTCCATTTGCACCACACCCCGCCGGCTATGCCAGCTCCGTAGAGTTGATCGCCGCGGTTCGCGGCAGCGCACCGTTCGAGGTCAGCGTCGCAGCCTATCCGCAGCCGCACCCCGACTCGCTGTCGCCCGCCAAGGACCTCGAGTGGCTGGCCCGAAAGGTCGACGCCGGCGCGACCCGCGCGATCACCCAGTTCTGCTTCGACACGGATGCGATCGTCCGCCTGCGCGACCACGTCGACCGCGCCGGCATCGAGGTCAACCTGGTCCCGGGGATCATGCCCGCGACCAACTTCGCTTCGATGTCACGGATGGCGAGGAAATGCGGCGTCCGGGTCCCCGCCTGGCTCGAGTCGCGGTTCGCCGGCCTCGAGGAGGACCGCCAGATGCGGATGATGCTCGCCGCGATCGTCGCCGCCGAGCAGGTGGACCAGCTCCGCCGCGAGGGCTTCCGTGAGTTCCATTTCTTCACGATGAACAACTACGACGTCGTGCCGGCGGTCTGTCGCCTGCTCGACGCCGAGGCGGCCGAGCCGCAGGCGAGCGCGGCATGAGGACCGAGGAGGCGCGGATCGCGCGGATCGAGGATCTGTACGCCGCGGCAGCCGAGCGGATCCTGGTGCTCGACGGGTCGTGGGGCTCGAAGATCCAGGAGCTGCGGCTGACCGAGGAGGAGTTCCGTGGCGAGCGCTTCGCCGACCATCCGCGGTCGGTGCGCGGGAACATGGACCTGCTCTGCCTGACGCGCCCCGCGGTAATCACCGAGCTGCTGTATGCCTACCTCGGCGCGGGCGCCGACATCGCCTCGACCAACACCTTCACGGCGACGGCGATCGCCCAGGCCGACTACGGCACCGAGGGAGTCGTGTCGGAGCTGAACCTCGCTGCCGCACGGCTGGCCCGCGACGCCGCCGACCGCTTCACCGCCGTCGAGCCGTCGCGGCCGCGGTGGGTGGCCGGCTCGATCGGACCGACCAACCGGACCCTGTCGATGTCGGCCGACGTCAATGATCCAGGCGCCCGGGCGGTCGACTTCGACGAGGTCTACGACGCCTACCGCCAGCAGGCGATCGCACTGTACGACGGCGGCGTCGACCTGTTCCTGGTCGAGACGGTGTTCGACACGCTCAACGCCAAGGCGGCGCTGAAGGCGATCCTGGACCTCGAGGACGAGGGGCGGATGCCGCTGCCGATCTGGATCTCGGGGACGATCGTCGACGGCTCGGGACGGACGCTGTCGGGGCAGACCGTCGACGCCTTCTGGACGTCGGTCCGGCACGCCGAACCGTTCGCGGTCGGGCTCAACTGCGCGCTCGGGGCCGAGCTGATGCGACCGTTCCTCGCCGACCTGGCGGTCGCCGCCGACACGCTCATCTCCGCCTACCCGAACGCCGGGTTGCCGAACGAGCTCGGCGAGTACGAGGAGGGGCCCGAGGTGATCAGCGAGCACCTGCGCGAATGGGCGCAGGCCGGGATCGTCAACGTCGTCGGTGGCTGCTGCGGAACGACCCCCGAGCACATCGAGGCGATCGCGGATGCCGTCGCGGGCATCACCCCGCGAGCGGTCCCGGAGCTGACGCCGACGCTGCGCCTGTCCGGCCTCGAGCCGTTCGCGGCGACGTGAGCCGGGGCCCGAGGTGACGGTCACCGTGGAGCGCACCGGGGTCCCCGAGGCCACCAAGGCGACCTTCATCCACATCGGCGAGCGCACCAACGTGTGCGGGTCGGCGCGCTTCAAGCGGCTGATCGTCGCGGGCGACTACGAGGCGGCGTTGGGGGTGGCGCGTTCGCAGATCGAAGGCGGCGCCCAGATCATCGACGTGAACATGGATGACGGGCTGCTCGACGGCGAGCGGGCGATGACGACGTTCCTGCGGCTGGTCGCATCCGAGCCCGACATCGCCCGTGTCCCGGTGATGATCGACTCGTCCAAGTGGAGCGTGATCGAGGCGGGGCTGAAGTGCGTGCAGGGCAGGGCGATCGTCAACTCGATCAGCCTCAAGGAGGGCGAGGACGCATTCCTTGCCGTCGCCCGGAAGGTCCGCCGCTACGGCGCCGCCGTGGTCGTGATGGCGTTCGACGAACGGGGTCAGGCCGACACGGTCGAGCGCAAGGTCGCGATCTGCGAGCGGGCCCACGACCTGCTCACCCAGCACGCCGGCTTCGACCCGGAGGACATCATCTTCGACCCCAACATCTTCGCGGTCGCGACCGGGATCGCCGAGCACGACGACTACGGAGTCGCGTTCATCGAGGCGGTCTGGCGGATCAAGGAGCGGCTGCCCGGCACCCGGATCTCCGGGGGCGTGTCGAACGTGTCGTTCGCCTTCCGCGGCAACCAGCCGGTCCGCGAGGCGATGCACGCGGTTTTCCTCTACCACGCGATCGCGGCCGGTTTGGACATGGCGATCGTCAATGCCGGCCAGCTCGCCCAGTACGAGGAGATCGATGCCGAGCTCAGGGACCGGATCGAGGACGTGATCCTCAACCGTCGCCCCGATGGCACCGAGCGGCTGCTGGAGATCGCAGACCGCTACCGCGACGCCACCGCGGTCCAGCGCGAGCCCGACCTCGGCTGGCGCGAGCTGCCGGTCGGCGAGCGGCTCACCCACGCGCTCGTCCACGGCATCAGCGACTTCATCGTCGACGACACCGAGCTCGCGCGGCTGGAGGCCGACGCACCGCTGGAGGTGATCGAGGGCCCGCTGATGGACGGGATGAACGTCGTCGGCGACCTGTTCGGCCAGGGCAAGATGTTCCTGCCCCAGGTCGTCAAGTCGGCGCGCGTGATGAAGCAGGCGGTCGCGCACCTGGAGCCGTTCATCGAGGCCGGGCGCCGTGACGCCCGCGGCGCCGGCCGGATCGTGCTGGCGACGGTCAGGGGCGACGTCCACGACATCGGCAAGAACATCGTCGGGGTGGTGCTGGCCTGCAACGGCTTCGACGTGGTCGACCTCGGCGTGATGGTCCCGGCTCACCAGATCATCGATGCGGCGGTCGAGCGCGACGCCGACATGATCGGCCTGTCGGGGCTGATCACCCCGTCGCTGGACGAGATGTGCACGGTCGCGACCGAGATGCAGCGCCGGGGGCTCGAGCTGCCGCTGCTGATCGGCGGCGCGACGACCAGCAAGGTCCACACGGCGGTCAAGATCGACCCGTGCTACAGCGCCGGCCAGGCGGTGTACGTGCCCGACGCCTCGCGGGCGGTCGGCGTCGCGAGCGCGCTGCTCGACGCCGACCAGCGCCGCGCCCTCGTCGACACGGTCAAGGACGACTACCGGCAGATCGCCGAGCGCCGCGGCCGCCGCGAGCCGGGGCGGCGAAGTTCGCTGCAGCAGGCGCGCGACAACCGGCTGCAGGTCGACTGGCGCACGAACCCGGTGCCGGCCGCGCCGCGGCTGCCCGGCGTCTCCTCGTTTGCGGACCACGGCCTCGGCGACCTCGTGCCGTACATCGACTGGACCCCGTTCTTCCGCACCTGGGAGTTGAAGGGCACCTTCCCGCGAATCCTCGACGACGAGCGCCACGGCGAGGTCGCCCGGTCGCTGTACGACGACGCGCAGGCGCTGCTGGCCCGGATCGTCGACGGGCGCTGGGTCACTGCCCAGGCGACCGTTGGAATCTGGGCGGCGAACAGCGTCGGCGACGACATCGCGGTCTACGCGGACGAGGGTCGCGAGCGCCGGCTTGCGACCCTGCACACCCTGCGCCAGCAGCTCGCGCGCGACGCGGCACACCCGAACCTCGCGCTCGCCGACTTCGTCGCGCCGCTCGACAGCGGCGTGGCCGACCATGTCGGGGCGTTCGCGGTGACCGCCGGCCACGGCGAGCTGTCGCGGACCGAGCGCTTCAAGCAGGCGGGCGACGACTACAACGCGATCCTGTTCACGGCGCTCTGCGACCGCCTCGCCGAGGCCTTCGCCGAGCGCATGCACCACCTGCTGCGCACCGAGCTGTGGGGCTACGCGGCCGACGAGCGGCTGACGGGCACCGAGCTGATCGCCGAGCGCTACCAGGGGATCCGCCCGGCGCCGGGCTACGGCTGCCAGCCCGACCACACCGAGAAGCGGACGATCTTCGAGCTGCTCGACGTACCGGGCAACGCCGGGATCGAGCTCACCGAGAGCTGCGCGATGCTGCCCGGCGCGTCGGTCTGCGGCCTCTACTTCGCCCGGCCCGAGGCGCGCTACTTCGGCGTCGGCAAGATCGGCGCCGACCAGCTCGAGGACTACGCCCGCCGCAAGGGCTGGACGCTGTCCGAGGCCAAGCGCTGGCTCGCGCCGATCCTCGACGACGACCCGGGCAACGGCCGCGGGCCGCGGCCGACGTAGAGCGCGGCCGGCCGCACCAGCCGCCCGGTCGCGCGCTGCTCGAGGATGTGGGCCGACCAGCCGGCGGTCCGGGCACACGCGAACAGCGGCGTGAACAGGTCCTGGGGCACATCGGCATGGTCGAGGACGACGGCCGACCAGAACTCGACGTTGGTCGCCAGCACCCGGTCCGGCTTGCGCTCGGCCAGCGCGGCCAGCGCGGCCCGCTCCAGCTCCCGGGCGACCTCCAGCCGCGGTGAGGACAGCTGCTCGGCGATCCGCCGCAGCGCCCTGGCCCGCGGGTCCTCGGCCCGATACACGCGATGGCCGAAGCCCATGATCCGCTCGCCGCGGGCCAGCACCCCGGCGACGTAGGCGTCGGCATCGCCGGTCCGCTCGACCGCCTCGAGCATCTGCAGGACGCGCGCCGGCGCGCCCCCGTGAAGCGGTCCGGAGAGGGCGCCGACCGCGCCGCTGAGCGCGGCCGCGACGTCGGCGCCGGTCGACGCGATCACGCGGGCGGTGAAGGTCGAGGCGTTCATCCCGTGCTCGGCCGCGGTGATCCAGTAGGCGTCGATCGCGGTCGCGCTCGCGGGATCCGCCTCACCGCGCCAGGCCAGCAGGAACCGCTCGGCGAGCGTCCGCCCCGAGTCGATTGTGGTTTGCGGCACCGGCGGCGCCTCGCCGCCGCGCGCCGACTGCGCGACGAACATCGGCGTTATCGCCGAGACCCGGGCGAGCTGCTCGCGTACGTCGGTGACCTGCACGTCGACCAGCGGCGCCAGGCCCCATCGCGGGGCCAGGGTCGCGATCGCCGACTGCAGGTCGACCCGGGGGTCGCCGGTGCGCAGCGGTAGCGGCACCGGCCCCGGGCTGAAACTCAGCGGACGGTCGGGACGATCGTCGACCAGGAGCCCCCAGACCTGCTCGAACGGCACAGCGCCGACGAGCTCCTCGATGTCGACGCCGCGATAGCGCAGCGAGCCGCCGTCGCGGTCTGGCTCGGCGATCTCGGTCTCGAAGGCGACGACGCCTTCGAGACCCGTCGCAGCTGGCCGAATTCCACCACTCATGGTTGTCATTTTCGGCCAGCACGTGGAAACTGTCAATGTTGATCTAGTCAATATGAGCGAACTCCTAACGACCCAAGAGGCCGCCCGCCGGCTCGGCGTCAAGCCCCAGACCGTCTACGCCTACGTCAGCCGCGGGCTGCTGGAGCGCGATCCGGCGAGCGCCCACCGGCGCTCGCTGTTCTCCGCGGGAGCCGTCGAGAGACTGGCCGCGAGATCTCGCCGGCCGAACCGCTCGGGCGCGCTCGACGTCGTGATCGAGACGGAGCTGACCGCCCTTGATCCAGCGGGCAGGCTGTTCTACCGCGGCCGCGACGTGATCGAACTGGCGCGCTATCGCAGCTTCGAGGATGTCGCCGGGCTGCTTTGGGACGGGGATCCGCTGGCACCGTGGGAGCTCGACGCCGCCGGCAGGCAGCTGATCTCGGCGCTGCGCGCGGCGCTGCCCCCAGGAACCACCGGGGTTGACGCGCTTCCGATCGTGGTCGCCGGACTCGCCGCGATCGACGACCGCCGCGCCGATCGGCGGCCCGAGGCCGTCCGGCGGGCCGGGGCCCGAATCCTGGCGGGCGCACTCGCGATCCTGGGCGACGACGACGAGTCGTCGGGCGACCGAAGCGCCGCCTTCCGCCTGTGCCAGGCGCTGCGCCACGCCCCCGGCGCGACGCGTCCGGCTCAGGTCGCCGCCCTCAACGCGGCGCTCGTGAGCCTCGCCGACCACGAGCTCGCCGCCTCGACGCTGGCGGCGCGCGTCGCCGCGTCGGCGTGGGCCGATCCGTATCGGGTGGTCCTAGCCGGCCTGGGTCCGCTCGGCGGCATGCTCCACGGCGCCGCGGCGCTCGCCGTCGAGGCCCTCCTGGACGAGATCGAGTCGCCCGAGGTCGCGTTCGAGGTGCTCGATCGCCGGCTCCTGGGCGGCGGCCGCGTCCCGGGCTTCGGCCACCGCGTGTATCGCGACCGCGACCCGCGCGCCGACCACCTTCTAGGGGTGACTCTGGGGGCCTCGTGGTCCCCAAAGTCGGGCCCCCAGGGGGTGTCCGCTCGCCTGGGCGCCGTCACCGACGACCCCCAGCTGCCCGCCAGGGTCGAGGCGGCGCTCGCCGCCGCGACCGCGCTCGGCCTGCCGGCTCCGAACGTCGAATTCGCCCTCGCCGCGCTCTGCCATGCGATCCGGCTGCGGCCCGGCTCCTCGTCGACCATCTTCGCGTTCGCGCGGATCGCCGGGCTGCTCGCCCACGGGCTCGAGGAGTATCCCCACCGCCTGCGTTTCCGCCCCCGCGCAACGTACGTCGGGCCGCGATAGGCTCGCGCCGCTGTGAACGTTTCCTCACGCTTCGAGGTCGCCGGCTTTGGCACCGTGGTGACCGGGGGCGCCAGCGGCCTCGGGCTCGCATACGCCGAGGTGATGGCGGCGCACGGCGCCCGCGTGACGCTGATCGACCTCGACGCCGACGCGGCGGCGGCGCACGCCTCGCGACTGCAGGGCGAGGGCCTCGATGTGCGTGCGGCGGCGGCCGACGTCAGCGACCACGCGGCGCTCGACCTCGTGATCGACGAGGCGGCCGACCACTACGGCCGGCTCGACGTCGCGTTCGCCAACGCGGGCATCGACCCGGGGGCCGGCCCGTTCGGAGCCTGGGCCGGCAGCCGGCGCCCTCGCGTCGAGGAGGGGGCGCTCGAGCGCTACACCGACGAGCGCTGGAACCGGGTGATCGAAGTGAACCTGGGCGGAATCTTCGCCACCGCCCGGGCGGCCGCGCGGCACATGCGCCCGCGCGGGTTCGGGCGGATCATCGTCACGACCTCATTGGCGGCGACCCGGGTGGAACCGGTGATCGGCTCCGCGTACATGGCCGCGAAGGCCGGCGCCCGCCACTTCATGCGCTCGATCGCGCTCGAGCTCGCCGCCTACGGGATCACCGCCAACGCGATCGCGCCCGGGTTCTTCGTCACCAACCTCGGCGGAGGTCACGCCCACGATCCCGCCGAGCAGGCGGCGGTCGCCAGGGACATCCCGATGCACCGCGTCGGCTTCCCCGAGGACATCAAGGCGCTGGCCCTGTTCCTAGCCTCGCCGGCGTCCGACTACATCACCGGCCAGGAGATCGTGATCGACGGCGGCTGGGGCCTCGGGCTCGGCGATTGACCAGGGGTGACTTTGGCGGCCACGTGGCCGCCAAAGTTGGGCCCCTGGGGGTGTCTACTATTTCCACTTGATCGAGCAGCCGACCGGTCGAGTCTCAGCCGGCTCCGGGGCCGTTCCGGCGAGCACCGCGTCGACCGCGTCGCGCAGCCACTGCGCCCGCAGGCTCGGGTCGTCGTGATCTGAGTCGGGGGCGCCGCGGTAGCGCACCACCCCGGCGGCGTCGAGCACGAACACGTCAGGCGTCGTCTTGGCTCCGAACGCGCGCGCCACCTGCTGGTCGGCGTCGTGCAGGTACGGCATTGGCCAGTCCTCGGCCGCCACGCGGTCTTGCATCGCTTCGTACGAGTCGCGCGGGTAGCGCTCGCCGTCGTTGGGGTTGATCGCGAGGAACCGCACGCCCCGGTCCGCGTAGTCGCGGGCGGCGTCGGCGATCCGGTCGTGCCACGCGAGCGCGTAAGGGCAGTGGTTGCAGGTGAACACGACGACCGTGGCCTTCTCGCCGCCGGTCAGCGACCAATTGTGCCCGTCGGTGTCGGGCAGCTCATAGCTCGAGGCCTTCTCACCTACCTGGAGGCCTGACGTTGTGCCTGTCATGCGTCGCTCCTTTCAGCAGCCAGGGTGAGTGCGTCCCGAACGTCTGCCGGATCTGGAGTCGGCGAGATGCGGCCGTCGCGCCGCCGGTAGAGCCGGCAGGTGAGGGCGGCCTCGGCCTCGGCCGCCTCCGGTTCGCCATCGAGCAGCTGCATCAAGTCGACGTTATCAATCAAGATAGTGGGCGAGCCGCGGAAGCCGTGGCCGCGTGCCTGCTCATCGGTCTCGATCTCGACCATCCGGATCTCGACGTCGCCGTGACCGAGCTCGTCCAGCGCCGTGCGGACGAGCGTTCGAGCGGCCTCGGTTGAAGGGCAGCCCTCCCACCACAGCAGCTCGACGTTCACGTCTCCAGCCTAACGACACGGCGAGGCTCCTGGTCCCTCGAGGGGTGGCTGTGGCGGCCACGTGGCCGCCACAGCCGGGCCCCCAGGGAGTGTCTGACCAGGAGCCTCGAACCAACGCTGATTCAGGCCGCGACCAACTCCTCGAGCGGCTCCGGCTCGACCGCCGGCGCCTCCTCGACGACCGGCCGCGCCGGGTCGCGCAGGATCACGAGCGCGATCAGCAGCCCGATCGCCGCCGCGCCGACGCCGACCAGGAAGGCGAGGTGGTAGCCGCTGAGCAGCGAGCTGACGAGCGGATGATGGGTCGCCAGCAGTCCCTTGGTGTGGTTGGTGGCGATCGTGCTCAGCAGCGCCAGCCCGAACGCGCCCGCGACCTGCTGGGAGACGTTCGTGATCCCCGAGCCGAGGCCGGCGTCGGCCGCCGGCACATCCTTCATCGCGATCGTCAGCAGCGGCATGAAGGCGGTGCCGATCCCCAGCCCGATCAGGAAGAAGGCGATGAAGATCGTCGGGAAGAAGCTGGTCTGGGCGCCGATCGAGTGGAACGTCAGCAGCCCGGCCATCACCGCCAGCATCCCGAAGACCAGCACCCGCAGTGGGCCGAAGCGCGCCACCATGCGGGCCGCGAGGCCCATCGACAGCGCCGCGGTGGTCAGTGTCCACGGGAGCCACGCCAGCCCGGTCTGGAGCGCGCCGTAGTGGCGGACGTGCTCCAGGTACAGCGTCCCCAGGAAGAACGTCGAGTACATGCTGGTGACCAGGAAGCCACGCACGGTGCTGGCGCCGACCAGGCTCCGCAGCCGCAGGATCCGGAGCGGCATGATCGGGTTCTCGAGCCTCGACTCGAGCGCCAGGAAGGCCGCCATCAGCGCGACCGCGGCGCCGCCGAAGCCGAGCACCTGGACCGATCCCCAGCCGTGGCCGGTCGCCGACACGATCGCGTATACGGCGGTCCCCAGCGAGGCGGTGACGAGCACCGAGCCGAGCCAGTCGACCCCGTGCCCGAGGCCGAGGCCGGTGTCGCGCGGGACCAGCCGCCGGCCGAGCACGAACGTCGCCGCCCCGATCGGGATGTTGACGAAGAAGATCCAGTGCCAGCTCAGGGTCTGGGTGAGGACGCCGCCGAGCAGCAGGCCGAGCGAGCCGCCGGACACAGCGGTGAACACGTAGGCGCCCATCGCGCGGGCGCGTTCGGACGGCTGCGGGAACTCGGTGATGATGATCGCCAGGATCACCGAGGCCTGGGCCGCGGCGCCGACGCCCTGGACGAAGCGGGCGGCGATCAGGAAACCCTGGTTCGGGGCGATTCCGCACAGCACCGACGCGACGGTGAAGACGATCAGGCCGCCCAGGAACACCGACCGGCGGCCGATCAGATCGCCGAGCCGGCCGGCGAGCAGCAGGAAGCTGCCCATTGTCAGAATGAATGCGTTGACGACCCAGGTCAGGTTGCCCTGGGTGAAGTGGAGGTCGTGTTGGATCGCCGGCAGCGCGACGTTCACGATCGTCGTGTCGAGCACGATCATCAACTGCGCCATGCAGACGATGGCGAGCGTCAGCCAGCGCCGGCGATCACTGCTGGATGTGTCCATCAGGGGAGTCCCAACTTTCTTGCCCCGGTTGCGGGGCGGGTGGTAAACTGGAGGTCGCCTCCAGAACTAAGTGGAGCCAACCTCCACATACTATACGGAGGTAGCCTCCGGTTTGTCAAGGGGCTATTCTTGAAGGGGCAACATGTCGGCAACAACCACATCTGAGACTTCGCTGAAGCCACGGCCGATGCGGGCCGACGCCCGGCGCAACTACGACAAGGTGCTGGCGGCCGCGCGCGAGGCGTTCGCCGAGACCGGCACCGGTACGTCACTGGAGGAGATCGCGCGTCGCGCGGGGGTCGGGATCGGGACGCTGTACCGGCACTTCCCGAACCGCCAGCAGCTGCTCGAGGCGGTCTACGTCGACGAGGTCGAGGCGATCGCCCGGTCGAGCTCCGAGCTGCTGGAGCTCCCTCCGTGGGAGGCGCTCGTCGGCTGGGTCGACAGGCTCCGAAGCTACATGGTCACCAAGCAGGCACTGGCGCAGGAGCTGCTCGAGTACATGGACCGCGACGCGAAGCTGTTCAGCGTCTGCCGGAACGCGCTGCACGGCTCGGGTCGGCCGATCGTCGAACGCGCGCAGGCGGCGCATGTGGTGCGCGACGACGTCAGCGTCGAGGAGATCGTCCAGATGGTGCTCGGGATCACGAAGATCCCCACCAGCGACCCGGGCCAGTTCGATCGCTTCATGCAGATCGCGCTCGACGGGCTCCGCTACCAGGCCGCGTCGTAAATTCCGGTTGACGCGCGGCCCCGTGGGCGCGGGAAATACGCTCCAGGGGCGATGCCCCGCACCGCCCTGCTCGAGCGCGCCCTCCGACTGTCGTGGCTGTCGGTCGGATTCGGGCTCGTGTCCGGGTCGGTGTCGGTCGGCGCCGGGCTCGCCGACCACAGCCTCGGCGTGCTGGCGGCGGGCCTGTCGGTGCTCGCCGACGTGTCGGGCTCGATCGTCCTGATCTGGCGCTTCCGGGTCGAGCGCTCCGATCCCCACCGCGCCCACAACGTCGAGGACCGGGCGGCGACGGTGGTAGCGATCGCGCTGGCCGTGATCGGCGTGCTGCTGACCTACGAGTCGGTCAACGCGCTGATCCAGGGGACCCGCCCGGGAACGTCGCTGCTGGCGATCCTGACCGCGGCGATCAGCATGCTCGTGCTGGCGCCGCTCGCGTACGCCAAGCGGGTGACGGCGGTCGCGCTCGCCAGCCACGCCCTCCGGGGCGACAGCACGCTGAGCGCGATCGGCGCCGGCACCGCCCTGTTCGCGCTGATCGGGCTGCTGCTCGACCGGGCGTTCGGGTGGTGGTGGGCCGACCGGGTGGTGGCGTTGCTGATCGCCGCCGCCGCCGCGGTCGAGGCCCGCGAGGTGCTTAGGGGTGGCGGGGGCGGCCACGTGGCCGCCCCAGCCGGGCCCCCAGAGGGTTTCACCGCCGAGGACGCCGAGGATTGACCATTCCCAACCAGGAGGTGTGAGTTGCCGCGCGCAGTCAGGTTTGATCACTACGGAGGGGTCGACGTACTGGGCGTCGTCGAGGTTCCGCGACCGGTGCCCGGCGAGGGCGAGCTGCTCATCGCTGTCAGGACTGCGGGGATCAACCCCGGCGAGGCGAAGATCCGCGACGGCAGCATGCACGGCATGTTTCCGGCGACCTTCCCGTCGGGCCAGGGCAGCGACCTGGCTGGCGTCGTCGAGGAGGTCGGCTCGGGTGTGACCGCGTTCGCGCCGGGCGACGAGGTGATCGGATTCACCGACAACCGCGCCAGCCACGCCGAGCTGGTGCTGGTCGAGGCGGCCAACGCTGTGCGGCGACCGCCGGCGGTGCCGTGGGAGGTCGCCGGCGCGCTGTTCGTCGCGGGCACCACCGCCTACGCGATGGTGCGGGCGGTCGCGGTCGCGCCCGGGGACGTGGTCGTCGTCGCCGGCGCCACCGGCGGCGTCGGCTCGCTCGCCGTCCAGCTCGCCACGCGCGCCGGAGCGTCGGTGATCGGGATCGCCAGCGAGCGTCACCGCGAGTGGCTCGAAGGCCACGGGGTCGAGTGGGTTGCGTATGGCGACGGGGTCGAGGAGCGGCTGCGGTCCGCCTCTTCCAAGGACGGCCGGATCGACGCGATGCTCGATACGTTCGGTGGCGGCTACGTCGAGTTGGCGCTGGGGCTCGGGGTCGCGCCGGACCGGATCGACACGATCGCCGACTTCGCAGCCGCGCAGAAGTACGGGGTCAAGAGAGATGGCAACGGCGCGGCTGCGACCGCCGCGGTGATCGGAGAGCTGGCCGGACTCGTCGTCGCCGGCGAGCTCGAGGTGCCGATCGCGGCCAGCTTCCCGCTCGATCAGGTTGGCGAGGCCTACCGCGCGCTCGCCGAGGACCATCCGCTCGGCAAGATCGTTCTGACCCCGTGAGCGAGACGCCGGAGCCGGCGATCGCGTCGGCCGCCGTCGGCCGGGCATTCCGGCAGGCGGCGGTCGTCGAGCGGGGGCGGGTGTCGGTTCGCGCCGGGGCCGTCGCCGCGATCCCGGTGGCGGGGATGCTGGCGCTGGGCACCGCGATCGGCTCGCCGACGGCCGCGGTCACGATGGGGGTCGGCGCGATGCTCGTCGGGGTCGCCTGGCGCGCCGGCGGCGGGCCGGCGGTGCCGCCGATCGGGACGATGACGGCGGCCGCGGCGGCACTGGCGATCGCGACGCTGTGCGGCACCCTGACCGGTCGCTGGCCGTGGCTGCACCTGGCGACGCTGGCGCTGTTCTGCCTGGTCGCCGGCGCGGCCACCTCGCTCGGGCGTCGCGGGACCGTCCCCGGCACGCAGGCGCTGATCGCGTTCATCGTCTTCGGCCGCTTCCCGCAGCCGCTGGGGCCCGCGCTGACGGGCGCCGGACTGGTGCTCGCCGGCGGCGCCGCCCAGATCGGGCTCGCGTGGCTGGTCGCGGTGCCGCTCGCTTGGCGCCGGCAGCGCGCAGGGGTCGCCGACGCCTACCGGCGCCTGTCGGACCTGGCCGGCTCGATCCTCGGCTCCAGCGTCCCCGCTGCGACGGCGCTCGACACGGCCGACCGGCTGCTGGCGGCGCCGGCGCTGTTCGCCGACCAGGAGGTGACGACGCTGGCGAACCTGGTGGCGGAGGGCCGGCGGATCCGGCTCGAGCTGATCGTCCTCGGCGCCACCGTCGATCAGCTGCGACGGACCGACCCGGTGCTCGCCGCGGAGCTCGAGCCCGAGCTCGGCGAGGTGCTGGAGCGCGTGCGCGATGCGCTGGCGCTGGTCGCCGCGGCCGTGGCCGGCGGCAGCGGGGGACCGACCGGGCTCGAGGCGCTCGCTGCGACCGTTGAGGACGACCAGACGCTGCCGGCCCCGATCGACGCCCGGGTCGCGGCGTTGGCCGGCCAGGTGACGGCGGCGGCCTCGCTGGCTGCCGAGGCGGCTCGCGCCGGCCGCAGCGGCTGGCTGTACGGGCGGCCGAGTCGCGGCGCCGGCCGCGCAGCCCGGGCGGTCGTGTCCGACCTCGGCCGGATCTGGGGCGCCGCGTCGTTGCAGCACCCGGCCGGACGCCATGCGCTGCGTCTGGCGATCGTCGTCGCCGGCACCGAACTGCTGGTCCAGCGGCTGGCGCTGCCGCGCGGCTACTGGGCGGTGGTGGCGGCCGCGACCGTGCTGCGGCCGAGCTTCGGCGCGACCTTCACGCGCGGCGCCGAGCGCGTCATCGGCACCTGCGCCGGGGTCGTGATCGCGACCCTGATCGCCGACGCGATCGACCCCGGCGGCTGGGGGATCGTCGCGGTCGTCGGGCTGCTCGCGGTGTGCACATATGCGGTGTTCGCTGCCAGCTTCACCGCCGGCGTCGCCGGGCTGACCGCGGTGATCGTGTTCCTGCTGCACGCGGTCGCCCCCGATTCGGCCGCGATCGCGCTCGATCGCGGGATCGATACGGCGATCGGGGGCGCGATCGGCCTAACCGCATACGCGCTGTGGCCGACCTGGTCCGGTACCTCGACCGGGTGGCTGCTGGCCGACCTGGTCGACGCCCAGCGCGAGTACCTGCGGGCGGTCCTGGGCGGGCTCGTGAGCGGACGCCGGCCGGCCGAGTCCGGCCAGTCCGACCTGCGGGCGCTCGCGCGCGGGGCTCGGATCGCCTGGACCGACGCGGAGGCGGCGGTCACGCTGGCCCGTTCAGAACCCCCGCACGGCCACGCCGACGCGACCGTCGCCGGCACGACGCTCGGCGCGCTGCGCCGCGTCGTCCACGGCGTCCACGCGCTGCGGCTTCAGGCGGACACGATCCCCGACCCCGAGCCGCTGCCGGCGCTGTCCGAGCTGGCCGCGGGGCTGGACCAGTCACTAGGGCTCGTGGCCGATCAGCTGCGCGAGGGCGGACAGCGGCACCGCAAGCTGCCGCCGCTGCGTCAGCAATATCGCAAGGCGGTCCGCGACGACCCGGCGGGCTTGCAGGGGCTGCACGCGCCGCTCGACGAACTGATCGACGCGACCGACACCGTGGCGGATGCAATCGGGCTCGAGCTTCCGTAGAATCTGCCTGCCGGTCATCAGGAAGGTGACCGCAACCTTCCGCCCAGCGGCGGGTTTCATCGCCCGTGGACACTGTTCCGCAGCAATCTGCTGCTAGAAATACCCCTCTGAAAGTACGCCGCTCACCGATATCGCGGGGCGCTCGCGCCATCGCACTAGCCGGAATGCTGCTCGCCGCAGTGGCGTTGCCGGCGACCGCCGGGGCCGTCGCGCCGACGAAGACCACGACGACCCCGACGACCACCACCCCGACGACCGGCGCGGCCAAGACCACGATCCGCTGGAACGCCCCGGTCCGGATCGAGAAGTCGCTCTACGGCGGGCTCAATGCGGTTTCCTGCCCGGGGACGAAGCTCTGTGTCGCGGTCGACAACGCCGGCCAGGTCGCGTGGTCGACCGCACCGCTGAGCAGGTTCTGGCACCTGGCGGCGGTCGACAAGACCAACTCGCTGACGGCGATCTCATGCCCGCTGACGAACTTCTGCGTGGCGGTCGACGACGCCGGCTACATGGTCTGGTCGAACACGCCGACGGGGGGCCTGCGAAAGTGGGCGCGGCCGACGAAGATCGACGTGGCGCAGGCTCCAGGCGGAGGCGCCGCCGGCCTCACCGCGATCGACTGCCCCACCACCAGGCTGTGCGTCGCTACCGACGGTGCGAACCCCGGAAACGTGATCGTCTCGACCGACCCGACCGGCGGCTCGAAGGCCTGGGTCCCGCTCAAGATCGGCGGCACCAACGGCCTCGGCGGGACGCTCGCCAGCGTTTCCTGCGTCGCCACCACGTTCTGCGTCGCGGCCGGCAGCCAGCACTACTACTCGAGCGACCCGGCAGGCGGAGCCACTGCCTGGCACGCGTCCGGCGGTCCGACCGCCGGCGGGGTGCTGACGTCGATCAGCTGTCCTGCGGTCACCGAGTGCGTCGGCGTCGGCTACGGCAACAGCTCGATCGGGCTCTCGGACGTCACCGCCCACCCGATCGGCGGCCTGATCGGCTGGGTGACGACGGCGATCACCGGCACTCCGCCGGTGCTGGGCGCCGGCCTGGTCGACGCGGTCGGCTGCCCCAGCATCGGCTTCTGCGTCGCCGTCGACGGCATCGACCACGCCTACACGACGACCGCGCCGCTGACCGGGAACTGGATCGGAGGGACCGCGATCCGGCCCAAGTCGGTGTCGCAGTCGAGCGCGATCAGCTGCCAGAAGACCTTCTGCATGGTGGTCGACAGCGCCGGCATGGAGACCGCCGGCGTCGTTCACTGACGCGGCGCCGTCCACCGAACTAGAACGCACGCGCGGGTGGCGCTACCGTGCGGTCCGTGCCATCGCTACCGACCGTCGACGATGCTGGTCGCCTCGCGCGGCGGGTCAGCAACGAGGTCTACTACCTGGCGATGTGCTTTCGCAGCGGGCTGTTCGGGATCGACAACCCGCGCGTCACCGCCGACCTCGTCCGCGGGCTGACGAAATACGGGCTGCTCGGCGGCTTGCCCGTGCTCGCCGGGTCGCGGTACCCGGACCGCACGGCGGTGATCGACGACGGGGGCTCGCTCACCTACCGCGAGCTTGACGAGCGCGTCAACGCCCTCGCGAACGCCTGGATCGCCGCCGGGCTGCGGCCGCGCGACGGGGTGGCGGTCCTGATCCGCAACCACGCCTCGTTTCTGCAGGCCGTCTTTGCCGCGGGCAAGTGCGGGGCGCGGATCCTGCTGATCAACACCGGCTTCTCCGGCCCCCAGATCCGCGAGGTGCTCGACCGTGAGGGCGCCGACATGCTCGTCTACGACGAGGAGTACGAGCCGATCTTCGAGGACCTGTCGCCGCGCCTGGGCCGCTGGCGCGCGTGGGTCGACTCGCGTGAGCAGGACCCCGACACGCTGGCCGCGCTGATCGGCTCGGCGCCGACCACGCCGCCGCCGAAGCCGAAGGCCAACGCCCGGCTCGTGATCCTGACCAGCGGCACCACCGGTACCCCGAAGGGCGCCGACCGCGCGGTGCCGGTGTCGTTGGCCCCGGTCGGCGGGCCGCTTAGCCGGGTTCCCTTCCGGGCCCGCGGAGTCTCACAGTTGAGCGCGCCGCTGTTCCACGCGCTCGGGTTCAGCCAGCTGTTGCTGGCCGTCGGGCTCGGCGCGACGATCGTGCTGCAGCGACGATTCGATCCGAAGGCGACGCTCGACAGCCTCGAGCGTAACGGCGTCGACACGATGGTCGTGGTCCCGGTGATGCTCCAGCGGATGCTCGCACTCGACGACGAGCGGCCCGGCTCGCGGGACTTCTCGAAGCTGCGGATCATCTACGTCAGCGGCTCGCACCTGGGCGCCGACCTGTGGCACCGGGCGACCGAGATGTTCGGGCCGGTCCTCTACAACCTCTACGGCTCCACCGAGATCGCGTTCGCGACGATCGCCACCCCGGCCGATCTCGCCGCCGCACCGACCAGCGTCGGCAAGGTCGTCCGCGGGGCCGTCGTCAAGATCCTGGATGAGTCGAGGCACGAGTTGCCCACCGGCGAGACGGGACGTGTGTTCGTCGGCAGCACGATCCAGTTCGAGGGCTACACCGGCGGCGGTGACAAGGAGCGGATCGGCGAGCTGATGGCCTCGGGGGACATCGGGCACTTCGACGGCGACGGTCGCCTGTTCATCGACGGGCGCGACGACGAGATGATCATCTCCGGCGGCGAGAACGTGTATCCGGCCGAAGTCGAGGAGTTGCTCACCCGCCACGACGGGGTGCTCGAGGTCGCCGCGATCGGGGTCGACGACGAGCGCTTCGGTCAGCGGTTGCGCGTGTTCATGGTGCTCCGCCCCGGGGCCGAGCTGACCACCGACCAGGTCAAGGACTACGTCCGTGCGAATCTCGCCGGCTACAAGGTGCCGCGCGACGTCGAGTTCTGCGACTCGCTGCCGCGCAATTCGACCGGCAAGGTCCTGAAGCGGGAGCTGGCCGCGCGCGGATGACCGACGCGGCAGCCTTCCGCGCGCAGTTCCCAGTACTCGGCAGCTACGCCTACCTGAACGCCGGCACCGACGGTCCGATCCCGCAGGCGGCGACCGACGCCGTCAGGGAGCGGATGCTGGAGGACACCGAGCAGGGGCGGATCCGGCCGGCGTACTTCGAGGCGACCCGGGCGCTGGCGGCGAGCGTCAGGGCCGGCTACGCCGAGGTGCTCGGCGCCGACCCCACTGAGATCGCGCTGACCGGGTCGACCACCGATGGGCTCAACACCGTGATCGCGGGGCTCGACCTGCGGCGCGGCGACGAGATCCTGACCAGCGACCAGGAGCATCCGGGGCTGCTGGCGCCGCTGCGGCGCCTGCGGGTGATCCGCGGAGTCACGATCCGGGTGGTGCCGTTCGCCGAGATCGCCGGCGAGGTTGGGCCCGACACCCGCCTGGTCGCGTGTTCGCACGTCTCCTGGGTCGGCGGCGAGATGCTCGACGTCGCCGCTGTCCGCGGGTCCGGCGTCCCGATCCTGCTCGACGCCGCGCAGGCGCTGGGCGCGGTCCCGGTCGACGTCCACTCCCTCGGCTGTGACTTCTACGCCGGCTCCGGCCAGAAGTGGCTCTGCGGGCCAGAGGGGAGCGGCTGCCTGTGGATCAAGCCTGAACGTCTGGATGACCTCGAACCGCCGTGGCCCGGCTACGGGACGCTCGCCGACCACCTCGACTGCCTGGGGTCGGAATTGTCGGAAGGGGCGCCCCGACTCGACCATGGATTTCCGCCGGCGTTCCGCAGCGCCTGGTCGCTGGCGTCGCTGGAGGTCATGCAGAGCGCCGGCTGGGCGTGGGTGCACGAGCGCGCCTCGACGCTGGCGCGGCGGCTCGCCGAGCGGCTGCGCGAACGCGGCCGGACCGTGCTGCCGCGGGGCGACTCGACGCTCGTCTCCTGGCAGACGCCTGAGCCTGAGGCCGAGGTCGAACGTCTGCGCGGCCTCGGGTTCATGCTCCGCAGCATCCCGACCGCCCGCGTCGTCCGGGCCTCGGTCGGCGCCTGGACCAGCGAGGACGAGCTCGAGCGACTGGCCGAGGCGGTCTGATCATCGATGTGACGCCCCCGAGACTCCTGCACGCTTTCGTGCAGCCTGTCAGTAAATCCACGCCCGGCCCGTACGCGTTCCGATAGTCTGCATCGTCTTCCCGGCCCGCAATCAGGCGCAAAGTGTGCTGGAATTCGCCTTTGGCGAGGTCCAGCGCCCTGGCGTGGGACTCGGGGATCGGACTTGCGATCGGCAGCGACGCGGGTAGGCTTGCGGCCGAGCGACCAGTGCAAACCACCGAGGTCTGAATACCGAAAGCATGGAAGCCGTCGATCAGAAGCCAGCCCGTGAGCTTGCTCTCACGGCAGCTGCTGAGTCAACGGAGCCGCCGCCGCTGCAGATCGTGCCCTGGCTGCGGCTGCGCTCGTTCGAGCGGGAGGATGCCGGCAGGGTCATCCGCCTGACGCTGACCGGCGAGCTGCGGTCCGGGTCACGCCCGCCTCGGCGAGTCTCGCTGATCGTCCGCCGCGGCGAGGTCGCAACCGCATTCCATTCGACCGGCACGCGGCTCGAGCGCGCGGGGTCGGCTCGCCCCGGGTCCCGGGCCTGTCTGTGCTGGACGGTCACGTTCGCGCTGCCGCCGGCGCTCGTCGAGGATCCTCGCACCAGCTTCAAGCTGCTCGGCCACCGTCGCGGCGTCCTGGAGTTGCCGGCGCCCGCCATGCCGGCGATCGAGCCTCCGACGGCGGCCGGCGCCCGCCGTGCCGTTGGAGCGCTGGCATCGGCCGCAGTCGTCAGCGCTGCCGCACTGCTGGCCAGCCCGGCCGCGACGATCGCCGACACCGGCGCGGTGACCGGGTCGAGCACGCCGGCGTCGACGCCCGCCACCGGCGCCGGCACCTCCGCTCCCGCCGGCACCGGAACGACCTCCAACACCACGGCGTCGACCACGCCGCCGGCGTCGACCACGACGACGACCCCGACGACGACGACCCCGACGACCACGACGCCGACGACCACGACGCCGACGACGACCACGCCGACGACGACCACGCCGACGACCACGACGCCGACGACGAC
>Ga0123356_10001514_pt1 | contig 25572 bp, 25 predicted proteins | sample TergutEmb28metaG_2_FD_92546 | JGI IMG/M metagenome (GOLD analysis project Ga0123356, IMG submission 92546) | Embiratermes neotenicus P3 segment gut microbial communities from Petit-Saut dam, French Guiana - Emb289 P3 | ecosystem: Host-associated > Arthropoda: Insects > Digestive system > Gut ...
AAAATACAGAAAATAATGTCAATTCTCATTCAACCACTCCAACCACTCATCCGCCACTTTATCCCAATTAAAAACATCATAATCCGGCTTGCCGTCTTCGTTTAGCGGAAAGAAATTATGGTCGGTTCCAACGTAAGCCTTAAACGTAAAATTTCTTTTTCCCTGTCGAATAGTTTCTACATGCAAAAAATCGTTGAATGGGGCGCTTACATCCTTTGTTCCATAAGTAACTAAAACAGGAATTTTTAACTTTTCCAAATGTTTTATTGATGGATACGAAAATTCAAAAGTCGCTCGGTCTGTGTCCCCTTGCGAATCATCCATGCAGTTTTTATTTTTCACTACATTTTCCCAATATCCTATACTGCTCTCGCCAAATCTCGTGGTATCCGTATCGGTTTCATTTGCCCTATTTTGCCCTATTATAGACATAATTCTTCCCATCGGATTTCCTCCTGAATAAATCAAGTGTGTGATTTTATTACATTCTGCTGCCATGTTTGCGGCAACGGTGCTACCTTCAGAATGCCCTGCAACAATAAGTTGCGCCGAAGAAACCCATTCCTGTTTTTGTAAATGCTTAATAATGGCTATGTTTCTCTGCACATAATAACTCAATAAATTCCTGTCTGAATATCCTTTGGGGTATTTAAGAGGATGACTACTCGTACTGTCCACGTAAGTACGATAATTTTCTGAAAGTGTTTGAAAATCAGACATTACAGGAATGTAAGGCTTGCTAACAATGACTAAATGATATTTCTCTGAAAGATTATCGGGAATAAAAGGAAATGTGCCATAAGCGCCATATTCGTCATATTTTATCAACGGTACAGGCAGGCTGCCCTGACAGAAAAAGAAAAGCGGTTTTTTAACATTTTCTTCTCCTTTTTTTGATTTAATTAGAATATCCACCACATCGTTTTTATACTTGAAAACGAGATGTTTAAATCCAAAATCTTCCGGCGTTTTGGTTTGCCCGAAAGCGGTAATCGCTATTAAAAAGAAAAAAATACCAATTAGTTTTTTTATCATTTTGAGATAATGGATACCCTACAAATTATACAAAAACTCCGGCGCTAAATCGGCACCGTTTGCCCATTCTATTGTCCAATGATTTAGTCCAAATTGAATAAAATTATTTCTATCTTTTAAAGGCTCAAAAAATTTTCCTTTTAATAACGGATAAAAATCAATCTGTTTTTGCACTCCATCGCTAAATTCTAAACGCATAGTGTAATCTTGTAGATATTCTACATCCGTAACTCTAATTAATGAAAGTTCGCTCATATTAATTTACTTTAATGGTTCTATTTTGTTTAATTCCAATCCTTTTTGTGCATTTTCCCAATTTGCAAGTAATTCGTTTTTATGTAAATCAATCCAAGTCAAAACCAATTTCAAAATGCGTGCCGGCATTTCACCTTTAACGATCTCTTTTTGAATGGTTATTATTGCCTCAAAATCACCATATCTTATATGAATATGAGGAGGATTATGATCTGCTCCAAACATAGAGATAATAATACCAAAAAAACGAGACAGTTCAGCCATTTTATGATTTTTTATGATGATTTATTGTGGAAGCTAATAGTATAATACCAAGCCCCATAAACGCCACAGGTATAAGATACCGGAAATGAAACCCGTGAAATAAAAAGAGAAGGCCGATGATTATCAAAGTTGCTCCGGCGATAAGCGCAAATGAACTACTGTGTTTTTTTACGTTGGTAACAATCTCTTCTTTTACTTCCTCTGTAATCTCTTTTTTTATCTCTTGGGTTACGCTGTCAATCCACTCCTCGCTGATTCCCGAACACTTTGCTGAAGAGACATTGTCTTCAGCCGGAATTACCAGTATTAAAATGAGATAAGCGATAATTCCGGAGCCGGTAAGCCCGAAAACGCAAAAAATAACTCTAAAAACAACAGGGTCAAGGTTAAAGTATTCGCCTAAACCGCCGCAAACGCCGGCAATCATTCTGCTTGAAATACTACGGGTAAGTTTTTTCTGACTCATAAGATTATAATTTTGATAAAATTTTTCGCGAAAATAAAAAAATAATGTTATTTTTTTCTGAAATAAATCTCCATCGGAACTCCCGTAAAACCCCATTTCTCCCGTATCCTGTTTTCCAAAAACCGTTTGTAATCTTCCCGCACATATTGAGGGAGGTTGCAGAAAAACGCAAATGCCGGAAACGGCGTAGGAAGTTGCGTTATAAACTTAATCTTTATCATTTTATCTTTTACCACCGGAGGAGGTTGGTTTTTGATAACGGGCAGCAAAACGTCGTTCAATTCTGAGGTGGAAATTCTGCGTTGTTTGTTTTGATAAACGGCTACCGCAGTTTCCAACACTTTGAAAATACGTTGTTTATTAATTACGGAAGTGAAAATAACCGGCACATCGTTAAATGGGGCAAGTCGTTTTTTGACTAATTCTTCGTATTCTTTATGCGTTTTTTGGTCTTTTTCTACCAAATCCCATTTATTCATCACCACAACTACGCCTTTCCGGTTTCGTGCAGCCAAACTGAAAATGGCAATATCTTGCGCATCGAAACCTTCTGAGGCATCGCACATTAAAACACATACATCGCTGTTTTCTATGGCGCGAACGGCACGCATGACGGAGTAAAACTCCAGATTTTCTTCTACTTTTTTCTTTTTACGCAACCCTGCCGTGTCCACCAAATAAAAATCGAATCCAAAACTGTTGAAACGGGTATAAATGGAGTCGCGCGTGGTGCCGGCAAGCGGCGTAACAATAGTTTGCTCTTTTCCCAGAAAGGTATTGATAATGGAAGACTTACCTACATTGGGTTTGCCCACAATGGTAATTCTCGGAAGCGCTTCGTCGTAAACTTCTTCTTCTTTTGAAAAATGTTTGACGATTTCATCTAACAGATCACCGGTGCCGCTGCCGGAAATTGCTGAAATGGGAAAAATATGTTCAAATCCTAACGCGTAAAATTCGGTGTGGTCTAAAAAATTAGTAGGACTATCAATTTTATTTACACATAGATAGAATGGCTTTTTCGATTTTCGCAGCATTTTGGCGACATCTTCGTCTAACGGCGTTAAGCCCTCGCGCCCGTCCACCATAAAAATAATCACATCGGCTTCTTCTAATGCCAGCGCTACCTGTTTTCGTATTTCTGTTTCAAAAATGTCGTCAGAGCCAACTACATATCCGCCGGTGTCAATTACCGAAAATTCGTAGCCGCTCCAATCCGATTTTCCGTAATTTCTATCGCGGGTAACGCCGGCAATGGAGTCAACAATAGCTTCGCGGGTTTGTGTTAAGCGGTTGAAAAGTGTTGATTTGCCAACGTTTGGGGTTCCTACTAAGGCGACGATGTTTCCCATAATTTGTTTTGTTAAAATTGAAGTGCAAAAATATTAAAAGCACGCAAATGACGCGCTAAACGCAGGCTTTCAATATCTCATCTCTTAAAATTTATCATATCAACAAGTTGTAAAAAATACGCGGTACTCCAAATTTCCATTTCTGACGGATTTTTCAAAAAAGGATGAACATCGTTTTTAACCGTTTCAATATTTGTTTTTTCAATACGTTCTTTCAACATTTTTTGAAAAACTTCGGGAGTAAAATTCTGTTCTATCAAACCGCTAATTTGTTCTGTTCGTTTTTGTAAATGACTAAAATTCAACGCTACATTGTTTCGTACATACCATTCAAAATCGTACCAGTCGCGACCTTTTACGCGAGTCTTCCAGTTTCTGAAAAACAAAGCGTGCATTTTCCCCGCATACAAATCGGGCAACGTATAGCATCGCACCATAAAAGAAAATGGCAGGAGTAATAGTTTGTATTCAGTGGTAAAACCCGCAGGCGGTTGTGTATCGACTTCAATTTTGATTTTGATTTGCTTTTCCGTTGAAAATGAAAGATTATACACTTCGGTATTGTCTTTCAAAAACGCCGACTCTATATTTTTTTCTCTTTTTTTCTCTTTTTTAGCAATCGTAATATCACGTCCCATTGACTGAAATTCAGAGATTATTGCGTCAAAATAATTTTCAAGACGAAAATTTTCATCTGCTTGTAACAGCGAAAAATCCATATCTTCAGAAAAACGTTGCATGCCGTAAAAAATCCTCAGGCAAGTGCCGCCGTAAAATGCCGCCTTGTCGAAAAATCCGCCACGATACAGTCCTGCAAGTGCTATTTGTTGCATTACTTCGTGAGTAGCGTTGGTTTTATCATCTTTCGTTTTTATCTCATAACGAGAAAGCATGTTTGAGAAAATGGTGTTATTCATAATTATTTTTTTGTAGCAATTTTAACAATAATTTCAATTCATTTTTTTTCTTCCCCGTTTCAGCACACTTTTTAATTATTTCAGTATCAATATTTTGCCAATCAGAAAAATCAATCCGCAAATCTTCCTCCAAGTAAACACGCATTGCTTTGACGGATTGCAACCGCAAATTCGGTGTAGCCAAAATCAAATCGCATAATGCCTTTTCGGGCGTGGCTATTAGAAAAGCATATTTATTTTCAACTATTTCCTGACTAATTCCTATACTAAAATAGTCGGATGAAATGGTTGTATAGTCAAAATTTCCGAATGGAGTTTCAAAGTTTTTTGCCCGTTTGGTAGTCATTGAGCGTATCGCAAAAACTCTCTCGGGTATCATTCCATAAAATGACAGAGCAGTCTCGAGTGATAAGTAAGAAGGTCCATATAAATGATTGGCTATCAGTTCTCGGGAAATATTTTGGCGACTAATCTTTTCTGAAACAACATACAAACCTTTTTTCAAACGGATGATTTGACCACGCTTTTCAAGTGCCGATACTTTGTTGCGCGGAAACTTGTAGCTGTTCATTAAATTCTGTAAAACAGAACTTTCGAGCGGAATATTTATAAACTGTACAAGAGAAATCATGCATTCATTATTTCAAAGCGCAAAAATAGTAAAATTTTTGTACATAGTTGATATTTTTTCAACTATTTATTCAAATTTCTCTATTATTTTTTTCAATATTTATGTTTTGGGTTTCGCACGCTCTTTCCTGCTTGCGTTTAACATGATAATCCGCGTCATCTGCGCGCTAAAAAACTCTACCTATCAAACAACGCCACCGACCCATAATTCGCCCGAATTTTTACCAACCTTCCGGAATTATGGTCATTCCCATAAAACCCACTTACTTGAAGCGAGTTGCTACCAGCTTCAAACGTGGCATAGTTCCACCTCACATCCTTATCTTTAAAATCGGTATATTTCCCCGAATAATCAAATTCAAAGGATAGATTTTTTGGAATATTGAGCACAATCGTACTTTGATTAGACGAAATATTAACCTTCGTAAACGATGCTAAAGTCTCATCAATGTTTACTTTAGAATAAGACAAATCCACACTGAATGAATATTTTAGAGAGCCGATTCGAAGTGTTCCATATTTCATGTCCCCCTTTAAATGATTCGCACTATTTTCTATAGAAATCTTATCGTAGCCGGAGCTAAACTCAAAAGATTCTACGACCTCCATGTTTAATGTACAATATTTAGCATCTAACTTGAGCGTGCCTGCTTTCCTCAAACTTCCGTTACTGTATTTTATATCCAAAGAGAGCGCATTAACTTGTTCGATGTTAAACTTCGCATATTTTAGCAAAATAATATTATTACTTCCGGACAAATTATTCATCTTCAAGTTTCCATATTTAATATTTATCTTATTATTAAGCCCATACAAATTATCTCCATTTAGATTTCCATAAGTGATATCGGCATAAAAATCATGATACACATTGGCTATTTCTACGTTACCATAACGCGAAGTTACTTTCAAAAAAATCTCCTTAGGAATTTTTATCAGAAGATCGATTTTCAACCCTTCAGTGATATTTTTTCTATTTTTTTCAAAAGAAGAACTGAATGATAAATTGTAGGTTACTTCTTTTCCAAATTGTTTCGCGGTTATATCTAACCCGTTTAATACCTGCTCCATCTCTTTTTCTGTGGCTTGTTTTAGCGTCACGGTAGCGGTAAAATCAATCTCATTTTTTTCCCATTCTTCAAAAGTAACTTTTGTGTATCTGGTGTCAACTACCAATGTGCTTTTTGGTTTTACCTTAAAATTATCGGTAAACACTGCGGTTTGGGTGCTTGCTTTTTGTTTTTGGGCGAATGCGGTGTAAGGGAGGAGGGAGAAAAGGAGAAGGGAGAAAAGGAGAAAGAGATAGCGCGACGGCGGTACAACCGCCGCCAAACGGGGCGAAAATATCCCCTTCAAATTTTGAAGGGGTGTCTCGCGAAGCGAGACGGGGTAGTTTATTTGATGTTTTTTCATAATATTATAGAATTAAATTTTTTTCACTTTCCCACTTCCGGCAACGCTGGGCTTAATCTTGTTTGGGTTGCCCTTATATCTTACCTGCCCACTTCCGGCAACACTTGCATCCAGTATATCCGTAACATGCGCTTCTAATCTTCCGCTTCCGGCGATTTCTGCTTGCAGTTGTGCGATTTCACAATCTAAAGCATTCATACTTCCGCTGCCGGCAATGGCAATATGAGCTGATTGGATGGCGCCCGAAAACTGTACATTTCCGCTTCCGGCAATTTCTATTTTACAATCTTTTATATCAACCGGATATTTGTTTGCTATCACTTTTCCGCTTCCCGCCACAGCAATATATAGTTTTTCTGAAGTAAAGCCGGTGCAAAAATTAACTTTAGAGCTTCCTGCAATTGCAATGCTTTCAAGCTGTTCGGAAGAAATTACAAGTAAATTTTTGGTGGGTTTTGGCTGTAGTTTATTTCTGTATTCATCTTTTAATTGGATACGTAGCACATCGTTGTGCGTGTAAATATCATAATATTCCAAAAGATTATTGTCGATGGTAAATTCTAAAGTTCCCTTACTTTTCCCTTGAGAATAATCTACTACTACATTTGTTTCGATCTCAATTTTAGAGAAATTTGAAATGGGTATCGATTTGGTAATCAATTTGCCGTTTCCTTTAACCTCTTTGGCAAAAGTGTTAATGGGAACAGAGAATAAAAGCAATAAACATATTGCAATGCTAATGAAAGTGTTTTTTTTCATAATTTGAAGGTTTAAGGTTATAAATTAAGGTTTAAGGTTCAATTGATGAGGCGACTGCGCCATTGTTTGGGATTCCTCGGCTGCGCTCGGAATGACGACTGCACCATTGTTCGGGATTCCTCGCTGCGCTCGGAATGACGACTGCGCTCGCTATGTGGGGAGGGGCGGAAAACGCGGCGGCAGTAAGTAGTACCTATTTGTTCAATATTTGCGCCGCCGCGTTTTCCGCCCCCATGTATTGCGAAGTGTTCCGTCATTCCGAGCGTAGCGAGGAATCCCGAACAAGCAAGGTGCACCCTTATTCTCTTATTTTTAAGGAATCCCGAACAAGTAAGGTGCACCCTTATTCCCTTATTTTTAAGGATTGTTTTAGGAATAAGGGAATAAGGGTAATGAACACAGAAAAACCTCCGTGCTACTAAGGGTGCCTTTAAGAAATAAGGGTTTTTGAATATCTTCATTATTTAATCTTTGTTATTCATTATTAATTACTCCATCATTCTCTCAATTCCCAATTCAAATACAAACCGTCTGCATATACTGCACCGCCTCAATTTTAATACTGTATATCTGCTTAATGTAATAGAGTTGTTTTTCGATGGGCAGCATGGCAAGTTCATCTGCGGGGAGCTTAGTATTTTGAATTTCTGCAAGCTCTTTTTGCATTTTTGTATAACATGCCATTTGTCTTATTTCTTCAATTTCGGCGTCTAATTTTGCCTGATAAGATTTGATAACATCTTGTACTTCTTCTGTAAATGGTGATTCTGCAAGATAATCATTTTTAAAATCGAAAAAGAAGTAGAGCGATGAGGCAATTAACAGCGCTAATGAAGCGGCGATCGAGATATAACGGCGTTGTTTTCTGCGTTTTGTTTTTTTATTTTGATGAAGAAGTTTGGAGAGGAAACGTTCTTCGTGGCCGGGATTGGGGAGTTTTGTATTCATTTTGTTTGTTTTTTTAGCACGCAGATGACGCGGATGACACGGATTTACGCGGATTAAATTTTAAATTATAAATCTTTAAATTATACCTTTCATTTCAGTTTTCAATTTTTGTAGCCCTCTTATGTATTGCGAGCGGGCGGTGGAGGCGGTAATGTTCAGTTTTTTGCCTATTTCGTCGAAGGGCATTTCTTCAAAAATGCGTAGTACTATTACCATTCTGTAGCCGTCGGGAAGGGTGTTTAAGTGTTGTAAAGCGGTTTCTATCAACTTTTCGTCATTTTCTATATCTTGTTGTTGTTCTTCTACTTCGGGAAAGGATTCGGTTTCTATAAATATGATGTTTCTCCTTTTTCTGATGACGTCAATAGATTGATTTATAGCGATTTTGTTGAGTAGTTTTTGCATTGAGGTTTCGTCTCCTTTAAAAGAGCTGATGTTTTGAAGCATTTTTAACAGGGTGTCTTGCATAATTTCTTCGGCGTGTTCGGCATTTTTCAACAATGCATAACTTCGTTGGAATACTTGTTCGTAAAACATGCTGTAAAATGCCATTTGCGCCTGCGGGTGCAGGGTTTGGCATTGGGCTATGATGAGGTCAAATGGCATTTTGCAGTTGTTACATTTATAGAACGTAGAAATTGTGAAAATGCTGCATGGAGGGTGCTAAAAAATCTTCTATTTTCGCAACCTCAAACAAAACCATGCTTTCCGTTTCAAACATTTCCCACCGTTATCAAAAAGACTTCGTTCTAAATAATCTCTCTTTTGAACTAAAAACAGGAGATTATTGCGCCATCATCGGTCCCAACGGCTCAGGAAAAACTACATTGTTGCATATAATATCCGGCGCATTGAAAAAACAGGAAGGCGAAATCTGCATTTCAAATAAAAAGATTGAAGAGTACGATGTTAAAGAATTAGCCAAACAAATCTCAGTGGTGCCGCAACGCAGCGAGCCGGTGTATCATTTCTCCGTATTCGATATGGTCATGTTTGGAAGAAATCCGTATCAAACACGATGGAACTCATACAGCCCTGATGACGAGGATATTGTAATGGATGCGTTAAAAAAAACAAATCTGCTTTCTTTAAAAAATCGCATGACCTCCCAATTGAGCGGCGGCGAGTTTCAACGCACACTCATTGCCCGCGCCATTGCCCAGCAAGCGCCGTTGATGTTATTGGATGAGCCATTATCGAACTTGGATATTCCACATCAATTTGAAATATTGGAAATCTTATCGGAACTCAATTCCACCAAACAAACTACTATTTTAATGGTAATTCATGATGTTTCGTTAGCCATGCAAGCCATTCCAAAAAGTTTATTGTTAAAAAATGGTCGTGTTACTTATATGGGAGACACACAGGATATTTGCCGGAAAAACCTGATTTTCGATCTTTTTGATTTGGATGAAAATTATGAAATAGACAGTTTGGGGAACGTAAGAAAAAAAAACTACATTTGCAAACTCATTGCATCTACTTAAACAACTGTATATTAGAAAATTAAAACATCTTATCGTAGCATATTCACCTTTTAATTCAAAATAAAATGAAAAAAAAGAACACCCTGTCATTGGTTTTATTGGCATTATTGTTCATTATTACACCGTTTTTATACGCTGTTCCGGCAATTCCTCATCCCGTTACTTTTACCCAGCCGAACGGAGATACACTAACAGTTAAAATTAAAGGCGATGAGCGAATGAATTGGCACGAATCTATGGATGGCTATACCTTACTGTTTAATCAAGCGGGTTATTTGTCATACGCTCAATTAGATATGAACGGGAATTTACAGCCGTCGGATATGATTGCTACCAATATTGAAGAAAGAAATATCGTTACCCGTTCTTTTTTAAATAACATTGAAAAAGGTTTGTTTTACAGCGATGTGCAACGACAATTAATGCTAAAGATTTGGGAGATAGAAGATAACGTGCCCCCAAAAAGCGACAGGGCGGTTATCGGGCATTATAAAACTTTATGCGCTTTTGTACAGTTCCCGGAAAAAGCAATGATAAGAACCATGGACGAATTTGATGGGTTGCTGAATCAATTGGGTTACACGACAAACGGCACCGGAAGCGTTCGCGATTATTTCAAGGAATCGTCGTACGATTTGTTTGATTTAACTATAACATTGTGTGGAATTTATACAGCGCCAAACAGCTCATCATATTATGCAGGCTCTAGCGGAACGAGCTCAAATTGCAGGGCTCTTGCTACGTGGCTCGCTCAACAAGTAGCAGCCGAGCCGGATATTAACTTTATTGATTATGATAGTGATAACGATGGCTATGTGGATGGATTCCATTTCATTTTTGCAGGCAGAGGGCGAGAAGCCGGCGGAGGCTCCGGCACAATTTGGTCGCATAAATGGAATACCTCCTCTACTGTTATACAAAACGGAAAAAGAATCAGCGTGTATTCTTGCTCGCCTGAGCTTCTTTACTCAGATATTACAACCATTGGCGTAATTTGCCATGAAATGACGCATGCTTTCGGAGCCCCCGATTTTTACGATACCAACGGCACTACCGGTGGTGAATATCTCGGCACCGGAAATTGGGATCTCATGGCAAGTGGCAGTTGGAATGGCGCACCGGGTGGAAATCGCCCTCCGCATCACAATATATACACTAAAATAAAGTTTGGTTGGGTAACCCCTACGGTTTTAAATTCGGCGGTAACTATACCGAATATGCCCAACTCGGCGGAAAATCCGGTAGCATACCGAATCAACACAACTACCAACAATGAGTACTTCCTGCTGGAAAATCGCCAACAGCGAAAATTTGACACCAGCATCCCCGGAAGCGGATTGATTATTTATAGAGTTCACTCTAGTATTACCTCTTATGAAAATAATAATACGATTAATACCACACATCCACAAAGAATGTATCCGGTGTGCGCCAGCTCCACGGTAGCCCTTCCAACTGCAGGCCCTGCAAATTATGGAAACATTAACAGTGCAGGCTGCCCATTCCCCGGAAACAGTAATCAAACTTCTTTTACCGACGACACAACGCCGGCTATGAAGTCGTGGGCAAATAACAATACCAATAAACCGATTACCAACATTATCCAAACAAACGGGTTGATTCGTTTCGACTTTATGGGCGGCGGACAGGTTCCTACTTATACGATTACGGCAAGCGCCGAGGATAACGGAACTATTACGCCTTCGGGAAATATAACCGTGAACGAAGGAGAAAGCCAAACATTTACTTTTGCGCCGCAGCAGGGATTTTGTATAGATCAGGTGCTCATTGATGGGGAAAATAATCCGGAGGCTGTTGAAAATGGTTATTACACTTTCACTAATGTTACTGACGATCATACCATTGTAGTAATTTTTACCCTTTGTACTTATACGGTTAATTTTGATGCTAACGGTGGAACAGGCACCATGGAGCCACAAGAGTTCACTTATGGCGAGGCGCAAAATTTAACAGCAAACGCCTTTACAGGAACGGAATACAATGTGTTTACCGAATGGAATACACAAGCAGATGGCAACGGAACAAGATATAACGATGAGCAAAATATCACCATTGCAGAAAATATGACATTGTTTGCACAATGGGTAATGCCATCTTATACCATTACGGCTACCGCTGAGGGAGATGGAGAGATTACGCCGGAAGGAGAGATTGTTGTTTTAGCAGGTGAGTCTCAAACATTTACAATTACGCCTCACATTATACTTAAAGGTGATGAATGTTGTGCCATTATTGATGTTTTAGTTGATGGTATAAGTATTGGTGATTTTTCTCCGTATGGGTTTGATTATGTATTTGAAAACGTTAATGATAACCATACCATTCATGTTATTTTCAGCAATGTTGGTATTGTAGAGACGGATAATTATCCGTCTCTACGAATTGCCCCAAACCCGGCAAACGATTTTGTGGAATTACAGATTACGAATTATGAATTACGAATTAATCAAATAGAATTTTACAACGCATTCGGTCAATTAGTAAAAACCGTGCCTTATCATGGTGAAAATAAAGACGACATCATAATCCAACGCATTTCGATTGCCAATTTAAATAAAGGGGTTTATTTGATAAAGGCAGGAAATGAAGCGGTGAAATTGGTGGTGCATTAAAAATACAGCACCGTAGAAACCAACACTCGCAAATTGTGCACCCAATGCGTAGTTTCAACTCTATTCACTCTGCCCATTGAGGTTAACGAAGTCCCATAAACCGCCGATGTATATTCCGGCTCTAAACAAAATTGCAGTTTATTAGCCGTATATTTCAAACGTGTGCTTACCCTGTACATAAAATCAGTGTTATGGGCGCGGGCGTAGTACGACAGTGGGTTGTTAGGCGCTTGTATCGCGTGAAAGGCACCCAGGTTTTGGCAATAACCGCCAAATATTCCTACCTCCCATGAGCGGTAATTGAGGTAGAGGTCGCCCCAAAAGGAAAGTATATTCAAATTCGCATAATCGAAATCTTTTTTAAAATCTAACGGCGCATGGGCATTATATTCTTTTATGGCGTAACCACCAATCATCAAATATTCATAGCTGTTTTGCATGAAGCAAGCTTTTAGCTTAAGACCTGTTTTTGTTTTTCTATTGATTTGATTTTCATAATGAAAGAAAGCGATTCCCGAATAACTGTTTAAGCCTTTTGTTGTTGCTATTGTATCTGCAGTCATTAATCTTGGTACAATTCTCTTAAAATTAAATCCCAAACCTGCATAGATAGTGGACTGTGAATAGGAAGCAGGAGGCATCGGTCTATAATCGAAAATATATTGCAACCCCATTTCAGGCATCATACTTTGACGAATATAATCTGAAGAAATGCCGCCCGGTCCTATGGTTAGCAAATCACGTTGTGCATTCAAATAGGCAAGCAGGTAATTGTTTTTCGCAAACTTTTGAGTTACTCTAACTTGCGGTACGCGGGAAAAGGGTTGAAATGGGGCGCCCGCGCTGCCTGCCACCGTAAGGGCAAACATTCTTTCGGTAAATAATGGATGCCAAGATTGTCCCATTAACAATTGTGTAGTTTTCCAATCCATTTTAACAAAAGCGTGGCGTAGTGCAAAACCGTTCATATTCGTATTTGAAATCCCCATAAACCACCCTTCTACTAATCCCGATATTTTCGCGCCTAATGCTTCGGGGGCTTGTATTTTCAATGAAAGCCGCGTGTTCATGGCGCAAAAATTGAAGAAAGCGCGTGCGTTGATGTCCTTGCCATTTTTATCCAAAAAAACATCTGCCGGATATAGGTAAATACCTCCGTCTCTGGCTTCTATAGGTTTGCGTGTATCCCAAAAAACATCAAAACCGATTAGCCCACCCCATTCCAAGCTCCATTTTTTCTCATTTTTTACTCTTATACCATCGTATCCCACAATATTGCCATTTCGATCACGTATAGTATCCGTATCTTTTAATGAAAAAAAATCTTTTGCTCTGTTGCCTCTTTTATGAGATATAGTATCCTGCGATTGTGCGATTGTGCTGAAAACAAGACAGAAAAATAGCGTAATGTAAGTTATTTTCATTGAGTTATCTGATGAATAATCGTATTTCTTAAATCAATACCCCAAAGTAATTTTTCACGAATGACAGAGAAAAAATCGGTGTTGTGAAAACGCACCATGGAGATTTCAAAATCTTCTTTTTTAATGATTAAAGTGGCAGCGGTGGGAGCGATAATGCGCTCATTATCTAAAGCTAAAGAAAAATGGGTTGTTCTTCTGCTGTGTACTTTTATCTTAATCTCATCGTTGGCATGCACAATAATGGGCCGAATATTGAGCGTATGCGAGGCAATAGGCGTGATGATGTTCACATCGGAGGTAGGGTGTATGATGGAGCCGCCGCAACTTAACGAATAAGCCGTAGAACCGGTAGGCGTTGCTACAATTAAACCATCTGCCCAATAGGTGTTTACATGAATATCATTCACCCTGACTTCAATAGCGCACATCGAATCCTCATCTTTCGCTTTCACAGTAATGTCGTTCAGCGCAAAATGGTTTTCTAATGGCAACTGCGTGTCGGCATCCAAATGCAGGAGTCTTCTTTTTTCAATTATAAAATTCTCTTCACAAAGCATTTGAAACTGTTGTTCAAAATTCTTTTTTGTGATGGTAGTCAAAAAGCCGATCCGTCCGGTGTTGATGCCTACCATGGGAATATTCAGGTTGCCCACCAATTTTATGGCAGCAATGAAAGAGCCATCTCCTCCAAAAGAGAAGAGGAAGTCAATAGGGGTAATCGTTTTTAGTTCTTCGGAAGAAGAAAAAACAGGACAATCTTCAACAATTTTCTTCAAATAACTTTTTTGGGTTAATTTTTCATGCACCACCAATTCAACACCCTTTTCTATAAGGTATTGGAGGGCATCTACGATAAACTCTCTATCGTTTTCGCTGTGTTTTCGGTAAAAAACGGCAATTTTCATGCAGACTTATTCGTATTTCGTGTAGATTTATTCGTAAATTTTAGCTTCCGCTTCTCCGGTTAGAATCAGGTAGGCATTAAACGCCAATGCTCTCATTTCATCTTCTCCCGGATATATTTTCACCGGAGCGATCCAACTTACATAGCTGGAAATCTCATCTGTTAAAGGTTTTCCGTAGGCGAGCCCGCCGGTTAACAAGATGGCATCAACTTTTCCTTTCAACACCACTGCGGCTTCTCCAATGGCTTTTGCTATTTGATACGCCATCGCATTTTCAATGAGTTTTGCTTTTTCATTGCCGGCTAGTGCATCTTTTTCAATTTGATAGGCGTCGTTTATGCCAAAATAGCCCACATAGCCGCCTTTTCCCACTAACATTTTCTTGACTTCTTCTTTAGTGTATTTTCCACAAAAGCAAACATTTACTAATTGTCCGGTGGGCACAGTTCCGGCACGCTCAGGCGAAAAAGGGCCTTCCCCATCCAGCGCTTGATTCACATCAATAACACGACTTTTTTCGTGTGCGCCCACACTGATGCCGCCGCCCATGTGCGCCACAATGAGGTTCAACGCTGTGTATTCTTTTCCAATTTCCTGAGCATAACCGCGCGCTACTGCTTTTTGGTTCAGTGCATGAAAAATAGATACCCGCTCAAACAAGGGGTGTCCAGAAATACGCGCCACCTCCTGTAACTCATCAACCACCACAGGGTCTGCAATATAGGAAGCAGAAAGCCCGATGGTTTGCGCTAGATTATCGGCAATTAAACCGCCCAAATTGGAAGCATGTTCGCCGCTATATCCCGTACGCAAATGCTCTCTCATCAAGTTGTTTACTTTATAAATTCCGGAAGGGATAGGCTTTACTAACCCTCCACGACCGATTACGATTTCTATCGAATTTAAAGGGATGTTATTTTCTTCTAATTCTTTTAAAATGACGCTCTTTCTAAAGTCCGTCTGGTCGGTAATCTTTTTGTATTCGGATAATTCCTCTGATGAGTGTTTAATGTTTTTCACAAAGACTTGCTCTTTTCCGTCGAAAACGGCAATTTTGGTAGAGGTGGACCCGGGGTTGATGGCTAAAATTCTGTACATAATATTTAAAATGGGTGCAAAAATAGAAAAAAGTGGTAAATGTCAATTTTCAAAATATCAAGAACGTTAATTTCCATAAGATTAAGAATTCTAATTTTCATAATAAGGTAAATAGCTATACCAAGTCCAAATAAACGTCTCTACAATTAAAATAAAATCCTACTTTTGCAGTTAAATATCTATCCACATTAAACATTATGGTTAAGATAAAATCCATTCCCCTTTTTTTATTTATCTTATTGTTCTTCAATTGCTTATGTTTTTCACAATCGAAAGTTTCTTATATAGATTTAATCACAGAAAACCACAACGAGTACAAAACATTTCAAAGAAATTTCAACCCGCTGCAAGGCAAACACGACCCTGCGATTTTAAAAAGCTGCTTCCTTGCGATGGTCAACGATCTTCGGCAACAATTGTACGGTGGTGCGCCTTTAGTGCATCTTCCCATGTTAGATTCGGTGGCGCTGATGCAAGCTGAATTTCAAGTATTTAAAAATAAGGTTACTACAATAAATGAACCTCCTTTTAAATTTACTGCGCAACGATTAAGAAAATACGGATTTACCACGCAAGGCGATGAATTTGCCTCGAAAGCCAAAGCACACCAAGGCGATAAGGATTACTCGTACTATGATTTGTGCTTAGAATTGCTAAAACCTTTATTGAAATCTCCTACAGGGCTTCCTGCCATTTTGTCTCCTCAATATACTATTTTCGGTTTTGCTTTTGAAATAGACAAGTATATGAACTCTGTGTATATTTCAGTGATATTGGGGAATGACCTTACTATTCAGGTGTTTAATTCTGTGGGGTCCAAGCAGAAAGATTTGCCCATTTCAAGAGGTCAGGCGGGACTTCTGTTTTATGATGATGAGACCTGTAGAAAAATTGCAACAGATCCTACCTTAGAACAAATTTACGATATGCTCTATCGGGATGAAAACGGGGATCTCTTTTTGCAATCCGATGATGCAAAATGGGCAAAAAGATTACTATCTAAAGCCGGAACCGCCATCGTATTAGATTTTATTCAAAAAGAGCAATATAACTGTCGCACACCGCAAATAGATAATAACAAGCCTTTTCGGGGGATCGTTTCCAAACCTGTCTCCATGGAAAAGATTTTCGCAGCCAACGACTCATCGCTCAAATCAAATATTTTTCATGCAAAAATAGGTTCCATTCCTGATAGAATTGAGTTAGACAAAGCAATTGATATTAACATACTTCTTATTGGTAATAAAAAATATGTTTGTAGAACATTGATTAAGAAGAACGTAAGTAATATAAGAACCTCCGATGCCATTGCAGATTCATTAATTCAGGCGCTAAATTTTGAAGAAGCGCTATACCACCTTGCTCCGATGCTTTCCGATTCAACCATCAATGAGTCTCTGCTTTTTTCCATTGTACAGTTGGCAGCGCATAAGCCACAAACCTATCTGAGCTCTATTTTTACCCAATCGGTGCAAATGGCAATACTCCGAAACCCACTAAAATTGTGCGAATTATTAGATGAATTTTCCGTTTCCGTTTTCGACAATGCGGAAGTGAGGAAAATATACTGTAGTACTTGTAATTAATTTCAAAGTTCAAAATTTATAGTTCAAAGTTCAAAAGTTCTCCTAATTCCTAATTCCTAATTCCTAATTCTCAATTCTCAATAGTATGGATACAACAGCATTTTTCAAATTCACCTACGGGCTTTATGTGGTTTGCTCAAAGGCGGGCGAGCGGCAAAGCGGTTTTATTGGAAATGCAGTAATGCAGATTACTTCTGATCCTAAACAGATTTTGGTGGCGTCGAACAAAGAGAACTTTACTTCGGAACTTATTTTAGCTTCAAAAAAGCTTACGGTTTCCGTTGTAGGGGTGAATGCACAGATGGACTTTTTTGGTCGTTTCGGATATCGTTCGGGACGGGATATGGATAAATTTTCAGGGTGCAATAGTTTTTTTACAGCTGATAACCAGCCTGTTGTGTTAGACAATGCCATAGCATGGTTCTCATGCGATATGGTAGAAGTCATAGATGCAGGCACTCATTACTTGTTTGTTTGCCGTGTGTTGGATGCCGCAATTACCGATGCGGAGACTGAGCCCATGACTTACAACTATTTTCACAAAGTTTTAAAAGGAAAGTCACCAAAAAATGCTCCGACTTTTCAAAATAATAGTATTAACTAACCTATAAAAAGGAGGAAATTATGAACCAAGACATTTATGTATGCGACGTATGCGGGTATGAATATAACCCAGTTGAAGGCGATCCCGATAACGGTGTTGCCCCCGGAACTTTATTTGAAGCGATTCCCGACGATTGGACTTGTCCAATATGCGGCGTGGACAAATCAAATTTTTCGAAACAGTAAAATGAAAAAAGGAATATTAGTTTTTACTTCCTTTATTTTCTTCATATCACTTTACGCCCAAGAAAGCAGCCTTGCGTCAACTTTTTCGGAAAGCGCTCAAAAAGGAAAAAGCAACATTCATGGCGGCATTAGAGCCGGATTCACAGGTTCATTGATTACAGGAGATGGATTTCCGTTTCAGGGATACAGTAAATTTGGAGGTTATGCCGGAGTATTTGCCAATTTTCCGGTTTCACCAAACGGAAGATGGCTCATTCAGCCCGAATTAAACTTTATCATGAAAGGGTGTAAGCACGCTCCAAGATTTGATGAAAACGGAAATATTGTAGGACCGGTTTTCGAACACTATGTATTACAACTTATGTACGGGCAAATTCCTGTTTTAGTGAAATGGAAATTTTATAGAGGATTTGAATTAGAACTGGGACCTGCTTTCGGCATTTTATTTCAAACTACGGATGTTGAAAAAGTGAATGGATACATTAATGTAGGCGCTCCGCCGTTTGCACGTTTCGAGTTTTCCGGTATTATCGGAATAGGGTATCTCTTTTTAAACCATATAGGAGTGAGCGTTCGTTACGAAAGTTCACTAATACCTGTACGCAAACCCCGAGCTTCCGATTGGATATACATCCTGAGAGGACAGCATAATGAAACATTTGCTTTTAGTGTGTATTATCAGTTTTAAACATGCGCGCCTCTGTTCCTCACAAAATCAATCTCGGGCTGCATGTTATTGAAAAACTGCCTTCTAAATATCATGCGTTGGAAACTGTTTTTTATCCTTGTAATAACTACGTTGATACTATTGAGATTACACCTTCACCTCAGTTTTCTTTCATCTTAAAAAATGAAGATTTTGCTTGCGATATTGAAAACAACTCGTGTGTAAAAGCGTTCCGTTTGCTGCAAAAAAAATATGACTTACCTCCTGTAGAGATCATACTTACCAAGCAAATTCCATCGGGATCGGGTTTGGGTGGTGGCTCTGCCGATGCCGCTTTCACATTAAAAATGCTCAATACGCTGTTTGCGCTGGAACTTTCTGCGCAACAACTTCATGAATTTGCTATGTATTTGGGCAGCGATACTGCTTTTTTCTTATACAATGAACCGATGTATGCTACCGGTAGAGGGGAAATTTTAACACCTATTGTATTAGATTTATCGAAATACAGAATAGAGGTTATTTGTTCTAATATTTCTATTTCTACGGCACAGGCATATAATGCTATTACGCCCAAAAAGCCGAAAACTTCTTTGAAAGAAATTATTAAAACTTCTGTAGAGACATGGCGAGACTATCTCGTTAATGATTTTGAGGAAGTAATCTTCAAACAACATCCGGCGTTATTGAAAATAAAGAACGAACTTTATGACCGAGGGGCAGTATATGCTTCGATGAGTGGAAGTGGGAGTGCGGTTTATGGACTTTTTTAATTTTTATATAAACTACCCCATCTCGCTTCGCGAGATACCCCTTCAAAATTTGAAGGGGATATTTTTGGCTGTCAGTATATTACGCCCACTGTTTTCCGAATTGTTTTTCGTTTAGTGTTTAAATTCCAGTACTCCATTTTTACAATATACAAATCGGGAGGAACGCGGTAGTTTTTTTCGGAAACACCGTCCCAGAGAAAAACCTCATCCTGGGCGCAAATCCGGTTGTTGGTAATGGTTTTGATGAAATTTCCATACCGGTCAAAAATGGTAATGCTTGCTCTGTTTTCGGTTTCTTCAAAGTGGCAATGAATTTCTACATAGTCGGAAATGCCGGTTTGGTTGGGTGAGAAAACTTCCGGCACTATTTTTAAAACGTCTTCAAATGTATCGTAATTAGAAAATTGCGAGTTTTGATAGCCCGGTGTTGCAAAGCTACTACTCTCTGAAGCAGATTTCCAATTGTTTGCGTTTTGTGTTTCTCTGTTAAAATTGACACGCTCTAAGGATACTCCCGAAATAGAAGTCAGCAACGGATAGTGCATATTCTCATGGTATTGAAAGCGGTCAATGGTATTATAATATCTATCGCTTAGAAAAACAACACCGGAACTATTGGTATAAGAAGGCAATGAGTCGCATTGAATTAAACGCTCGGGATAAGGAACATAATATTGTTCTTCGGTGATGCTTTTATGTTTGCATAATGCGATATACTCATTGGGAAAAAGCAAGAAACCACTACTTACTGCCATGGCAGAGCGATCGGGAAGGTTGGTGCCTCCGGAACCTATACGCAACATCGCCAAATCTATTACTTTTTGCGAGCGGTTGTACAACTCTACAAATTCTGCACGAGTACTATTCTTCGCATTAAAAAGCACTTCATTTATCACCACGTCAAAAGGTTGCGGAACGCTTGGAAGGGCAAAACGATACGATGTATGACATACGATCAGATTTTGCGCGCAATCCCAAAGGGTATCTTTCATAGTGAGTGTGTAAACTACATTGGTTTGAATAGGATTTTGCAGATGTAATTGTAGAATATTGTTGTTCGGAGGCACTTCGCTTACCGAAGCAATTTTTATACCTCTATCAATTTCAAATAATTGTAACGTTTTTAAAGGATCAAAAAAAACAGTTTCTGAAAAAAATACACGAAGTTGCGTAGCATCTGCTACTGTAACTTTCTCAATTTCAGGAGGAGTAAGATCGGGATTTAATCCGTAAATAGAGTTTTGTTTTCCGGGTGTACCGCCTGATTCGGATATGGAAGAATCCCAATTCTCTTCTCCTGTGCAAGGATTTCGCGGGTCAATCATCTCTAACGACCAGCCTCCGTCTGCTTTATATTTATTTCGATGCCATGCACTTGAAAATCTCACTTCATGAATTACCTCACCAACTTCATTGAAAAGCACAATGGGAACGCCTGCCATAGCAATGTTCAAAGAGGAAACGCGATACATATTCGTCTCTGTTTCATCATCATATCCAGTGCAAGAATTTGCAATGAGAAAAACATATTGGTTAGGCGGAATAAGTATTTCTGGCAAATTTCTATTAGCGTTATTAATTCTTAGTCTCCAATTTTTTAGAACCACCGTATCGGGAACTCCAAAATTATGAAGCTCAATATATTCACAATCGGGTAACCCTACAGCAGGATTAGGTCTCGACATAATCTCCGTAATTAGGATATCGTTTCTACGAATTTTTGCGAAAGAAAACTTCCCTTCAAATTTTTCCATTTCATTACCCGCAATATCGAAAATATTTTCTATAGAAATCGAATATTCGGCTCGATCCTTCAGTTCATCTTCCCAACTAATTTTAACTAATGAAAAATCGTTGCCAACGAAATCGGATTGCTCCGGTTGAATAGTGCCATTTCGTAGATAATTTGAGGGTAACAATGCCGTTTCCGGGGTTACGTTTTTCGAGAATTTAACATGTAATGTTTTACCGTCTTGTTGGGGTTGCAAAGAGAGCACTTTCGGTTTCACCGTATCCGTAACCGGCGGTCCGTAATAGAAATCATCAAAGAAAATATTCTTAATATTGGATACTGTATATTTACAATAAACGCCCAATGCTACATGCCCAAACTGCGCCACGCTCACTCCAGAAGCATCGGTTTCGTAGATTCCGTTGAGTTGCTCATCTACCAAAACATCCCAACAGTTAGGATCTGTGTATCTGACTTTTACATTAACCGCAAAACGATTGGCAATTCTTGTATCTTTTCCCCGACAAATGGAGGTGTGCGAAGTTCCATCCTGATAAAAAAGTTCAATCGCATCCTGTGCCAGATTTTCACCAAATTGCAAATAGTATGCTTTTAAAAATAAAGAAGTTAAATCGGTGGTGTTCGCCGTTAGATAAACCCGTGCAAAATTGTTGTTAGAAGGCGAGAAAGGCAACCGGATATAAAAATTCCACTCCCATACATCATGAAATTGCGGTGTGGGCAACGATAAATAAGCCGCACCGGCTTCCGTAGCATTGAGTTGCAACTCATGGCGGGCGTTTACCATAAATAGCTCCCTGTTTCCCACCCATTGAGGAAAGTCAGCATCTAAAAAATGGTCATAAATCTGAGAAAATGAGGAAAAAAGCGACAGGATACAACCTGTTAAAATAACAAACTTCTTCATAATGAGCAATGTATTAGTATTATTAGCACGATGAGTTTAACGCGGCAAATATAATATCTCAAAAGGCGTTTGTCAAGGGGGGAAGTGATTTTTTTATTTTTTTATGAAAGCACACAGATAAGATAATGAATAGTGGTTAGTGATTAGTGGAAAAACGGTAAGGAACATCAAGTTGCAATTGGGTTTGTTTTGAGATAAGTGCAACTTTAAAATACCACCGGATACCGCGCCACCCTCTTTTCCATCACCGCCTTCCGCACCAACGAATCCTGATAACCACTTAAAAATGCCGCCTTTTTTTGCTGTTGCAACAACGCTTGCGCTATTTTTCTATCTTCAAGCGTATTGCGAGGTTGCAGCTGTTGTTTCCTGTCTAAAATTAAAATCAAATAGCGATAGCCATCTTGCACAATGTCAAGTTTATCCTTAATGCCTGCATCGGAAAAAGAAAAAGGGAACTCCTTTTCTATAAAATCTGCATAAAACCAACGGGCATTATCTAAGTAATATTCAACGGTATCCGCGCAAAGCGCCTCCAATTGTTTCATGGCTTTCGCTCTGTTGGGCTCTTCAAAAAACAACTTTTTTACCTGGTTGTAAATTTTAGACCGCTCCGACAGCCGGATGTAGTTCAGTTTCACCATATCCCGATATTCAGGCGTATGGTCGGCTTTTGTTTCATTAATAAAATCATAAAGCTCACTTGTGGGTACTTCAAAAAGTGCGGAATCTTTGCTTATTTTTTGCAGGTAAGCGTTAATCAGCAGTTGCTCTTTATATTGCGCTATTTGCGAAGAAAAATCTTGCTCTCCCGCCGTCAACTTTTGCCTTGCCCGCGCCAGTAATGTTTGCCGCAATATCCAATCTTCCACATATTGATCCATAAAAAGCAAAGTGTCTTCTTTCGAGGCAAAATAGGGCGTTTTTTTCATTACCTCCGATAAATACAATTTATTGTGAAATGCCTCAGCAACAATAGGATTTCCAGAATTATCGGTGGGCCGGCAACCTGTAATAAGCCATAACACAAGAAAGCATAAACTTAATTTTCTCACTTGTTTTTCAGAATAGATTGAAATAATTCTTCGTTTATCCATACCGGGTATCTTTCTCGCAATGCAATCAACCATTCTCTTTCCAATTCATCTTGATATTCGGTAAGCACAGTGGATCTGATTTCCATAAGTGGTTTGGGATTTCCCTCTGCGTCTAAATAATTAATCTTTATTTTTTCATAAAATGCTTCCAATTTCACACTGTCTTTTAAAGATTCGCTCCAAACTCTTTCATTATTCATTTCAAACAAAATTATCCCGTGATGATATTCTTTGATAAGTTCTTTATATTCAGGATATTTGTTCTCTAAATTCTCATATTCATATTTAAGAATGGTCTCTTTTATAAAATTTTCATAATGAGTATTTAAAAATGTCTCAGCTTGTTTATTGAGCTCTTTTCCCTGAAAACGATCTAAATAATGAATAAAATCTTGTATTGTAACGGTTTGGTCGGCAAAAGTAGCCATGGGTTTCAACTTGTTAATGCCTGACAAAGCCAACAAATCCGTTGCAGGAGGCAAGGTGGTTACGGTATTCAATTTTTTTAGTAAAAGATTGAATGCTGCACTTTTACCTTTATCAGAAAAGTTATATTCTTTTTTTAGTTTTTTCAACAGCGATTCTACGCTTTTCGTAGAGCGTGCATCTCTTTGAATTTTTGTAACTATGGTATATCGCATTTCCTCGTCTTTCGTTTCCGGTGCAACCAACTCATGGAGTTTAATAATATGCCAGCCTATCATGGAAGGAAAAGGCGTAGATACCTGATCTTCTTTAAGAGAGATCACTTGTTTAGTAAAATCTCCCGGGCGGCGATTCGGAGGAAAAGGATCAAGTCTTCCCCCTTTTTCTTTCGACACCGGATCTTCGGTATATTTTTCGGCAAGGGTAGCAAAATCTTCTCCGTCTTTAAGCGCTTCTTCAATAAGAGTCAATCTTTCTTGCACTTGCGGGCTTATGCGTCCTGAACGGGCGGCGGTATCCAATAATAAAATTTGAGAAATGTCAATTTTTAAAATTGCAGGTTGTCTGTCTTGCACCCAAACTAAGTGGTAGCCAAACTGTGTGCGAACAGGCATGGATATATCGCCCACCGGCGTGTTATAAGCAACGGTTTCAAAAGGATAAATCAAATCAAAAGCAGAAAAATATCCCAAATCTCCTCGATTTCCGTATTGAGGTCTGCCGCCTCGCACTTCATCACGGGCAGAAGGATCTTCGGAAAACTGAACGGCTGCCTCATGAAAAGTGATGGCACCGGAGAGGATTTTCTTCCTAATGTCAAGCGCTTTGTTATAAGCTATTAGAGTGTCTTTAGGCGAAGCATCTGCTTCCACCACAATCAAAATATGCGAAGCGCGAAGCATGTATTTGCTTCTTTCAATAGCCTCTTTAATAAGCTGTTCTGTTACTTCTTTATCCACTAAGTACGACTGTGCAGATTGCGCTTTGTAAGATGCCAATTCTCTTTGAAAATCCACTGCTGTATCTATTTGGGTATCAATTCCGTCCATTACTTTAAGTTTAAAGTTAATAAATAGATCCAAATAGTCTCTCAATTCGCTTTCCGTAGCAGTTGCCAACACATTATTTTTATTAAATGTGTTGATAAATTCTGTAGCTGTAACGGATTCTTTTCCTACGGTAAACAAAGCGGCATTCATATTCTGCGCCGAGGCAACGTACAAAAACGTTAATAAACAAATAGATAGGATAATTTTTTTCATGTTTTTAAATTTTATTATGTTATTGAATTTTGATTATTTTATGTTTTTTATTGTTTCACTATTTTCTTCACCACTTCGCCTTGTTCGGTAGTTATCTTAACGAAATAAATACCGGAAATAATGTGTGAGATATCAATTTTTTGATTAGATGATGAGGTGATTGGATGATGAGATGATATTGTCCTTCCGTAAACGTCAAAAACCTCAATACTATTAATTCGTAATTCGTAATTCTTAATTTCTAATTCTCCTGTGGTGGGGTTTGGATAAATGGTAATCTTTTCAAGAGTTTTTTGGCACACAGATGACGTAGATGACACAGATTCACGCGGATTAATCATCTCATCATCTAATCCCCTCATCATCTCATCCTCATCACCCCCTACCTCATACCGCTCACCTCCCACCTCCTCAAGGCAGATGCCGTACAATGCACACAAAATATTATGGGCAAAAACTTTGCCGCGACCGGCGTTGGTTTCAACGTAATTTACCAAATGCTTAATTTCGTAGTCGGATAAGTTGTAAATAGTTTTTCCTTCTTCTTTTAGCTGTTGTAGCCAATGGATGTAGGTTTCCATGCCTTTTAATTCGAGTAGCTGTTCTTCGGAAATTTCAAATTGGTTGTACATATTTGCTAAAGTAGCCAAGGCTTCTTCGTAGTTGTTTTCGGCTAAATAGGTTTCGGTAATGGAAAGGTTATCGGTGTAGTGGTTACGATAC
>Ga0123356_10001515_pt1 | contig 25571 bp, 14 predicted proteins | sample TergutEmb28metaG_2_FD_92546 | JGI IMG/M metagenome (GOLD analysis project Ga0123356, IMG submission 92546) | Embiratermes neotenicus P3 segment gut microbial communities from Petit-Saut dam, French Guiana - Emb289 P3 | ecosystem: Host-associated > Arthropoda: Insects > Digestive system > Gut ...
CGCTCTAGACGTCCATCAGTAACGAAGCGATTCAGTTCACCACCAGTCACTCCAGCCTTGCGGGCTTCGGCAAAAGAGATTAGTCCATAATTACCAGCAGCAATTTCATATATTTTATCGAATTGAGCCATGTCAATAGTTTAACACTTTCGTTAAACTATTGACATGGCTTTCTGTTGAAATGATTCATCCTGTTAGTCTTCCTTTGAAAGCAACTCTTGTCGATAGAGAATGCTAGGGACAAAACGGATCCCTGCCCTATGCCTGACGCAGGAAAGTCTATTGGCATTGTTGCGCAAGAGGCCAGCTCTACTACGAAACCTGAGCTTTCAACAGTTGCATGCTCAAGGCTGTGGCTTTGGTAATATCTTAGCTTCCTCCACTCAACCCCAACTGAAAGGGCATGCTATGCGCAGTAAAAACAATCTCCTGGATCATTTGCAGAGCTCAGCGTCGTAAGACTGTGAGTTAACCTACTGTTCTCTTCACAAGAACAGCTACAGTTCCTTTGGCAAGTGGTACAATGCCAAACATGAAACAACGATAACTACGAATTATCGGAGGAAGAAAGATGCTAGATAGCATAGTTCTTGTATGTGACAGAGTTGACAGTCTTAGCGAAATCGATTTATATTCGGACAACTTAGAATTTACGTCGCCAGTGTACTACAATGCTCTTTATGCAGCTCTTTGTGAGTGCGCGAGGCAGGTTCATGTCTACTCTAGCCCAAAAGAGCTTATTGACAATATTGCTCTACATCAAGACTCCTTGGTGCTGTCTGCTATTTGGTCTGGGGTACAATCGCGAAATAGAAAATCATTGATAGCTGCAATATGTGAAGCGTATAAGATAGCTTATCTAGGAGCAGACACCTTTGTGCAAACTATATGTCAGGATAAATACCTGTCGAAACTAATCTGTTCAAACTACGGGTTAGAGATACCTCAAGGTGTCCTAGTGGACAACAGTATAGGTGCTTCAGACTTGAGGCTAATAAACTACCCAGCAATTGTGAAGCCAAATTGTGAAGGAAGCTCGATTGGTATCTCCGACGACAGCATAGCGTACGACCACCAGGACGCCCACAGAAAAGCTCGAAACCTTCTACGAGGCTTCAAGCCAATACTGGTTGAGGAGTACATTGAGGGGGTAGAAGTGTCAATATGTTTAGCTGGAACTAGAGAGCGTGTGCAAGTTTGCGAGGCTGTTATGCTCAAGGTCAATGGAATGTCACACTTCAACAACCAAATATGGGGCTTTGAGTCCAAAAAGGGTGGACAAGCATATTGTGAGCGAGAAATAATCACCAAGGAGGTAGATCCGAAAGTGTTGCACGAAGCAAAACGACTTTTCTATGAATTGGGAAAAGTGGATTACATGAGGATAGACGGAAGAATACGCCAAGGCAAGTTTTACCTCATTGAACTAACTCCTGACTGCAGTCTTCATCCTGAGTGCTTCATGAGCACCGCTTTTTGCCATACAGGGCATAGCTATACTGCAATGGTCAAGGCTCTAGTTGAACTCTCTCAGAAAGCGACTCCTCTGACTCCAGGCAATCAATATTAATTGAGCTTAGAAAACAAACATGCCATGAATGCTCAAGTAGCACCGAGGTGCCGTCCGTTAACACTTCGCCTGATAACCTGCTTCTTAGTGAGGAGCACTCTTCCTTCAGCCCATCAGCTTTTTTGAGCATTATTCCAGATTGATGGCAATTGCCAACTTCAGAATAGTGTAAGTGCAAATTGTAGAATGCAAGCGCCTTGAACTGAGAGTCGACTCTGCGCTCAGTAAGTTCTCTTAGCAAAGTGGCGACATATTCACCTGTAGTATGCTCTTTTGTTTCTAGACAATAAGCCAGTTTATTAATCTGTATGGCTATTTTGCTAGTGGTTGTACGCGCAGTCAGCTCAGCCTCATCAAGCAACCGCCAAACATCCTTTGTGTAGTTTCCTTGTAGTAGAAAAATAGCGGCACTGTTAACACAGAAAATATGCCTGTACAACGCCTCGGATTCGTATAGAACCTTTTCAGCAAGCTGATAGCACGAAAAAGCAAGATGAAAATCCCCTCGTATAGCATACAAAAAGCCAAGAGACAGCTCTGACTTCGCGGCTTGATTCAGAAAACCTGCATTGCTGAAACACAAGATACTCTGCTTTAGATCCGCGACTGCCAGATTACGCGGGGAGCTAATCTCAGAAATTCGCCTTAAAAACCCTGTAAACGCAGAGCTATTGTGCATCAGTGCTCTTGTCTCAGCCACAGCTAGAAGCTCAGTTGTGTCGAAGGAGCGATATTGCAGTTTGAGGGACAGTATGCGAAACAGCACAAGGTAGCTCCCAAGCAATGTTTGGGCATTTTCTTCAAATACGGTATCAATATAGTCAATTGCCTCGGAATACTCTTCGGCCGCCACAAAAAGGGTACATCTATGGAAAATAAATGTCTTTGTATGCGAAAAAGCTTCCTCGAGTTCAGCAAGATATGAAGCGGCAATATCAATATATTCGAGATCTAGGCACAGCCCAATAATGGTGAAATAGACGTCAGGAAACTGTTCTTTTTTTGGTCTGACCACCTCAATAATGCTGTTGAGATAATCAGTTGCCCGACTCGGGCAAATGCCACTAATCAATAAAGGTCCGATTGTGGGCAGCAGTCTTGGAAGTCTTTGCTTATCGTATTCACAAAACAGATCGAGAAGTATCAGGGCAGCCTCCTCTTTCATTTTATCGCTTATTGAGGATGTGATAAGCGGCTCGTAATAATCAATAGTTAATTTAAGCGCAGTGTAGAAAAGTGCTTTGTGTGCTGCTTCCGCGATGACTAGAGAGTCGAGGCAGCTAGGATGTGTGACCCAGTATTGACTACCATTATCAATGAGAAAATCAAACTCTTCTCTCATCATTGAGTGGACGCAGTCCTTGATCTCCAAATCACTCAGCGTACCGCTGGCTATTTCCCTGAGGCGTACCTTGTCAATTCTCCCCTTGTGCAATCGTATAATGGAGAAGACAATTAAGGTCTTCTGGCTGAGAGCAGAGATCAATGATCCAGTTGGGTCACCCCCTGGAGAAGCCTCACATTCATCAATTTTAAATCGTTGAATTGAGTAATAATCTCGCAGCTTTCTGATATTTCCACCTGCGTTCTTTTTGTAAAACTCACCAGCACCATCATCGTTTATATTATCAAAACCCTTTGGCCTTGCTGCCTGTATTGCATGCTCGGTGGTCATCCAATCCAGCTTAATAGTCTCAACATTACCGCAGCGCTCAGCAATCATGTCTCGAAATTCCTGAATAGCGGTCTCACTGTCATTGGCCTCCACGGTATATTCAAGCAGGAAAACTCCCTTTTGCTTTACTGAATCTCTAATCCATTGCATAAGGCATTCTTGCGATTTAGAGTCTATATTCTGTAACCCATCTATGCAGACCAGATGCCTTATTTTAGCTAGAACAAAAGAAATGTACTCATTCATGATCCGGATTGTGCTCGAGTCAAATGAAGAGTTGGCAAAGTGCTCATAGTCAAATTCAGACAGCCTGAACACTCTTTTTAGAACTACAACGAGTAGCCTAAAGGGCGCTGCCTTTGCACTCCCATCACCAACCAGATTAAAGACCGCTTGAAGAGTGCGTCTTCTTACAATTGGATCCTTGATGCCCGTAACGTATTTTTGAAAGGCTAATTTGGACTCCTCTTTGTTAGCTCTACACAGCTCGACAAAAACTTCTCTTAAAAAAGATCCTGCGTCTGTTGCTGATGCTCGGTTAACCTGTGCAGTTGAAACTCTGATGCTAGAAATGCTTCTGCCCACAAGTGATATCACTTGCTTAGTTAGTGCGCTTTTCCCGACCCCACTCTCTGCTCCTATGATAATAACTATAGGATGGTCGGCACCCAATACGCAATTGACAATATAATCAGTCTCTTTTTCCCTGTCAACGTATCTATTCAATCGCCATCTTTCTTCCTCCGATAATTCGTAGTTATCGTTCGTTCAACTATTAATTTGCTGTATCCACAAATAATCTCGGATTGCTCGATTTCAGAATCGCACGCATTTTTGAGGAGGCAACGTGAGTGTATATTTCGGTAGTCTGAATGGAGCTGTGCCCTAAGAACTGCTGGATATAGCGTATGTCTACACCGCTTTCCAGCAGCAAGGTGGCAAAAGTGTGTCTAAACATATGAGGGGTAATCTTTTGAGTTAGACCTGCTGCATCGCCCCAACGCTTAATGATGAAGCGTACGGATTGGTCAGTAATCCGATTGCCTATTCGATTAAGGATGAAAGGCTGCTCAGGACGTAAGCCCCTGGTTGGCCAGAGAGCTGCTACACTTTTCTTATAATCCAGCAGCGACACCAATGTGTTCTCATTATCGATTTGTATTATACGCTCTTTGGAGCACTTGCCCATTATTCGAATGGTTTTATCTGACATGCTCAAGCTGCCGCAATTGAGTTGACACAATTCAGAAACTCTTAGCCCAGTGGCGATGAGCAATTCGAAAACCACCCTGTCACGAGCAGTTTGAAATGCAGCATTAGAGCCTTCTGTAAGTGTGTTCTCACTGGAATACAGCGCATTAAATACTATATTCAGGTCTTCAGTAGAAATAATACTTGGCAAACGCTTGGGCATATGGATTCTGACTTTAAGCCCGCGAAAAGGATTTGTGTGCCCCGCAAACTCTTCCAGATACGCTGCGTACGCCTTAATTGAAGCCAGCTTGCGCCTTGCGCTACTTGCAGCATAAGTTTTATTAATATACACAAGGTAAGACCTCAAAGAGTCTTTTTCAAAGGCTCTTGCATATTCATCTAACCATAGAAAGAATTGTTTGAGATCAAGTTGATAGGCTTTAAGGGTCTTAGGGTCGAGCTTTTTCTCCTGGGCACAGCACTCTAGATACTGCGTTATGCTTTTTGTGTGATTCTTCACGCTTCCTCTTTTCCACTATTGCCGATAGTTGTTAGCAAGTGAATACAATACCTGAGCAAAAAGCAAGAGAGCAGATTAACCTGAAATGGAGTGGGCAAGCGCCCATGGAGCGAGTGCTCGGGTGTGTAGCTCTAGCGATAATACGAATGAAGACCTCGGACTCTGTGCGCTTTTTGCCAAAGACACGCCTGTGTGTTGCAATGATCTCACCGGTGGTATCAATGATGGTGATGGTGTGTGCGCCTATCCCGACGGCAAGCTCTCTTCTTGCCATGTCAGGGCTTGCTGAGTAGAGGTGGTGCACATCAACGGTTACGTGGCCGTAGCCGTCGGCTTTGAGGTATTCATAGCGCACCGCATTAAACTCCTTGGTGGGAAGCTCGCTTAAGGCGTCTGCGACTTTGCTAAACAGGTCACCTTGGCGAGAACCTTTAGCGTAGTGGCTCTCAGATAGTTGAAACGAGCAGCGCAAAAGCAACTCTTCATTGTAGGCAGCGATGTCTTTGAAGGTGGGAGCTGGCACCATGAGCTCAGTTCTCAGTAAAGCCACCTTGCGCTCTGCTGAGCCCTTCTCCCACCCAGATGCGGTATTGGTGAACCTTGCCTCAAAACGGTAGTGCATCCTAAAGCGCTTGAAAAGCTCAGTTTCATAGACGGCGTCCTTGAGCTTTCTGCCGATTCCTGTTCCATTGTCAAACACAATGACAAGGGGTACACCACCAATAAAAGCCATAATGTCTTTAAGCCCTTGGCAAACGCACTCGGCACTTTCCCCATAGAAAAACTGGCAGTAACCGATGTTGCTATGAGGGAAGGTGAGCACCAGATAGTGCATGCGGATCTGCTCGCCGTCTATGAAGCAATCAGCCTCTCCAAAATCTGCTTGGGCAAAGCCTGGTAGCCACACGAGATCTAAGGATGCGCGCGTTTTCTTCTTGCCTCTAGCTTCAGCTAAGTAAGACTGAATGGTCGAGCGGCCACAGATGAATCCGTGCTCTTGTTCTAACCTGGCCTTAATCCTTCTAGCGGTATGGCGCTGTTTGTAAAAGACCTTCTCGTCTCCTAGGAGCCACTCATCGATTATTGGCTTGTAGGGGTCAAGCTTTGAGGGCATCTTATGCGTTTTGGGTGGGGCTGGCGAGAAGTCTTCGACAGCTAGGTATTTCCTGACCGTTTTGGGATCGAGCCTCAAATCCCGTGAGATTTCTGTGACGGTAAAGCCACGAGACCTCATTTCGCGTATAGTAATCTGTTGGGACATGTTCAACATCCTTTCTGTCCTTCCTATAGATTGGCTTTCAGCTGCCTTCTAAAGGATTGCATATTTGGTTTGTTGGGGCATGTCCCGCCTAAGCGGCAATCAAGGGAATTCCCTTTGGAAAAGTGGGGATTGACGCTATGGCATTTTGGGGATTTTTAGAGTAGCAAAAACACCCTGGCTGTGTTGGGTGATAAATCAACATGAATGCATGCCTATGTCTTCTTCAATCATGGTCAGGCCTCCCAGTTACTAAATGCGATACAATGCATTTCTAAGATAATAGCATGGGACAGCATACGATAAGAAGTAGGGCTAAACGGGACTTTAGATAAAGGTGCAGAACTGTAGCTACCTTTGTGGTAGCTTTTATTAAGGAGGAAGGGCTGTGCAAGTAGGCGCGAATAGATCAAATGGGATGCCTCCCGATACTTTAGATAAGAAACGTATATTGGGCTATTTTACAATCTATTTAATAGCGCTGGTGTACGGAGGATTTCATGCGTTTGTTGAAATCGTGGATTTCGCTTTACCAACTCTATCCTTAAGTCTTGTCATTAGAACAGTTGCGTTTGTGTTGTCCCTGCTTTTAAACGGCCTTACTTTTCTTATTTTCTACACTCAACTTTTTCGTGGCGATCAGACGCCGTCACCTAATGAAATAACCATTAGTCGCGGAAGCATCTACTGGCTTTTCTTCGTGTGCTGGTTTCAGATCATAATTACTTTTATTACTGTAGTGTGCGGGAACATAACCTTCGCTCTGATAATTGTTTTGCATTCAGGAATCACAATAGCTAGCTGTGTGTTTATGAGTGATAGGGCTGTCTTTTGGTCAACGCTAGACGGCGATAAAGCGCCTTATAGGGTTAGACTTGAGCTAATTTGGCCATCTGTATACTTGATTGCTATTGGTATTTTTTGCGGCTACTTCTTTGTCGAGAGCAGCCTAGTGGCAGAGCGTGTCTGGCAGGAAATGATCCCTATACTTATTCCCATGACACTACTACTTATATACTCAGTGACAACTTTTTCTGTCTCATATTTTGAAGATCGCAAAAATGCGGTTTTACCCAGGAGCAGGAACAGTGGCGCAAGTAGTGAAAATAACAAATCTACTCAGAGCACGTCGAACTCTGACTTTTCCACGGGTAGCAGCATTGACGATAATTCTGTTGATTCTTTTAAGGCTGAAAAAGAAAAGTGCGATGAAAATAGTGCGAAGTCGGTCTGGATTCACGTTGCTGCTCTTGCTATTCTTCTTCTACTGCCGTTAGGCAAAGACATGCTAACCTCTTTGTCCGGAGTAGACATAAAACCTTTTCAATATATGGGACTACTGTTTTGGGCAACTGCTATTGCTGCAATTTTTGCAATGTTCGAATCTTGGGCGGTTGCGCAAAGAAAAAAGAGTGACACAGATAAGTTCAGGATATATATACGCTCTAATAACATGGTGCTAATCTCTATTATGTTTTTGTTTCCAACTGTCTATGGATTTGCAGGCTTCAATGGTGCTACCATCACCCCATATTTACTTGTGGCATTTGCATTTGTTGGACTTATGTTCCACAGTTTCAGATATAAGCACAGAGGCAGTGAAACGCCTTCAAAAGAAGAAGTTAGGTGGACAAAAATTTGCATGGTAGCAGTCTGCCTTGCTTGTCTTTTCCTTTGCGAACACGTTCTCACTCAATTCCCTAGCTTTAATGAAAAGGCTATGGTCTTTCTGCATTCTACTCCATTAGTCTTAGGCATTACATTAGTTATCATGCTATTTGCTGCAACTACGTCCACAACTGTTCGAAAAATCTTTAGCGGTGTATTAGAGGGTTTCAGGGTTAAAAATAGCGCAACTCTAGGAGGGCACTCATCTTCGACCTCAAGTAGTGATCCAAATGATGATGATAATGCAGTAGAGGCGGGTGATGCGGAGAAACAGATAGGGATATGGTGGCATAAGACCTTCCTCCCACAATACGAGAATACTGAAAACTTATGGAAGCACCTGCAGACAGCAGCTGTTTACGGAGTGATTCTTTTTGGTGCTATTGTTTTCTTTCCCCTATACTTCGACTGGCCACTTCCGAACACTTGTCCTGCCACCTACACTTGTCCTGCCACCTTGATATACTTTAGTGCTATCCTTTTGCTATCTTCTGTTGTGCGGTTTAGAAGAGGTATTGAGAAATATTCGAATGAAGACTCAAAGCACCCATCTGGCTTAGCAGGTGGGAAGAACACAAGTGAAGAGGATGTTGATTTGAGCACTGTTAGCGTTACCAGCAAGATAAGGAAAATATCTGAACTGCTTCATGTGCCTTCGTCCATGATGATTTTTATCTTGCTGTTTGTCCCTTCCATTATCAACGGTATCGGTTTGGGAGCATCGTTATCGAGGTCGCTGCCGCTTACTTTAATTGCGATGGCAGGATTTGCCCTAAACAATTATGTTGATGTTAGAAAAGACCGTATCAATAAGCCGAATAGGGCTATACCATCTGGAGTTATTTCTCGACGCTCCGCACTTCTTTTGAGTATAGCGCTCTATTTGGTATCTATGGTATTGTCTCACATCTCTACGAACAGCCTGTTTGTCTTAACTATATATACCCTTGCTTTGCTTGGAACAGTTGCCTATAGTTTGCTCTCGAAAAAAATCGGCTACATTAAAACGTTAATCACAGGACTGCTCACCATAACTCCATTCTTGGTTGCTCTCCACTATTATCAACCAAGTATTAACGGCACTCTCTTTTTACTTGCGGTTGTAATGGCGACGATAGGAAAAGAGCTTTTGATGGACATACGAGACATTAGAGGCGATAGTGCTGCTGGGTACTATACAATCGCCACTCTATTTGGCAAAGAAAAAACACAAGCCATTAGCATTGTGTTTAGTGTCGTCGCTCTAGTGCTATACTTCTTCTCGTTTAAGTTTAACACTGCCATCGGGCTAGTAATTACCATGCTAGCAGCAATTATAGTTTTTGCCAGCTACATGATTTGGTTTTCAAAAAGAGGTTTGAAGAATGAATTAGGAATATACCTACTATGGGGAAGTATAATAATATGCAGTTTGCCCGTATTACTACGAATAACCTAGACGCCCTTGGCAATGGCGATATTGTACGCGTGCGTCGTATTTGCTATTGGCACTATGGCGTTTTCTGTAAAGCGGGAACAGTGATTCATCTCACAAGCTATCCTGATCATATATGGAGTACAGGTGTCAAGGTAAAAGAGACAGATCTTAGGGACTTTGCAAAATCGTCAGAGCACATAGAGGTCTTGTGCAGGGTCTGCACTACTCTCGATACGACAGCAGATAAGGCTCGTGCGCGCATTGGTGAGAGTGGTTATTCGCTACTTAAAAGAAATTGCAAGCACTTTGCGTTCTCTTGTGCAGGACTTTAGAGTGCGAGTTGTCCTTTTATAACGAGCCCACAGCCTCAACCGCCTCAGCTTTCATGATTGTTGTTGTCCGCTCTGATTAGATCCTGACTGCAGGTCATAGCTAACAATGTGATCACAGTGATGCGAGGCCTCTTTCGTGGATAATCTTGAGCACCTTTTCGAGATCCTTGGGTGTATCCACAGATAGCGACTCAGATTCGACCTCTATCATTCGAAGTGGCTTGTTGTGCTCTATAAAGCGTAATTCGTTGATGTCTTCAATGAGCTCGTTGGCTCCCTTGGGGGTGCTTGCGAAGAATTCTAGTGCCTCTTTTGTATATGCTAAAACACCTAAGTGCTTTCTGTATGTATAGTTTATGCTTGCCTTTGGGTGAGGTATGGGGCTCCTGGACATAAATAGGGCGCATCCTCGGCTATCGGTTACCACCTTGATGTTGGTATTGTCTACAACTTCAACGGGGTCATGGATTACGGACATCAAATTTGCGGCAAAGAAATCCTCGGTGCTAGAAGGAATTATTGCTTCAATTATCCGCGGAGAAATCAGTGGTTCATCCCCATTAATGCAAACATACACATCAGCATCTATTTTTCCGGCAACCTCCCACAGGCGCTCTGTGCTAGTGCCATGATGCTCAGAAGTCATTACAAATTTCATGTTATACTCGCTACAAATGTCGGCTATTCGCGTGTCATCAGTAGCTACGTACACTTCGTCAAAACCCTCTGCTTTCTTGACCTGGCTGTATACCCACCAAATCATTGGTTTGCCGCAGATATCAACGAGTGGCTTTCCGGGGAAGCGTGTTGAGGCGTAGCGTGCTGGGATTACTCCGACTGTCTTCATAACTAACCCTTCTCTCCTTGCATTTTTTCATGCAAATAACGAACCGCCTGTTCAACTCCCTGACCATGCTGCACGGCTGAATCGAGTTGATTGTTGAACAAATAGTACTTGTTCATCCTAGCAACATGCTCCTTAAAATGCAGCCTCTGCGAATCAGTATACCCCTCAGCCATAGCCGTCTTAATGGTTTTTTCAATTATATCTAAAGAAAAAGCCTCATAAGCACACCGCTTGCCCATCAGGGTGTTGTATCCAACCAACATTGCTGGCTTTCCGAGCATAAGACTCACGTAGAGGAGAGAGGTTGTTATCCCTACAGTCAAATCTGAAATAGCAATCAACTCGTTTACATCACCTTCGTCGACATATATCACATTGCTTGGTATTTTGCCGGAGTTTTCTTTGTCAATCCGCGATAACGGGTGCGGCTTGTATATTAAGTTCCAATCGTTCTTTTTGGCAAGCTTGGCTAAGTAGAGCATGGTTTCAAAGGAAGAGCTGAATACGGGTGAGCAATACTTGCGTGTGTGTTTACCAGGTGGAAACATGCCGGTATCAATATCCAAGTCTCCTGCAAAAAATATGCTTGGTCTGCGGGTATCAATTCTACTAACAGAAGTAATAAACTGCGCGTTTTGGCTTTGGGTATATCGAGTTGCGCTGCTGCTATCTGATTTTCCATAAAACTCAATAAGCTCTTCGGCTCTGCCTAGGTCTTCGCTTTCTACTGCCAAAGACAAGAACTGGTGTGCTTCTTGAGCCACCCAGCTTTGACCCCAGTGCCCATCAGTGTCAAAGGCAAAGGTGTTGGGAAGCTCGCCGGACTCCATTAATACAGTAGGTATACGCAGTCGGCTCGCAACAGTATAAATAATGGAGGAGGCAGGTACATTCTTATTCCATATTATTATTAGGCGGGGCTTAAGGTGCTCAAGAGCCTCCGTGTAGTAACGCTCAATTTCGCATACTAGATACTCAGAATACCCCAGTGCCATTTGAGGGGAAAAGTGCATTGACCGCTTGGCTGCCAACCATAACACTTCATCGGCTTTTGCTTTTTGTTGAAAAGCGCTAGTATGCTTGGTTTTAGCAAAGCCACCTGGATACCAACCACGATGTAGCGGTTGCGGCACAAAGCACGGAGTGAGTGAGAGCTTCCTTGCTAGCGCCCTAGAAGTAGAAAGTATAATCCAGTTATTATCTGGCATTGCTTCGCTAATCATATTAATGAACTTGTTTGCTCTATGATGCAGGTTACCCGCAACTACGATATTATCATCACGCTTAAGGAACGTGTTGCTTTTTAAAGAAATTATTCCATCTTCTATTATTGCACTGACTCTGGATATCTCATCTTTTCCAAGACGAGAATTGTACCCCGTAACAAACCGATAAAACCTTCGCGCCAAATCAAATACATGAAGCTTTTTGGCGCTTTCTCGACCAAGATTAAGCAGGTTTTCAAATGGCGCGGTAGCTTCTTCCGCCGGAAATTTGTTGCTGTACCAAATCGTGTATGCATCATCCTCGGGCAGAGACACCTCGAATTGGTCGAATCGCACTCTTTTTATTACCTCCGCATCCAACTCATTTGGTGTAAGAAAAATACCGCTGGCAATGCTGAAGAATGCACTACGGTCAAACTCCAAAAAGTGAATGTATTTGCCAAGCTTGTCAGCAAATACTTGAGCAAACTCTAATACACCATCTTGTACCTCGCGGACCACATTATAATCTTCGTATATGTCGGCACTTGTACAATCAGCGCCTTTGTCTGCTTGCCCTATCATAGAATCTCGCTGAAGGGGCTCTCGGAGAATATCCTCAAGAAATAAATGCAGCATATCTTGCCCCGCACTTTTGGCATTCTTTCCAATCAGGTTGCTAAGGCGCGTGTTATTCATAATGTAGACCTTGTGCAATGCATTATTGCTACAGGCATGGTTTGCCCCAGTTTCTAACATGCCCAACATGCTGTAGCTGGTGCTTTGCAACCTGTAGTTCGTATTAATAAAGTGACTCATGCCACCTTGGTAATCAATATCAAAAATGCCTAGTTTTTTTCCTGGGTCAATATGCCCTCTAATATATTCATCGTGCTGCTCAATCAACTCCTTCGCATTGCGCCTAAAGTACGGTTCCAATTCACAGAGGAAATGTGCGTAGCCTGCAAGTTGCCCTATGGGAGCATGCGGCCCAGGATACCCCTTTCTAATAAAAACAGATAGCGCACCAAGGTACTCTGTCTCGTCAGTCACCTGCATCTTATTCTTAATAAAATCCTTGATACTCGTTTGTTCATCAAAAGCAAGGCTCTTAATCAGCTCAAAGAGTCCATTTGGTTTTTTTGCGTAGTGAACCCCGCGAGCCGCTCGGGGCATATGCAGTTGCGTAACATCTAGCCTGGGCAAATAAGACTTCAGTACCTCATATATTTCTCGTAGCAAATGACTATCTTGGGCAGTAAACGCTACCTGCTCTATTCCGTCTTTTTCTGCCTCGCGCATTGCCCATATCAAAAAGGAAATAAGAATTGGCGCAATAGTATAACCTAGCAGCTTAGCCTCGCCGTTGAACCGAGACTCAAAGTCGTACGGACGGCAGGGGTCATCGAATATAAGATTTGCCAGTATACCGTTCATAAAGCAATTGTCCATATCATCTTTTCCAAAACGGCTATATGGCTTTAGGCGAGTGCATGAGTTAAACAAATCAATCGGTCCTTCTGCAAGCGCGACTCTCATTCCTGCTTTCTGAGCGTTTTGGTAATCCAGCCCTCGCTTATCCCCAATATGCAGTATCTCATCTGGTAAAACGCCGCGTCTCCTGAAATCACCAATGATACGACTGTACAGATTCCCAGTGCTCTTCTTCAATCTCTCCTCAGAAGATGCATAAATGCTTAAGAAGCCTCTGTAACCATTATTGCTCAGTGCAGCTTCCAAGAGATCAGCCGGTAACTGTTTGTCTGATGTAAGTATTATCTCCTTACCCAGCTTCAATGCTTCGTTATAAACGAGTTGCACTGATTTTCGTGGATATACCAAGGACAGCTCTACACTGGTTTCTATATCAATTAATCGTCTCACTTCTTCAAGGGAGCAATTGAAGATGCGTTCGTAAGCAGTGTAAATCTCTGTAAGAGTGCAATCCTCATTTGGGTAATCTAAGAGCAAGCGTGCTTCCGCCTCGGCAATATACCGCTTGTCACTAAAGTGAGGGTTGCCAGCAATCTTTCCCACAAGCATCCATACATCCTGTCGATGCATAATAGGGCGCACTAACAGTGTGTCAAAAATGTCAAAACTTACAACTTTTATATCTGCGTTGAGAATATCCTCTATTTCGTTGATAGTCACAACTGATAACTGCTCTGTATGCACGGTCACTGTTTCTCCTATTGGTAGATATTTCCAACGATCATTTATTCTTTGGCTTAAAGCTTGCTACTTATGACAATGGTCTTCACTGTTGAGCATGTAAAGATGTCAACTATTCCTCCCTAGAAATCTCGCTAATCTGCGTAGAGGAGCAGTAATCTTCCATGAATTAGACCTTTTTATTTGGGCAATTTGATTTGCAAATTCCTTGTTTTGCTGCGCTAAGCGCTCTTTACGCTCTTCAGTCCTCTGTAGTCGCCCTTCCAAGGTCTTATTGCGCAGCTTAACAATATCATAGCGCTCCAGGTAGTATTCCTTTCGTTCAACTACATTTTTGATGCGTGACTCGAGCGTATCATTGCGCCTTGTTAGTTTTTTAGTTTGAGCCTTTAGTGTTTCGTTGCGCTCCTTAACAGTCTCAAGTCTATTCATGTAATACACTTTGCGCCCCAAGAGCCATTTGTTCTTTCTCTCAAGCTCCTCAATATATTGCCTCTGTTTCTTAAACCTAATTTCATCACCTAAGTCCTGCAATATAACAACCAGCTGATGGAACTGCTCAGCAGCAGCATGGGCGCACTTAAGAAATATTGTGTCTCCTCTTTTGATAATACTAGGGAGAATATCACGAAGCTCAATGGCATCAGCAACTCGCATAAACCATAATGAGTCTTGTGGCACTAGCTCAACAGCTTGCATGATGATCTCACCAGCCCTAACCGATGCTGCATCATGTACATCGTCAACTCCCCTTACACCAACGCTGATGAGCACATCAATCTCACTTTTGATTATGTACTCAAGAGTCTGTTTATGCAATTGTTCTGTTCGTTCACCAAGTGCCAGCATGTCCCCCCAAATCAACACCCTGCGCCCTTCTAGTCCAGAGAGTGTGTCTACAGCAGCTTTAACTGACTTTGGGCTACTATTGTAAGTGTCTTGAATTATGGAAACATACCCTGTTTCGTACACTTTTGACCTGAGCTTGGATGTCTCATAGCTCTCAATGCCCTTTTTGATATTTTCGTAGCTTACTCCAAAATCCATTCCTATGGCAAAGCTCACAAGTGCGGAATTGATGAAGTGTGCACCAGGCACTGGAATCGTCACATTTAGCCTTTGATTCTCATGTACTAAATCGCAGTTAATGCCCTTGAGCCCTAGGTTTGTAATATTCTCAGGATGATACTCTAGCTCAGGATTCATGCCGTACATTCTCACCTGTAAAGACTTGTCGGCTGTTAGTGTTTGTAGGTATTCATCGCAACCATCAACGTAGCAATGCCCTGAAGATGGCACCAGCTTTATAGTTTTTTGAACGCTCTCAAATATGGATTCTTGGGTCAAAAACTGGTCAAGATGTGCCTCGCCTACATTAGTTGCAACTGCAATATTAGCAACAAAGTCTACATACTCCTCTTCAGGCTTTACTGAGGCTACCGGTAATTCCGCAGCCTCAAATACGCCGACATCATATCCGCCTCTATACATTCTATACAAAGGTTCATGATAGTTTCGTGGTATGTTTTGATAGTATGTGGTTTTGAGTGCTCGCAGCTGTTGAGATAGAACTGAGGCAACCATGCCTGTTGTAGATGTCTTACCCACACTGCCAGTTATAGAGATTATTGGCTCTGCAATCTGCTGGCGCAGATACGATATGAGCCTCAAGACTGCATCCAGATATGTATCTACAAGAATATAAGAGGTGGATTCTTGTGGTTCTTCAATCTTGCTAAATATCTCACTATCAATTACATAGCAAAGGCCCTCAGGTTTTTCTGCAAGCTTTTGATATCTCTCAACTAAAAGACTGCTATTGAGCCATCTTGGTAAATACACACTCCCATTTTTGAGCTTATCAAGAGTATCAACGATATCAATTACATTTTCTTTCAATACTCTATCATCCCCGTTGAAAGTTCCGCCCAACTTGTTTGTTAGCTGTTGAACAGTTAGGTATCTCATAGCGATTTTTCCTCGGTTCCATTATCTTCGTTCAGGTAGCGCAATTGATGTGCCTCTCGTTCTAATGCGGTCTGCTTAAAATGAATCCTAGCACTACTTACCCTTTATAAATCCTACAACTAAACGTATTGGCGCTGTAAGCTTCCATGATGAGGAGTTTTCTAACTGTTCAATACGCTGCTCTAATTCTGAGTTTTGCCTCTTCAATCTTCCATTGGATTGCTTTACAGTTTCCAGACGATTCATATAGTATTCTTTGCGCTCCGTTAGCCATTTGTTGTGTTTAGCAAGCTTCTTAATCTGAAGTTGATACTGCTCAACAGACGGTGCAATCCCGATTTTTCGAAGTTGAACAACGATTTCGTGAAATTCGCTGCTAACGATACGAGCTCCTTTTACAAATACTGTATCCCCTTTTTTTATCAGGCTAGGTAATATATTTATCAACTCGGATGGCTGTGACACACGTACGAACTCTATTGCGTTTGGGCAGCTATCAATCGCCTTTTTGACGCCCTCTCCCGCGCTAACTGAGTCCGCATCTTTTATTTCACTAACTCCTTTGAGCCCTACGCTTACAAGTAGATCCACCTTACTTCTTGCAATGTATGTTATTGCACCTTGATGTAGCTCCGCAGTCTGCAACCCCAGTTGCATCATATCTCCCAAAATCAAAACCTTGCGTCCTTTTAGCTCAGAAAGTGTGTCTGCTGCAGCTTTTACAGACTTGGGGCTTGCGTTATAACAATCCTCGATTATGGAGATATAGCCAGTCTCATATATTTTTGACCTTAGTTTTGATGTCTTGTAACCCTCAATTCCCTTCTTAATATTCTCAAGGCTCACTCCTAATTCCAAGCCAATAGCAAAGCTGACTAGTGCAGGGTTGATAAACTGCAGACCTGGCATAGGGATTGTTACATTGACTCTATCGTTACCGTGAACCAAATCGCACTTGACACCCTTAAGTCCGAGGTTTTCAATGAGCTCTGAATGGTACTCCAGACTATTGCACATGCCATACAGCTTTAGGTTAAGTGACTCATCTCCTGTAAGGCGTTTTAAGTATTCGTCACAGCCATCTACAAAGCATATTCCTGTGGGGCGCACGAGCTTTAAAATGCTACGAATTAACTCAAATATTCTGTCAATCGTCTCATAGAGCTCAAGATGAGCTTCTCCAACGTTTGTCGCAACAGCGATGTCAGATGTGAAATCACCATACTTGTATGAAGGTGTTTCAGCTGACTCAAGGACAGCTATATCGTAGCCGCCCTTGTATATTTCATACATTGGCTCACAATAATTACGTGGTATATTTTGATAGTAAGCACTATTAATAACCTTGAACTGCTGAGAAAGCACTGAAGCGACCATGCCAACTGTGCAGGTCTTGCCAACTGTGCCAGTTATTGAAATGATAGGCTGGTCAATTTGCGAGCGCAAATACGATACCAGTTTCATTGCAGCAGCATCATAATCATCAATCAAAATAAATGAGGACAGAGTCTTTATTTCTTTTATTTCATTTAACCGCTTTTGATCCACCACGCAACTGAGGTGCACATAGTTATGCTTTAGCTTCTGGTAACCTTCAATCTTTGAGCCAGTTTTCAAGGCACGAGGAAAATAAATCTCTCCTTTTTGCAGATTATCAGCTGTGTCCCTTAAAGCTAGCACTCTTTCGTCAAGAACGCTGTCATCTCCAACAAAGATTCCGTTGAGTATTTCTGCGAGCCCCCGAACGGTCAGATAGCGCATTGCAAAGCCCTCTCAATTGTTTCATATTCTGTTTATCCCAAACAGCCCCAGCATGTCATCATACTTACCCTGCTGGCGCAGTAGGTATTCGCAAATGTCTCTTACGGCTCCCTTGCCTGCATTAATGGGCGATACATAGTCGCAGATGTCTTTGATCTCTTTTGTCGCATCAGCCGGGCAGGCCTTGAATCCACAAAGTTGCATTGCAGCATAGTCGTTTACGTCATCACCTATGTAGGCAAAGCTTTCACCGCTCAGACCATGCTCGGCAAAGTACTCCCTCAATACTGCGACCTTGTCGTTGACGCCTTGAAAGACCTTAGAAATGCACAGATCCTTTGCTCGTATTTCTGTGAGCTCAGAGTCTCTTCCAGTCATAATCATGGTGGTAAAGCCGAGCTTTGGCATAACGCGCACTAAGATGCCGTCCTTTGCTTGAAACTGCTTTACCTCTACTCCATTGCTGGAGATGAAGATGCCGCCATCGGTCAAAGTGCCATCTACATCAAAAACAATATGATCAATCATTGCTGCTCACTTTTTTGGTAAGATTGCGGGTCAAGCCCGCAATGACGGGTACAGCGATAGTATCAATCATTGCTGCTCACTTTGTAAGGTGTTGGAGTAACAAAGCTTAAAGGCATCTCCTTGTTAATGTCGAGAAGCTGCTTGTTCATGGACTCATTGAGATTGGTAACCGCTTGGGCGTTGTGATGGCTTTCGAGGCTGTCTCGGTAGTAGTCTCCCCCGCCAGTAAAGCCGTCATACCCGGCAAGCGCGGCCTTTTCAGCACCAAGCCTCATGATAAAGCGCAGCACCATTATTCCGCTGAGATCAAAGCTGTCGCGCAGTAGTGAATCATAATCTATGACATAGGCTCCCTTGACACCCTTGCTGCCGATATTCGAGGTAACGGCTATGGGCAGGTCTCCATGTTCCATACGCTCAAAACGTTTTCTATTGCTTACAAAAATCAAGTCAGGGGTAATTTCTTCAGGAACAAAATTGAGGGAGATCACATAGGGAGATTTGGTCTGGATGTACTCTTTAAGCTCGGCGGCGTGGGTCTTAACACTGCTGCCAGGTGCCAGAACCAGAATCTCTCTTTTGTTAACAATCCCTGCAAGCTCCTCTACCGCCACCGAATCTTCTATAACATGGCTCATTTCTGCATGATAGACCTCTTCGATATTCTTTTTGATAAACAAATGCTTGTCATCTCCAGGAATATTGCCCAGTAGCTCAAAGATCTTGGTCATATTCATTGAGTGCTTATCGAGCAGATAGGAGGCATAGTTGGGATGCACTCCCATGATGGCAGAAAGATAGTAAGGCTCAGAAAAGCCCCAGGAAAACTGTGCGTTAATGGGCAAGACGATGTCGTCAATAATTTCCAGCAAAGGTACGAGATTATATCTATCCTCTATGTTGCTATTGATAAAGTGAGTAATAAGCTCGGTGTTGAGATTGCCCGCGCCGCGACCCATTCCAAAGACAGAGGAATCAAAGATCATATGCCTGTCGGTATGCAGCTCCATGAGCGACATAGCGTTGGCAAATGCCAGCTGGAGATTATTATGGGCGTGGTAGCCAATGCAAATGGACCTATCCAGATTGTTTTCCAGCAGGTAGAACATGCGGAGCAGGTCATTTTTATACATGGAGCCCAGGGTATCCACTATATATAAGGCGAAAGGCTTGAGCTTATTGACCTCGTCTATCAAGGTGAGCAGTTCCATGTCGGTATAAGAAATAGTGCCGATGGGCTGGATGAATACTATATAGCCCTTTTCCATCAGATTGAGAGCAAATTCCCTTGTTTCCTCCCATTCGTCGTTATGGAAAGAAAGTCTAATGCCATCGATATGGTGTGGTTGGCGAGGCGCAATCTCATCTGCAGTAATCTCACCGTAGGCAATCATGGCAAGAAACATGCGCCCTTCCCGCTCTTTGGGAAGCTTGATTTGGTCGACCGACCCATATAATGAGCACTCAGGATCATTTTTGCCCGTCCTCATAAACCCGCATTCAATCATTTCGATATTTGCTGCGCAAAGCTTTTCTGTAATGCTTTGGATGCGGTTGACTCCAAAGCGAAAGCTATTAACATAGCCCCCATCGCGTAAAGTGCAATCAAGTATGCTGGTTTTCATTAGGCAAATGCCTCCCTTTCAAAATCTGTCTTCATCTTTCAAGAAACGCGAGTCAATGCTTACGAGAAATGCTTCCACTGTTCTCACGTCTCACTTTTCTCTTTCAATAATGCCTTGCAGGAAGAGCATTACGTCTTCAATTGGTCTACCACAGTGCGGCAATTGTTCATGTAGATTGTCAAAGAGATAATACTTGTTCATTTGCGCAACATGTCTAATAAAAGCCAATTTTTGTTCTTCTGTTTGTCCGTTAAGCAAGGCTTCTTTGATGGCAGACTCAATGCCAGCCAACTCAAACGCCTCATAAGTACAACGTTTATCTCTTAGTGTATTATACCCTATTGTAAGGGCTGGCTTCCCTCGAATAAGCGCCACGTAGCTTACGCTGGCGGTAATGGTGATGGTTAGGTCAGCTTTGTCCACTACCTTATTGACGTCTCCTTGAGTAATCAAAACCACATTACTTGGATATCTGCTTGGCATATCCTCCAAGAGAGGATGTCTCTTGTATACGATATTCCATCCGTTCTTTCTTGCTAACCCTGCTAGATGGTAAAGTGCATCTTCTGAAGTTGAAAAAATGGGCGAATGAAACTGCTTGGAGTACTCGGTCAATGGATATATACCGGTATCTAAATCATAGTCCTCCGCAAAGAGAATGGTTGGTTGATCTGGATTGAGGTTGTTTAGGGGCTCTAAAAGGGCCTCTCCCTGTCTTTGGAAGTAACGATTGGCACCTGTTTTACGCCAATCCCTGATGAGCTCATTGGCCTGCGCCAGATCCTCATTTGAAACTGGCAGCGCTCTAAACTCCGAAGAATTGTACGCAACCCAGCTTCTGCCCCCTTGCCCCTCTTCGTCTATCGACAAAGTGCCTGGCAAATCGCCCGACTCCATGAAAACTATGGGAATGCTCCTTTGCTCAGCAATCTCATGAACAATGGGGTTAACGCCGGTATTCTTGTTCCAGAGCACAATGAGGTGAGGAGCAAACTGCTTAAACACCTCAGTATAATAACGATAAGCCTCACCTGCCATAAAAGCTGCGTAGCTCTTCTTTATGCCGGGGGCGGCTCTCACGAATCGCTTTGCCACGAGGCTTTGATATGCACTGGCTTGACCCTCCACTCGCAAGGAAGGGTGTTGCTTATAGCTTGGGTTATCGGGAACCCACCACCTGCCAAGCGCTTTGGGTATCGGATACGTGGCACACTGCAACCTCTCTTGTATAGGAAGCGTAGTAAGAAAAATACATTGGCAATCAACCAATCCCCTACTTATTGCGTTAATCATCCTATATGCTGCAGGGTGAAGCTCACCTATGAAAAACACCGTGTTTGGAGGAGCGGCTGAGCTAGAGCTCTTAAGCCTATCTATGCCTTCTTCGATCTGCGAGCTTACCTCTTCAAAAGCCTTGGTGCGCCTACTAGTGCCAATAAGCCTTCTAGCAGCACCGTAGAGTTTTCGAGCGCCATTATACATATGTAGTTCGGCTGCAGCAAAACGACCGACCCTCAGAATCTTGCTTTTTAGCCTGGTAGTCAAATAATCATCTGTTTTCTTTTCAGCAAAATGTGTTTTGTGCCAAGATTGATAATTACCGTCTTTGCTTCTGATAAAACTGGAGTCAAAATGATGCATATCTCTAAAAAGCTGTGCATCCTTTTCTCTTGGATCCAGCAGGAGGCTTTTTAAAATGCCGTAGAAACCTGTACGATCAAACTCAAGCCAATGAAAAGTTGGCCCCAGATGTTTAACAAACTCCTGGATATACTCCAGGACTCCCTCCTGAATTAAAAGCATTGTATTACTTGCTTTGTATGAGCTCTCTCTCAACACATTTATTCTTGTACCGTCTCTTGAAAGTCCTGCTGCGCTTGACAGTGGCTCGCTGAGGACGTCCTCCATAAAGAGATTTAGTATGCTGTATCTCTCTCCCGACCCATTGATGAATTGAAAAGCGTTAATGGTTGGCATGTCATTTGCTATGTAGGGCTTGAGAAAGCTACGGTTTAAATGGGCGGTATCTAAGTCAATTGCAGGAGTAGAGAACATGCAATAATAGGTGCTCCTTATGTCCAAGTGCTCTCTCAAAAAGCGACTGACGCTTCCGCTGTAGCCGATGTCAAAAATACCAGTGTTTTTAGCTGGGTCAAGAGTGCTCATTACGTACTCGTTGCATAACTCAATGTGCTCATTTGTATTGCGAATGAAGTACGGTTCGAGCTCATGGAGAAAGTAGGCAAAGTCATCCACTCTTCCCATGGGTGCTTGAGGGCTTAAGTAGCCTCTGCGAAAAAAGATACTGTGAACTTCGTCTAACTCCTTTTGCTCCCTCACAAACAGGCGCTTAGCAATAAAGTCCTCAACGCTCATTGTTTCTATAAAAGTGGTTTGACACAAGGAGTCATAAAGCCCACCAGGCTTTTTGGCATAATGCGCAGCTCTGATAGCCCGAGAAAGGTGAAGCTCTATGATTTTGAATTCAGACAAGTAATTCTTGAGCGCCTCATAGATTTTTTGAGGCAGATATCCATCGCGATACACAAACACCAGCTGCTCAATACCGTCTCGCTTGGCCTCGCGCACCATCCATATGAGGAAGGAGATGATAAAAGGAGCCAGGGTGTAGCCCAGCAGCTTAGCCTCGCCATTGTAACGGGAGTCAGGATCAAAGTCTTTTCCAGGGTCATCAAAGAGAGTGTTTATTAAAAGACCCAGCATAAAAGAATTGTCCAGTTGTGTGTGAGAAAGGGCATGATAGGCTTCAAGATGAGGGTTTTCATTGCATGAGTCAATTGTCCTTTTGACGTACGCCGTCTTTAAACCAGCTGACTCTGCATTTTTGATGTCTGTTTGGTAGTTATCGCCGATATGCAGAATCTGACTTGCAGCAATTCCGCGAAGATTATAGTCGCTTATCACACGGCCATAAAGCTTACCGCTATTTTTATTGATTTGCTCTTGTTCGGACAGGTAAAGCTTTGCAAATCCTGTGTACCCATTCTTTTCTAGTACTTCAATGATAAAAGCAGAGGGGAGATACATGTCTGAGGTGAGAATGATCTCCTTGCCTGCCCTCTTTATCTCATGGTAAATGCACTGAATTGCTCTTCTAGGGTAGAGCAGCGTGCGCTCAATGTCCATTTCTAGTTTAGTGAGCTTTTTTATCTCGCTTTCTGGACAGCTAAATAACCGGGAGTAGGTTTGGTAAATCTCTGCCAGTGTGCAATCCTCTTGAGGGTAGTGCAGTGTGCGGCGAGTGTGCTCTTCTGCTATGCGGCGTTTGTCACGAAAAAAGGAAATGCCTGCTGCCTTGCCAACAAGCCGCCAGACTTCTTGGGGGTGCGTAACTGGGCGAAGCAACAGCGTGTCAAAGATGTCAAAGCTTACCACTTTTACTTCATCGGACAGCGCCAGTTGAAGGACGCCTTGCATTTTGATTGACAAGTCTTCAATGAGCATGATTGTAGCAAGCTCCTTTCAATTGGCTCATTTGATGTAATTATAAGCTACCTGCGTGACCCAAGGGTAAGGTTAATTGATCACCATAGAGCTTGTTAGCCTCTGGGGGATCCCACACACCTCGCCCGGACTGTGGAGTAAAGGTTATTTCACCAACATAGAGCTTGCCATCTACCTCATAAAAGTCAACTCTCGCGTGACTAAAGCCCTCAGATATTGTCCTTGCCATTTCAAGCATGAGCTCGTAGTGCTGCGGCCTGGGCTTTTGCTCTTCAAGGTTGGGGCAGTTGACCAGCACTGGCTGAAGAATCCAGTCCAAGTCATAAATATCCCTATAGTGATTGGCCGTACCACTGCCAACTTCTACCCAAACAGAGTAGGGTTTTCCACTAAAGCACATAACCCGATAATCAACAAGCTCATCGTTATTATTGGAGATAAAGCGCTCGGCAATAATCTTTGGAGGAATCCCCCGGTATTGCAGCTCAAAACCATTGCATAGAGCAAAGTCTGTAGAAAGCCAAGTGTCAAACATCAGCCTTGCCTTTTTGTGATTTATAGAATTCTTGCGTTTTACCACGAGGTTCCAGCCACTGCTATGATTAGTCTTAAGCACAAAGCGCTCGGGAAGAGCCGAAAAGTCAATCTCATCGTAGTTATCCCATGCTCCAAGCAGGTCAACCAAATACCCCTTGCCAAGCTTGTCTTCAATCCATTTTCTCATCAGGTATTTGTCTGCAAGAGTTGCTTTTATCGGTGTGGCATCATAGAGCTTGAGCCATTGCAACTTTTGATTGTACGTTTGTAGATTATCAAAATCCAACTCTTCTCCAGTGAATTCTTCGTACCATTTTTTGAGTTCTGCAGGATATTGGTTCTCCTCAAGAGCACTGTACACTTCTCTTTGCATCTGTGCTCTTTGGTGTGGGCCGGGAGCACCTTTGATTATTCGCGCTAGCTTCAAAAGCTGCTTAGGAAAAAAAATGGCTGCCCTGGTAAGAAGAGGCGCATCAAGATCTACCAGCTCATTCATTTGCTCTTCTACCTTGAGCAGTCGCTCCCTTAAGGTATGAACCCCTTTTTTGAGCGTGGGAGCCTGCGGTCTCTGGCTCCACTCTTCTTGATAGTACTCTTCTGGTCTATCGATTATCCAGTTGAGAATACGCCACTGTGCTGCATCGAAGTAATGCCTGTTGAGCTCCTTTGCCTGCTGCAGTTTATAAAAGTCCTCAGAAAATCTCATCACGAATGAATGCCTATGCTCTGGTGCTATGCGCCCAAGCGTCCAGAGGTAGTTACAAAACCGCATTAATGCCGAAACTTCAAAAACATCTGGGTGAAGTCCCTGCTTTTGCCTAAACAAGCTGTTGATGAAATCGTATTCCTCACACATGCAGTAGACTTTTTCGGTAGACTTTACGGAGGAGTTAGCGTTATCTCTTCGTATCATGTAAAGCGGTTCGTTAAGAAAATACGCACGCTGGGCCTGAGAGAATACTTGGAACCAAAAGCCATTGTCTTGGTATGAGGCACCAGGAGTCTCGTTAAGCCTTATACCGTTGCGAGCAACGAACTCCCTCCTGTATACACCAGGCATCATCAGGTTGTTAAGCCTGAAGAGACCCATGTCTGCACCAGGGTTGACGATTCGATGATAGTAAGCTTTTTTATTGGTCAATGCCACTCTCTCAAACCTTCTCTTTTTTCCTGCGCCATAAAACCGACAGAAGTCTGATTTAACAAAGTCCAGGTCATGATTGTCTTTTGCTGTTTGATAAAGAGTCGCGAGCATGTGGGGCACTATATAGTCATCAGACTCGAGAATTGCCAGGTACTCGCCCTTGGCAAGGTCAAATCCCCTGTTTATTGTGTGTCCATAACCCTTGTTTTCCTTTGAGAGCGTCACAATCCTGCTGTCAATTGAGGAGTAATATTGAATAATAGCTAATGAGCCATCTGTAGAGCCGTCATCTATACAGATAATTTCAATATCGTTGAGCGTTTGAGTCAACGCACTTTGAATGCACTCATGCAGGTAAGCTTCTGAATTATAAACTGGGATTACTATTGAGACTTTAGGGCTCATTGCCATCGTACAATCCTTGGTAGTTCCTAAAATGACCGGGTGTTCATATTATACTGCAACAGCAGTCCACATCTACCATTTTTACAGCCTGTTGTCTGCCGAAGCGCTCAACATGGCATCTTTACCGCTTTGGATAATGGGGCAATCAAGCTGCGGCCACTGGATGTTGATGGTGGGGTCATTCCAGGCTATGCCGCCCTCGTCGCCGGGATGGTAGTAATCGGTACACTTGTAGGCAATCTCAGCGATGTCTGAGAGCACCAGAAAACCATGAGCA
>Ga0123356_10001516_pt1 | contig 25569 bp, 30 predicted proteins | sample TergutEmb28metaG_2_FD_92546 | JGI IMG/M metagenome (GOLD analysis project Ga0123356, IMG submission 92546) | Embiratermes neotenicus P3 segment gut microbial communities from Petit-Saut dam, French Guiana - Emb289 P3 | ecosystem: Host-associated > Arthropoda: Insects > Digestive system > Gut ...
TGGGCGAAAAAATAAAATATCTTTCCACAGGGCAGACCATCGAAATTTGAAAAACGCTCTTGGGTTACCGCGGTCGAGGAGCAGGTTTTACCTGCACGGTTGCAACTTTTATGCCGGGAAGCAAACAATTTGTTGACAAAGCGGTTAACTGTGCTTATATTATAGGTGTGGTTGACCAAAAAGTTGACCCAAAAAATGCACCGCACGATGTACTTTGCCTAAAATAACACACAACACATGGTACAAAACGGGGCATAATACACTGGATATAGTATACGCGGAAGTAGCACAGTGGTAGTGCGTCTCCTTGCCAAGGAGAAGGTCGCGGGTTCGACCCCCGTCTTCCGCTCCAGAATAAAAGGGGGATGTTAGAATGGCCGAAACGGCAAAACCTGCAGAACGCAAAACATCTGCGCCTAAATCACCAAAAGTGTCACAGGCCAAGACGGGCGAGTCGAAGACACGCGCAGCAACCACACCAAGGACCGCCGCTGCGGGGTCGAAAGTTGCCGGGATTTATATCAACAGAAGACCCGAAACTGCCTTTTTTACGGTTTTGCTTCCGGGCGGGACTTGTGCGATGTTTTTGATGCTTTCTGCGCAAACCGTTTTTTTTATGGGGCAAACAAAATACAAACTGACTGGTGACAAGCTGCAGTTTAAAATTCAAAACCCTGACGGTCCCGTTATCCCTCCCCAAACGCCCGAGCGAAAATCAAGGAAAACACCCGCGACGCCTAAAACAACCGCTGGAGAACAGTTTATCGAAGCCACTTTGAAGCCGGGAATAGGTTATACACAACACGGAAAAAAGGAGAATACTGTTTTTGACTTCTTGACCGCTGATACAAAATATTGGGAGAAGCTTGGACTCAAGAAACTTGGCAAGGGCAGGCTTTTGGACGATAAAGTGGATTTTGACATTGCGCATGAGATTAAAAAGCTTTGCATTTTATCAATAACTATCTACGGTAACGAATTTATTTGGGCATAAGATAATAGAAAGCAATTTCGTTTGCATACATTATACTGATGCACGAAATTATAACCATAAGCACCAATAATGACCTTTTTTTATCGTCACTTCGGTACCTGGATAAGAGGCTTTTGCCGTTCAAAAAAGGGGGCAGAGTAACCGCGAAACTGACAACCGGCGACGGAAGAAGTTGTATAACTGTCACTTTAAACGGCTCTGCAACAGGGGCAGCGGCGCGAGACCTTGAATCTGCGTTAATCGACGCACTGGCGGATGTGGTCATTACAGACTTCAAGTTTCACTTTATTGAATCATCGCTGAACCTTCCGATTGACGACGAAATCAGCCGCCACGCCTTCATTCGCGCGCTTTCGAATTTTGATCGCATCGTTGACAAGCACATTGCAAAGTCCCTGCTGAAACTTACACCTGATTTCTTGCTGGACAGTTTCTATGTGTTCAGTATTGACGTTTTAAAGCTGCGCTGGCAAGAAGTTTGCGCCCTTGCAAATGAAAACGCCCGCTTTCTTGTGTGCGACGGAACGTTTCGCGAACTTTTGCGCTTCTTGATATCGAATCTAGAAAGCCGTTGTGCCGAAGTTCATCTTTTTCAACGCCACGGAGTAGTGGATGTCCTGACAAGCGGTTTAAAACCTATCAATGTTTATGCCGGAGCCGAGGTTTCCGAAGACGCCCAAGTTGTCAGCAAACTTATCGCAATCGCACCTAAAAGAATCTTCCTGCACCAAAATATAAACCCGTCAGTACAGGAGTTTATTTGCTCGCTGTTCGGGAATTGCGTGCGGGTTGTGCAAAATCCATGAGAGATTTGTTTGCTTTTTATGTCCATTGTAATATAATCTGATAGGCGTTGCCTATGACAAAATCTTTAGTTCAAAAACACCCTCGGTTGTACGAAGTATTCAAGTTTTTGCTGGTCGGCGGCATCTCGACACTGATTGACTTTGCCGTCATGTATTTGTTTTTCGAATTTATTTTTGCGAATACAATCCTTGCAACAGGAATTGGCTTTTTGACGGGTTTAGCCTTTAATTGGTACTTCAGCGTCGTGTATGTATATACTGCCGATGACAACGATGCAAAGTTTGCCAAGTCCGCCAAGGGTTTTATATTCTTCGGCGTTTTGTCGGGAATAGGTTTGGCAATCCATATGCTGGGAATGTGGCTTGGGAATGTTAAAATGGGCATTAACGAATGGCTTATCAAGGTTGTGCTGACGATTGTTGTTTTGACTTTTAACTATATAACGAGGAAAAAATTGATATTTTCGAAAAATCGGCATATACCGCAAGGACAATCAAAGCGATAAAAATAACACCCGCAACAATTAAAACAGGGTTACACAGCAATACGTCAATGGGGTCGCCGGAGTTATCGGTTTTTTCGGTAGCAAGTGAATAAACCATCAGAATCAAGAAAACAACGGGAATCGTAAACAAAACAAGTATGGCATTAACTGAATCCACTACTGTATTACGAAGTTGGATTGCCCAAAGTGAATAGAAGATCATTGTTAATGTCAAAAATACATACATGTTTTTATCAAGGAAACTGTCGTTGTACAGTTTATTAACTGTCCGTGTCTCGCTTTTTTGCGTCCTCATTTCGTTTCTGCGTTTGCCAAGCCCCATATAGAGTGCGGCGCACAAAACTGTTAAATATAACAAATTAGATATTGGAACACTTATTATAATCCCGCCGTAAAAAAGCCTTGCCATATAACACATGGCAAGTGTGAAAACGTCGACAATAGGAATGCGTTTTAAATTTACAGAGTATAAAAAGTTAAGAGTAAAATAACCAAGCAGTACTGTCAAAGCAAGAAGCGGACCATTGCATAGATATAAACTTATAAGTACTGCACCAGTAAACAGAACAATTGCTGCCGTTAAGGCTTCAACCGGTTTTACCATGTAGGAGGCTATCGGGCGTGTGCGTTTCTTTGTGTGGCTGCGGTCCTGTTTTACGTCCATTAAATCATTAATGATATAAACAGCAGAGGACATACAGCAAAATGCCGCGAAACCATAAATTGATGTAAGCAAAGAATTCAATTCAAAAAACAATGACCCAAAAAACAAGGGCAAAAATATCAGACTGTTTTTTATATAGTGCTTTACGCGGAGCATTTTTATCATATATCGAAGTTTCACAAACAACGGCGGCTTTTGTTTGCCGAACTCGTTAACCTTGTTCCCGTATACAAGATATTTTCTTTCCGCCAAGTCCATCATAGGTAAATCGGACAAAGAATCCGAATAGGCATTATTGAACTTTGTGCAGCCCATTGCAGTTAAACGGTTTGCTTTTTCTGTGCCTTTGCAGTTTTCGCCATCGATTTTACCGGTGCGCTTGTTCATTTTGGTTGCAATAATTCTTGCATTCGGATTGATTCGTTTCATCATAGGTATAACAAGAAACTCCGGCGATGCCGAGCAGACCACATCATTATCGCTTATTTGCAAGTTGCTTTTTTTGAATTCCCGCGATGTAAATTTTTTTATAATTTCGTCCGGATTCTTAAAATATTTAAGGAACGAGAAAAATCTTTCTTTGAATTGCTTTGTTTTAATCAAACCAATTTTGTAAAGCAGAGCAAGAAACAAAGTTGCAATCAAGTGAAAAATCATTCGTGGTTTGCGAAAAAAGCAATACTTGTAAAACATTATCGACGCATCGCCGCGAATTATCGTTTTATCAAAATCAAAACAGTTCAAAGGAAGCCACCTCCTGTCGGATAATTTCTGGTGCCGAAATCAATGATTTCCACAAGATTTACAAAATTATAAATGAACAATACAAGGATTGCAACACCCAATAACCCGTATGCAACATAGTTTGCTTTGCTCCATCGCCGATTCAGCCATTGGGTTATTTGGTAAAAGCCCAAAAACAACAGTGCTATGTATGCCCAACCAAAATACGGAGCATATAAAAAGATTTCAGACCGTGGCACGCCCATACCCATGCCGACAAAGAGGAAAGTGGATACCGCAATCCATACAAAGCAAGCCCAGGCAAATATGTTCTTGTAATTTACGATAATGGACAAAATTGTCAAAGCAAAGATTATTACGCCGATAATACTTATGCTGGAATGGGCTACTGCTGAAACTACGCCATTAGGTCCATGAGCTTTCCAATGCGGGAAGATAAAATAATCGCGGACACTGTATGTAAATGCAAAAAATTTTTCATTCAAAGTGCCGCCTGAAAAAGATTGAATATGTGTTGTTATGTTTGGGTCAAAATAATAAGATATGGCTTGCAGAAATAAATGTTGGCGTGAAAAAAGAACCAAAAGGAAACCAATCCATAAACCAACTTTTAGCATGTCAAGTGCGAAATCGGTATAATTTTTTTTGCGCGCCAAAAAGTGTTTGTTGCATGTCTCCGCCTGAGTTTTTGGACCTTTATAAAAAATGCGCGACATAAACGGAGCAAGAAAAAATGATGGTACATTCATACCGCAGGCAACCGCAAGTGCTTTATCCCCATGCATTTGTCTGCTTGCAAGAAATAATGCGGCAACTAAAGTAAACGCACCGAAAATAAACTGTTCAATAATAAAAGGATAAACAATTTGAGGGGCAAGAACCAAAAAAAATGCAATAAACATCCATCTGAAAACTCCTTCCAGTTTCATCATGCTGGATATCATAACTACTGTTAAATACAGGCAGGCGGCCTGCACGGCGATATATGCTGTTGTAAAACTGAATGGAAGAAAAAACATCGGATAACTGATAACTTTTGCAACAGTAGCAAAAGGCATAAAAATAAGATAGGGGTATAAATGATTTGGAAACGATGGGTCAGCAATTATCGCAGGATTAAACGCACCGCGGTAACCGCTTGGGTCGGCTGAAAAAATATTGTCCCACGATTCTTTGGAAAACAATTCAGTATGAAGGTTTATGACTAAGGATATAACTGTAATAATTGCAACGTATCCGGCAAACACTCCTATTTCGACCCAAAACTTTTTTTTGGGAGTATTGTTATAAAAAGCACGAATGTAACTCCATACAAAAGAAATAATTGTATAAAATATGCAATACAAAAAGACGCAGCTTAAAACCGCTAGGGCTTCTCTGATTGAAAGAGGCGCTTGTGAGTTCGGATATGTATAAAACGTCGCAATAAAAGAAAAAATCAGAGCCAAAATTGAAATATAAAAATTGGGATTGTCCTTGATTTTGCTGGTGATTTTATAAAATACATCTATCAGTAAAAATACTGCGAATACTGCAATCATACTCAGTCCCACAATAACTATTGGATTCCAATCACTGTGCCAATACGAAATAAATGCACAAAAACCGCTTGCACAGAATGCAAATAAAAAACTCATCCAATTTTCAGCACACCACGATAAGCATTTTTGAATTGTGACTTTTGCTTTTATTTTTTCCATAGTGCAATTTCTTGCACATGTAATCTATCACGCAATTTCTTCAAAGGCAAATATTTTATCTTTACTTTCGCGCGGAACAGTGATACTCTTTTTTATCATGCCTAAAGTAACGCTTAAGGACGGGAATGTAATCGAGGTCGAAAGCGGCACGACCGTTGTCGCGGTTGCCGCACGGATAAGCGATGGTCTTGCCCGCGTTGCAGTATGCGCCAGTATCAACGGCAGAACTGTTGACTTGGGTTTTAAAATCACTGCAGATTGTTCACTTCATATCTATACGTTGAAGGACGAAATTGGTCAGCAGGCGCTTCGCCATACAGCGGCGCACGTTATGGCGGCGGCGGTGAAGAACATATTTCCGACGGCGAAACTGGGAATAGGTCCTGCAATCGACGGCGGTTTTTTTTACGATTTTGATTTTTCGACACCTATAAAAGCGGATGACCTTTCAAAAATAGAGGCCGAAATGGACCGCATCTTGAAACTTGGATTGCCGGTCGAGCGCAAGGACAAGTCGCGCGCCGAAGCCGGTCGTATATTGGACGCTGCCCGCGAAGTTTATAAAATCGAAATCCTGAACGAAATCCCTCGCGGCGAGAAAATTGGGTTTTATAAAATCGAGAACTTCATGGACCTTTGCGCCGGTCCTCATCTGCCTAACCTTTCAAAAATCAAAGCGTTTAAACTGACACGCATCACTGGCGCATATTGGAAGGGCGACAGCAAAAATAAAATGCTGACCAGAATTTATGGCGTTGCGTTTGACAAAGCAAGCGATTTGCAAGACTATATCACAACTCAGGAAGAGATTAAAACCCGCGATCATAACAAAATCGGGCGCGACCTGGAAATCTTTACAACTGTTGATTGCATAGGGCAGGGGCTGCCGCTTTTGATGCCGAACGGGGCGAAAATCTTTCAGATTATGCAGCGTTTTGTCGAGGACGAGTCTGAACGGCGCGGCTACCAACTTCTCCGGACTCCGTTTTTTGCAAAAAAAGACCTCTACCAGATTTCCGGTCATTGGAAACACTATAAAAACGATATGTTTGTAATCGGCAACGAAGTTTTGGACGAAGAAATCTTTGCAATCCGCTCGATGACCTGCCCGTTTCAGTATTATGTTTATAAAAGTGCAATCCGCAGTTACCGCGACCTGCCGATACGATATTGCGAGACCGGAACCGTGGCGCGCAACGAAAACAGCGGAGAAATGCACGGTTTGATACGCCTCAGGCAGTTCACCCAAGCAGATAACCACGTAATCTGCCGGCCTGACCAGATTCAAAAATGTTTTGACGAAGTTTTGGACTTTATATACTTTTGTGCGCGCGCTTTGGGAATCGAAAACGATATTTGGTGCCGCTTGTCAAAAGGCGATGTTGAAAATAAAGAAAAATACATTGATAACCCCAAGGCATGGCTGGAAAGTGAAGAAGAAATCCGTAAAGTTTTGACGCGCCGCAAACTTAAATTCTATGAAGCCGATGACGAAGCCGCTTTTTACGGCCCGAAAGTCGACATCCAGTTTCGCAACGTTTACGGCAAAGAGGACAGTTTGTTGACGGCGCAACTTGACTTTGGCGCAAGCGAACGTTTCGATATGTATTATATCGACAGCAGCGGCGAAAAAGTCCGCCCGTTTGTTATCCACCACACGTCAATAGGCTGTTATGAACGCACCATTGCAATGATTATCGAAAAGTATGCAGGCGCGCTTCCGGTGTGGTTGTCACCGACGCAGGCTGTTATTATGGGAGTTTCCAACAAGTATGACGATTACGTCCGGCAGATTGACACACAACTCCGCGCCGGGGGTATACGTGTACAAAAAGACATCCGCAACGAAAAGGTCGGACTCAAGATTCGCGAATCCACTTTGAAAAAGATTCCGTATATGCTGGTCGCCGGAGAAAAAGAGCAGTCAGCGTGCACAGTATCTGTCCGCACGCGCGAAGGTAAGGAATTGGGGGAGATAAAACTTTATGAATTTATCGCAAAAATCCAAGAACAATGCCGTAACAATCGGTAAAGTGCTAAGACCTCGCGGTCTTTCGGGCGAGGTTAAGGTTCAAATCCTGACAAATAAACACGAGGCGTTTTCTTATGTCGAAAAAGTCGAAAAAATCAAGTTTGGCGGCGGCTTTGCCTTTATCAAGTTCAAAGATGTAAACTCGATTGCCGATGCGGAAAGACTTCGCGGGCACGAAATCCAAATCCAGCGCGAAATGGTGCCCTTGGGCGCAAACGAAATTATTGCCGACGACCTCATTGGCTTTGACGTAGTGGCTCAGGACGGCAGGAAACTTGGGGTGGTTCGCAGTATCGAAACCGTCGGTAAAAGCGAAGTTATCGACTGCGGTAAGTTTTCTTTTCCGTACGAAGAAGCTTTTGTAATTGAAACAAGCATGGGAACGCGACAGATAATTGTTGAGGTCGACATGCTTGCAGAGGAGGTTATCAGGTGAAGATCAGAGAGGTGAAGATCAGAGAAGCGAATGAAAATGATGCTGCGGCATTGGCAAAAATCGAGTGCGATATTTGGAAAACAAATTACAAACACATCTTCAGTGTCGAGGTTTTGGAAAAAGAAATGAAACCGGACGTGCACACTGAAAAATTTGAAAAACTGTTGCGAAAAAACGACAAAAACTCGGTTTTTTTCGTTGCTGAAAATCAAAAAAATATTGTCGGTTATGTTCTGATTCTTGTAAAGCGTAACTGCGCAAGGGACAATGAAAACTCGATTGTCGGAGCGGCTTTGAAAAAGATGGAGAAGGGGCAGGCGCTTTTGGGTTTGCTTCATGTTGCTCCGGAAGAACAAGGCAAAGGAATCGGCACCCGATTGCTTGATTATGCAAAGAATTATCTGCAAGGGAATAAGCTGCGCACATTAACCGGGCATTGTTTTTTTAAAGATGAACAAGGTACGAAGTTTCACATGAAAACCGGGGCACGCGTAAAACAAAGAATGGTGACTGAGGTTTTCGGAGAGAAACACATACAATTTCGACTGGAATTGGATTTGGAGAAGGGGGGACAATGAGAATCGATATTCTAACCCTGTTTCCGGAAATGTTTTCCGCATTGGACCACAGTATTGTCGGGCGCGCGCGAGCATCGGGCAAACTGGAAATCAATCTTGTTGACTTTCGCAAATGGTCAAAAGACAAACACAGGAAAGTCGACGACTATTCGTTTTCGGGAGGTGCCGGACTGGTTCTTTGCGCCCAGCCGATTGTCGATTGTATCGAAGAAATTGACCCCGACCACCAATCGCACCGCATTTTTTTAACTCCAGCTGCGCCGGTGCTGACACAGGTTCGCGTGAAGGAAATCGCCGTAAATCACAAGCGGTTGACACTTCTTTGCGGCCATTATGAAGGGGTCGACCAGCGCGCAATCGACATTTGCTTTGACGAAGTTCTGTCAATCGGCGATTATGTCTTGACTGGCGGCGAACTGCCTGCCATGGTCCTTGTGGACGCCGTAGCGCGTTATGTCGAGGGGGTAATTAACAAAGACAGCCTTGCAAGTGAAAGCTTTAACGATGACCTGCTCGAGCCCCCGCAATACACCCGCCCCCGCGAATTCCGAGGGGTCCAAGTTCCCGAAATATTGCTTGGCGGCAACCACGCGGCAATCGAAAAATGGAAACGCGAGCAATCACTTGCGCTTACAAAAAAACTTCGCCCCGACCTGCAGAAAAAGTGATTGCCAAAAGTTCGGTATTGACAGTCAAACTTTTCGGTGGTAACCTGCAGGAGGAGAGAAAAATAATGTCACCATCACAACTGAGTTTCAGGTACAACACGCCGCAGAAAACATATGCAAAGACAAAAGAAGGTCTCGAAGCTGCGATACAGGACTTAAACGCAATGCAGTTCTGGGGCGACCAAAGAGCGGCCGCACTTCAATGGAAATTGATTTGTACACTTGCCGGAGAGTTGGGCGTCACTGTTCACTGCGGCGACAAAAGCACAGAGGGTCAAGTCGCAGCACCGACTACACCCGAGGCCCGTTTGCAGGCTGCAATAACAGAAGCAGTAAAATTTCAAATTGCGCACGGAATTTTCCGCGGCAATCCTGTTGACCCGACAAAGTTGAAGGAGTGGAAACGGCTTAGGGACGCTGCTGTTTCAATAGCTTTACTTCAAGTGCAAATAGGGGGCAAACCAATGACCGGAGCGCAATTTGAAACTGAATACACAAGAATTTTAAATGAGTTTCACTCTCGGACGACCGAGGTTGAACGAAGGAGTTAATAAAATGTCATATTTGACAAAAAAAAGGAATTATGTTGAACCAAGTTCGAGGCAGCTTTGGGATATGTGTGAGCCCGTTAATGTCGCCGAAGAGTTGAAAGAGGCACTGAGGACGCTTGCAAGATTTACAAGGTTTTATGGTCAAAACCCAACTCATCTGGAGTTAGTGCGCAGCCTTGCCAGATTTAAAAAAATGGTCGAGGATGCAAAAGCCAGAGTTCCCTCTGATGATATAAAAAGGATTCAGGCGGAAGTTGATGCCGAGTTTCTTCAACCCGCACTGACTCGGTAATCAACCTCAGGAGAAAAAATGAACGCAAGCAGCAAAACAGAACCGACCTTTGCGAATGTTGAAAATGCGCTTGTGTCAGGTGTGCAGGCGGAAATTTGCGCGGGGTGTCGCCGGCGGAGGAAGTTGGTTCCGCTGCGTACTGCCGGCAAACGGCGACCAAAGTGCCGGATTGCTGACACGAAAAGTTCCAAACTGTTTCTTTTTGCGAAACAAAGCGACCTTCCGATCGGCTGCATAGTTCCGCAACGCCAAATACTGCCAGCTTTTCAGAAACCTGCCGGAAACATCGGCTTTGCAGATCTTGTCGCGGAACATTTTACCGGTCAGGCTTGGGAAATCGCCGATGAAATAACAACAAAGTTCAAGCAATTGCAAAAATTGCTTCCGCAGAAGTTGGGCAGATTGCACGATGAAGTTTTCCTGCAGCAAGCAATCAAGCTGCATGTTCAAATGAAGGATCCTGGTTGCAACTGCAGCACTGTATCATCATATCCAAGTGAACTTGCCCTCTTACTGCGCAGTGAAATCCCCAAAATCGCACAAAGTCTGGGCATAACTCTCGCGCAACTTGCTTGTATGTACAAAAACGAGATTCAAAAGCAAGAACATGCCCTTGTTCAGGAACTCCTAAGAAAATGTGTAAAACCTGCCGCGAAAACCGGCAAAAGAATTCCCGAAGAGATAGAAGCAAGTGCTTCGTGCCCTTAACTGGCGACAGATTTTGTTTTCTTTTAAGTCGTCATGTGCTAGTATCAAGATGGAATGCAAGAAAAATATCAAAGCATTATCAAAAATCGCGAACCGGATTTGCAAAAAGCGAAACGTCGCGAAAATGTCCTTAGCTGGTTAAAACTGGCATCAATTCTTTGCCTTGTTGTTCCGCCGTGTCTTGCAATAAGCATTCACATTGCTTTTGCCGCGTCTTTTGTACTTGTGCTTATCGTAATAATTGCAGTTTCTGTGATGCACAATCGTTTGCGCGGGAAAGTTGATTACCTTGAAGGAATTATTGAAATTTGTAATCGCCATCTTGACCGCATAAACGGAAAATGGACATCGTTCAAAGATACAGGAGCGGAATTCAGCGATGGAAATGCAGGATATAGTGTCTCAAGAGATGGCGCTATGAATTTCCTTAAGGAATTGTCAAAAACATTTAAATGGGGGTAATATGGAAAAAATCGAGAAAATACTTATTGACGATTCAAATAAAAAGTGGAGAGCGGTAATTAAGTTTTTTGATAATACTGCTTGGTTGTCATTTGAAACAAAACCTGACGGAATTTCTATTCAAGGTGAAGTTGATAGTACATTAGGATGGGATAACAGGCAGATTGGCATAAATGATTTGGAAACGATAGCTGATGATGGTGCTTTTATTGTGGATTTCAAAGGTTATTCACCTGAACGGGCGGAACAAATCAGAAAACCTCTTATTAATTATTTTAATAAATTGTACTCAGATAACAAAAGCAAATTTTGCATGAATATTGATAATGATCTAAAAGAATATGAGAAGGTTGAAGGTGAATATAAAGAAGTCAAACGATGCCAAAGTTGCAATGCTGATATTGAAAAAGATTCTGCATATGGAACAAATGCGGATGGTTCGAGAAGTTTGGATTATTGCAAAAAATGTTTTAAGAAAGGTAAATTTCTCGAAGATTTAACTATTGAGCAAATGTCAGATAGATTAATTAAATTGCATAAAAACTCCTGGGCAAATTTAGATGCTGGAAGAAATGTTTACTTAACGCGTGTACTCCCATCGTTAAAGCGGTGGAAAAAAGGTTAGAGAAAAATGGGAATTTTTTCAAAAAAAACGATTGCGTTGACGAGCGACAAGGAACTGATGAATTTTTGGTGTTGGTTTAATAATTATCAGCAAAGCATTGTTGATATGTTCGGTTCAAAAGATAATATGATTGTCGAAAAAGTATTGAATGACGTAGATAATAGTCTATTGAAGGTTTTTCCTTTAACAAAAAAAAATTTACAATTCGAATTTGGATATAACAAAAATACCGGAATGCGACAATTATTTATTTTTCATCTTGGTGAAAATTACATAAAAATGAATGCGGAGAAATTAGCCGAAGTCAAGCCAAATGATTTGAAATGGGATGTAATAGTAACTAAATAGAATTGTTAATAACAATGTAACACAAATATGAGAAAAAGGTAGGAGAAAAATGGCCAACTTATCTAAAGATATCATCACAGAAAACAATGAAAATGAATTCCAAATTCGGTTTATTAATGATGAAAATGTAGGAATACTTCATTCTCGTAGCGATAAATCATATTTTATTTTAGATAGTTTTGAATACTGGTATGATTTAATTCAAGAGAAATATCCTTCTGTAAAAAAATGTTCCTGTAAAAATGATTGGTTTAAAATTAAGTTCGAGTATGAAAAACGCAAAGAGAATAATGATTTTTGTGAAATAATAATTCATTTAACTTGTACGAATTGTATGAAACAAAAATCATTTCCAATTGAGATTGATTATTCTCCAACAAATGAATTGTATAATAAACCAATAACTTTTTGCGAGCATCCTATACTTAGATGCAATTTGTACCAATTATCTGAATTGTGGGATGAAAATAGTTTTAAAAAATTTCTTAATTATATGTTTAATACATTGAAGTTAAAAGCAGTTTGTTGGTATTATCATGAAAAAAGAAGGATTTTGGAAAATGTAAACTTTGAAAGACTTACTGAAATACTAAACGACAAACATGAAACAGTACTTGGAGATAGAAACTATAAGTTTTATTCAATATTTTTAAGCCAAAGTGAAATATCTCATGATAAGATGATTAAGGATGAAGAATCTGAGAATAGGGGAAGCCCTTATCTATATGGCACTTATCTTAAAGAAGATTTATGGAGAAGGCTAGAAGTCATAGAGTTAAAAGCACCAATAAATGTTGTTGGACGAGGAATGCTTTATCGTATTTGCGCATGCGAACAATTTATTATTGAAGGAAAAATTGAAGACAAATCCGATAGTTTCAAAAAGATAGTAACACAAATGTTAAAATGGATCACTGATATCAAGTCTGCTAGACAGGGTTAATCATGAGGCAATCTAGTGAAAAAATGTAGTTTTTAGAGGGGGAAAAATGGACGACAAGTTTGATGTAGAAAAATGGTTTGAAGAATACCACAAACAAAATCCTGCAAAAGAAATGCCCAAAACTGCAGATATCAAAGTTGAAGAGCATGTCATAGACGATAGTAACGAAAAATGGAAAGCTGTTGTAGTTCTTCAGGATACAGTAGCTGCTCTTTGTTTTGAAACGAAGCCTAGCGGTACACCAATACAAGGCAATGTTGATGACACACTCGGTTACGAAGAAATAAAAATTGGTATTGGTAACTTGGAACTGACTGCGGATGATGGTTCTTTTATTGTTGACTTTGTACATTTTTCTGCCGAGCAAAAGCAACAAATTAAACAACCGGTTTTAAAATATCTTACTAAACTCTATACTGATAACAAAAAAAAGTTTTCTAAAAATATTATGAAGGAGTCAAGTTTTACAGTTCCTCTGTTGAGGGCGAAATTAAAATTGGCATGACTCCTAGTGATTCGTTTCTACCATTGGAGTATGGTCATATTCACAGCATAACAGGTAGTTACACTGCTTTCGCCTCGCCTAATTATGCTAACATGTTACGCTTCCAGCCAACAATAGCAGGAGAGTATCGGTTTTCAGTAAACAGTTCTATGACGGGTATGAGCATTCGTGTTATTGATCCAACACTGACGAACGGTTTACTATAGTATCAGCAGCGTCTGGGGGAACTGCATCAACAGTGCTAACATGTTAACTAGCGTTTCATATTTGATCGTAGTGGTGCCTACAGCGACTGCTGCAACTGGCATGTACATGGTAACACCGACGAGAATTTGATTGCAAAAAACTGATAGAAAATTTCTAATAAAAGTCACCCAAGAGGTGGCTTTTGTAATGAAAGGGAGCACCGGCACCTGGTATTAAGTGGAACGAAATAGGAAAACTCGTGCAACCCCATTCACGAACTTTCGCCCACAAATACAAAAGTGGAAGAAGGTGTAAAGCCGTAATGTCAACTTTGCTTTTTCGCTCTCCTTGACCCGCGTATTTTTTTTATTGCAACACCCTTAAATCGTTGCAAATATGGGGTTTCATGCGGTATGCTTAGGCTATGAAAGAGACCCAACAAAATAAAATCAACTGGTTCCCCGGGCATATGAAATCTGCTTTGGACGAGGTTCGGGCAGAACTGAAAATTTGCGACTGCATTATTTATATGCTTGACGCGCGTTGCCCTAAATCGTGCGTGAATCCAAAGTACGAGGAATTTGTTGCACGCAAACCGGTTTTGTTTGTTTTGAATAAGGCGGATTTGGCGAAGACCTCTTTTCGGGAGGTGAAAGGATGGGACATTCGGGGCGACGGAGCAGTCGAACTTGACTCTACCCGAACAGGCGCAGGACAAAGAGTTGTTAAAGCTGTCAATGAAATTCTGAAAAGTAAAATCCAAGCGGCGTCCGCAAAAGGTATCAAGAAAACCGTTCGTGCAGTTGTAATCGGCGTTACAAACTGTGGCAAAAGCACGTTTATAAACAACTTGGCAGCTGGGCGCAAAACACAAGCCGCAAACCGACCTGGCGTTACGCGTACAAAACAGTGGGTGCCGGTAACAGACTTTCTTTGGCTGCTTGATACCCCGGGCACTTTGTGGCCGAAGTTCGATAACCCGCAGGTCGCCAAGAACCTTGCTTATATCGGCTCGATTAAAGATGATATTTTGGATATCGTTGCGGTTGCAAAGGATTTGTTGGTTGATTTGAAAAAACTTGCACCTGCTTGTATAAAGAATCGCTTTGACGCCGAAACCTTTGAAGATATCTGCAAAAAACGCGGCTATATTTTAAAAGGCGGCGTTTTGGATCAAGAGCGTGCCGCCAAAGCTATCCTGACCGAATTCCGTGCCGGGAAGTTGGGGAGGTTTAACCTTGATGAACTCATCTAAAGTCTTCAACTATGCCAAGGGCGGTGCAGGCGAGGGAATCGCTGGGATTTTTTTGAAAAACCGCGGTTTTGAACTTGCTGAGAACAATTACAGCAACAAACACGGAGAAATCGACATTATCGCGGTCGAACACAGGCGAATGCGCGGCCAAACCGAACCCGTTTACCACTTCGTCGAGGTTAAATTCCGCCTTTCGGATGCATACGGTCACGGGCGCGACGCTGTCAATCGGGCGAAACAGAGGCGCATTCGCGGCTCAGCACAGTATTACCTTGTCGAAAACGGTTTACGCGACCGCGTTTTCTCGTCCTTTGACGTAGTTGAAATAACGGGCACACTGGATAATCCCTACATCGAGTTTATCGAAAACTGTTTTTAAATATATTTTTCGGGCTAAAATGCAAATATTTATATTGACTTTTTCAAACAATACGTTAAACTGAGCAACAGTACGAAAGGGAGAAAATCTGTGAAAGTAAAACTGAAGATAACTATGGTTGTTGCGCTGGCATTGATGTTTAGCATCATTCCGTTTGTTGCAAGTGCAAGTCTGCTTTACACTCTGCGGGCGTTAACACCCGGCGTTGTTTTGCTGGCGGATTTTGAAACCCAAGGTCTTGCCGGAAGCTATAACGGAGTGTTTGGTTCAAAAGCATATTTGTTTGAAGACGCACAATGCACGATGGCAGTATCTACCGAGCAAGCATCATCCGGCACGAACTCGATTTTGGTGACGGACAGGCTGATGCCTTACTCGGGACCGGTCATTTGGATGGAAAGAACGTCACCAAACATCAGCATGTTTGACCTCGACGGATACTATGAAGTTTCGTTGATGTTTCGCCGAAAAACCGCAACAAACGCAGCCTTTGGTTTGGTTATGGCAATGCATAACGGTCCGAGTGAGTATGACGACCTTACATACTATGATTGGCTTCATACACAAGACATCAACACAAGCTCTTGGTTTGAGTTCAAGGCAGAGTTCTTGTTTATCCGCTCGGTTTCTCCGCAAAGCGGCATATCATTTTATTTGGAAGGCCCTACCGGAATAGAGTATTACCTTGATGACTTCAAAATTGATTTTGTAAGCGAGTACTCTGGCAATCCTGTTAACGTTACAACAATTCTGCCTGGCGGTTTCGTAGGCACTCCGTATTCGCAAACGCTGACGGCAACGGGTATTCTTCCGATGGTTTGGACAGTTTCCGCAGGAGCTTTGCCGGATGGTCTTTCGCTGTCAAGTGCGGGCTTGATTTCAGGAACGCCGACGACTATGCAAATCTCAAATTTTACAGTAACGGCAAGTAACGGAATCAGTCCCGACGCAACCAAGCAATTAATGATAACAGTATCCGTTCCGCTGACCCAATTTCCGTCTTTGCACCAAAAATATGCAAGCCATTTCGATATAGGTACAAATATTTCTAACGCGAAAGCCTCGGGTTCAATCGTGCCGCAAATCAAGCACCATTTTAATATTTTGTCGACGCTTAACGCCATGCACCCAAGTTTTACTGTCAGGCAGGCGGGTATGGGCACCAACAACAACTTCACGGACCTGAATAATTACGACTTTTCGATGTCCGATAACATTATTAATGTTTACAAACAAGACAATCCTGGTGTCAGATTCCGCGGGCACTCGCTGCTTTGGCAAGATGTAGCGTTGCAGTGGCCACAGCCGAACGGAACACGGTTAATCGAAGGTTACAATGACCCACTGCGGCATGTGGAAGTCCAGCAAAAAATGACAGCCTACATTGATACTATGGTGAAACATTACGGCACCGATGTGGTTCAGTGGAACGTTATAAACGAGGGTCTGACTTCAGGAAGCCCGGGCGTTGGCTGGCAAAATCGTTTGCGCACGAACTCGCCTTGGTATATCGCATACGGCGGAGCAAGCGGCGGAGCTGATTATGTTTACGAAGCGTTTAAGGCGGCTCGTTTGGCTGCGAATTCTTTTGTCGGCGGAAATGATATCAAGCTTTATTATAACGACTATGAATTGTACAATTTGAACAAAGCAGAAAACGTTGCAAACATGGTCACCGATATTAACAACCAATGGAAACTTGACTTTTCATACGACGGACAAAACCTGATACAAGGTGTTGGTTTGCAAGGACATTATTTGCGTACCGAAAGCAACCTCCTGACAAAAATTGAGGACGGCATGAACGTGTTTAAGGGTCTTATTGACGGCGGATTGCTGGATGAAATAAGCATTACAGAGTTGGATGTTGCAATGTACGCGCTGTATCCAAGTGCGCTGCCTCAACTTCCTCCGAATCCTCAACAATTGCAAGACCAAGCTGACTTGTACAAGAGTCTGATGGAGTTATTCGTTGCAAACTCGCAATATATTACAAGCGTTACGTTTTGGGGGCTTCAGGACAGCGGTGAACCTTTCTTGGATTATAACTACCCGTTGTTGTTGGACAGGTATATGTTTCCAAAGCCCTCGTTCCATGTACTTTTCGAAGTAGACACAGGGATTGCTCCGACCATCACAACCTCATCATTGCCGAACGGAACAGTGGGTACAGGATATTCGCAAGTTCTGGCAGCCACCGGTGATACGCCGACTTGGTCAGTTACGTCCGGGGGCTTGCCCGCAGGGTTGTCTTTGTCCGGTAACACGATTTCCGGCACTCCGACGACGGCAAATACTTATCACTTTACTGTGGAGGCGGTCAACGAAAAAGGAATCGACACGAAATCCTTGAGCATTACTGTCGGCAAAGCAAACCTTACGCCTACCACTTTTACTGATACTGCTTTTACATACAGCGGATCCGAGCAAGGTCCGACAGTTTCAAATGACCATCCGGGACTTGTAACAATTTCGAATCACCGTGCAACTGTCGTTGGCAACTATACCGCGACAGCCAGCATTATCGATACAGCAAACTACCAGTGGGCAGGGGGCTCTGTAACCGATATCACACAACCTTGGTCAATCGGTAAAGCAAACCTTACACCTACCACGTTTACAAACACAACCCTTACATATACGGGTTCCGAGCAAGGTCCAACAGTAACTAACCCGCATACAGGCTTGGTGACAATAACCGAGCACCTTAAAACCGCAGTAGGCAACTATACAGCAAGAGCCAGTATTACCGATACCGCAAACTATCAATGGACAGGGGGCTCTATAGCCGATATTACGCAGGCTTGGTCAATCGGAAGAATAAGTCTTACCTTGACTTCGTTTACAAACACAACCCTTACGTATACGGGTTCTCAGCAAGGTCCGACAGTAACTAATTCGCACACAGGTCTGGTGACTTTAACGGATCACCTTAAAACTGCGGTAGGCAACTATACCGCGACAGCAAGTATTATCGACACAGTTAATTACGAATGGGCAGGAGGTTCAACCGCTGACATCACGCAAGCCTGGTCAATCGGCAAGGCAAGTCTCGCGGCTACCACTTTTACTGATACCGCTCGTACATATACGGGTCTCCAGCAAGGTCCTACAGTAACTAACCAGCACACAGGTCTGGTGGCAATTTCCGAGCACCTTAAAACCGCGGTAGGCAACTATACCGCAGTGGCCAGTATTATCGATACCGTCAATTATCAATGGGCAGGAGGTTCAACCGCCGATATCACGCAAGCCTGGTCGATTGGCAAAGCAAACCTTGCGTCGACCAGTTTTTCGGACACCGCTCTTACATATACGGGTTTCCAGCAAGGTCCTACAATTACGAACAACCATCTTGGGCTGGTAACAGTTTCGGGTCATCTGGCAACGGACGCCGGCAACTATACCGCGACAGTCAGCATTAACGATACCGTCAATTATCAATGGACGGGAGGTTCCATCGCTAATATCACTCAAGCCTGGAGCATTGCACGCGCAAATCGTTCGCATATTGTCAGTATCGGCAATTGGATGAAAGGACAAGCGCCAAGCATCCCAAGTATTACACCTCTGGCTGCGGAGAGTGCACCTGTTACGTACGAGTACTCCCAGACCTCCAATTTCGCTTCTGTATCTGATCAACCGCCCTCGGATGCCGGAACTTATTGGGTTCGCGTTGTGATAGAGCAGACTGCAAACTATAATGCGTTTACATCTTTGGGAGTTTCGTTCTTTGTTTATGAAGAAAACACCACATTCGTCGTTACATTTAACTATAACTATGAAGGGTCGACGCCAACTTATAAACCCGTTACAATTGGAAGCAAAGTTGCCTCGGAAACACCGAAACGTAACGGATATGCCTTTAAAGGCTGGTATGCGGACGCCGGCTTGGAAACCTTGTGGGATTTTGATACCGAGATAACCAAAGACATAACCCTTTATGCAAAGTGGGAACAAAAGCCGGGCGCCGGCAATTTGCTCCTGATGATAGGCATTGGACTGTTGATTATTGCGGCGCTGTCCGGATTGGTATTTATTATTGTTCGGCTGGCAAGACGTTCAGGATCAGTCGGAATCGGTTAACATAAATCCGCAAAAAACCCTTGCAATTTCCCGAAACTTGGTTTATAATAGCCAAACGTGTGTAAGTTAGAAACCCTTGGCTTTTCCGGTCGTGGAGTTTCAGGGAGCAAATCAAATGAACTTGGTAGAACTTGTTGAAAAAGAAGGACTTAAAAATGTCACGCAGTTTCGTGTAGGCGACACTGTTTGTGTGCACTTTAAAATCGTAGAAGGCACAAAAGAACGTATTCAAAAATTCGAAGGGCTGGTTATTGCCCGCAAAAACGGCAGCATTCGCGAGACCTTTACCGTCCGCAAGATAAGTTTCGGAGTCGGCGTCGAAAGGACTTTTCCGGTTCACAGCCCGCGTATAGATAAAATCGAAGTCGTCCGCAAGGGCTCGGTTGCCCGCGCGAAATTGTATTATATCCGTGGTCTTACCGGTCGCGCCGCCACAAAAGTTAAAGAAGAACAATCCGCAGCCACTGTTAAAAAAAGTTCGAAATCGCAAGAAGAAAAACTTGCCGAACTTAAGTCAAACACCGCGAAATCAAACGCCAAAAAGGCAAAACCCGCCGCGAAGAAGGATTCCCCTGCAAAAAAAATCACCTCCGCAGACAAACGCAGGCTTGCTCGAGCCGAAGCTCGCAAAACTGCCGCCGCAGCGCCGCAAATCGAAGAACCCGCAGCAGCGCCACCGCAAGCAGAATCCCCGGCACCGGCAGCAGAAGCGGCAAACCCGCAACCGGAAGCGCCAACAGCCGAATAAATCGAAATTCCCGCCGCTGCAATGCGGTTTTTTTCTTGCTGCAGTGTCTGTGCAAGGAGCAGAGTGACGAATCAAATGCAAACGGACTCGTGAAATAGCCTTGACGCAGGTAATAAAATAAAGTAGAATACTTCTATTCGCGCTTCCGTAGCACAGTTGGTAAGAACCTCGCCCAGCAAGAACCTTGCCAACTACGCTACGGCACGCATTCGCGCTTCCGTAGCACAGTTGGTAGTGCAGCTGACTTGTAATCAGCAGGTCGTCAGTTCGAGTCTGACCGGAAGCTCCATATAGGGTATAAAAAACTCTTGGTTTACACCCAAAAAAATAACATAGCTCGATAAAACAAGAGGAGGATAAAAATGGGGAAAGTTTACTTAGTAACAGGGGGGGGGGAGGTATTGGTTCAGCAATTGTTGAAACCATAGCCAGCAACATTCAGTCTGGAATAATTATTGTTCATTATAATTCCAGTAAGGAACCAGCAGAAAAATTACAAAAGAAACTTCAAACCAAACATGTGATTATTGAAATAATTCAAGCAAACTTAGAAAACAAGACGGATATCGAAAAAATGCTTGATGCCATTTTATCTAGATATAAAAAAGTTGATGTACTTATAAATAATGCAGGTTATGTCGAAGATATGGATTTTACAAATAGAAAATACGAAGATTTTGAAAAAACTTTCAAGATAAATTTATATGCGCCATTTCTTATTTCTCAAAGGCTTGGTAGAACAATGGTTGAGAATAAATACGGCAGAATAATAAATGTCTCTTCAACTAATGGATTAAATACAATATATCCAACAAGCATAGACTATGATGCAAGTAAAGCTGCGCTTAATAGTTTAACAAGAAACTTGGCGATAGAATTTGCGCCATATGTGAATGTTAATGCAATTTTGCCAGGTTGGGTTGGAACAGAAATGAATAAGCAACTTGATACAGAATTTTTGGAAAGTGAAAAGCGAAACATTTTACTTGAGAGATTCGCAGAGCCAAGGGAAATCGCAGACCTTGTGCTGTTCTTGGCAAGTGACAAAGCAAACTATATTACGGCCGCTCTTATACCGATAGATGGCGGTATAAAAATTAAATAATTTTTGGTTGCGCAAAATCAAAAACGAAACAATAAAACAATTTGATTTTCGCACCAAAATTTGTTATAATCAAAGCAGCGCAAATTCAAATTTGTGTCAAAAGCAGACTTTATGGATACTGTACACATGTATAACCGTAGGGTATAAAAAACTCTTGTTTTGAAAGGAGAGAAAGTGGCAAAAAAATCATATGTGATTAGTGCGTGGATTTGTGCTGGCAAAACCCATCTAGTTAAAAAGTATGAAAACATCACCGAACTACCTAGTGGTGACTATAAATATATTTTAACAGATGAACAAAAAGCTGTTGCAAACAAGGAAAGCCTAAAATCAACAACAAGAGAACTTAATCCAGCGTGGCCCAAAAACTACTATGATGCAATTTTAAAAGAAGCAAAAAGCGGCAAGCACGATGTCATTCTTATTGCTCCATGTATGCCTTTTGAAGAAATGCGGAACTATGGCATAGATTTTATGTTGGCATATCCAGACCCAGCGTGCAAAAAAGAATATAAGGAACGCGCGAGAAGCAGGGGGGCAAACGAAGAGTTTGTTAAAAGAATTGAAGTCAAAATCCAGTCCGATTTTGAAGAATTTTTAAAACAACCAAACGAAAAAATAATACTACAGCCTGGAGAATATTTAGAAGATGCTTTAGTAAGGGTTGGTATTTTGAAAACGAAGAAATAATCTAATCGCAAAATCAAAACTTAAACAATCAAAGTAATTTGATTTTATCACTTGAAGATGCTACAATAAAATATGTCCGCAAAATCAAACTTGTAGAATCAAAAACAGACATTATGGTGTGCAAGCCCAAATTGATTGAACTTTAAAAGGTTGGTAAATGAAAGTAATAATTTATGGTCCAAATAGAAGTGGAAGAAGAACCATTGCAAAGCGTGTAAATGAAGAAACAGGTTGTGCGACCTTTGTTGTTGACGAAATTTTCCCCGATGAGAACTTTTCGGTGGATAAAGGCACTCTTTTTATCTGCATGGGTGACACAGAAATCTCACCAATAGAGCTGTACAAAATGTTTGCGGAAATGCCTTGCACAAGCGACGATAATGTAAGCATGTTAGAATGTGAAAAGATTTGCCAAGCAAGCAAACGTATTAACTCTTTTGCCGACAAATTCAAATTTAAATTCTTTGACACTTCTAAATCTACAAAAAACAGTTTTGACGAAATCGTGGCTTATGTTAAAATACTATTGGGTGCTCCACATGCAAACGTTAACGAAAATTTATGATTTTTTGCATGAGGCAAAACGTTTTTTCGTCGCAACCGTTGACAAAGACAAACCTCGCGTCCGCCCCTTTGGCTCATATATGATTTATGACGGGAAACTATACTTTTCGACTGCCGACACAAAACCGTTCTGGAGACAAATAATCGAAAATCCCAACATCGAGATTTGCGCTTGTGACGGCGAAGGCGGGTGGCTGAGGATCGAAGCAAAGGCGAATCCTGACAGGCGTAAGGTTGTAAAGGAAGCGATGCTGCGGCAAAACCCGCGCCTGCAACAGATTTATGAAGCTCATGGCAAGCATGTAGCGTTGTTTTATATAACAAACGCCACTGCCGCCTTCGAAAACCTTAAAGGCGAAAAAGAGGTTTTCAAGTTTTGAATTGCCGCGACACTTGGTTGACAAACTAAAAACCGTTTGCTAGCATAATTAGTTACTATGAAAAGGAGCGAAATGAAAACAATTCTCATAACAGGTGCAACAAGTGGTATCGGTTTTGAAACAGCTAAAGCTTTTTTTCAGGAATATAGGGGTGATGTGCAAGTAATTAGTGTTTCCCGAAGCAAAGAAAAAATCGAATCAGCAAAAAAACAGTTGCCCAATGTCGATTATTATTCAGGGGACATTTCCAATTTCAGTGAAATAGAAAAAATAGCGAAACAAATCGAAACCAAGTATGACAAAATTGATGTGCTGATTAATAACGCAGGAACAATAATTTCAGGCGGTCTCGAAAGTTTAAAGGTGCAGGATTGGGATTTTGTTATGCAAAATAATCTTACACCATATTTTTACGTAAGCAAGGTTTTTTTGCCACTTCTCAAAAAATCATCCTTTCCGTCAATAATCAATATTTCATCCGTATCTGGCAAAATGGGCGGCACGAGTGTTGGATATGGAGTTGTAAAAGCTGGAGTTGACAGATTCACAAGAATTATCGCAAATGAACTTGCAAAATACAGAATCCGAGTAAATACAGTTTCACCGGGGATGATAGGAACTGGCTTTCATATTCATAACGGACTTATGAATGAAAAACAATACAGGGAATTTTTGAAAAATTGCGAACCGGATTATCCGTTAGGTCTTGGACAAGAAACCGATATTGCTGGAATCATTGTTTTCCTTGCCAGCGAAAAGGCAAAATGGATTACAGGTGCAGATTTTGCAGTTGACGGTGGCAGGCTTATAAAAGTTTAAGGTGAAATTATGAAAATCAAAATATCAATCGCTCGAGGAGAGGCTGCAGCAATTGCCTCTTTGGACGAAAAAATGCAAGTCTTTTCGTCTTTTGCGAAAAAACTGCCAATCAAAGCGCCTTTACATCATGCCAGATGGTGCGGCAACGAAGTCTGGACGTCTATCGGCAGTGGTCTTGATTACGAGAAGGAAAACGAAACAATTTTCCCCTCAATCGGCGAGATATCAATCAGACCATCCGGCAGCGGTTACGATTTCGGTATTTGGTACGGCAAAGCCATTGCTTTTGGTCCCGAAGGCTATTGCCCCGTTTCAATAATCGGCAAAATTGAGGACGTAAGCCCAGAATTTGTCAAAGCATGCAATGGTTGCCTGCTTAAAGGCACGGATGAGGTTATAATTGAAAGGAGTTGAGGATGCAGCATCTAAAAGCTTTCGCACCTGAGAAAACACTTATAAAAGAGTTCAAATATTGGGTGGTTTTGCAAAGACCGCAATTTACATTGGGAGCGTGCTTTTTTTGTCTTCGAAGAAATATTCCGTCGCTTGCCCAAATGACTGCTGATGAGGCGGCGGAACTGCCGAAAGTGATTGCTTGGTTCGAAGAAACATGCATACGGCTTTACGGTGCTGAAAAATTTAACTACTTGGCGCTGATGATGAAAGATTTCTTCGTGCACTTTCATGCGTTTCCGAGGTACACTAAAACAGTTAAGAGACACGGCGTCTCATGGTCGGATGTTCACTGGCCGGTTAGCATCAAAATGGATTTGGCAGTTCCGGTCAGTTGTGATAACCTAGTCTTGGAAAAAATCCGCAAAGAAATGGGGGAATAATGAAAATAATAGCAGGTGTTTGCGTAGTTAAGGATAACAAAATCTTGATGGTGCAAGAAGGTTGGGGAAACTTCAAAGGCATGTGGAACATGCCCGCTGGCAAACTGGAGGAAGGTGAAAACATTTTCGATGGTGCAATCCGTGAAATGAAAGAAGAAACCGGTTACGATGTCAAACTGACCGGGCTGGTGGACATAAAAAACTGCATATTCAGTGACATGCACCATGTGTTAATTAATTTTCAAGCAGAAATCGTTGGGGGGGGGGTAAACTTTGATGCAGACGAGATAATGAATGTCAAATTCTTGGATTTAAAAGAGGTATCTCAAATGACAGACAAAGAACTGCGCGGCGGGGAAATCAGAAAATCCACAATACGAAACTTGCTTGACAATAAAGTTTATCCGCTGGAAATTGTAAGCAATTATGTGCAGAACCACAGCGGCAGTAAATAAAAGGAGCGCAATGTCACCTACAATCCAATACAAACAAGGTCTTGTGTTTTCCATGTTTTGCAACCACTGGGACCGCGACACAGAATAAACTCTGATTTTTTTATTTGCCCCTTCGAAAATTTCGGTCTATAATCAAATTATGAAAAAGTCCGGTGAAATCACAATGAGCGAAGCGACCAAGGTTCTCCGCAAGGCGGAGGTTCTTATTCGCAGTTCTGCTGCAGAGTATCTAACTTATGTTGCGGCAACCGGTGACAGCAATCAAAGTTTCGAGATGCGGCATCAGGATGAAAATATCTGGCTCACACAAAAAATGCTTGCGGCGCTTTATGATGTGGATAACAGAACAATTAACGAACATATCCAGAATGTCTTTGATGACCGCGAACTGGAAGAAAGCGCAACTGTCCGGAATTTCCGGATAGTTCAAACCGAGGGCAATCGTCAAGTCAGCCGCGACATTGCGCATTACAACCTTCAAATGATTATCGCCGTAGGTTTCAA
>Ga0123356_10001517_pt1 | contig 25566 bp, 20 predicted proteins | sample TergutEmb28metaG_2_FD_92546 | JGI IMG/M metagenome (GOLD analysis project Ga0123356, IMG submission 92546) | Embiratermes neotenicus P3 segment gut microbial communities from Petit-Saut dam, French Guiana - Emb289 P3 | ecosystem: Host-associated > Arthropoda: Insects > Digestive system > Gut ...
AGTCGCCTGAAAACCTTTGGGGTAGGTTACCGACCACTGTGGGCTCCCAGCTGAGCTAAGGCCCCACAGGTGCAACTGTGCAAGTATAGCAAAACGAGTGGCGAGTTCAAGTGAGAAACTAATTATGAGATAATCTCTCCATGAATAGGTTACTGGCTACACTATTGTTCGTTATTGCGGCAAGCGAGCCGCTGTCTAATCAACTTACGTCAAAGATTGTGAGTTTAGCTTGCAATGTTGACGTGGGGTCAGACTCGCAATATGACTAACGCTGAGTTTACACACTTGGAGGATCTCAAGGAACAGCTCAAGGCTGTGCCTATGGAGCCTGGCGTGTATCTCTGGAGGGATGAATCAGAAAGGATTCTCTATATAGGCAAAGCCAAGCAGCTCAAGGCTCGAATGCGTCAATACGTCAACCTTCAAGATGAACGACCGTCTATCCCGGCACTCATGGCAAAAACACGCAGCTTTGACTACCTGGTTGCCGTCAGCGAACATGAGTCGTTGGTTTTGGAAAAGAATCTTATAGATCAGTTTTCTCCACCTTTTAACGTGGATTTTAAAGATGATAAAAGTTATCCCTTCATCGCGCTCACCCTGGGAGACAGCTTTCCAGCAATCAAGTACACACGTGAAAAGCCTCAGCGAAACACTCGCTACTTTGGGCCTTACACCGATGCTCGGGCGGCGCGAGAGACCATGGAAACAGCGCGAAGGATAGTGCCCCTGTGTAAAACAAGCTGTGTTGAATGGAAGCGGCTTACCAAATCACTTTCTGGAGGTGCAGACCTCAAAGAAGCTGTTTTGCTCGCTCGTCCATGCTTTGATTCTCATGTAGGACTGGGGCCTGGCCCTTGCACTGGGCAGTGCACACCTGAGGAGTATCAAGAAAATGTGCGCAAGATCGTTCGCTTCCTCAGCGGCCATCGCAGGGAGTTTATCAGCGCTCTCAAGGATGATATTGAAGAGGCGGTGTCCCTGCTGGACTTTGAGCGTGCCGCTCGCGAAAAGAAGCGCTTAGACACCCTTATGAGGCTAAACGACAAACAAAGTGTGGTGTTGAGCCCTCAGCTCAGCGCAGACAGCATAGGCTTCTTCAGGGAAGAGACCATTACCGGCGTACAAGTTCTCAGTGTTCGTGAAGGGGTGGTGCTACTCCGCAATGAGTTCATACTGGATAAAGGACTTGATGTTTCTGACGACGAGCTGGTGCGCGCCTTCCTCCTCAAGTATTATGAGCAGGCTTCCTATACACCCAGGGAGCTAATTCTTCGCACGAGTCCAACAGATTCTGAGCTCATTCTTGACTGGCTCACCAGAAAGCTTGCCTCTAAGCATGGTGCCAAGGTGCGCATGATAACGCCCCAGGCGGGAGAAAAGCATGAGCTTCTGAAGATGGCAGAGCGCAACGCAAAGCATGTGCTCTCGCGATACATGGTTCGTACGCGCTATGTGGAAGAGCGTGTCAACCAGGCACTTCTGGAGCTCGAGAGTGCTTTAGCGCTTGAGCAGGCACCTCTGCGCATCGAGTGCTACGATGTTTCTACGTTTCACGGCTCGTGCTCGGTAGCCTCTCTCGTGGTCTTTGAGGGCGGAAGACCTGCCAAGAAGGAATATCGACACTTTAGGATAAAAAAACAAGAAGAAGCACATGATGTTGCTATGATGGTTGAGGTTATTGAACGTCGTTTCTCGGCAAAGAACCTCGCTAACAAACGCTTTGCATCCATGCCGAGCATGCTGATCGTTGACGGTGGAAAGCCGCAGCTCAATGCGGTACTGCAAAAACTGCAAGAGCTTGGAATAAAAGGCGTGGCCGTTGTCGGCCTGGCAAAGCGCGATGAAGAGCTCTTTGTGAGCTGGCAGAGCTCCCCTGTGCTTTTGCCCAGCGGATCAATGGGGCTCTATTTGGTTAAACAAGTCAGAGATGAGGCGCACCGCTTTGCCATTACCTATCATCGTAAACTGAGAAATAAGAGCCTGACCAGTACAGTGCTCGACAGCATAGCCGGACTCGGCCCCAAGCGAAAGAGAACGCTACTCAAGGCATTTGGCTCACAAAAGGCGCTCAAGGCTGCCAGCGAAGAAGACATAGCTGCCGTTGATGGCATACCCAACGAGCTGGCAAAAAGAGTCTACTCTGCGTTACACTAGTAAAACTACTCTATCTGGGCATGGCATGCCATTCACAGAGTGCTTTGAGTGAGGTGTGCTATGCAATTGACCATACGCGTATATGAGAAGTTTACAAGCAAGTCAAACAGCTGGGAGGCACTGTGATGAATGATGAGAGGATAAACCAAAATGAAACCGAGGTGAGGCAATCGAGGCCTGGCCTGGTTGTTATAACCGGTATGGCCGGAGCTGGAAAGACCCAGGCGCTTCACACCTTTGAAGACATAGGTTACTTTTGCATTGACAATCTTCCGCCGTCGCTGCTTTTAAACCTCGTGTCTTTGGCCGGTATTCCAGGAGGTGCCTCGCGCAAGTTGGCGGTAGTGAGTGATTTACGATCGGGGGAGTTCTTTGCTGAGCTTGAAACAGTGCTTGGGCAGCTCGCCGAGCTTAGTGTGGACTTTAGCATACTGTTCTTAGATGCTCAAGATGGCTCGCTCTTGACTCGCTATAAGGAAACCCGACGCAGGCATCCTCTCTGCAACGATGACATGACGCTGTCGGAAGGTATTGACCTGGAACGTAAACAACTCAATGCAGTGCGCGAGATGGCCAGTCACGTTATAGATACGAGTGGCAAGGATACGCGCTCTTTGCGCAAGGAAATACGTGATCTCTATAGCCAGTGCCCCAACGACAAGGGGCTTCGTGTGTCGGTTGCGTCGTTTGGTTTTAAACATGGGTTTCCGAGAGATGTAGACATTATGATAGACGTGCGCTTTTTGCCTAATCCCTTCTATGAAGAGAGCCTGCGACCGCTTACAGGCCTGGATGAACCAGTGCGAAACTACGTCTTTGAAAACAGTCAAACTCAGGCATTTTTACAAAGATGGAAGGATCTTCTCTCCACAATCATGCCCGGTTATGTTCGCGAGGGAAAACGCTACCTGTCTATTGGCATTGGGTGTACGGGAGGCCAGCATCGCAGTGTGGCTTTGGCAGAAAGAACTTATCAGTTTCTTAAGGATCTGGGTTATAGCACCAGTGTATCTCACCGAGATATTCTCCTGGCAAATCTAAAAGCCGGTATTGATGCCAACCTGGATAATAATGAGGATGAAGTCAGCGCATGACTCAAAGCATAACGAAGCAAGAGCTTGCCTCTACGCGTACTGTTTGTATAGGTGGAGGCACAGGAGTGCCCGCCAGCATAAAGGCGCTTGCCTCGCTGGGGATATTTCCAGATGCTGTGGTAAGCGTAGCAGATGACGGCGGATCTTCTGGGCTCCTCCGCTCACATACGGGGCAAGTCCCCCCAGGTGATTTGCGCAAATGCTTGATAGCTCTTGCACGAGATGAAAAGAGCCCCTGGGTAGGAGCGTTTAAGGAGCGTTTTGAGTACGCCTTTGATCATACACTTGGAAACTTGATACTCACCGCCCTGCAAGAAACCACTGGCTCTCTCACTCAGGCAATTGAGCTTTGCGAGAGGCTGCTCGACACCTGTGGGCACGTATATCCCTCCTCACTGAGCAGTGTGCTGCTAAAGGGGGTCACGCGAGATGGTAAAAAGCTTGCCGGGCAAAGCAAGCTCTGCAAATCTCAAACTGCCTTGGCGCATGTAGCGCTTGACCCGGTTAACCCTCCAGCCAATCCAGCTGCTGTAAAAGCAATTATCGAAGCAGATCTTTTAGTGCTGGGGCCAGGCTCGCTCTTCACTTCCATTATTCCTAATTTGCTGATACCTGGCATTGTGGATGCAATCATACAAAGCAGGGCAGCCACCGTCTTTATTTGCCCTGTTGCCGATGTGCAGGGCGAAACCTGGGGTCTTGACGCAGGAGAGCTGGTAAATGCCTTGCTCACGCATGGGCTTGAAGGACGCTTGGATTACGCTTTGGTTAATCAGAATGAAACAAAAAGGCAGAGTGGCAATGTCACTGGCTATTTTCAGGCCATTGGAAGCGATGCACAGGCTGCTTTGGTAGAGCCCGAAAGCAGCTCAACTCTCAGGCTGGTGGTGGCAACTAACGATGTGGTATCTCAGATCCGTGAGAAGGGCGTCAAGGTTTACTATCGCTCCATGTGTGCGACCCAAACACCCAGTTGGCATGACCCCACTGCGCTCGCCACCGCACTGGCAAGTGTAATCGCTGATTCGAAGAGGCAATAAGTGCACTTTTAGGATAAAATCTGAAGTAGTGACCTCCAACTAAGAAAAGGGTGGGACAAGGTGTCTTTTACCGCCGAAGTCAAAGATGAGCTCTCGCGCATCCCTTCTGAGCATGAGGCCTGCAAAAAAGCAGAGCTCAGCGCTTTAGTGCGCATAGAGGGTCATCTTTCGGGCAAATATAGACTTGAGGTGGTAACCGAGTTGGCACCAGTTGCCCGTATTGCTGTGCGCCTTCTTCATGATATTTACCACCTTAAAACAGAGATAACTACGCGCCGAAGTGTATTGCACAAAACGTATAGTTATCTTATTACCGTTCCAGCACAGGTAGGGCTTAAGGAAGCTCTTGCCGACATGGGCATTATCTCCGAAAGCGGCTTGGAAATGGGCATAGTGCCACGTTTAGTGAAAGACCAATGCTGTCTGGTGTCCTATCTCCGTGGAGCCTTTTTGGGAGGGGGCTTTATTGCCGACCCAAAGCGAGATTTTCACTTTGACCTGAGCTGCGGACATGAGAGCCTGGCTAATGGACTTGTTGCACTGCTTGCCCAAAATGGCATCCCGGCCAAGGCGATAGTGAGGCGCAATGCCTGGATAGTCTATATCAAAGGCGCTGAGCCCATTGTGGATTTTCTTGCTCTGGTTGGTGCCCATAAGGCGGTTTTAGCCATAGAGCAAGTAAGGGTTACCAAGTCGATTCGAAACGATGAAAATCGTCGGGTCAATGCCGAGATGGCCAATCAAGCCAAATCGATTGAGGCATCTCTTTCGCAGCTGCAAAATATACAACTGCTCATTGACACTAAAGGCTTAGACAGTATGCCTAAGGCTTTACAAGAGGTGGCGCTGCTGCGCTTGACTCATCCCGATGTATCCTTGAGAGAGTTGGGAGAACTGGCTCATCCACCACTTTCCAAATCGGCTATCAATCATCGTATCAGACGCATTGATGAATTAGTCCAATCGCTATTAAAGGAGAATGAACATGAATAGTATTGATGCAGTAGACGTGGGCGGCAAGCGTGTTTTGGTTCGTGTTGACTTCAACGTGCCACTTTCTGAAGGTACCGTATGCGACGACACACGCATACGAGCTGCCTTGCCCACTATTAACTATTTAAGAAAAAATGATGCCAAGGTCATTCTTATGAGCCATCTGGGGCGCCCCAAGGGAGTAGGTTTTGAGGATGAATACTCCATGGCTCCTGTTGCGCGTGTGTTATCACGTATCTTAGGCGAAGAGGTGGTTTACTCGCCGATCGTTGATAATGCTGAAGTTCGGAGCATGGCAGATCAGCTCAAAGAAGGGCAGGTGCTGTTACTCGAGAATCTGAGATTTGATGTACGCGAAAAAGAAAACAGCAGTGAGCTGGCTGAGGAATTAGCGCAGTTGGCCGATTTGTATGTTAATGATGCCTTTGGGGCTGCACATAGGGCTCATGCATCAGTTGAGGCGATTACTCGTTGCTTGCCTTCGTATGCAGGCCTTCTTATGAGCCTGGAGATAAACACGTTAAGCTCGTTGCTTGATGCACCCGAACGTCCTTTTGTTGCTATTTTAGGGGGCTCAAAAGTGTCTGATAAAATCAAGATCATTGATGCCTTGCTTGAGAGAGTTGATGTTTTGATGATTGGTGGTGCCATGTGCTTTACCTTCCTCAAGGCGCAGGGATATGAAATAGGTAAGTCGCTCTATGAGTCAGACTGGGAGGAAAAAGCCTTGCAGATCCTACAAAAAGCCCAGGAGAGGGGAGTGCAGCTTCTTTTACCCCTCGATGTCATAGCAGCTCCTCATTTTGCTGAGGATGCTCCCACGAGAATCTATTCGATTGACGAGATGGACTCAACGATGATGGGTCTGGATATAGGTCCTGCTAGCTCCACTCTGTACGCTCGCGCCATAGGAACGGCAAAGACCGTGTTTTGGAATGGCCCCATGGGCGTCTTTGAGTTTAAGGCTTTTGAGTCTGGTACCAAAGCGGTTGCCAAGGCGGTAGCCAGCTTGCAACATAATGCCACAACGGTAGTAGGAGGTGGAGACAGTGTTTCTGCACTGCGCTCATTTGGACTGGAGGACAAGATTGCCTTTGTCTCAACAGGCGGCGGTGCATCTATGCAACTCTTAGAAGGCACGCCACTGCCAGGTGTAGAAGCCCTAAAAGCAAGAATTAACGATTAGGAAGATGCAGCCCCCAAAAAGCCGTAAAGAAAGGAAGTATTATGCGTAAACCACTAGTAGCAGGAAATTGGAAGATGCACAAGACAGCCAGCGAAGCCACCAGGCTTTTTCAGCAGTTGTCCAATAGTTACGATCAAAGCCTGGCAGGTGTGGACATGGTAGTGTGCCCACCATTTACCTCGCTCAGAAGTGCTCAAGTGACCTTGGAGTTTGACTCAAATACCGAGATAAAGATTGGTGCCCAAGATGTGCACTGGGAGCCCCAAGGTGCCTTTACCGGAGCTATTTCGGCTGCAATGCTGAAAGATGTATCGTGTACGTATTGCATAGTTGGCCACTCCGAGCGACGAGGATACTTTGGCGAGACCGACGAAATGGTAGCTCTCAAGGCTGCTGCTCTTGCACAAGTAGGCATAGTGCCTATCGTCTGCTGTGGCGAGAGTCTTGAGACTCGTGAAGAGGGCGGAGCACTCAGCTTCGTTACCGCACAGATTCGCGCTGCCCTTGAGAACATTTCTGCTGAAGATGCCAAGGCAATCGTTATAGCTTATGAGCCAATCTGGGCTATAGGCACAGGTCGCACTGCGTTGCCTGAGCAAGCTGAGGAAGTATGCAACGCATTGCGCGAAACACTTCAAGAGCTTTATGGCAAAGAAGTAGCTGATGCAATTCGCATACTTTACGGAGGCTCACTCAACCCTGGTAACGTGGAGTCTTTTGTGGCCATGCCAAATATCGATGGCGGTCTTGTGGGAGGAGCCTCTTTGGTGGCTGAGGACTTTATTGTCCTTCTCAAGGCCTTTTCATGAGGACACCCGCCTTACTGGCAGTTCTAGACGGAATCGGACTCAGAGAAGAGCGCGAGGGAAATGCATTCCTGCAAGCGCAGGCGCCTTTACTTCATCAGCTTTTCTCTGAGGAGAATTCCGCTTTTTGCAGCCTGAGTGCCTCTGGAAGAGACGTAGGGTTGCCTGAGGGTCAGATGGGCAACTCTGAGGTTGGCCATCTTAACATTGGCTCAGGGCGAGTGGTTAATCAGGAGCTCACCCGAATTGATGTGGCAATAGAAGAGGGCACTTTTTTTCACAATCAGGTGCTTATTGACACCATCGACTCAGCACAGGAGAATCAAGCCACCTTGCATCTGCTTGGATTGCTGAGTGACGGAGGAGTGCATTCCATGCAGTCTCATCTTGAGGCACTGCTTGTCATGGCCACCAAACGTGGCACAAAGCGTATTCGTGTGCACACGCTGCTTGACGGGCGGGATGTGTCTCCCCAAAGTGGAGCACTCTATATGCGCAAGCTCTGCCTCTTCATTGAAGAACTATCTCAAGCAAACCACGAAATTGATGTGCGCGTGAGTACGGTGAGTGGACGCTACTACGCCATGGATAGAGACTCGCGATGGGAGCGAGTCGAGGCGGCATGGATGGCCATGGTGCTCCCTCAATACGAGAGTGTGTTGAGTGTGTCTGCCAGCGAGAATGCTGAAGAGCTTATTGAGTCGAGTTACGCTCGGGGTATATTCGATGAGTTTGTCGAGCCTGTTGCCCTCGGACCCGATGGCATCGAAGACGGTGATAGCCTCATCTTTTTTAACTTTAGGCCAGATAGAGCCCGTGAGCTAACTCGTGCGTTTATCGACCCTGACTTTGATACCTATGGCTTCAAGCGTGCCAAGGTGCCAAAGATAACCTTTGCAAGCATGACAGAATACGATCCAGAGTTTTGGCAACGTTTTGGCGCAGGAGTGGTGTTTGCAAAGCAGTATCCACAAAACACTTTGGCAGACTATTTTTCAAGTTTAGGGCTCAAACAGCTTCATATTGCCGAAACCGAGAAGTACGCACACGTTACCTTTTTCTTTAATGGAGGTATTGAGGAGCCCAAAATTGGAGAAGAGCGTATTCTCATACCTAGTCCACGAGTGGCAACCTATGACCTCAAGCCAGAGATGAGTGCTCCGGAGGTAGGCAGATTGCTTGCCGAGGCAATAAAAGACGATAAGGCTGATGTATATATCGTTAACTTTGCCAATGGGGACATGGTGGGCCACACAGGTTGCATGGAGGCTGCTATTAAAGCAATTGGAGCTGTAGACGCAGAAGTCAAAACCATTCTTGATGCTCTCAGACTCAAACAAGGTGTTGCCCTGATTACTGCAGACCATGGAAACTCCGAGTATATGATGGACGAAGATGGAAACCCCTGGACTGCTCACACAACGGCGAGGGTTCCCTTGGCAGCTATGGACACTTCCACGGAGCTGCCGCTCAAGCTTAAGCGAGAAGAAGGTGGACGCCTGGCTGACATAGCGCCAACATTGCTAGACCTTATGGGGCTGACTGCACCGAGCGAGTTTACCGGTAGTTCATTGTTGGAGAGGTAGTGAGTGGACCGGTAAGCCGGATTCTGTCTCGTATGACCATTTATCTAGGAGCAGCGTCGCCGCTACCCTCATGCTGACAACCCGGGTGCCAATCGGGCTAATTGATAGCACCCCTATTTGTCATTGCTCCAGATGGGGTTTGCCAAGCCGCTGTGTTGCCACAGCGCTGGTGCGCTCTTACCACACCGTTTCAGCTTTTCTCCTGCTCAAAACATAAAAGGGTGTTTGGAGCTTGGAGAGTTTTCTTTTCTGTGGCACTTTCCGTCGAGTCACCTCGCCCAGCCGTTAGCTGGCATCCTGCCCTGTGGAGTCCGGACTTTCCTCACCTCGCTTTGTGCATACTGTGGCAAGGCGCAGTCATATAGTCCACTCAAACATGATTCTAGCACAGCTTAATGATAAAATGAGGCTTACACTTTGAAGGGAGACCTACCTATGTATAAGACGTTTAGGCAAAAGGCGTCTCGCGTCCTCGCTTTTCTTATAGCAATCACGTTGCTTTTTTCTCTTAGTGGCTGCCTGCCCTATATATTTTTTGAACTCTCTGGAAGAAGCCCACAGGAGCCGGGGCACCTACAGGCAACCGTCTACGAAACAACAGGAAGCTTGAGCCACCTCAGTTACGATGAGTTGTGCGATGCTCTCTTTGAGCACGAGGTGGCCTCTGACAGCCTTTTGCTGAATCAGTGCGTAGTTGACCCCGAGGCACTGGGTATCAAGGTACCACGCCCTGCAACACTGGGCGACTACTCCTTTGAAGCCACGCAATCTGAGAATCAGTTTTACAGCGAAGTGCTCCTGGCGCTTTCTGGCTTGGATACAGAAGAGCTGAGCCCCCAGCAGCAAAGCGAAGCTGCCTATATCGAAATGGTGCTCAAGCAGACGCTGCGACATGAGGAGTTTTACTACTTTGACAGGCCGCTGAGCCCCTCAAGAGGGGCGCAGGCCATGCTGCCGCTCAGTCTGATGGACTACAGCTTTAGAACAGCAAACGACATAGATATTTACCTGGAGATCCTAGAGGATTTTCCGCGCTACTTTGAACAATTGATTGAGCATGAAAAGGAAAAGCTTAATCGGGGGTTATCGATGCCACGTGAGTCTTTGGTTGATACTATCGAAGAAGCGCATGCCTATATGAAAGATGTGGATTCTCACATTCTTGTGGAAACATTTAACGAGATGCTGGATATGGCGATAGATGAGTTAGAGTCTTCAGACGAAGTGCTATCTGATATACCTGCGCTTACCACAAAGCAAATACAAGGGTATAAGGATCAAAATAAGCAGGCACTTGAGAAGTTCGTTATCCCTGCCTACAAGACGCTTGTGCAGGAGCTGGAAAAACTGCTCCCTTCCAGTACGGCAGGAGCTCGAATCTATGATTACAAGCGCGGCAGCGAGTACTATTCGCTCAAAATGGAATCAATGGGATTTGATCAAGATCCCGAAGGGGCAATACGGACCTTAGATAAAGCGCTTAAAGACGACTGGGAAGCCCTTATGCAAGACCCAGATTTCTTCTTTGCAGAAATATCGCTTAGTGAGGCCGTGAGGGCGGCAGGGGAGAGCCCAGAAGAATACGTGGAGTATGTGAGAAAACACTCAATCAAGGATTTTGCCGGAATCAATGAGCTGCACTATTCAATCAAAGTAGCGCCCGATGCCTCGCCCAATGATTATGCCATGGCATACTTTCTTATTCCCCCGGTTGATAATCCACAGAAAAACACCATTGTCTTTTTTCCCCGTAATATTTCTGACGATGTTGAGCTCTACAATACGATAGCTCATGAGGCCTACCCAGGGCATATGTATCAATTCTTTGCCTACAGTATCGAAGAGCCAAGCAATATACAAAAGTTGTTAGGCAGCATGGCTTACATAGAAGGCTGGGCCATGTATACGCAAGAGTACGCAATGCGCTATCTTGATGCCGATATCGCTGCCATAGAGTCTTATAACACCTACGAAAGATTTGCCTATGCACTTCAAGCTCGCGTGGATCTTGGTGTTAATTACCAGGGTTGGGGTGTGGCTGAAACAGGGCGCTATTTGGGAGAATGGGGCTTTGAGCACGCCGCACAGGGCATCTATGATACGTGCATCAAGCAGCCAGTTGCTTACTTGCCCTATGGTTTGGGCGTAATCAAGTTTATTGAGTTGCGCAGTATGGCCGAGTCCGAGCAGGGCCGAGGATTTGACCCCATAGCTTTTCATCAAAAGATTACCAGCCTTGGCCCTGTACCCTTTTCAATGCTTGATGCTGAGATGAACGCTTGGATTAAAAGCGCAGAGGCGCAGCCTGTTTGATGAAGGACTTACACCATTGCGTGCACGATCGCTTGACTGGCTGCCCTTGCTTAGCACTATTGGGCAAGCAGTAAAATAGAGATGGACAGTGACTTTCATGGCAAAAAATCGATTTATGGATGCGCTTATTGGTGGAGAGTTTGTTGTTTCATGCGAAATAATTCCAGGACGTGGCGCTGCAACACCCAGGCAAGATGAGGAATTGGCCAAGGCAGTTGCAGTTTGGAACACCGGGCTTGTGCATGCCATTTCAGTAACTGATAACCCTGGAGGGCATCCTGCCTTGCTTGCTGAGGCTATGGGAGAAGAGCTCGAGCCCAAGGCTATTACCTCGCTTGTTCACTTTAGCTGCAAGGACAGAAGCCGTAATCAGATACTGTCACAGCTCTACGCAATGGAGCGCAAGGGGCTTGCAAACATACTGGTTATGACCGGAGACTATCCGGCAGGGGGCTGGAAGGGTAGATCGAGGCCAGTGTTCGACCTGGATTCCGTGCAGCTGCTTATGATGATAGGCGAGATGAATGCCGGACTCATGGCACAGGTATCGCCCAGCGGAGCCAAGGAACAGCCCAGCAGTTTTTATGCCGGAGCAGTGGTCAACCCATACAAGTATACCGAGGGAGAAGTGATTGCTCAGTATGCAAAGCTTCACAAGAAGCTTTTTGCAGGAGCTCGTTATCTCATTACCCAACTAGGCTATGACAATCGCAAGCTTGTAGAGCTGCAAAATCATATGAGAGAGCTTGGGTACGAGACCCCCGTCATTGCCAGTGTATTCGTACTTTCTTATCGCATAGCGCTTTTGATGCGGGAGGGAATGATTGCAGGCTGTTACGTGAGCGATGAACTCTTGACCCTACTTGCAAAAGAGGCTGAGGGTCGAGACGGTGGCGCTGCTGCTCAAATAGAACGTGCAGCGCAGATGGTTGCTGTTGCTAAGGGCATGGGTCTTGCCGGCGTGCATCTGAGCGGTTTGGAATTAAGCGCTGAGATGGTGGCTCAGATACTCTCGCGTGCGCATGACCTGGAAACGCAATGGCAAGATCTCTTTGAGGTTAACTGCTTTGGTGAGCCAGACGGCTTTTACTATTATCAAATAGATGGTGCAGCTGACAAGCCAGATCAGGAGAGTCGCATTCCTTCTCCCAGAAATGAGCAAGTAAAAGCTAGGCCGATTATGCAAGCCTATCGACTTTCACGGGTTTTTAATCGAGTCATGCTCACCCCCAACAGAGGTTTTTATGGAGCCCTTAAGCGGAGCATGGAGAAAAGGGAGCAAAAAAAGGGCATGCGCCAAAAACACGGTTTTGAGCGTATGGTCAAGACTCTGCTGTACAACTGCATGGATTGCGGAGACTGCGCCCTGGAAACCTGTGCGTACCGTTGCCCCATGTCCTACTGCCCCAAGTGCCAACGCAACGGACCATGCGGAGGCTCAATTAAGGGTTGGTGCGAAGTCTATCCTGATGAACGGTACTGCTTGTGGTATGGTGCCTATCACCGGCTCAAGAAGTATGGAGAAACTGATAAACTCAGCCTCTACATAACGCTGCCAAACAACTGGGACTATTTTGCTGCTTCGGGCTGGAGTAACTATACGCACGAACGAGACAATGCTGCCAGAAGAATTGTGATGAAATAAAGAGACTGAAAGGGTTGCCATGCAAACAGATATAGAAATCGCCCAGTCGCGTACGCCGGCGCACATCAAGACCATTGCAAGCAAAATTGACCTTGAAGAACGCTATTTAGAATATTACGGAAACTACAAGGCAAAAGTGGATTATCGGCTTTTGTCTGACGAAGTGAGGCAACCGGGCAAATTGATCTTGGTTACTGCTATCAATCCTACGCCCGCTGGTGAAGGCAAAACCACTACCACAGTAGGACTGGCCGATGGCCTGCAAGCCTTAGGAAAGAACTCGGTGGTAGCCCTTCGTGAGCCCTCTTTGGGCCCGGTGTTTGGCGTCAAAGGGGGAGCCGCTGGCGGAGGCTATGCGCAGGTCATCCCCATGGAAGATATTAACCTGCACTTTACCGGCGATTTTCATGCCATCGGGGCTGCCAACAATTTACTGGCAGCATTGTTGGACAATCACATCCAGCAGGGCAATGAGTTGAATATTGACATCAAGAACATACCCTGGCGCAGGGCTGTTGACATGAATGATCGCCAACTACGCAACATGGTTAATGGCCTGGGAGGAGCAATGCAGGGGGTGCCCCGAGAAGACGGCTTTGATATTACCGTTGCCTCTGAAGTTATGGCAATTCTGTGTCTTGCCAGCACCATAGAAGATTTAAAGAAGCGCCTTGGACGTATTGTAGCAGCCTATGCCACAGACGGTAGGCCCATAACTGCCGATGACCTCAAAGCTGCTGGTGCCATGACTGCTCTGCTTAAGGATGCACTCAAGCCCAACTTGGTGCAAACACTTGAGGGCACACCAGCCTTTGTGCACGGTGGGCCATTTGCAAATATTGCCCACGGTTGCAACTCGGTCATGGCAACCAATATGGCGCTTGCCTTTGGTGACTATGCTATTACGGAGGCAGGATTTGGAGCCGACTTGGGCGCTGAGAAGTTCCTTGATATCAAGTGTCGTTTGGCAGGGCTTGAGCCTGATGCGGTGGTAATTGTTGCCACGGTGCGAGCTCTCAAGCATCATGGTGGCGTGGCAAAAGATGAGTTGTGTCAAGAGAACCTCATAGCTTTAGAAAAAGGTCTACCCAACTTGCTTCAGCATGTAGAAAATATCACGACCGTCTATGGGTTACCGGCAGTAGTAGCTATTAATGCGTTTCCAACAGACACAAAAGCAGAGCTTGAGCTTGTAGAGAAACAATGCAGAGCCTTGGGGGTCAATGTTGCCCTTTCTGAGGTATGGGCTCAAGGCGGCGAGGGCGGAAAATCACTGGCCGAGCAAGTGATTCGCCTGGCTGAAGAACCCAAGAGCTTTACTCCGGCCTATGAGCTGGAGCTTTCTATCGAGGATAAAATCAAAGCTGTTGCCCTGCGGGTCTACCGAGCCTCCGAAGTGGAATTTAGTTCTGCGGCTAAACAACAGATCTCTGAGCTTACAAGACTTGGGTACGGAAAGCTTCCTGTGTGTATGGCAAAAACCCAATACTCTTTTTCTGACAACCCAGTGCTGCTCGGTGCCCCAAGAGATTTTTGTATCAGTGTCAAGAAGCTTAAGGTTTCTGCTGGAGCCGGCTTTATCGTGGTGCTTACCGGTGAGATAATGACCATGCCTGGATTACCAAAAGTACCTGCAGCAGAGCGTATAGATGTTGACGAAAACGGCAGAATCAGTGGGTTATTCTAGGAAATTACTGGACGAGCCCAAGAGTGCGAGCAGTATGTGAGTAGAAATGATTACGATGTGCAAAGGATAAGAACAGTGGGCAGCACACAGCTAAGTTGCGAAGAGTTTGTTATGGCGTTGGCATCAAGTGCTCCGGCGCCTGGTGGCGGAGGAGCTGCTGCGCTCATGGGTGCCTTGGGCAGTGCCTTGGGTAACATGGTGTCAGCGCTCACGGCAGGAAAGCCTAAATACGCCGATGTCGACGAAGAAGTCAGGCAGCTGATTGTAACTGCCAACGAGCTCCAAGAGCGCTTTATTGAATATGTTGCCATGGATGAAGAAGTGTTTGTTCCCCTGGCAAAGGCATATGGACTGCCCAGTACAACCCAAGAGGAGCGAGAACGCAAAGCACAAGTTATGGAATCCTGCCTTATTTCATGTTCACAGGTGCCCCTTGATATTATGCGCAGCTGTGCAGCAGCACTCGAAATGGTTGAGCGTATAGAAGTGATTGGCACAACAATTGCAATAAGCGATGCTGGCTGCGCTGCACTCGCCCTCAAAGCGGCACTCCTGTCTGCCGAGCTTAATATTAGAGCCAACACCATGTTCCTCAAGGATCAGACCAAAGCCGAGGTGATTACCGCAGAAGCGGAGTCGATAATTGAAAAGTGCGTGCCTTTGGCTGATGCTATCCATCAAAACGTTCGGAACCGATTGAGTTAAAGGACACTGCAACAAAGTGATTGTTATTGGCGAAAAGATTAATGGCTTTATTCCGAAGACGCTTGCCGCAATCGAGTCTGGGAACAAGGAATATATTGAAGAACTGGCAAGTGCCCAAGAACAATCAGGTGCACACTATCTTGACATATGCGCAGGAGTCAATCGCGAGAGTGAGCTCGACACTATGGTTTGGCTCATCGAGCTAGCTCAAAAGGCATCAAGCCTTCCCCTCTGTCTTGACAGTTCCTCTCCCACTGTTTTACTCGAAGTCATGAAGCGGGTGCAAAGGCCAGGCATGCTCAACTCTGTTTCGCTCGAAGAAGAAGAGGGTGTGAGCAAATGCAGCTTGGTTTTTCCGGTGATTGCACATACCGATTGGAAGATAGTGGCGCTCACAGTAGGCCCTGGCGGTATTCCAAAAACCCCCCAAGACAAAGCGGCTGTAGCTGGACGCATGATAGAGCAAGCTGAAGAGGCAGGCATAGTGCAAGAACGCATCTTCATAGACTTGGTTGTTACCACGCTCGCAACACAACAGGACTCTCTGCAAAACTTCTGTGAAGCTCTCAAGCTGGTTAAAAAGCAATACCCTCGAGTTCACTTTACCTCGGGTGTGAGCAATATATCGTTTGGCATGCCCTATCGCAAGGCTATCAATCAACAGTTTCTTGCCTTGGCCATGGAGGCTGGAATGGATTGTGCCATTCTGGATCCGCTTTCGTCTGGCATGCAATCCACTCTATTTGCCACTTCTGCCTTACTGGGAAAAGATGAGTTTTGCATGGAGTACCTACAAGCATATCGCAAAGGATTCTTTGGGGCTGAGCCTCAAGATCGGTAAAAATAGTATTTGACGATTTGGGCATTGACCGTTACCATATACAACTCTGCGAGTTCTGCTAGCACTTAGCAAGCTCTGGGATGTCGTCTAATGGTAGGACAGCGGATTCTGGTTCCGTCAGTGAGGGTTCGACTCCTTCCATCCCAGCCAGCATCCCAAGAAGCAGACAAGCAGTCAGCATGGCCCGTTCGTCTAGCGGTTTAGGACACCGCCCTCTCAAGGCGGAGGTCACGGGTTCGAATCCCGTACGGGCTGCCAGCAATTACAAAGCCTCGCGCAAGCGAGGCTTTTGTACATATAACGTCATCTAGGGATTCGAACCCGAGAGGGGCGAGGGATTGATTCTGACGCTAGTTTATTCTAAAATGTGACAATGTAATAACACATTGAAGCTGGGTAGCTTTACTAACGGGTATGGGAGGGGGTACGGCTATGGTAATACTAGAGTCAGATCATTTACTGGGCGAATTTGAAGCCGAAGCCATTTCTCATATTGGGGTGATTGAGACTGCCTTTCTTGACATGAATGATCATACCTGCGATACCGATATGATGAGCAATGTATTTCGCGCTGCTCACAGTCTCAAGGGAACTGCTGGCTTTTTTAAGCTGAAGAAAATAGTGGACGTGTCACATGAGCTCGAAAGCTTCTTTACGCAAATCAAGGATGAGTCTATTGTAATCAGCGATGATATTGTTGACGTAGTGCTACGCAGCGTCGATTGCCTACGCTTGCTCATAGATAACATGCAAGACGATGATGCCATAGAGATAGAGCAGATAATAAAAGAGCTCAGAAGCTATTCTGGCGTAGCAAGGCATGTTGATATTGAAGAAGTGGGCATTCCCTTTGATTTTAAGGATCCTCTTATCAGCAAGGCCTTGGAAGAGGCTGCACGCTTTGGCCACAGGGTGTACTACGTTCACATTAACTACAATAGGAGCCTAGGTAAGCTCTACACACATCCTGAGATATTGATACAAAATATTCTCTCTGTAGCCACTATTGTGGAGGCCTTAGTGAGACCTCATTCAGTCACAGGGACAGAAGAAATAACAATACGAGAGTTGGATCAGGGGCTGATAGCACAGAAACTTGTGTCAGTCATCATTAAACATGATACCTCGACCTTGGAGCTCTTGGTTACCAGCATCCTTGAGCACGACCTTTTCTCAATTGCCATAGAGGTTGACAAGCGTCATATTCGCTCACTAGAGAGAGAAGCGATGCTCAAAAAGGAGCAAGCAAAAATTTCTGAGGGGAAAGCTGCTGTCGCTGGTGTACCGCATACTGGTAGTAAGTTGCATGAGGCCAAAGACAATTATTCTATCAGGCTCAATATAGCAACTATCAACACCTTGCTCGATTTGGCCAACGAGATGATACTCACTCGCAATCAACTGTTTTCTGTAATGCCAGAAGATAGAAAGTCCATGCCTGGGATTGCCCCGGTTCTGCACAATCTCAGCAGGCTTACCAGCGAGATTCAAGAAAAAGTCATGATTACGAGAATGCAGCCGATCAGCGTGATATTTGATAAGTTCCCACGAATCATACGCGACACTGCAAAGTCTCTTAACAAGGAAATCTCCGTTGAGATACTGCGTGATGACGTGACCCTGGACAAGTACTTGCTGGAGTCCCTCACCGACCCCATCACGCAGCTCGTCAAAAACTCAGCCGATCATGGTCTTGAGTCGTCAGAAAATCGCATCAAAGCAGGTAAGCCTGCTAAGGGCGTGCTGAGGCTCAACGCCTATATGCATGACGGCTCGGCGGTCATTGAGGTACAAGATGATGGTGCAGGCATAGATACTGAGGCTCTCAAGCGTAAGGCTCTCGAGCAGGGGACTTCCACCGAGCAGCAGCTCGCTGCCATGTCGCATGCGGAAGTTCTCAGCCTGGTCTTTTGTCCCGGCGTGTCCACTGCAAAGAAGGTAACAAATCTCTCTGGTCGCGGCGTAGGAATGGACATTGTCAAAACCAATATTGAGAGCCTGGGCGGCTCAGTCGAGATAGAGTCTGAGCTGTGCAAAGGAACTACGGTGCGCCTGAAGATGCCGCTTACGCTCTCGGTGATACGCTCTCTTATTGTCACCATTGACTCAATTACCTATGCGGTGCCTGATCTCAATATCGAGAGAATAGTCCGCATTTGGAGTGAGACAAGCACAAAGCGCATCGAAAGGATAAACAAATCGCTCGTGCTCTGCTTGGATGGCCGCATTATTCCTGTGGTGACTATGAACGAGATTGCTGCCAAGGCAAAGGGTCAGCCGCCTGTGAGTGTTGATGAGGCTCTCGACAGGAGTCAGCATGGAGGTGTTGTCAAATGCTTGGTGCTCAGGGCAGGTGGCAAAAGCTTTGCCCTTCTTATAGATGACGCGCTCGACACCGAGCAGGTGCTCGTAAAGCCTCTTCCTGCGTATCTACAGAATTGCTCATGCTACTCTAATGTTACTGTTCTTGGCAATGGAAAGGCGGTAACCATACTTGATGCAGAGGGAGTCATGCGCTTTATGGAGTTAGACGATGAGGGGCTGCAAGACACTTATGTTATGACCAAAGATCAAGGATGCAATGAGCCATCAGAGGCAAAAGAAAAGCAGGTGATAATATTCAAGTGCTCTGGCTCCGAGCACTATGCCATTGAAACCAGTGATATTACACGTATAGAGGTTATCGATCCTGGCGAGATTCAAGAAATACGGCGTGGCACCTATATCAACATTGCAGACGGCACTATGCGCATTGTGCGTCCCGAAGACTACGCGCCGGTAAGGAAGCGCGCATACAACGAAGAAAAACTCTTTGTTATCACACTTAAAGAGAGTGAGACACCTTTGGGTCTCTTGGTGCGCAAGGTTTTGGATAAAGTTGAAGCAAGATTTGAACTCGATAAGGAGCAAATACAAAGCGATTACCTCTTTGGCACCAGTCCCTATGGAGAAAAGATTCTCATATTTCTTAATCCACAGGCAATCATTGAGGCTACGCAAAGAGACAAGCCGAAAATTGGCGCTGCACGCAAAGGGGGGCGCATATGAGGTGTTTAAGCTTTTATATTGACGAAGAGGTCTTTGCGGTAGACGTGACACTTGTCAGAGAGTTTGCACGAAAACTTGTGGTTACGCCGGTGCTTTCTGCTCCTGATACAGTCGTTGGTATTGCCAACTTGAAGGGCAGAGTGATAACACTTTTAAGTCTCTCTGAGTTGCTTGGGCGCAAGGAGAGTATTGTAAAAGACTGGGCAGCTGTGACAGCAGCTGCAATTATTTTTGAGACTTTTTCTGGAGGAGCAAATCAAATTGGATTGAAGGTTGATAGACCGGGAGAACTGATTGATATCGATGAAGCTGCTATTCGCAAGCCTTCTTTATCAACGGGGGCTCAGGAGAGCTTCTGTATTGCTGGTATAGCAGAAGTAGGCAATGCGTTGTATCGTATTATCGACATCCACTCGATTATTGAGAGGCTAACGTCGAACGATCAGGGTATCATCGAGTCACGGGCGGATGAAGGAGATAACAATGGCTAAAAGAACGAGTAATTTCAAAGTAAGAACTAAGCTCATGGCTGGGTTTTTGGTGGTGATGCTCATTGGTATAGCGCTTGGCGGAACAGGGCTGTACTCAATAACCACTTTGACAAAAATGTCCGAAGAACTTAACCTCTTGCGGGTTAATGCCAATAGCGCCTCGCATGTGCTTAATGCGCACTACTCGTGGAGGCAGTCTCTCACCGAGGCGGTCTACTCTCAGACTCAGTTCACAGGCACTCTTGATCCCGCGACTTGTTCTCTAGGAACCTGGATGGACAGTCCTGAGGCCAGCGCAATAGCGGATCCCGAGATACTTGCTCTTCTGAGTTCCGCGAGAACTCCTCATGAGTCTATGCATTATGAAGCAGAGACAGTCATGAAATTAGTGAGTAGTGATGAGTATGAGAGAGCCGTGTTTATGCTCAATAACACGGTACTTCCCGATAGCCAAGAAGTAATTGAGTTATTGAGCAAGGTCGATGTGCAGTATGACACGTTAATTAATGACCTGATGACACAGATAGTAGCCCAGGGCGCCTTTTTCTCGATGCTTATAATCGTTTTTATAGTAGCAGCGGTCATTGCTGGAATTGTAATGTCTCTCTTGGCTCCCTCTGCGCTCGTCAGGCCTCTTGGCACCCTTTCTTCTGTTATGGAAAAGGCAGCTGATAGCGACTTGACTGTCAGGCTGCCTTCGGACTACGGCGCAGAAATAGGTGCACTCTTTGATTCGTGCAATCGTTTGCTCGAATACAACGACCAAAACATAGCGCACCTGTCGGAGGTGGTAACGCAAACAAGAAGCACTGCACAAAGCATGCTCACCATATCGGTAGACATGGCAGAAAACAGCAAGAGTTTAAACGAGCAAACGTCATCGGTGAGCACTACGGCCGAGGAGTTTTCTGCCGGCATGAGCCAGTCAACCAACGCACTCTCTACTGCGAGCAGCCACATAAGCGCAGTGGCGTCTTCTATTGAGGAGATAAACTCAACCATTGGTACGGTAGCTGCTGCGGCAGAGGAAACAAGTGCTCGAGTTAACCAGTCAAGCGACCTGGTTGACAGTATTCAAAACAGCATCGTCAAGGCTTCTGGATCGGTGCAGCTCGTCTCCGATGCATTCAATAGCGTTGCTGAAAGTGTTGATGAGATCAACAAGTCTATACTATTGGTAAGCGAGCACAGCGCTAATGCCAAAACCGAGATGTCGGATGCAGATATCAAGGCCAAAAACACCAACGAGATAATTCAAAGGCTGGAAGCTGCCAGTAAGCAAATTGGCAAGATTGTCAATGTTATCAATGACATTGCTGACCAAACCAACATGCTTGCCCTTAATGCTGCCATTGAGGCTGCAGGAGCAGGAGAGGCCGGCAAAGGCTTTATGGTGGTGGCCAATGAGGTCAAGGAGCTTGCCAAGCAGACTGCTGATGCCACTGACGAGATTGCCAATCACATTGAGAATATGCAAAAGAATATGCCTGAGGCCGTGGGAGCTGTAATAGAAATTACTGCGATCATGAATAGCATCAGGGAGTACGTAAATTCCTTTGCCCAGGAGATGGAGCGTCAAGAAAAACGCAGTGATCAGATTAACGAGGAATCTGCTGCTGCTGCGCGGCGAATGAACGAGATTGCCACCGAGATAAACCATATTTCCGAAAACGCGCAGTCGGTAACGAGTACGGTTGTTGAGTCTGCAAAAGGTGTCAATGAGATTGCTAAATCCACCGCCGAGCTGGTGATTGGAACCCAGGAGATAGCGATGAACTCCGAACGCACTTCAAGCAATATCAGCGAGATTAATCGCGCTGCCAAGGAGATGACCTCAGGAATTGTAGACATATCAAAGAGCATTCAGCTGATAAGCAAGGAAGCTGCGGTTACCCAGCAAAGTGCAGACTCTGCAAAACTATCCAGCGAGGAGTTGCTCGATATGGCAAATGACATGGAAGGGTTTATTTCGAAGTTTAAGATTAGTGACTAGATGAGTGGCAAATTATGGGCGATGTAAGCATACTGGTTGCCGACAGTTCGTCGGTCTATATCAAAATGTTTCCGCGGGCGATTGCAGAAGCTGACGAGCACGCAACGGTTTACTGTGCTGCCAGTGCCAAGGAAGCTCTTGGGCTCATTGCAAAAAAGCACTTTGATATCGTCATTGTTGATATTGACCTCCCTGGCGTTGTTCTTGAGGAGCTCTTCAATACCATCAAGCTCGAAATACCCAAAGCCTATATCCTGGTGACCTCCAGGCCAGCTCGAGATAGCGAAAGAATCTTTAGTAAAGTCGAGGCTCTGGGCGCTACTGAATGCATGGTAAAGCCAATCTATGACAGCTACAGCAAAAACCTGGAGTTGCTCAAGAAAAAGATGCAAGATATTATCCAACGTGCCAGTAGCGACAAAACTGAGCAGACAATACAGAAAATATCGGATCAAAAAAGGATAAGCTCATCTACCAAGGCTAATCGTTTTAGACCCGAGCTGGTGGTGATTGCAGCCTCTACGGGAGGGCCGGTAGCTCTAGAGAGCATCGTTGTGCAGCTGTGCGAGGATTTTCCAATTCCTGTCATGATAGTTCAGCACATACCCGAAAGCTTTACCGAAAGCCTGGTGAAAAACCTTAATAGCAAGTCGCGCCTCAAGGTTAAGGCGGCAGAGCACAGAGAGCTCATTACTGCCGGTACTATTTATTTTGCGCCTGGTGGTACTCACATGAAGTTGGATAGGAAGAATAGGGTGTGCTTGGAGGATGCTCCACCTATCAACGGGGTGAGACCAGCTGCCGATGCACTCTTTGAGTCGATTGCCGAAAGCTATGAGGGAACAAGAGTTTTGGCGATAATACTTACCGGCATGGGCAACGACGGAAGAGATGGGGTGGCCAAGCTAAAGGAGCGCAAGCAGTGCTATTGCATAGCGCAAAGCGAAAAGTCCTGTGTGGTATATGGTATGCCCCGAGTTGTTATAGAAAGTGGTCTGGCTGACGAAATTATAGAATTAAAGGAGATACCTGCTGTTTTAGAAAGCCTCAGATATCTCCCAGCCGGGAGTTGATAGTATGCAACTCGGATCCCTGCAGTGCTCAATAAATGAACAGGAGTTCTTGCTATTTAGCGATTATATAGCTAATAAATGTGGCATGGTGATTCCTCCCGAGAAAGCCTATCTCATAGAGACCAGGCTCACTGGTCTTATGTTGGATGTGGGAGCTGAGAGCTTTTCTGAGCTCTATACCCATATTCAAGAAGATGCAGATGCCATCATGGCACAAAAGGTCATCAACTCCATAACTATAAATGAGACCATGTGGTTTCGTGATAGTGCACCCTGGAAGGTGCTTGAAGAGCTCGTTTTACCTCGACTTGTTTTTGAGATAAGGAGCGGCATGAGGGTTCGAGCCAGAATATGGAGCGCAGCTGTATCAACGGGGCAAGAAATCTATTCAACCGTAATGTGCATTGATGACTACCTGCAAAAACACCACATAACCGATGTCAAATTATCTCACTTTGAGTTTCTTGCCACAGATATTTCTACCTCCATGCTCGGTTTGGCTAAAAGGGGCAGGTACGACAAGGTGAGCATTAATCGCGGACTTGATGATTACTATCGCAGAAGGTACTTTTGCCAAACAGGCTCTGCGTGGGAGTTAGACCAAAGAGTTAAAGAAGCGGTTAGATTTGAGCGCTTCAATCTACAAGACAACTGCGATTTACTTGGTAAGTTTGATGTTATTCTTTGTAGATATGTATTAATATACTTTTCAGAAGAACTAAAAAGGGCGGTGGCACACAGGATTCATGGCGCGCTGGCGGATGATGGCGTGTTGTTTACCGGTAATTATGCACTCTATGACCTGCTGGCCAGTGAGTATGACACCATGCATTATGAGAACCTGACGTATTATTCAAAGAAGAAGGAAGCATCATGAAGTTGTTGATCGTAGATGATTCATCTGTGATAAGAAAGGTGATACGAGCCGCCACCGATGTGCTTGAAATTGAGGCAGAAGAGGCGCGTGACGGTGTTGAAGCCCTCGAGATGATTCAAGCCTTACACGAGGAGCTTTGTTTGATCCTCTTAGACTGGAATATGCCAAGAAAGAATGGTTACGAGGTTCTCCTTGAAATTAAAAGTGATGAGAGATATAAGCATATTCCGGTTATGATGGTTACCACGGAGGGGCAAAGGGATAATACCGTAGCTGCTGTTCGTGCAGGTGCCAGTAATTACTTAACAAAGCCCTTTACGGTAGAAGAGATGGAAGTTAAAATCATCGAATGTCTGGGCAAGGGGGGTGCTAGATGATTACACAAGAAGACCTTGCTGCAACCTTTTTTGATGTGCTGCATGAAGTTGCCAAGACGATGTCTGGGCTAACTATTAAGCTTATACCTCAAGGGGAGCCTGATGCCAGTGGAGATATTTGCAGTGTGATGATGCTGGACGGGTGTGTCAACGGAGTCTTTTCGCTCTCGGGCAGTCCACAGACATTTCGTATGCTCTGCTCAGGCATGATAGGAGCCTCACCCAAGGAGGTCAAAGAGGAGGATGTTGCAGATACCCTGTGCGAGCTGGTCAACATGACCGCTGGAGGAGTCAAGCTGCGTTTAAGCGAGACAGACTTTCAGTTTGCCCTTGCACCACCATGCATGATTTCACTTGCAGAGCTCGACGTGCTGACTTCTGCCAAGGAGCGTGTGATTACTCAGGTTATGGGAACAGATGATCTGGCAGTCAGGCTAAAAGTAGCTTACTGAGGATTGTGAGGAGGATTGTTATCTATGGATGAACCCAAGGTGTCTAAGAAGCATATCCTGGTAGTCAGCAGCGAGCCGCTGGTCTTGGCAGAAATCAAAAAAGACCTGATCGAGCATTTTGATATCAGTATTGCTGCCAGCATTGAAGCGGCACTTACCTCACTCAGCCTCTTTGATGTTGCAGCAGTGGTCATTTGTATTGGCGAGAGTCGCGAAAAAGCCTTTGCCGTGTTTCACAGCGTTTACGAAACTGCAAAGACAAATAACATCCCCATCATTTTCCTGGCAGAAAAGGGGAATGATGACGATGAGACCACTTCATTTGCCATGGGGGCAACGGATTATTCTGCGCGAAGGAAGGGTGCCCTCAATGCGCTCATCAGCCGAATAAACCTCAGGATCAGTGCGAGCGATAACGAAAAGCAGGTGAGTTCAGGAAAAGTGCCTGTGAATGCTTGGAAAAATGCACCTGAGCAGGTGCTTAAAGGTAAAACTATTCTTTTAGCTGATGATATTGCTGTTAATAGAGAAATTGTATCAGGCATGCTTTCTGATATCGAAGGTCTTTGCCTGGTACAAGTTAACAATGGTGCCGAGGCGGTCTTGAAATATAGAAGCAACCCAGAGCTCTACTCACTAATTCTCATGGACATTCAAATGCCCGAGATGGATGGCATGGAGGCAACCAGAGTCATCAGGAGCCTGGGTAACAAGTGGGCGCACCAGGTGCCTATCATCGCGTTGACAGCAGATATAGAGCATAACAAGTTGGACAAGTATCTTGAGGCTGGCATGAATGACTTTATTGCCAAGCCAATGTCTACCGAAAGGCTCCTTGCAATTTGTGCTGAACATTGTCTGACCCTCGATAATAACAATGGGCACACACTACCAGATGAATTAGGCGGCGAGCTGGGCATTGAGGTCGATGGCATAGACAAAAACCACTGGAAAATGCTTTATGGTCGCAACAAAGAACTGTTTATCTCGGTATTGCGTTCTTACGCAGATAACACCCCTAAGCTCCTCGAAAGCATGCGCGAGGTAAACGAACAAAGCCTTCGAAACTATGCCATAACAGTGCATGGGCTCAAAGGGTCAAGCAGAACTATTGGGGCACATGACATAGGCGACAAAGCTGAGACACTCGAGACGCTCTCTCATGCTGGCAACCTTGCTGGTGTGTTGGCGCTCAACGAGGA
>Ga0123356_10001518_pt1 | contig 25566 bp, 20 predicted proteins | sample TergutEmb28metaG_2_FD_92546 | JGI IMG/M metagenome (GOLD analysis project Ga0123356, IMG submission 92546) | Embiratermes neotenicus P3 segment gut microbial communities from Petit-Saut dam, French Guiana - Emb289 P3 | ecosystem: Host-associated > Arthropoda: Insects > Digestive system > Gut ...
AAAGCGCTATCCCGCGAGGATATTCTCAACACTGTCTGGGGCCGAGACTATTTTGGCGAGCTTAAAATAGCTGACGTAAACATCCGGCGCTTGCGTATCAAAATTGAGGATGACGCGACAAACCCGACATATATCACGACAGTTTGGGGTTATGGTTATAAATGGGGGCTGTAGTGGGTTGCTGCGGCAACCCGAATGCAGTATTGAGAATGCAGAATGCAGAATTTGTCGGTTTTTGGGTTTTTGATATTTAGAGGTATAATATTAAGGAGTTAGCATTTGGCGGGTATTTTTGTTAATTTTACGAAGGGCTTGAGGCAGCGCTGGCTCAGGGGCACGGTTTTTATTGCGCTTGCAACGGTGATCCTGGCCGTCACGCTTTTCTCTGTCTTTATATTTAATTACTATTATTCGACTGTTCAGACTGGCTTGGAAGCAAAAGCCAGGACGATGACTGACTTTTTTGCCAATTACGTCGCCAAATCCTATACTGACTATTACAACAGCGCATACAGGTACACAGAGACGTTCATGGAAGCGGATCGCCTTGAGTTGCAGTTTCTGGACATAGACGGCAGCGTTATGGTATCCACGTCCACCATAACGTCCGGCATGGCGCCGAATACGCCTGATGTTGCAGACGCGGTCGAGTCGAAACAGATTTCATCCTGGGTGGGTAGGCGCACCGCAACCGGCGAACGTATCATGGCAGCGTCGGCGCCAATGATTTATGCAAACGGAGAAGTCATCGGGGTCATGCGCTATGTCACAAGCCTCCGGCTGGTTGACAGACAAGTGTTCTTGAGCATCCTGGCAGTTATTGGGTTTGGGATAATTGTCCTGCTTCTTGTGTTCTCACTGAATCTCGTATTCATACGTTCGGTCATCACACCTGTGAGTGAGATTACAAAAGTGACCAAACGCATAGCCGAAGGCAGTTACGGTGTACAAATTAATAATAAATTTCATGACGACATAGGTGAAATGGTAGGATCAATTAATGAAATGTCATTTAAGGTGGCGCAAACTGAAAAGATGCAGACCGAATTCATTTCATCTATCTCACATGAACTCAGAACGCCTCTCACCGCAATAACCGGTTGGGGGGAGACGCTGATATATAATGAGCAACTGGATGACGAATCGAAACGCGGTATCGCTATAATGCTGAAGGAGGCCCGGCGGCTTACAAAAATGGTTGAGGAGCTGCTCGAATTTACCCGCATGGAAGATGGGCGGTTCACGTTGAATATTGAGATGATAGATATAGCCGCCGAGCTCGAGGATGCTATTTTCACCTTCCGGGAGTTACTGCACCAAGATGAGCTTGAGTTTAGTTATGAGTCGGATATGGATGAGGCGCCACTCATCCCCGGCGACCCGAACAGGCTAAAGCAGGTGTTCCTTAACCTGTTTGATAATGCCGCCAAATATGGGCGCGAGGGTAAGCGCATTGAGGTATCCATACTTATGGAAGGCGTTTTCGTTAAAATCAGCATCCGCGACTATGGTCCCGGTGTACCGGAAGACGAGATTGATAATATCAAAATGAAGTTTTATAAAGGAAGCAATTCAAAGGAACGAGGCAGCGGTATAGGCCTTGCTGTCTGTGAGGAAATAATAAAGTATCACGGGGGGAGTATGGAACTGGCGAATACTGAGGACAGCGGATTCCAGGTTACTATACTCCTGCCGGTAAGCAATACGACAATTGACAATTAGTTAAGGAGGCGTTCTACAATGCACAGGTTGGTTACAGCCAATGCACTAGCACCGTGTCGGAAACTTGGATTGTATGTAAAAACTTGTGTGCAGTCTGTAACCATTGCGAGCATTGTAGAACGCCCCCTGAACAGTTGTAAATGTAAGTGAAAGGTTCGATAATTGGGATGAGTAAAGAAAAGAAAAGTAAGGATTTCCGTACATCCATTGGTGGACAGGCACTTCTGGAGGGCATTATGATGCGAGGCCCAAAAAAGCAGTCAATTGTTGTTCGGACCAAAGATGGGTTTGTCACAAAAACAGAAGAACTAAAGCTGCTTAAGGATAAATACCCGATAGTCGGTTTTGTTTTTATTCGCGGAGTGATAAGTTTTATCAGTTCAATGGCTATAGGAATGCGCGCAATGATGTTTGCGGCTGAGCAAATTCCGGAGGAGGAGCAAGAGGAGCCTTCAAAATTTGACCAATGGGTTGAGAAGAAGGTTGGGAGTGAAAAAGCGGAAAAGATTATAATAACGTTTGCGATCGTACTCGGCGTCGCGCTTTCGGTAGGGTTGTTTATACTGTTGCCAACGGTATTGGCAGGGTTTCTTTCGGATTTCATTGAGCACCGGATACTCCGAAACCTGATTGAGGGCGTTTTGCGTATTGTTATATTTCTTGTGTACATGTGGCTGGCGACGAGGCTCAATGATATTAAACGCGTGTGGGCGTACCACGGGGCTGAGCATAAGGCGATATACTGTTATGAAAAAGGCCTTCCGTTAACGGTGGAAAACGTCAGAGTGCAGTCGAGGCTGCACCCACGCTGCGGAACCAGCTTTTTGTTTATCGTTATGCTGGTAAGTATACTGGTGTTTTCGTTTACAGGGTGGGAAAACATATGGATGCGTATAGGGATGAGGCTGCTGCTGGTCCCTGTCGTTGTCGCTATAAGCTTTGAAATAATCAAGTTAGCAGGCAGATATGATAACATTGTGACCAGAATAGTATCGGCGCCCGGAAAAGCCATGCAAAGGCTCACAACGCGTGAACCGGACGACGAAATGATTGAGACCGCTATCGAGGCTTTGACTTTGGTCATTCCGGAAAATGCCAATGAGGCGGAGTGGTAGTGTTTGAATGAATTCAAACAGAGAATAGAGATTAGGGATTTGGAGATGGGAGTTACCGGGCCGTGGATAATAGTATTATTCATGTAGCCTTGCGACTTGGAAAAGGGTCAATAAATGCTAACGTACAATGATATTTATCTGGGCACACGGCGGAAACTTCGGGCTGCGGGTATTGAGGCCCATGACCTTGAAGCGAAGCTGATAGTTGCCCATGCAGCGGGTAAAACCCGCGAGGAGTTGCTCAAATCCAGTAGGCTTTTTATTACTGACAAATCGCTGGGACAAGTAGTGGACGATCTAATTGATCGAAGGCTTAAGGGCGAACCGGTAGCGTATATTGTTGGGGAATGGGAATTTTATGGAATTCCGATGATCGTAAATGAATCGGTAATGATACCGCGTATTGATACGGAAGTCCTGGCAGGAGAAGCGATTAGGCTGATGAAGCGGCGGTTTGGACAGAGCCGTTTGCTTGACCTTTGCGCCGGCAGCGGTTGTATAGGATTGGCGGTAGCGGCAAATGTCCCAAGTTGCAGGATTGTGCTGGCTGACAATTCGGAAGCTGCGCTTGCGGTCTGCCGAGCCAATATGCTCAGGAATAAACTAAGCCGCAACGTTACGGCAATTGAGGCGGATGTTCTTGAAAGCCCTCCGGCTCTACTCGGCATGTTTGACGCGATCGTCTGCAACCCGCCGTACATTCCTACGGGCGACTTAAAGGCGCTCGAGCCGTCAGTCGGTACGTACGAACCGCTTACGGCTTTGGACGGCGGTCCGGATGGGCTTTATTATTTTCGCGCTGTTGCGACGAACTGGCCTGCACTGCTCAAGCAAAAAGGATACCTCGCGTTTGAGTGCGGAGAGGGGCAATCGGAGGCTGTTTGCGGGATATTGGAGGATAGCGGTTTTAACGATATTAAGACGCATTTGGATACACTAGGCATAGAGCGCGTTGTTGTCGGAACGATGAAATAAACATAAAGATTTATGGAGGTTTGATATGGCGGAGAAGAAAAAATATGTTCCTGCCATCCCGGCGGAGGACAAAAAGAAGGCGCTGGAAACCGCGATCTCGCAAATTGAGAAAAACCACGGCAAAGGTTCTATAATGCGTTTAGGGGACAGGCAGGCTGTCAATGTTGACTCGGTATCCACAGGTTCGATAGCGCTTGACTTTGCGCTTGGGATCGGTGGAGTGCCGAAAGGAAGGATAATTGAGATATTTGGCCCTGAATCATCGGGAAAAACGACCCTCGCGCTGCATATTATTGCGGAAGCTCAGAAGGAAGGCGGGGAAGCGGCGTTTATTGACGCAGAGCACGCGCTTGAGCCGGCGTACGCCCGCGCGCTTGGGGTTGATATTGACAATTTGCTGATTTCTCAGCCAGATATGGGCGACGACGCCCTTGCTATTACTGAACTGCTGGTGCGTTCCGGAGCTGTCGACGTAGTGGTTATCGACTCCGTTGCCGCGCTGGTGCCGAGGAGCGAAGTAGAAGGCGACATAGGCGACAGCAGCGTCGGCGTTGTAGCCAGGCTTATGTCACAGGCGCTACGTAAACTGGCAGGATCAATTTCAAGGACAAACTGCATTGTGATATTTATCAACCAACTGCGCGAGAAAATAGGCGTCATGTACGGCAACCCTGAGACGACCCCCGGTGGCCGGGCCCTCAAATACTTTGCAAGTGTACGTATAGACGTGCGCCGCTCGGAGTATATAAAGGTAGGCGCGGAACACGTTGGGAACCGTACAAGGGCAAAAATAGTAAAGAATAAAGTTGCGCCTCCGTTCCGTGAGGCTGAATTTGATATTATGTTTGGCGAAGGGATATCTAAGTACGGTGAGTTAATTGATCTCGGGGTTAAGCTTGGCTTGATCGAAAAGGGCGGCGCCTGGTACACTATCGGCGAAACAAGACTGCAAGGCCGCGATAATGTTAAGGACTATATAAGGGAGCATCCCGACGTCGCCGAGGACCTCGAAGCGCAGATACGCCGCGATTCACAAAAGCTGATGTCACCGCAAGAAAAAGCAGCAGCTAAAGCCGCCGGGCGCGCGGTAGATATAGACGCGGAAGATTTTGAAGGATGATAACAATTGACAATTGACAATTGACGATTGACAATTAATAAAAGGATAGTAAGGAATGAAAATTGAGAGCCTCACACAGTTTGAAAACAAAAAGGACAGGATTGAGGCTCTTTTTGAGGATGGAACCTCAATCCTTGTCGGCGTGGCACAGATTGCTGACTTTGGGTTATATTCCGGGCGTGAGTTGTCGGATGACGAGTATGCGCAGTTGCGCGGGGAAACTAAGCTCAGTTCATCAAAAGCGCGCGCAATGCGAATTCTGGGCAGCCGGAATTTTTCATCGGGAGAAATGGAAAGGCGCTTGGTTAGCAAGGGGGAGTCACAGGATACAGCCAGGAAAACAGTTCAGTGGCTTGAAGATATTGGCGCTGTGAACGACGCAGAGTACGCGGCTGCGATAACTCAGAGCTACTGCGCGAAAGGATACGGGCTTGCCAGAATCAAAGATGAGCTATACCGGCGAGGGATCCCGCGTGAGCTGTGGGACGATGCGCTTAGCGGGCTTGACAATGCAGATGACTCGGCGGTATATAGCTTTCTCGAAAAAAAGCTCGGAGGCAGCCGTGATAGGTCAGACATACGCCGTGCGACGAATGCGCTATGTGCAAGAGGGTTTAGTTATGAGCAGGCGCGCTCAGTAGTGGGCCGGTATCTTGAGAGTATTGAGGAAAATGAGAGTTTGAACTAGTGACTGTGAAACATAGAGTAAAGAACACTAAACAGGGAGCACTGACCATGAAGGTTGGCATAGTATCGCTTGGGTGCGCGAAAAACCTTGTGAACACTGAGCAGATGATGTTTCTGCTTAAAGAAGCGGGATTCGAAGTGACCGGTGATACGAATGGCGCAGACGCTGTTATTGTTAATACATGTGGTTTTATTGAAAGCGCGAAAATGGAAGCTATCGAAACTATACTGGAACTTGGCTGTGAGAAGGATCAAGGCAAAATCGGGAAGATTATTGTAACGGGATGCCTACCGGAGAGATATAAGGGTGAAATCCAAACGGAGCTGCCGGAAATAGACGCCATAGTTGGCGTCGGGAGCTTTGATAGTATTGTAGGCGCAGTTAAGGCAGCGTTGCGCGGGGATGAAAAGCCGGCGCTGTTCGGGGACATTAACGCTCCGGTGAGCGAGACCGGAAGGATAATAACAACATCTCCCGCCTGGACGTACCTGAAAATCGCCGAAGGTTGCGATAACCGGTGTGCTTACTGTGCGATACCCGACATCAGGGGGCGCTTTCGGAGCAGGCCGATCGGAAAAGTCATAGACGAAGCCAGGAGACTTACGGACCGGGGTATAAAAGAGCTAATAATTGTCGCTCAGGACGTGACAAGATACGGCCTGGATTTGTATGGAAAACGCCGGTTACCGGAACTGCTGAAGGAATTATGCGGTATTAATGATCTAAGGTGGATACGTTTACACTACCTGTATCCGGACGAGATAGACGACGAGCTAACTAACGTTATTGCCGGATATGATAAAATACTCAAATACCTTGATATTCCAATCCAGCACATCAATGACGCAATTTTACAAAAAATGAACCGCCGTTGCACAGGCGGAGAGATTAGCGCCCTGCTGCGTCGGCTGCGCGAACGGATTCCGGGAGCCGTCATCAGGACGAGCATCATTGCGGGGCTTCCTGGCGAAGGTGAAACCGAGTTTGAGCAACTGTGCGAATTTCTGATAGAGGCCAAAATAGAACGAGCGGGGGTCTTTACATATTCGCCCGAAGAAGGGACAGCAGCGGCGCTGATGGAAGCACCGGACCATGATACAGCAACACAACGGGCTGAACGATTAACCGATATACAGTCGCGCATAATGGATGAATTTAACGAAAGCAGGATCGGGAGTGTAACAACTGTTCTTATCGAGGGTTATGACAACGGGCATTTTTACGGCCGTAGCTATGCCGAATCACCGGACGTGGATGGCTATATCACCATCAAAGGCAAAGGTATGGCAGTTGGCGAGTTCATAGACGTTCGCATAACAAGTGTTGAAAACGGGGAACTTATAGGACAATTGGCAGTTGAAAGTTGAAAGTTGAAAGTTGAAAGTTGATAGTCATGGAGTCCATTTCGCATAGTTATCGATCATATTGTGGTATAAGATATACAGCTATCTTTTTCCACTTTCCACTTTCAACTTTCAACTGTGGCGTGACATAAATGATGGAGGAGATACCGATTTGAATACCGCGAATAAACTCACAATGGTCAGGGTAGTACTTATACCGGTGTTTCTTGGCGTATTGTATATAGGATTCCAATACAGCCATTACGCAGCCATGGCGGTTTTTATCATTGCCGGCCTGACCGATATTGCGGATGGATATATTGCAAGGCGCCGCGACCAGGTGACAGATTTTGGCAAATTCATGGATCCATTGGCGGATAAGGTCCTGGTTGTCGCCGCTATGCTTTGGTTCGTCGAGCGGGGAGACATACCCGCATGGGCGGCTCTGATTGTGATAATTCGGGAATTCATGGTAACAGCGCTGCGGCTTATCGCCGTTGATAACGGGCGTGTTATAGCCGCCGCAATCTCAGGTAAAATTAAAACTATAGTATCGATGATCTGTTTGACCGCCATGTTCCTACCGCTTGCGCCGTGGATGATTTTCGCGTGTGTGGTGTTGATAACCGGAACAACACTAATCTCAGGCGTCGAATATTTTGTTAAAAACAAAGATATCTTAAACTTTGGAAACAGGTGAATTTTTGTTTATGATGCAATTTTGATACAGGCGTTATTTATAATGAAACTATCCTGTGGAGGGGTGCCGCCCGCAGGCGGCGGGGTGGTTCAGTATCCAACTGAACAGGTTTAGAATATTTGCACTGTATTACACTTGTAGCAGCGAACTGTATTCGCCCACAGTACGGTAAACTTTATGGTTGTGAGAGAAAAAATGGCTTTTGGGACAGAAAATAGTCAAGAGATCGGGATAAGAGATCGCATGACTGTGAGCAAAAATGATCACCAAACCGTAGTGGTAGGACATAATAACGCGGCGGAATCGGAACTTGTGGACGATTTTGAAGTTGAATATGGCCAGAAAAAAGAAGTTCCTTTCTGGATGAAGATAATGATCGTTGCGGCAGCGGCGATCATCATATTGTTTGCTTTTATTTGGGAGATGTTATACAGCGGTAGTCCGGAGGAAAGCAATAAAGATGTTCCTCAGGATAACCGCTGTGCTGTTCAGATTGAAATAGACAAGCTTGATTGGGTGCAGCCGGCGTTCCTAACGGTAAATGAGTATTCCAGGCCGGGTAAAATCATATCAGAGGTCAACGCGATAGTTATACATTATATTGGTAACCCGGGTACGTCAGCGGAGCAGAACAGGAATTACTTTGCGAACCTCGGGTTTACAGGCGAGGCTTATGCCAGCAGTAACTTTATTGTGGGTCTCGAAGGAGAGATACTCCAGTGCGTACCTGTTGATGAAGTTGCTTATGCATCCGGTGAAAGAAACGCTGATACGCTCTCAATCGAGCTATGCCACCCTGACGATACAGGGCAGTTCATGCACGAAACATACGAATCAGCCGTGCGGTTAACAGCGTGGTTATGTAAGCAATACGAGCTTTCCTCAGACGATCTGCTGAGGCATTTCGATGTGACCGGAAAAGAGTGCCCAAGGTACTTTGTACAAAATGAGGAAGCCTGGGAAGCGTTTAAAAACGATATAGCAAGAGCTGTGTTCGGCGAATAATCTTGCCTGTTTATCAACAACGCACGAGTCTTATTATCAGAACTTACTTGTGCTCAAGTTTACTTTTGCACAATGGTCAATTCGCAATCAATGGCGTCAAGATACTTAAGCAGAGTTCTAAGAGTAGGGCTTTGCTTTTGGGTTGTTCCTTTTTCAATCCTGCTTATTGATTGTTGCGGCAACCCTGTTTTGCATTGAATCTCTTTTTGAGTAATGTTGTTCTTTTTCCTTGCTTCCGCTAATTTCTGCCTGAATGCGTATTCACGTTCAAATTCTTCATATGCACTTTTTGCAACCGGGTCTTTTAGCAATTCCTCTAACTCCCTGCGCTCCTGTTCCGGGTCTACTTTTACGAACGGCATAGATATAACCTCCTACAGTAAATTTCGCTCTCTGGCGCGCCCAATAGCCTTATCAAGCTCAAACTTTTCGGCTTTTCCTTTTTGTTTCTTACAGGCGTGAAGAAAATGAACGGTGTTTTTGTCGAAAACTACATACATTATTCGATTGTCAAAAAATTTTATCTCCCACAATTTGCCAAATAATTGTCTGATATCCAAGCCATCAAATGCCTTAACGCCTTCTTGAATTACCTTATGTCTGATGCCATACCCATAAGTACGTTCCGGGACTGTAAGATTACTTAAATACTCTTTTATTAGGTTTTTACCGCCTTCTGTATGATAATCAAGGATTTCCATCTTCACACCGCCGAATGAATAATACATCATATTAGCTGTTATTGTCAAGTGATTTATTATTGACAATATACATTATAGAATTTCTGCAATAAAACAAAAATATTGGGACTTATAATACGGCTGCCAGGATTATCATATTCTTGAATACAGTAAAAAGCAAAGGGCAAGCTTAGTATGAGCCTGCCCTGCCGATACATTCGGTTAGCTGCGCCGATTATTCCTCGCACGCTTCGAGTGTCATGCATAGTTCGCCTGCTTTTACTGATGCGCCTATGGCAACGTGCACCTCTTTTACAGTACCTTGGATCCTGGCGGTGATGTTTGTCTCCATTTTCATCGCCTCGACTACCATCAGCGACTGGTTGAGCTCAACTGCGTCCCCAGCTTTTACCAGTATCTTTGACACTGTGCCGGGTATGCTCGCTCCGACCTGGGTCAGGTCGTTTGCGTCGGCATAGTTAACTATCCTTTCGGTTACTGTTATGCTGCTGTCCTTCACCGCTATATCACGGCGGGAGCCGTTTACCTCAAAGTGCAGTACCCTTGTGCCGTCGGAATTGGACTCGCCGGGCCCCATGTATTTGATTATCAGCGATTTGCCATTTTCAATCGGCACATCGGTCGTCTCGCCCGGCCTCAGCCCAAGGAAGAACACGTCGGAAGGCATACGGCTCAGATCGCCGAACTCCTTGTCATGCGTAAAGAAGTCGCTGACTACCTTCGGATACAGGCAATAGCTGACTATATCCCGCATAGTCGGCTCTGTGGGCATCATATCTCTGAGCGTATTTCGTATAGCATCGAAATCATCTGGCGGCAAAAGCGCGCCGGGACGTACGGTTATGGGTTCTTCGCCTTTCAATACGACCTTTTGCAGGTCTTCGGGGAAACCAAACTCCGGCTGCCCCATCATTCCCTTGAAGTAGCTGACGACTGAATCCGGGAAACTGAGGGCGGCGCCTTTTTCGACGATATTTTCCGCCGTCAGGTCGTTTTGTACCATGAATATCGCAAGGTCACCGACCATTTTAGACGAAGGCGTCACCTTAACGATATCTCCTAAAATTATATTTGCCTCGCGGTATTTCTCTTTGACCTCGTGGAATTTATCCCCAAGCTCCAGGCTCTCGACCTGCGGTTTCAGGTTAGTGTACTGTCCGCCGGGCATTTCATAGCGGTAAATCTCCGCTTCCGGCGTCTTGAGGTCAGCTTCATACTGTAAATAGATCGGTCTGATGTCGCTCCAGTATTCGGAAAGCCTTTGCAGCCCGTTGAGGTCGAAGCCCGTTGCGCGCTCGTTGTTTTCCAGCGCGGCGACGAGGGAATTCATAGGCGGTTGGCTTGTCAGGGCGCTCATTGATGGAATCGCGGTGTCGACGATATCCACGCCAGCTTCCGCCGCGAGTATATATCCGGCGATCTGGTTTGCGGTCGTATCATGCGTGTGCAGATGTACGGGGATACCGATCGCATCCTTGAGGGCTTTGATGAGTTTTTGTGCCGCGTAGGGCTTAATGAGACCAGCCATATCTTTGATGGCCAATATATGCGCCCCGCGTTTTTCAAGCTCTTTTGCGAGATTTACATAATAGTTGAGCGTATATTTTTCACGGCCCGGTTCAAGAATATCACCCGTGTAGCAGACCGCAGCTTCTGCTACCTTACCATGCTTGATAACCTCCTCGATGGCGAGTTCCATGCCTGGCAGCCAGTTGAGTGAGTCAAAGATGCGGAATACATCGATACCGGCGTCGGCGGCTTCTTTTACGAATGCTTTTATCACGTTGTCGGGATAGTTGCTGTAGCCAACGGCATTCGACGCGCGAAGCAGCATCTGGAACAGGATGTTCGGTATTCTGCGGCGCAGCTCTGTGAGGCGCTCCCAGGGCGACTCATAAAGGAAACGGTACGCGACGTCGAAAGTCGCGCCGCCCCACATCTCCAGGGAGAAGCAGTCGCTTAGTATATGAGACGTCGCCTTAGCGGCAGTGACCATATCACGGCTTCTGAGCCGGGTGGAGAGCAGCGACTGGTGCGCGTCACGGAATGTTGTGTCGGTAATCAGAAGCTTTTTCTGATCCAGAACCCACTTGCTCAGAGCCTCGGGGCCATTTTCATCCAGGTATTGCTTTAGTCCTCGCGGCGCTTCGCCCTCGACAACCGGTACGCGGGGTTCCGGGTATACCGGTTTGTTCGCTGAAGCGGGATTTGCCATTATCGCCGTGCCGATGTGCTTAATAACTTTTGTCGCCCTGTCTTTTGAATGTGACAAGTCGAAAAGCGACGGGGTCTCGTCAATATATTTTGTATAGCATTTCCCGGCGATAAACTCGGGATCCTTAAGGATATTCATCAGGAAAGGAATGTTCGTTTTTACTCCGCGTATACGTGTCTCCGTAAGCGCGCGTTCCATCCTGTGTACGGCACTTTCCCATGTGCGGTCAATGGTCATAACTTTAGCGAGGAGGCTGTCATAGTACGGGGTTATTTCTCCGCCTGTATAAGCGTTACTGTCGATTCTGACGCCATGACCGCCGCTGGAACGGTAAGTGGTTATTTTACCTGTATCAGGCGCGAATCCGTTTTCCGGATCCTCGGTGGTAACGCGGCACTGGATCGCATACCCACTCATGGTAATGTCTTCCTGGCAAGTTATCCCAATCGCCGGGTCGGATAGTTCCTTGCCCATAGCTATTGAAATCTGAGCCTGTACGAGGTCAATGCCGGTGACCATCTCGGTAACCGTATGTTCCACCTGAATGCGCGGGTTCATTTCAATGAAGTAGTGATTGCCGCTCTTATCGACGAGGAATTCGACCGTGCCGGCATTCACATAACCCACAGCTTTGGCGACCTTTACGGCGTCAGCCCTTATTTTTTGCCTTACGCCTTCATCCACGGAGAACGCGGGAGTGTATTCGACGACCTTCTGGTAGCGACGCTGCAGCGAACAGTCGCGCTCGAAAAGATGCACTACGTTGCCATACATGTCAGCGAGTACCTGTATCTCGATATGTTTCGGCTGTTCAACAAACTTTTCAAGAAATACGTCTTCGCTGCCGAAAGCTTTTCCAGCCTCGCTCTGTACAAGCGGTAACTGCTCGGCAAGTTCCACAGGATTCTGGACGAGGCGCATACCGCGCCCGCCGCCGCCTGCCGCCGCTTTCAGTATTACGGGATATCCGATGCGCTCCGCGTTTGAGAGCGCGTCTTCAACAGATTCCAGGGGTCTTCGTACGCCCTCAATTATTGGGACATTGCAGCTCTTGGCAATCTCTTTCGCGCTTATTTTGTCCCCCATCTTATTGAGGACTTCCTCGGGCGGCCCGATAAAGGCGATGCCCGCATCGCGGCAAGCGCCCGACAGTCCTGGATTTTCAGCTAAAAAGCCGTAACCAGGGTGGATTGCGTCGGCGCCCTTGGCAACGGCAAGCTTTACGATACTGTCTATGTCCAGGTACGCCCCAAGCGCGGTATTATCCTTTCCAATCAGATACGACTCGTCCGCCTTTGTACGGAAAAGGCCGTTTTTATCCTCTTTTGAATATACCGCGATAGTACGAATCCCCATATCGTGACACGCTCTCATGACGCGTATCGCGATTTCGCCCCTATTGGCGACCAAAACTTTTTTTATTTCTTTTTGCAACATATGTTAGCCTCCTAAATATAACACATTTTTAACGCATACGCTCGTAATTCTACAGTATTTATCCCTGTATTGTCAAGTAGGTTTTAAAAAGAACTCTCGCGCTCAACCATGTTTTTTGCGGACAGTATACGGCTCAGGGTAATTAACAGGAATACTGCCGCAAATAAGGCTACATTTAGGATAAAAGGAAGGCGGCGGTTGATATCAGAGAGGTAGCCGCTCAGGTAGCTGAAAGGTATATTGATTGCAAAAGTAGCCATGGTTACTACGCTTATGATACGCGCGCGTTCACGTTCCTCTATAAGCAATACCATAATAGAATCCCTGCGCGGTATGACAAGCCCGTGCGCGCAAGCCTCCAGGACAGTGTAGACCATTGCAAATACAATTGGGGCGTCACCTGCAGCGGGGGATAAAAGTAAAATAACATGGCTCATCGCATATAAAGCAACGCCAATTGCCATCGGCCTTTTATATCCGAGCTTTGATACACGGGGCTGGACGAAGAACAGGAAACACAGTAAAATTGCGCTGCGGACAATCGGGAAAATGGAAAGATAATAATCAGGAATCATCAGGTTTTTAGTTGTATAAAGCCCGAAGAAATTTTGCATGACGCCGGTTGTCACGGCAAAAAGCGCGCTGATGGCAAGGGCTGTCAGCATTTCCGCAGAGCCAAGTATCTTTTTTGCGATTCCACCATAACCTGATAAGAGTTTAAGTATGGAAACTCCCTTTGTCTCACGCATCCGAATCATTCCGGTTTTAGTCTCATCAGAGAATTTATATAGTAGTATGAATTTTGCGCTCATGCTTATTAAGGCAAAAATGTAAACTATCCTCATTGCGGGTATGATCTCAATTTTCTTTACCAGGATTCCGGAGAGCGGCGCAAAAAAAATGGAGAGTTGGCCCGCCATGTGTACCCATGTGTAAATACTGACGATCAGGTGCTTTTCGGCGTCCTCCACAAGAAGGCAATTCCAGGAGTTGTCAGTGATTTGCATAAAGCCGTTGAATGCGGCGGCAATTACGAACCACCAGAAATTCTGTGACACAGCCCAAAGCAGTGTCGGTACACTCCAGGCAAGTATATCCACGATAAACGTAGCGTTCTTGCGCCCCAGTTTGTCGGTGACCGCGCCGCCCAGAAACGCGAAACCGGCTTTTGAGAAGGACGTAATTGACGCAACCAGCCCGATTTGTATGTCTGTCAGCCCCAGAGCGGACATATAGACCGAGACAAATGGCAAAAAAAGGAAATACGGAACACCCCAAAGCGGCTCGGTAAAAACACAAGCACGCGGGTTACCGCGCAATTCCAACAATGATTGTATAAGAGGATGCTTTTTCAAATAGTGTCTCCTAACCCCTAAACCCTAAAATAATGACATTTGGCTGGATTCCGGTAGGTTGCGCAGGGCGCCAAGGGCTTTTAGCTGTTCCAGATGCGCTTTTGACACTTTTGGGCACGCGGCGGAGATTTCGTCGATCGAAATAAATTCGCGACCTGCCCGATTATCCGCGATATCGCGCGCTACTGTTTCACCAAGCCCGCTTACAGACACGAATGGCGGGCGTAATGTCTTGTTGTCTACGATCAGGAACTTAGTGGAATCTGAATTATAGAGGTCGATATCGGCAAACCCGAATCCGCGCAAGTAGAACTCGTAACATGCTTCGAGCGTTGTAAGCAGTTCCTCATCCTTTGCCTTGGAATCCTTGTTATTACGGATTTCCTTAATCTTTGCGCGCACGATGTCGATACCTTGGGTCATGCATTCCGCGTCGAAGCTGTTGTTCTGGCTCCGCCTGTAAAAATATGCGCAGTAGAATTCAAGGGGCTTGTGTACCTTGAACCAGGCGATACGGAAAGCCATCATAACATAGGCAACCGCGTGGGCTTTCGGGAACAGGTATTTTATTTTCTTGCACGACTCGATATACCAGCCCGGTACATGGTGGCGGACCATCTCATCCTCAGCCCCATTCGGCAATCCATTCCCCTTCCGGACGCTTTCCGATATTTTGAACGCGCGCCGGTCGTCCATGCCGCTTGATATAAGGAAGAGCATGATATCGTCCCGGCAGCTTATTGTACCGCTGACAGTAGCCTTCCCCGACATGATCAGGTCCTTGGCGTTGCCAATCCATACAAGTTCCCCGTGGGAATAACCGGAGAGTCGCACCAGAGTGTCGAAATCCTTTGGTTTTGTGTCGCACAGCATCTGGCGCGTAAGGGGAGTGCCAAATTCCGGTATACCGATTGATCCGGTGGCGCCTATTATCTCATCATTTTCAGGGAGTCCCAGGGGCGTGGGAGATGTGAAAATTGACATAGTAGATGGGTCCCCGAACTTTATTCCCCTGGCTCTTACACCGGTGAGGTCTTCGAGCATTTTTATCATCGTCGGGTCGTCGTGGCCGAGTTCGTCCAGCTTTATCAGGTTATCCTCCATGCGGTGATAATCGAAGTGAGTTGTTATTATCCCCTTGTCGCTGTCGTCCGCAGGGTGCTGGGCCGGGCAGAAATCAGTTATTTCCGCGCCCTGGGGAATGATAATGAGCCCGCCCGGGTGCTGCCCCGTTGTACGCTTGACGCCCTCACACCCTCGCGCCAGGCGGTTTTCTTCAGCTTTAGTGACCGTTTCGCCTCTGGCTTCGAGGTATTTTTTCGCAAAACCGTAAGCTGTTTTATCTTTGACCGTGCCGATAGTCCCGGCGCGGTAAACGCATTCGGCGCCAAAAAGATCCGTAGTATATTTATGCGCCTGAGCCTGGTACTCGCCGGAAAAATTAAGGTCTATATCGGGGACTTTATCGCCGTCGAACCCAAGAAATGTTTCAAACGGGATGTTAAATCCATCCTTAATGTATAACATACCGCAAACGGGGCAGTTCGCATCCGGCATATCCGCGCCGCAGCCCCAACCGGCGCCGCATTTAAAGTCAGAATTGCGGCAATTCGGGCATCTGTAATGGGCGGGCAGGGCGTTGACTTCGGTTATGCCCGCGAGAAACGCGACGATTGAAGATCCGACGCTGCCGCGCGAACCGACCAGATATCCTTGTTTCATCGAATCCGCCACAAGTTTTTGCGCCGCCATATATATTATGTCGTAACTGCGCTCCAGGATATCGCGGAGTTCCATATCCACCCGCTTAGTCACTATTTCCGGCGGGTTTTCACCGTACAACTGAGACAGCCTTTTGGATACCAATTCTTTGAGGTCCTCGGCGCTTCTTTCAAGCTTTGGCAAGAAAAGTTTCTTCGCGGGCGGAAGCGGGCTAACGACCTGGCACATATCCGCTATTTTTCGCGAATTGCGCACAACGACGTCAAATGCCGTTTCCTTCCCGAGGTAATCAAACTCCTCAAGCATTTCGTCGGTTGTCCGGAAATATACGGGCAAATCATCGTCGGCGTTGTCAAAACCCTTAGATGTGAGCAGGATATGGCGGAATACCTCATGCTCAGGGTCAAGGAAATGCACGTCACCCGTGGCGACGACCGGTTTTCCAAGTTTTTTACCGAGCCCGACTATCCTACGATTATATTCGCGCAGCTCCTCGACGCTTTTTACCCGTTGCTTGTCCCGGAATAACATAAACATGTTGTTACATATTGGCTGTATTTCAAGATAATCGTAGAACTCACCGAGACGGAGCAGCTCCAGGGCGCCGCGCCGCTCAGTGATCGCGCTAAAAATTTCTCCAGCCTCACAGGCGGAGCCTATAATCAAGCCTTCACGGTGCTTTGCCAATATGCTTTTAGGGATAACCGGATGCTTGTCAAAATATTCCAGGTGGCTCTTTGTTACGAGTTTATACAGGTTGTGAAGGCCGGTTTTGTTCTTTACTAGCAGAATTATATGCCTTAGCCTTGTACGGTTTCTGTATACTCCCGCTGATGATTGGTTTTCATCATATCTCCTCATCAGATATTCGTTTACCCGTCTGATATCCGTTATGCCGGCTTTACTGAGTTGTTTGAGCATGGAGATAAGTATATGAACTGTAGCTGAAGCGTCTGCGTCCGCTCTGTGGTGCCGGAAGTCCGAGTATCCGAAATAAGCGGCTACAGTTTCCAGCTTGTGGTTTTTTAGTTGCGGTAAAAGGACGCGCGCCATCGCGACAGTGTCGATATAACAAGGGTCGAAAGGGATACTATGCAACTGGCAAACTTCATAGATAAACCCCACATCGAAGTCAGCATTATGCGCAACCAGTGCTCTGCCGCCGGCAAACTGCAGGAACGCCGACACAGCGTCGCGTTGAGACGGAGCGCCGGCAACATCAGGGTTCCGGATTCCCGTCAGATCTGTTATCTCGTAAGGTATAGTAATGCCGGGATCGGCGAATGTTTGGAACCTATCAATTTCTTTCCCGTCTTTTATCAGGACAGCCCCAATTTCAATGATTGCGTTATCGAAAGGGGACAAGCCTGTTGTTTCAATATCAAAGACAACAAACTCGTTGGGTGGGACGTCGGTATTTCCAAAAACCGAAGTAATCCTGTCAATGTCGTTGACAAAGTAGCCCTCGAGCCCATATATCGCTTTTATTTTGCCGCTTGCCACTTCAGGGGCGCTTGCCGCGTCAGGGAACCCGTGGACGACTCCGTGATCCGTTATGGCTATCGCCGGGTGCCCCCACAGTGTTGCGCGGCGGATGACCTCCGCCGTATCGGTTACAGCGTCCATCGCCGACATCTTTGTGTGAAGATGCAATTCGACGCGCTTCACCGGCGCATTGTCGTATCTGCGCGTTTTTTCAGACGTTACAATGTTTACCGGTTCCAGTGTCAGGTCGCTGTCGAACCTGCTTATGCCAAGTTTACCGGAAACGGTAAGCCACATGCCTTTTTCGATACGCTGGACAATTTTTGAAGCGTTTTCATCCGTCATGAACTTTGAGACATGGATCGTGCCTGTGTAGTCTGTCAGGTCGAAACTGAGCACCCAAGCGTTGCGTTTTTCTATGAATTTGTTGGAAACGTCACATACTTCGCCCGTAATTATGGTTTTGCCGAGCTCGAGGCTTATATCGCGCATGGCGGTCGCCGACTCTTTAATACGCCTGCCCATAATAACAGTACCCGGTTTTGAATCGGGTTTTGCCTTTGGGCTTGCGCCCGCGTTTGGAATCGCCTTTGCCGGAGCGGTTTTAGTGTTTTCCAGGACAGATACGCGGGCGCAAAGCGCCGTGATGGCTACGGACATCAAGCCGTATTCCCGCGCGATTTGTTCCTCGATCACACTGATCTCCAAAGGCGAAGCCGGTTCCGTAAGGGACACAGTCAGTTTCATGGACGTCCTCGATTTGTCAACAGTGGCGGAAACAACGCGAGCCCCGCTGAAATCGGACGATAATTTTTGATTGCCCTTGCAAAAAGGGAACATTTCATATAATAATATAGGTTTTTGCGAGTCCAAGTTGTTTTCCCCGCTTTCGGTCACACACTATTGCGGACTGATAACAATTTTTAACACGTCGTTGACCAGAGTGAATATCATAAATCCAATTAATAGGACGAATACCGCCATATGAATGTAGCCTTCATATTTTGGATCCAGGCGGCGCCGTATGATTTTTTCGATAAACCACGATATGAAAATGAAAAGTATCCTGCCGCCGTCCAACGCCGGGATTGGCAGCATATTCATTACAGCCAGGTTCACACCGATAAACGCAATAAAATGCGTGATTCTGAAAAGAGCTTCCCTCGTTGTTTTCGATTCTTGCCCTATGTCATTCATCGCATTGACAATACCAACCGGACCGGATAAATCCTGTATGCCGGCGGCGCCGGTAAAGAGCTGAGCGATGCTCACACGGATGAGCCGAATGTTATTCATTGCGGTATAGCCTGAATATTTCAACTTTTCCATTACCGTAGGTTCTATTCTGTCAAATATGAGCCCGAACATTCGCTGCGTTTTTTCGCCGACCGTGTATTCCCGGCGCTCAAGAGGGAATTTGTTTAATTGTATTTTTTCGTTGCCGCGCCTGACGACAAGGTCAATTTCTTTATCTCCCCTGTTTTCAGCAAGAGAAAGGAATAAACTGATATCATCGTAATAATACATTTTTTCGCCAGATATCGATAGTATTGTATCACCCACCATTAGCCCATGCTCGCCCTCATTCGGAAAACCATCCATAAACCCTGTTAAGGTTGTTCCGGCGAATGATTTATAACCTGATATCAAAATAACAATAATAATAAACGCCGCAATGAAGTTAGCAATGGCTCCCGCCGCCAGGATGACAATGCGCCGCCAACGCTTCTGAGCAAGGAAAGACCTGGGGTCATCTGCGTCGCCGCTGTCTTCACCCATTGCGCAATAACCCCCGAAGGGCAGCAGACGCCAGGAATACAGCGTTTCCTTGCCTTGCTTTTTCAGTATTGCCGGTCCCATACCGATGGCAAACTCATTTACTCGGACATGAAGCAGCTTAGCGGCGGTAAAATGCCCGACCTCATGTATGGCGATGAGGAGTCCAAAAGCAATTATTGCCAGAACTATATACATTTATTCTCACTGATTCCTTTCATAAACGAACCTTTTTGCAGCCTCACCCGCTGCAATGATATCATCAAGCGACGGCGCCTCAATGTTTCCAAAATATTCCAGAGCATCATGAACCGAATCATAAATATCATAAAAGCCCATTTTTCGTTGAATAAACAAATCTACCGCAGCCTCGTTGGCGCCGTTTAGCACAGAGCAAGCCGTACCGCCTGCCTTCGCTGTTTTGATGGCGATGCTCAGGCATGGGAAGGCGTCAAAATCCGGCTCTTCGAACGTCAGGGCTGACAACCGGGTGAGATCGAGCGTTGCCACCGGCGACGGGACCCTGTCCGGATATGTGAGCGCAAACTGTATCGGCAGGCGCATATCAGGCAGTGAGAGTTGCGCGATAACCGAATTGTCGGTAAACTCAACCATAGAATGCACAATGCTTTCCGGATGTATGACGACGCTTATGTTTTCCGCAGGGACTCCAAACAGGTGGATGGCTTCAATTAGCTCAAGGCCTTTGTTCATGAGCGTCGCTGAGTCGACTGTAACTTTATTGCCCATACGCCAGTTAGGATGGCGCAAAGCCATATCGGGGGTGACATTTTGAAGTATCGAGCGGCTCATACCACGAAAAGGCCCGCCGGACGCGGTAAGGATCAGGGTTTTTACGCAGGCTCCCGTTTCCCCGCGAAGGCACTGGAATATAGCGGAATGCTCGGAATCCACGGGGATGATATCGGCGCAATACTCCCGCGCGCTTCTCATTACAAGATCGCCCGCGTACACAAGAGTTTCCTTATTCGCAAGCGCGATACGCCTGCCAAGCCTGATTGCCGCAAGGGTAGGGAGCAACCCGGCTGTCCCAACAACAGCAGTAATAACCGTCCCGGCGCCGTCGACAGTCGCCGCCTCAATCAACCCGTCCGCACCGGAAACCACACGAACAGCCGTATCACGCACACGCAAACGAAAGTCACGCGCCGCAACCTCATCAAAAACAGCCGCAACAGATGGCTTAAACCTCCGGGCTTGTTCTTCAAGCAGCCCTATGTTCTTATCAGCGCTAATAGCGCAAACGCGAAACCCCAAGAGACTGGCGACCTCAAGCGTCTGCCGCCCAATTGACCCCGTAGAACCGAGGACGGATAGCCCATTTTGAAAGGAATTCATTGTCATATCCCAAATATCTTATTTCTGTAATTTGTGATTTGTGATTTGTAATTTGTGATTTGTGATTTGTAATTTGTGATTTGTAATTTGTGATTTGTGATTTGTGATTTGTAATTTGTGATTTGTGATTTGTAATTTGTGATTTGTGATTTGTAATTTGTAATTTATCATATTACGATTGCCGGAATGACTGACATCAGCAGATACATTGCCGGCGCTGTGAACACCATGCTGTCGAACCTGTCGAGCATCCCGCCATGGCCGGGAAGGAGGCGGCCATAATCTTTTATATTATACTCGCGCTTGACAAGTGAGAAGGCAAGATCCCCCAGTTCCGTTAATACCCCGCCTATGAGGCCGTATAAGATGAGCGCCCAGAATACAATTCCGTGAAAAGTAGTTAAAACAAGGATAGCCCCATAGACAACCATTGATGCTATGCCAACCACAAGCCCCCCGATACAGCCCTCCACGGTTTTTTTTGGGCTGACCAGAGGGAATGCCCTGCGTTTACCAAGGAACTTGCCGGTAAAGTATGCCCCGGCGTCGGTCAAAAACGCGGAAATAACCGGCAGCAGTACCAGCAGGCGGCCTTCAGGCAATGTTTTGAGGCTAACCAGGCTGGACAACATCAACGGTATAAGCGTGCCGCCAAAGAGCGTGGTCATGATGCGCGCAAACGATATTTGCCGTTTTAACCTAAAAACAAGTATAGCTTCAATGAATAATATACTCATCAGTACAAGAAAAACAGCCTGGAACACCATGTCGCCGACTCCGAAATACGTGCCAATCGGGATAAGCGCGGCGGAGAAGGCAGCATAAATACAGATTCTTGTATTCCCTTCGCCGCCAATGGAGGTTTGCAGTTCATATGCTGAAATCGCGCATATCAGGGCAACGAGCGCGGCAAATACATATGCCGGAAGGAAAAAGAGTATAATAAAAAGGATTGGCAAGCAAATTACAGCGACAATGATTCGTTCCTTCAATATATTATACCTCCTCCTTGATTTTAATAGACCGGAATGTCATCACGGGACGCCTGAGCGTGCGTACACTACTTACCGATACCTCCATAACGACGGTCTTTACTTTGAAATGATATTATCGCGCGGTCAAGCTCACGTTCGTTAAAATCAGGCCACAATACATCGGTAAAATAAAACTCGGAATACGCCGACTGCCACTGAAGAAAATTGGACAACCGCATTTCGCCGCTGGGCCTGATTATAAGGTCGGGGTCCGGTATTCCGGAAGAATACATGTATTGGGAAAAAATCTCTTCGGTAAGCCCATCGCAGGGTAAACGACCCTGTGCAACGTCTCTGGCATAGTTTTCCGCAGCGCGCAGGATCTCGTCGCGGCCTCCGTAATTGACGCATATGTTGACCTGGACGCCCTCGAATTTTTGTGAAAGCTCCGAAGCCTCGGAAATGAGTTTCTGCAACTCAGGGGACAAGACGGACACATCGCCGAAAAACTTCATCTTAACCCTGTCGCGCTCCATTTTTGAAAGCGCTTCGTGCAGATATTTTTCCAACAGTTCCATAATTGCCCCGATCTCACTGTCGGGTCGCTTCCAGTTTTCGGTTGAAAACGCATAGACGGTCAGGTATTTTATCCCTATATCTTTACAGTACGTTGCTACGCGACGGAATGTTTCGGCGCCGGCAGCATGACCGGCGGAACGGGGGAGGACACGCTTTGCCGCCCAACGCCCGTTGCCGTCCATAATGATAGCAATATGGCAGGGGAGCCTATCCGGCTCCCACGCCTGTTTTTTCTTGAGGATTTTCAACACTTTGCTAACATGCTCCATTGCAAATCAGATAAAAAAGCTATTCTCGATCACAGACCAATTGTTACTCGAGCTGTCGATACAGCCCACTATATTTCTCTAATTTCATTTTCTTTCTTTTTTGCTACTTTATCAATTTCCTTGATATAATCATCGGTAAGCTTCTGAAGCTCCTTTTCGGTATCAGCCAAATCGTCCTCGGTTATTTCACCCTTTTTCTTCTGAGCTTTGAATTTTTCGACTGCGTCTCGCCTGATGTTCCGAATGGCGACTTTGGCGTCTTCCGCATATCTGTTGACCTGCTTGATAAGTTCCCTACGGCGCTCCTCAGTTGGCTGAGGGAACACAAGCCGCAGGAATCGCCCGTCGTTTTGCGGGTTGATGCCAAGTTCGGAGGTCATGATAGCTTTCTCGATTATTCTCAGGCTGGATGCGTCCCAAGGCTGTATCATAAGGGTCCTGGGGTCGGGCGTGGAGACAGATGCGATCTGATTGATAGGAGTCGGAGTCCCGTAATACTCGACTCGTATCTGCTCAAGGACAGAAGGGTTAGCGCGCCCTGCCCTTATAGCTGAATACTGGCTTTGTAAAACCTCAATAGTTTTTTTCATTTTGTTCTCAAATTCATCATACATAAAAAAACCTCCAATTCAATTAAGTGTAAAGTGTAAAGTGTAAAGTGTAAAGTGTAAAGTGTAGTATAGGGGTTGAGGTATATTGCGCAACTTTCAATTTTCAACTGCGGCGCGTAGCGCCGCTTAACCTACTCTTGTTCCAATTTTTTCGCCGTTGACTACCCGTACAATATTCTCCGGGTCATGGAGTGCGAAAAGGATTACCGGGATGTCGTTATCCATCGACAGGGACGTGGCTGTCGAATCCATAACCATAAGGCGTTGGGCAAGCATTTCGCTGTAAGATATCGAATCGAGTTTCTTCGCGCTTGGGTCGATCTTTGGATCGGCGGTGTAGACCCCGTCGACATTTTTAGCCAATAAGATGACATCCGCGCCGATTTCGGCAGCCCTCAGGACCGCAGCAGTGTCTGTTGAGAAATACGGATGACCTGTCCCGCATCCAAATATTACAACGCGTCCTTTTTTCAGGTGCCTGTCCGCCCTGAGCCTGATATACGGTTCGGCGACTGCGGATATAGAAAGCGCCGTCTGAACACGGACAGGGACGTCCAGTTGCTCAAGTACGTCGGCTAAAGCCAGGCAGTTCATGACGGTTGCCATCATACCCATATGGTCGGCGCGGGTGCGCTCTATCCTTCCTTCGCCATCCTTTACACCTCGCCAAAAATTGCCGCCGCCTACGACTATCCCAATCTCTACGCCAATCGCTACGCATTTTTTTATCGCCTCGCAAACACTTCGCATAACGTTAAAATCAAGGCCTGTTTTTTTATCTCCTGCAAGCGCCTCGCCGCTTATTTTGAGTAATACACGTTGATATTTTGGCGTTTTTTCTGACATTTTACCACCCCTGATCCGGACAAGCCGGAAGTGTTAAGTGTTAAGTGCTAAGTGCTGAGTATTAAGTGTTATGTTGGTTTAAGCCATATCGAAAACTTTTGCCACTAGCGCAGAATTCTGCAGGTAAGGACCTAAGCGCTCAATTCAAGGCTTTGAACAGTATAATACATTTCTACTAAAATTGGAAGAGAAAATATCTATTTTTAATTGTCAACCAAATTATAAAAAAGGTTGACAACGTACACCGTTTATGATAGCTTTGAGCTCTATGAAAGCGTTGAACCAATGATAAAGGGAAAACACACAATGCCTCCAGCAGAAGTATAAATAATTTGTGATTTGTAATTTGTAATTTGTGATTTGCTGAGGTGATATCATTGATTGAAAATATAAAGGCAAGGTTATTCAGGGTTCTGGCGGAAAATGATGAAAACTATATATCCGGCGCGTCTTTGGCAAAGGAACTGTTGGTCAGCCGTAACGCGATTTGGAAAGCAGTGCAGTCGTTGCGTTTGGAAGGATATGACATTTCCGCAGTCACAAATAAAGGATATCGACTCAATAAGAGCGGCGACAGGCTCTCGGAAGCGGCGATATCGGGGTATATTAAGACTGCCGGGGTGTTTAGTGTGGAGTTGCTTAAGTCTGTGGCATCTACAAATACGGTTCTGTGCGGTATGGCAGCGAAAGGGGCGCCGGAGGGCTATGTTGTCGTAGCGGAAGAACAGACTGCCGGCAGGGGCAGACAGGGGAGGAGCTTTCATTCGCCACCGGACAGCGGTATATATTTCAGCCTGCTTTTACGCCCCGGATCCAAGGCGGATGATGCGGCGCTTGTAACTTCTGCGGCTGCGGTAGCCACGGCGCAGGCAATAGGGCAGATAACCGGCGTCGAGGTCGGAATAAAGTGGGTAAATGACTTGTTTTATAAAAATAAAAAAGTATGCGGCATATTAACCGAGGCGACACTAGACATGGAGAGCGGCATGGTCGAAAGCATTGTTCTTGGTATTGGGATAAATATCACAAGACCAGAAAATGGGTTTCCGGGATTGATTGAGAACGTCGCGACTGCATTAATAGAAAAAACCGAGGGAAAAGAAAACATACGCTGTCGGCTTATTGCCGCAACCCTTGACAATTTCTGGAAATATTACTTAAGCCTCGCGCAACGCGGTTTTTTGGAAGAATACCGGAAGCGCTCAATCGTGCTTGGGCGCGATATATACGTTTTGTCGGGCGAAGAAAGAATACCTGCCCATGCCCTTGCGATTGACGAGGATTGCAGGTTGATCGTGCGCTATGAAAACGGAAAAAAGGCAACGCTAAACTCTGGAGAAGTGAGAGTCAGGGCAGTTGACAATTGACAATTGGGTGTTTATCAGTAAAATTATACGACCTGTGCAATTAGATTGTATTATTGGTAATTTTGTCATTGTACGCAATTATACTCACGAGCGATAGGATTGACAGTATCTTGCTTGTCTTTTTTCCGCCCTGCTTTGTTGTCGTCCTTGCCTTGCGTCAGCAAGGCTGCGTCCTCCGCCTCACAGGGCGAAAAAAATCCTG
>Ga0123356_10001519_pt1 | contig 25545 bp, 5 predicted proteins | sample TergutEmb28metaG_2_FD_92546 | JGI IMG/M metagenome (GOLD analysis project Ga0123356, IMG submission 92546) | Embiratermes neotenicus P3 segment gut microbial communities from Petit-Saut dam, French Guiana - Emb289 P3 | ecosystem: Host-associated > Arthropoda: Insects > Digestive system > Gut ...
ACCCAGGCGCTGACCTTCATCGTCCTGCTGTTCTCTCCTGTCTCCTTCCCGGCGGAGAGGATGCCGGGGTGGCTCCAGACCGCCCACGAGTTCCTTCCGATCGAGCCGATGGCGCAACTCATGAGGGCCGCGATGATGCCGGACGCCTTCAACGTGGAGGCGAGGTCCGTCATCGTCCTGGCCATCTGGGTGGTCGCGGGGCTGGCGGGCGCTCAGGCGGCGCTGCGCCGACGTGTCTGACGGAAGACACGCCGAGCGAGGCCAATTGTCCCCATGAATGGCGGTTTTGGGGGCGAAGGGAGTATGGTGAGAGACGCTGTCATCCGGGTTCGAGGGTGATGAGGCCACGTTGACAGCCCGACCGACGCGGGTCGTTTCTGGGAGATGGGTACTACTACCCAACTTTTCGGGGAAACCGTCATCGCCAGGCGGGTCGGGCGTCCTCTGGGTAATCATCGACTCCCGAACGCGATGAGCTCTTCCTGAACAAGTGCCCTGGGAGGTACGCCCCGTGTTTCTACGCCCGATCTCGTCAATTTTCCCTGCTCACACCCGGTCGCGGATCCGCGCGGCCACCCAGAAGGTAGCGGCCAGCCTCGGCGCTGGAAGCCTCGTTTTCGCGGGCGCTCTGCTCGCCGTCGGCCTCGAGGCGCCCAGCCCCGCCCAGGCCCTTCCGCCACCCTTCCCCTTGAGGGACTTCATCAACGGCGCCTCGACTGCTTCGTGGGAGCGGACGAGCTGGCAGACCGGCCTCGGCACGCAGGACCCGAATGTCTTCCGGGCAACCACCGACGGCTGGTACCGCATCCAGGCGGGGAGCACCGCGAGCTCGACGAGCTCCATGCTCCTGCAGACCTCGTTCCCCACGAACCTTGGCTTCACGGTCAGCTTCGACTACCGGTTCGCCAAGGCCGGCGGGACGGCCAACCCCTGGGTCGGTGATGGGTTCTCCGTGTTCTTTGTCGATGCTGCGGAAGCGCACGCCATGCTAGGCGGTCCACGCTCCGGCCTCGGCTACTCCACGGCCCCATCGGCCACCGGCGGGGTGAGGGGCTATGCGGGTGTGAGCTTCGACGGCGACACCGGTGACTTAGCGTCGCCGCTAGGGCGCTACGGCGGAGATGCGAGCCTGGTGGGTGCGCCGCTCGTGGGTGTCCGCGGCTCCGGCGAGGCCTTGTGGGGCAACCCGAGGGCCACGTACTTGACCGATCACCAGTACCACTGGGCGGGCGGTGCTGCCGACCCCGACATCATGACGACGCCGAAGAACGACCCCAGCTCGGGCGTGGACCCCGTGACGCAAGCCAACTCGAAGTTCCGGCGGGTTGAGATCTCCGGCCACCGGCCCGGATCCGATCCGAATGGGCCCATGGAGCTTGTTGTGAGGATCTCTGATCCCGTCGCCAAGGGCTCCCCTGTGACGGGAATGCGGGAGCGCCTGCGCGTGAACCTCGACGACCAGGCGATGTGGCCGTACAACGCCGCGAAGTCGCCTGCTCGCAACGACCAGATGTCACTGCCGGCCACCCTCAAGCTGGGGATCGGCGCGGTGGCGGGCTCGGGCAGTGGGTCCTACATTGACGTTCGCAACCTCGTCCTTGACACGGCGACCGACGTGGCTGTGACCGGGCAGCTCATGCCCGCGAAGTCCTCGAGCCCCGGAGAGCCGGCGGGCCGCTTCCTGCGTGGCGCAGACATTGGCTTCGAATGGACCGCGACCAACAAGGGACCGTCCCCCATTGACGGACCGTCGGTGGACCCAGACGCGATCGCCAGGTTCCGGGCGGACCTGACGGCGCTCGCCTCCGTCCTCGACTTGTCGTCGGCAACCTGGACCTGCACGGCGGCCGGTGGGGCTGCCTGCGGCACAGCGAACGGGACAGGGCTTGATGCCCTCACCGATTGGTGGGCACCATCAGGTGGAGCAGTCACGCTGCGGGTGGAGGGCAAGGTCGCATCGGGCGCGGCCTACGCCACCTACCGTGCGCGGGCGTTCACCCCCACCGACTTCACGGCGAACACGCTGGACATGAACAAGTCGACGATCCAGAAGAACGGATACGTCGCTGACTCCAACCTCACGAACAACTCCTTCGAGATTCCCTTCACGGTGGCGGAGCCGGCGCTGACTTACACGCTGACGGCCTCACCGTCGACGGCGGCGAGTTTTGTTACGGGACAGGTCGTTACGTATACGCACGTTATTCGGAACACGACGAATGCCCCCATCACCTCGGTGACGCTCGTGACGGACTCCTTCGACGGTTCAGGAACCCACAACGCCGTCAACTGGGGAACATGGCCGAGCGGGACGCCGGGCACCCTGAACGCTGGCCAGTCGGTCACAGGGACCTCGACCTACACGATCACGGCGGTCGACAAGGACCGGAACACCGTGACCCTCAAGGCTCATGCGACGGGGATCTCCTCCTCGGTGCCCGTCGCCTCGAACCCGGCGGAGGTGACCCTGCGGGGTCTGGTTCCTTGCGTCGGGCCGAACCTGTCGGGTGTGGATATCACCTCCGGACAGAAGCTGGCCAACGGGGTTGACCAGCACATTGTCACGGTGACTCTCAAGACCTGCGACGGCGACCCAATCCCCGGGGCCGCTGCCTCCATCAAGCCGACCTTGAGGCCCGGAGCGTCCTCGGGCGCGACGCTGGGACCGATCACCGAGGTGTCCCCCGGCGTCTATGAGATGACGCTGACCTCGACGGAGCCCGGCACCAAGACGGTTGACGTTGACTACCAGGCGACTCCGAACATTCCCCTGGGATCGGCGAGCGGTGAGTTTGTCCGGCCGACACCAGACAAGGTTGTGTTGAGCGCTTCCCCCACGACTCTCCTTGTGGGGCAGACGTCCGTCGCGACAGTCACGACCCATGATGCGAGCAACGTCCCGGTGGGTGGGTCCACCATCGAGTTGTGGTCCGTGCCGCCGAACCTGATTCCAGCGGGGACAACGGTGCAGACCAGCTCCTCGGGTGTGGCAACCCTCGACATGTCGACGACCGTCGCGGGAACCTATGAGGTTCACGCCCGCCTCCAAGGGGCGAGTGGCGAGGCAACGAACTCGCCGGTCCTTGTCACCTTCAACCCACTGCCGCCGGACCTGTCGAAGACGACCCTCACGTCGACAACGACACCGACGATCAAGGCGCCGGATGGGAGTGACTGGCACAACGCCATCGTCACCCTCTACGACGTGTATGGGAACGTCGCTTCCATGCCGGCTGACCAGGTCGCCGTCACTCTGACACTTCAGGGGACCGGTGCGCAGGTGGCGTCGGGCTACTCGCTGACCGGCAATACGACGGCCGGCGTCTTCACGACGCGGATTGTCTCAACCGCTCCGGTGCAGGCGACCGTCAGGGCCGTTGCGGGAGGCGTGAATGTGACGAACGGTGGTGCCAGCCAGACGGTGCTGACCCTGCCCTTCGACTGGACGCAGCCACCCTGCAGCTCGGCGTCGTGGTACAGCTTGGCTCCCACGGGAACCCGAGTGGCTGATGGGGTGGAGGCCTTCACCATCACGGCCCACCTGGCGATCTGCCCGCCGACCGGGCCGAACGTTCCGATGACCGGACAGGCCGCCTTGCTCGGAGCCACGGCCATCGACACCCTCTTCGCCTCGGATCCGCTCTACCGCGGGACGGTCTCAGCGTTCACTGCGACCACCACCGCGGGCGAGTACACCGCCACTATCACGGCGACCAAGGCGGGCATTAAGAACGTCGCGGTCAACTGGAACGGCAGCCCGGTCACGCCAATCGCTGCCCAGGCTCCGGCGAACCGGACCACTGTCGAGTTTGTCGCAAGCCCCATCATTGACTTCACGAAGTCGCATTTCGATGTCTCGGACACCGCGGGTATTCGCCCCAACGGCTCCGACTTCCAAACCCTGACGGTCACGCTGCGCGACGCCAATGACAACCCGATCAAGGGGGCCGAAGGACGGCTCACTCCATCGTCAGTCCTCCTGCCCACCTCGTTGGCCAACCAGGCCAGTTTCGGTGCGTGGGATGAGACGAGTCCCGGCATCTACGTCTCGAGGATCACCTCGAGCGTGGCCGGACAACACAAGGTGTCGGTGACGGCACGCCAAGCCACCGGGACAGGCACTGATCCGGTGCCGGTTCTCAACAACGACATCGCTGAGTTCGTTGCCCTTGGGGCCGTCTATGCGCGTGTCGAGGTCGTCGGAACGGTTCCGCAGGTCGTGGGGACCGGCTCTTACATCGTTCGCGTGACCCTTCTGGACCGTGTCCCGGCGCCAGGGGATCCAGGCAACCCCGTCCCCGGCCAGGCGGTGACCCTCAGCTTGACCGGAGGGACAGGCGGCCAGCCTCACTTCGTGGCTCCTGGCAGCCCGTCTTCGATCACGGGATCCACAGGCGCGGCGGGGATCGTCGAGTACACCGTGCAGTCCACCTTCTCGGGCACCTTCCCGGTGGAGGTGACTCTGCCAGCGACCGTCACGACCGTGGTGGGCTTGCCCGCATCGGTGACCTTCATCGCGGGCCCCGTCGATCTCACGGCCTCAGACATTGCGATTGAAGGCGACGCCTCAGCGCATCGGGCCGATGGAAACGACTGCTTCACCGTCGTGGCGACGCTGCGTGACCAGTACGGAAACCCGGCGACGGGCCAGCTGGTCCGCTTCGATGTTGGCGCCCCGGGTCTCCTGAAGACCGGCACCACCCAGCCCACCGACTCCAGGTCGGATGCGTCGGGCAAGGTCCGCGCCTGCATCGCCGGAACTGACATCGGGACGGCTCTCGTCGGCGCTTCCGTCGATACTCCGACGGGCTTCCAGGCCATTCGGCATCCCTCGGGCGCACCCAAGCAGGTCGCCCTGGCCTTTGTCGCCGGCCCCGTCGACTTCACCCGATCCGGCTTCGACTTGCCGACGTACGCAACTGACAAGGTGGTCGGCACGGAGTCGCACCTCGTCGTTGTCTACCTGCGCGATGCAGGCGGCCGGCCCGTTGACCTGTGTATTGACGGCGCGGGTCAGCCTGTTGTCCCCTGCGGTCCCACCTTCAGCATCATCGCTGGCACGGCCGTTGGCACCGGCGGTCCGGCAACCAACGCGACCGTCGGCACCTTCCGCAAGGCGCTGGCCAGCGAGGTTCCTGCGGGTCGCTTCACGGGCGCCGAGTACATCGCCGAGATCACCTCGACCTCGGCGGGCGTCAAGACCGTGATTCCCACCTATGACGGCGATGTCCTGCGTCCGTTCGTCCTGGGCGGGCCTGAGCAGGTCACCTTCAAGGCGGGCCCGGTTGTGCCTGCAAACTCCGGCTACGTAGTCTCCACGACCGCAAATGTGGTGGCCGATGGCGCCGCTGACCACTTCCAGACCGTCACCGTCACGCTTCGTGACCAGTACAACAACCCCGTGGGTGGTCTGGAGAACGACGTTCACGCCGCAGCGCTTCCCGCCGTGGTCGGGGCATTTGGCGAAGTCACCGGGCAGCTGGGGGTCTACGAGGCGAAGATCACCTCGACCAAGTCCGGCAGCCACCTGGTCACCGTGACCTACGGCACCCCCGGGGTGGCCATCCCCGCGACAGGCAACAACCAGGCCGTGTTCGTGGCAGGCCCGCCGGATCCGGCGCGCTCCACCTTGACGCTCGACCGGAACTCTCAGACGGTGCGTCTGCCGGTCGTCGCGACGGTCACCCTGCGCGATGCCTTCGACAACCTCGTGGGCGGCCATGATGCGCGGCTGTGCCTCTCCCCGAACACGGTGCCGTCCTTCGGCCTAGCAGGGGATCCCTGCCGGATTGTCCGCACGGGCACAACCGGCACCGACCTCGGAGTCGCGACGGTCTCCTTCACCACGCAAAAGGCCGACACCTACCAGGTGCGCGCCACGATCGAGGCGACAAACGCCCAGATCTCCGGAAGCCCCGCCACCGTGATCTTCACGGCCGGCGCCCCGGCATCGGCGACCCTCGAGCGGACAAGCCCGGCCGAGGAGCTGATCGTGGCCGGTCCGATTCCGCACACCGCTAAGGTCGTCGTCGTTGACCTCGACGGCAACCCGGTGTCCGGGGCGTGGGTCGTCTTCGCTGCCGCATTTGGCACGATGACGCCCGCGAACGGACGCGTGCAAACCAACGCCGACGGCGTCGCCACCATCGAGGTGCGATCCAATGCGGTCGGCCAGGGACTGCTCACCGCCACGATCGAAGGAACAACGATCGTCACGGTCCCACCCTCAGTCCTGCTCAAGTGGGTCAACTCCGTCGACGGCCAAGGTACCTATGACCTGACGACAGGCACTCGCGTTGTCGGCGATCCGGCGAATCCTCACCGCATCACTGTCACCCTCACAGGAACCACGGGGGTCCCGATGACGGGAGTGGGTGCCTCCATCCAGATCCGAGCCGTCGGCCCCGGTGGGGTCGAAGCGACGATCGGAGCGCGCACCGAGACAGCGCCCGGCGTCTATGTCGCTGACATCAACACTGAGATTGCGGGCCTGTACAACGTGACAGTCACCTTCGGGACGACCTCAATCGGCCCGCTGGTGCCAGGCCGGACCTCGGTGACGTTTGTCGCGGGGCCGATTGACCTGACGAAGTCGTCGCTGCGAGTTACCGATGACATCAAGGTGGCGAACGGCACCGACACTCACACGGCGACGGTTACCCTAAGGGACCGCTTCGACAACCCGATCACGGGCGAGGCGAGCGTCCTGAACCGGAGCCTGGAGCCCACCGATCCGCGGGCGACCATCACGGCGTTCACCGAGACGGCAACGTCGGGTGTCTACACCGCGCTCGTACGGTCCACGTGGGCCCACAACTTCGATGTCGTCGTAGAGACCCCGGTCGGCAAGATCCCCGCAGCTGGCAACAACGTCACCGCTCGATTTGGTCCAGGGGTTCCCTCGGCAGCCAACTCGAAGATCGAGGTGATGACGCCCGGCGATAAGTACGCAGGCAGCCAGTTCCACACGGTGAGAGTCACCGTGCTCGATGCCTTCAACAACCCGGTTCCTGGCGCGACCGTCACCATTACGACGAACCCGGCCTTGACGATCCCGTCGAACACAGGACCCTCCAATGCCAACGGTTGGTTCGAGGTCACCTTCACCTCCCCAAGCCCAGGCACCTTCACGATGCTCGCCGACATCACAGGACCCGGATCGGCACCGCTGATCCACCCGGTGGGCCATGGCGTCGTCACGGTGCGGTTCATCCCCGGGATCCCCTCGCCGGCGAACTCCTACTTCGAGGTCTCGCGGCGGGCCAACCAGATTGCCGATGGGGCGGCGGACCATTTCCAGACCGTCTCCCTGTATCTGGCCGATGCTGCCGGGACCCCGATCTCCGGGCTCGCAGGTCTGACCCCAGATCTCCTGACGGCAAGTTTCATCCCCGCAGATCCGTACTCCGGTGCTGCCCCCGGGACACCCGTGAAGTTCGCGGAGAACCCGAGCGCGGGACCGGGCTGGTACCTGGCCACGGTCTACTCCCACAAGTCGGGCGAGTTCACCCTCCCCTACGTCACGGCCAATGGGTCAACGATCAGCGTGATCACCGGTGGCAACGCCATCGCCCGGTTCGTTCCGGGTCCGGGAGTGCCGAGCAAGTCGACGATCACGGTCAACCGGACCATCGCGCCGGTCGGGGAGACCATCATCGCGACCGTCACGACCTATGACCAGTACGACAACCCGGCTATGGGAACGCGTGTCGAGCTGTGGACCGATCCTAGGGATCCGATTAACTCCACGGCGAACCTCTCCTTGCCGGCGGACGCCGACGGTAAGGCCGTCTTCACCCTGATGACCAACAAGCCCGGCCGGTACCTGCTGCACGCCGGCCTACTGCTCGACATCAGCGCCCAGCCGGTGCCGGTGTCCAACTCCGGGGTCATCTGGTTGGAGTGGACGGCCGGACCGTGGTCCAAGCTGACAACGACACTGGAAACGACGACCCCAGGCAACAAGTACGCCGACGGCGTCGACTACTACGAAGCGGTCGTCACCGTCCGTGACGAGCACTCCAACCTGCTGCCCGACGTGACCGTCACCTTCGAGTTGACCGGTCCGGGCCAGGTTGCGACGGGCTACACGGTCACGGCGACCTCCGGGAGCGACGGCAAGGCCGTGATCCGCTACGTCTCGAACTACGACCTGGGCGCTGCCTCAGTGCAGGCAAGGATCGGTACCGAGTATGTGACGGACAACGTCTCGGCCAACCGCAAGACCCTGTCGTGGCAGTGGATCGAGCGGCCACCTGCCCTTGGCAATTCTTACTTCGTTGTTCCGATCAACCCCGTTCCTGCGAACGGCAGTGACGTCCATGTAATCGAGGTGGTCGTCCGCGACGCCGATCTGCGTCCGATCGTCGGAGTGGCCTCCCAGCTGTGGGTCCAGGCCGCGCCGATCGTCGGATCGCCGACCCAGCCGACAGGGACTTCCTTCGGCTTGGCGGCCGCGACCCACCCGGTGGCAGTGCCCGGCCAGCCCGGTCACTACACGGTGACAATGTCCTCGACCTATGCGGCGACCTTCCAAATCACTGTCCGCCTCAACACGGACTCGCTCGTCTCGCAGCCGGCCGACCGGTCAACGGTCACCTTCACCGCGCTGGAACCCTACGGCCCGAACTCGTTCTACGCGGTGTCAACGACACCGGATGTGCGGGCCAACAGCGTTGACTACCAGACGGTGACGGTCACCCTCAAGGACCGCAACGGCAACGGTGTGCCGAACGCAACCCCGAGGACAGTCGCAACGGTCAACGATTCGGAGCTGACAAAGAGCCCGTGGATCTACAACGTCAACGCGGGAACCTACACGACCCGCCTGACCACTTCGACCATGGGCAGCTACCCGATGCTCGCCTACTACACGATGCCCGGTGGCACGGAGACCTCCGTTTCTGCCGGCACCAACAACACGATCGCCGTCTTCACCTCGATCGAGCCCTGTGCGGCCAACACGACCTTCGAGATCCGACCCAAGGTCAGCGGAGAAGTTCCGCCGCTGCCCGTGGGACTGGGTGTCAACGACGGCTATGAGCTGGTCGTAACCGCCAGGGATTGCAGCCCCTCGGCGAACCCGGTGCCCGATGTGCGCGTCGAGATCTCCAACACCGTTCCCATGTGGGTTCCGGCGTTGACGGACACGGTCAAGCTCACGGGAGCCTCCGGGCAGGCGGTCTTCGATCTGAAGTCGACCAAGGCCGTCGCCTACCTCGTGACGGCGACAATCGGCTCCGGCCCCAACCAATTCGACAAGTCCGGTCCGGCCTCCTTCAAGCCGCTGGCCCCGGATCCCTCGAAGACGACCCTCACGGGAACCGACGCTGAGCAGCGTTACAACGACAACGTGAGCTTCCACACGGCGATCGCCACCCTCCGCGACATGTATGACAACCCGGTCCCGGGTTATCAGGTCACCTTCTCGGTGGCCGACATCGGCTATGAGGATGCGGCGGCCGCGATTCCGCTCGACCATCGAAGCGATGCGGATGGCCAGGTGATGACCCACATCAAGTCCGCCGGGCAGACCGGGGTTTCTCACGTCTCCGCGTCAGTCGCGGGGATGGGATGGATCCTCAACCAGGCCACGGGCGGCACCAAGGTGCTCAACCTTCAGTTCGTTCCGAAGCTGGCCGGAGCTCGCGCCTACTACGAGGTGTCCACGGGCACTCGCGTGGCGGGCGATGACGCGAATCCTCACCGCGTGGAAGTCCGGGTATTCGACGGCAACGGGATCCCCATGGACGTGCCCACGACCCAGCTGGTCGGCGGTGCTGAGCCGGACGCAATCGTCTCGGCCTTCACCAAGATCAGTGACGGGGTCTACGAGGCCACCATCACCTCGAAGGTCGCGGGCCTGAAGAACGTCACGGTCCTGTGGGACGGCGAGGCGGCGAGCGCTCCCTCGCAGATCACGACCGTGCTGTTCATTCCCGGCGCCATCGCCTCCACCGTCTTCGACGTGACGACGGGCACGATCCCCGCCAACGGGGTCGACACCCACAAGGTGACCGTCACCGTCCAGGACGCCAACGGCAACGGAGTCACCGGCCTGGCCAGTGGCCTCACCGCTACAGCGGCGAGCTCGACAGTCCGCCTGCCCTTCGCTCCCACCGCCGTTGACGGCGTCTACGAGGCCTTCATCACCTCGACCGTGGCCGGCGATCATCAAGTGGACGTCCTAAGGGGCACGGTCGCAGCGACCCTCAAGGCCGGCGGCAACAACCTCGCCCGGTTCTCGGCGTTGCCTCCGAGCCTGACCGTCTCGGAAGTGACCGTCACTCAAGGCCCGCGCCAAGTCGGCGAAAACCACAGGGCGACCGTCACCGTCACCGATGAGAACGGCAACCCGATCCCCGGCCAGCTCGTGACGATCTGGACCACCCCCGAGATTGACCGGCCTGCCGCGGTCGCCTGCTCGGGCACCTCCGATGCCCAAGGCGTTGTGACCTGCGACTTCACGAGCCACACCCCCGGCACCTTCACGGTGTGGGGCGTGTTGGGATCCTCGAAGGTGGCAGGACACGTCTCCCGCTCGGGTCAGGTGTCGGTCGTCTTCGTCCCGGGTCCGCCGTCACAGCAGACCACGACGCTCCACGGAACCGATGACGTGATCAAGCTGGTGAATAACACCACTGATCCCCACCGGGCCTGGGTGATCGTCCGAGACGCCTATGGCAACATCGTGACCACAGGCGCGACCGTCACCTTCAGCGTCTCGAACCTCACCGGCGCCGCGTTGTCGACGACCGGACCGGTCGCACTGAATACCCAAGGCCGCGCGGAGGTGACGTTGACCTCGCCGACCGCAGGGACCGCCATCGTGCGCGCGAATGTGAATGCGACGGTTGGCGGGACGTGGGCGGTTATTCTGCCCGCTGACCGTCTCAACCTGGCGTTCGAGACCTCCATTGTCGATCCGAGCCGGTCCACCTGGTCGGTGACGAGCGGCGACCGGAAGGCCGATGGCGCGGAGTTCCACGTCATCACCGTCAACCTGCGCGACGCAACGGGCGCGCGAGTCCACGACGTGGCCGGCCAGATCTCGGTGACGCTCACCCCGCGTGGCGGCGTCTGCGAGGACCCGATCCTCGGCACTTGGACCGAGGGGACGGATCCGGCGAGCAGCTGGGGCGACTACACGGCCCAGATCACCTCGACGTGCGCCGACATCTTCGATGTGGGCGTGACGGTGGGAGCACCCGTTCAGCGGGCAGCGTCCAGCCCGAGCTTCGTCTCCTTCATGCGCGGCGCGCCTGATCCGAGCAAGTCGAGCTACACCGTCACCACCGGCTCGAAGAAGCCTGACGGCGTTGACTTCCACACGGTGACAGTCACCCTGAGGGACTTTGACAACCTGCCGGTCACCGGGGCTGCCGCGAAGCTCGGACAAGCACTCGCGTCGCCGGCCCTGGGCACAACCTTCACCGAGAGCGTGACCGCAGGCCAGTACACGGCCCAGGTCACCTCGATCTACCAGGGTGTCTTCCCCGTGTCGGTCAACCACGCCACTATCGGGGCCCTAGCGGCATCCGGCAACCGGCACGCGGAGTTCCTCTCCTGCTGTGGCGACCCGGCTTCCGCGACGCTCACGCTCACAACGACAAACCCGCAGGTTGTCGTCACCGGCACGCACACGGCCCGGGTGGTCGTCGTGGACGCCGGCGACAACCCCGTCGGGAACCAGCGTGTGACGATCACTGCTCCCGGATTGACACTGCCCTTCGGTGGCCAGGTGACAACCAACGCAAGCGGTGTCGCCACGCTCTCCTTCACCTCCGCGGTGCCCGGCGACTACGTGCTGAGCGCGCGAATAGACCGTGCGAGCGGCGGCGCCCTAACCGCGCAGGGCTCGGGCGTTGTGACAGCCCAGTTCAGGGCCGGTCCCATCTCATGGGACAAGTCGTGGATGACCGTCACCCAGACTCCTGGTGTTGTGGCCGATGGCGTCGCTCACCAGACCTTGACGGTGTGGCTGGCGGACGCCGCGGGTACGGGAATCACCGGCATGGTGCTGAGCGGACGGTTGAACCCCTCGACGGTGACCTCGGCTCCGGTCGAGGCGCGGCTCGCCTGGGGCTCCTTCACTGAGGATCCCGCGAAGCCTGGCCTGTACACCACGCAGATCACCTCGACTAAGTCCGGGTCCTTCACGATGTCGGTGACCCTCCCGGATGGCAACGTGAACCGTGCGATCCCAGTCAAGGCGGGCGACAACAACGTGGCCGTCTTCGTGGCGGGTCCTGCTGTCGGCGCCTCGCTGCTGACGGCGAGCCCGACCACTCTGAGAGTCGGCGAGACCTCGATCGCCCAGGTGGCCGTGGTCGACGCCTTCGGTAACCCGGTCCCGTCCCAGCCGGTGCGCTTCGACACCGACCCGAAGGGGCTCTTGGTGGCCTCGCCTGGGTCGGCGACGATCTTCTCCGATCCGGTGACCGGCATCGCTCAGGTGCCGTTGACGACAACCAAGGCGGGGGTCTACACGATCCTCGCGGATCTCATGGGCATCGGAACCGGTCCGATCGCGGTCACCGGTTCGGGTGTCGTGACGGTGACCTTCCTCCCGCTCGACGATCCAGACTGGTCCAAGACGATCCTGTCGGGTACCGACGCGCTGACCAAGCTGGTCGGAGGCGTGGAGTATCACACGGCTCAGGTTCTGGTGAGGGATCGCTACGACAACCCGATCCCCAACAAGGACGTGGTCTTCTCCAACGCGGGCGTCGGCTCGTGGAGGACTCCGGCTTCCTGCGGGACCGCAGCGACCTGCACGGTTCGCACCGGCAATGACGGCATCGCCGTCGTCGACATCGTCTCGAACGTCGCAGACTTTGCCAAGATCTCGGCAAAGATCGGCGGGCATGACGTGACGAACGGCGGCTCCTCGGCTGCGGTGCTCTCCATGGAGTTCACACCCGGAACCCCGGTGATTGGCAACTCCGACTTCGAGGTCACCACCGACATCAAGGTCGTTGGAACCACACCTCACGTCATCACCGTGACGGTTCGCGATGCCTACGGCAACGGTGTGGGCGGGCAGGCCAACAACCTGACGGCCCTGGCTGATCCTGCTACGGGCGTTACGGTCTCGGGCTTTGCTCCTGCGGCGACTCGCGGGGTCTACACCGCCACGGTGGCGGCGACTCGCGCGGGGAACAAGACGATCACCGTCGCGCTCTCCGGCTCGGCCCTCTCGGTCACGGCTGCCGGCCGCGACCTGGCCAGGTTCCGCGCTCAGGATGAACCGAACCTCACGAACTCCTACTTCGAGGTCTCCCAGACCGCGGGTATCAGGGCCAATGGCTCTGACGTCCAGACCGTGACGGTCAGGTTGTTCGACGACTTCTTCAACCCAGTCGTTGGCAAGGCTGCCGCATTGTCTGCGCAGGCCGTAAGGAACGTCGGAGGGGTCTTGGCTCTCGTCTCCTACTTCGGGGCGACCGCGACTGACGGTGTTTACACCGCCGTGGTTACCGCGACCACCGTCGGGGACTACGTCGTGACCGCGACCTACCGCAACGGCTCAGGGGCGGTCCTGTCGCTAGGACATGTCAACAACAGCCTCACCCCACCGGCCATCCTCAACGACATCGCGACCTTCACCTACGGGACGCCAGATCCGAGCCACTCGGAGCTGGAGGTCACGCAGGGTAATCGCACCGTCGGTGGCGAGCACCAGGCCTGGGTGACCGTTCGCGATGCGACAGACAACCCAGTTCCGAGTGTGGACGTCGAGTTCTGGACCCAAGCGGTCAAGGGCGGCCCCGCCATCGTCATCGCTAATGCTGGCGTTGCCAGGGCAGGCGCTGACGGCGTGGCACGCGTGGTATTGACGACGCGGATCGCCGACACATATCGAGTCTTCGCCAAGCTGGTCGTGCAAAACGCCGAGGTGAGGTACTCCGGTCAAAAGGCAGTGACCTTCGTTGCCGGCGATCCCAACGGCTTTGCCTCACGACTGACGGTTCCCACCGAGGGGGTGGGGCCGGCCAAGGTCGCCAACGGATCTGATTCGCATACCGTGCGGATCGAGGTTAAGGACACCGACGGCAACGCCGTTCCCGGTACGGCTGTCGAGTTGACCATCGTGGCGCCGGATGGATCCACGCGCGTTGTCACTCCAGGAGCGCTGTCCGACGCGAACGGAATCGTCGAGTACACCTACACAACGACCGTCGCCGGCCAGCACCAGATCACCGGAACTCTCCTGTTCGGCGGGAACAAGCTGCCGATCACCGCGGTTCCGAACCCGGCCATCGCCACCTTCGTCGCGGGACCGCCCGATCCGGCGAACTCGCGCTTCGAGGTGACGACAGACGTCCGGGTGGTCGGCGGGACTCCGCACATCATCACCGCGACGGTGCGTGACGCCTTCGGCAACGGGGTCTCAGGCCAGGCTTCGGCTCTGGCTGCGGCGCCGAACCCGGCGGCGGGTGTCTCGATCTCCAGCTTCCAGGCGACGACCGTGGTCGGCGTCTACACCGCGACCGTTGCCTCGACCTCGGCCGGAACCAAGGTCATCACCGCGACGCTCGGCGGGGTTAACCTCGCCGTCGCTGTCGCGGATCGTGACAAGGCACGCTTCACCGCTCAGGAGCCGGACACCACCCGCTCCTACTTCGAGGTCTCGACGACTCCCAACGTTGTGGCCGATGGCGTCGCTGCCCAGACGGTGACCGTCACCTTGATGGACGTCCACTCCAACCCCGTGACCGGCGCAGCTTCCCAGCTTTCGGCTCTGGCGAGGACGGCGGTCGGAAACATCTCCGCCGCAGTCACCGCCTTCGATCCGACAGCCACGGACGGCGTGTACACGGCCAACGTGACAGCGACGACCGCGACCTCCTATGTCGTGACGGTGGCGTTCCGCAACGCCTCCGGCACCGACCAGGCGATCGGCCACGTCAACAACAACCTGACTCCCGCAGTGACCCTCAATGACATCGCCACCTTCATCCACGGCGATCCTGACCCGCAGGCCTCCCAGCTTGAGGTTTCGACCGGACAGGTCGTTGTCGGCGGGAACCATTGGGCCGAGGTGACTGTCCGTGACGCGAAGGGCAACCCGGTTCCCGGCGTGGTCGTCGAGTTCTGGACGGTGCGAGTCGGAGGAGGCCCCGCCATCGTCATTCCAGCAGGTGGGCAAGCCACCTCGGGGGCGAGCGGGACCGCGCGGGTGACGTTGAGCACGACGACCGCCGGCACCTACACGGTGTTCGCGAAGCTCGTGGATCTGAACGCCGAGGTCCGCTACTCGGGCCAAAAGACGGTCACCTTCATCGCGGGCGATCCGGACGGGTCGGCATCGCGCTTGACCGTTCCGACGGAAGGCGTGGCTCCGGCGAAGGTTGCGAACGGGGTTGACCAGCACACGATTCGTGTCGAGGTCAAGGACATCTACGGCAACCCGGTCTCCGGGATAGGTGTCGAGCTCAGGGTCGTGGACCCGAGCGGCGATGTCCATATCCTGACGCCGACGGCGCTCTCGAACTCCAGTGGCGTCATCGAGCACCGGCTCAGCTCAACCCTGGCTGGCGCTCACACGGTGACGGGCGTGCTGCTGTTCAACGGGTCTCGCCTGGCGATTACCGCGGTGCCGGATCCGGCGCTCGCGACCTTCGTTGCGGGACCGCCGAGCGCGGCGCACTCCCTGCTCACGGTCTCCAAGGACATCGTGCTGGCCAAGCCAGGCGAGTACACGGTGGCGACGGTCACGCTCAGGGATGCCTTCGGTAACCTCATCGGCGCCTCGGTGCCGGGGCTTGTCGTGGAGATTCAGACTACCCGCGGGAACGTCGGCACGATCGTGGACCACGGGGACGGAACCTATTCCGCCCAGGTGTCCTCGACGACCGCTGGGAACGCGACGGTGAGCTTCCGCCTCGACAACGTCGCGGGCACGCAGACCCGCCCGGTGCTGTTCGTTGAGCCGCCGCCTCCGCCGCCCGTGGACTTCGCCAATGCGACAACCGTCCAAGGTAGGGGCCGGCCCGCTCACACGATCAAGGTCTACGACCGCGACGACAACATCGTGTGCACCACGGTGGTCAAGTCGGACGGGACCTGGCGTTGCGAGGGCATGTACCCGCCGGCCAGCCACGGAGATCCGCTCTACGTGACCCAGACCGACGGCTACGGATTCGAGTCCGACCCGACCGAGGTCATCGTCAAGGCGACCCGGCCGCGCCCGCCGAACTCCGATCCCTCCAACGGCTCCCAACTCACGGGTGACGCTGGTGCTGACCAAGCGGGGTACACCATCATCGTCCGCGATAAGGACGGGCGTGAACTGTGCCGCACTGTGGTTCAGGCCAACGGACGCTACGAGTGCCGCCCGCTGACCCCCAGGCCCGTGCATGGCGATGAGGTGACGGTGGTCGTGGTTGACGACGCTGAGAACGAGTCGCTGCCCGAGCTGGTCATCATCGACAACCTGCCGCCTGACCCGCCGTTCATCGAGGAGTCGGAAGGCGACTACTTCTATGGCACGGCCGAGCCGGGCACGACGGTCATTCTCAAGGATCCCTTGGGTCGCGAGATCTGCCGTTCCCGCGTGGCAGCGGACGGGACGTGGGGTTGCACCCCGGCGACCCGAGTTCCCGACAAGACCAAGGTCGAGGGAACAGCCACCGACGATGCAGGAAACGTCTCTGATCCGGCCTACGTGGTGGTCGACTGGTCGCAGGTTCCGCCGCCGATCATCAACCCGACCAACGGCAAGAAGGTGACCGGAAAGGGCATACCAGGCCTGAAGGTCATCGTCACCTTCCCGAATGGGGCCGAGGCCACCGCTGACGTGGATGCCAATGGCAACTGGTCGGTGGATGCACCGCCGTCCTACACGCCAAAGAACGGCGATGTCATCGAGGCAGTCCAAGAGAAGGTGTTCAACTCCCACGGGCCCAAGCGCTCGCCGAAGGCCAGCGTGATCGTCGATACGATTGCGCCCGATGCTCCCATCGTGGATCCGACGGATGGCACGGAGGTCACCGGGCTGGGCGAACCAGGAGCCACGGTCATCATCAAGGATGCCGCCGGCAACGAGATTGGCCGGGCTCTGGTCGGGCCGGATGGTCGCTGGAGGGCCAGGCTCAACCCGCAGGCCAAGGAAGGTGACTACATCCACGTCACCCAAACCGACGAGGCTGGCAACACCTCGCCAACGACCACCGTCCGCGTGGGCCTCATTCGGGTCGTGGTCGACAGGGCTCAGCTCTACCACTTGGAGAACCAAGTCGCCCGGGTCTACAACCTCCAACCGGGGGAGACCGTGCGGCTGACGCTCGGTGACGGGCTGGATCTGGGAACGGCGATCGCCGACAAGGACGGCATGGCCGTGTTCACCTTCCCGATCCCGCTCAGTGTCGCCGAGGGCTTCCACCGCGTCCAGGCTGTGGGAACGTTCTCCGGGCCGGCGGAGTCCGGGTTCTTCCAGGTGATCGCCATTGAACCGACACCCAGCGTTCGCGCCACGTCCGGCTCGCCCACCCGCACCGCGACGAGCACCGCGAAGCCGTCGGTGTCGGGCAACGCCGGTGGAGCCGGAACGGGAGCCGGAGCAAACGCCAGTAAGGGCCTGACTGGCAAGCAGGCAGCGACCGGCGCCGAGGGCCTGATCCCGTCGCTGGGCGCCGCGCTCGGTGCCGCTCTCGCCGGCCTCCTCCTCCTGGCGCTGGCCCGCCGCCGCCGCGAAGAGGAGATCTAAGGAGATGTCGGGCGTGTTCTCACGCACTCCTGATGTGTGAGAACACGCCCTGGGGCCATTCGCCCCAGCAGGGTGGGGGTGGCACCCCCGCCCCCGCCCTGTTACTTAGTGACGGCTCGAATCCGCTCGAGCGCTTCGGTCACCGAAGCGTCATCGATCTCGCGGTGAGTCACGAGCCGCACCGCTGACCCCATCGCCACGCAGGCCACTCCCGCCTGCGTCCACGTGGCTGCGAGCCCCGCCGCGTCATCGTTGGCGACAAAGGCCATGTTCGTGTGGACCTCACCAACCTCGTAGCCCATCTCACGCAGCCCCTGCGCCAGTCGGATCGCACGATGACGGTCCTCGTCCACGCGCGGAAGCTCGTCTTCGAGGGCCACGAGTCCGGCAGCCGCCACGACGCCTCCCTGGCGCACGCCACCTCCCAGCATCTTGCGGAACCGGCGCGCCCGGGCGACCAGCTCGGTGCTTCCCGCCAGGACTGACCCCATGGGGGCAGCGAGCCCCTTCGACAGGCACAGTGACACGGTGTCGGCCTCTCCCACCGCCTGGGCCACCGTGAGTCCCTGTGCGGCGGCCGCATGCCACAGGCGAGCCCCATCGAGGTGGACCGCCAGCCCCCGCTCGTGGGCGGTCGCGACCAGTTCGGCGTAGACATCCGGAGGAACGATCGTGCCTCCCGCGTGGTTGTGGGTGTTCTCCAAGGCCAGGAGGGTTGTCCGCAGAGCGTAGTACCGCCCGCTCGTCGCCTCACGGGCGACATCCTCCGGGCTGGGAACTCCGGGTCCCAGCGTCCAGTCCAGCTCGACAGCGATCGCCCCGGCAAGCCAGGAGACGGTCCCCAGCTCATAGGCGAAGACGTGGGCATGCCGCGGCGCGATCACCCGATCCCCGCGCGTGACGTGACACATCATCGCGACGAGGTTGGACATGCACCCGCTGGGCACCCAGATCGCCGCCTGCTTGCCCGCCAGCTCAGCGACCCGCTCCTCAAGGGCCGCCATCGTCGGATCATGGCCCAGGACGTCATCGTCGACTTGGGCGCGCGCCATCGCCTCCCTCATACGAGGCGTCGGTTTTGTCACAGTGTCAGAACGGAGGTCAACAGCGAAACTCATCCCCCCATTGTGCACCCTTTAGTGGGCGGAGCGGATGGTGAAGCCGCCTAGGTTGGCGGCGAGGCGGTCCAGGGCCGCTTCGGCGGGGAGGTGGTGGTCGTGAGGGAGGTGGGCGCCGGGACCCCAGATCCCGCACACGGCTCCTTGCTGGGACGATGCCGGTGCGGGGGCGTCGTGGATGCCGTCGGGTCGAGGGAGGGCCGCGACGGGGACGATCCAGGCTGGGACGCCGGGGGCGATCCGCCACAGGGAGGTGAGGAAGTCGGGGATGCGGTCCAGGGGGATGGCGACTTCCCGGTAGACCCGGGCGGGGCCGGGACGCCAGCGGGTCAGGGCTTCGGTCCACCGCACGGCTGGCGCCTGGCGGGCGGCGTCGAGCCGAGCAAAGACCTCGGGTTTGCGCAGGGCCGCGGGCCACAGGGTTCGCACAAGGCGGCGGTCCATCCCGTAGTCGGCTGAGTGCCAGAACTCGTCGGCATCCCACCGGCGCAGATAGTCGATGGTCGTCAGGAGGTCGGTGCTCCCGGGAACAAGCGAGGCGGAATAAGGCTGCCCAGAGCCGAGGTAGCGCGAAGGCGAGGCAGACAGGAAGGAGGCTTCGCCATCGTTCACCGCGCGACCCAGGCTCGCCACGAGACGGCCGGGGCCGCGCACAAGAGCCTCCGCGAAGTGGACGTCCTCGCCGGGCTGGGCGAGGGTGGCGGCGAGATCCTCGGGCGACTCAACGCCTAGGCAGTCAGTCGCGACAAACCCCGACGCGGGCTCAAGGCGGACCGTCGCGCCGATGACAAACCCGCTCTTCCCGCGCCCGCCCAGGGTCTGGGCGAAGAGATCGGCCCGGGGCCCGCCGCGCGCCGCCCAGAGAATGTGACCCGAGGAGGTGAGGAGTTCGACCCCCTCGACGCACTCGGCAAAAGTGCCCACAGCCAGGGAGTTTGCCCCCACCGAGGTACGCACGAGCGCGCCGCCCACCGTGAGCGTTGCCGGCGTTGGCACGCAGGCGGGAATGAGGCCGCGCGAGAGACAGACCTCCGCGAGACGCCAGACCGGACAACGCGACTCCACAAACGCCGTGCGAGCCTGAACATCGATGCTCACCACACGATCAAGCGCCTTTGTATCCAGGTGGACGATGACGGAACTCACGTCTGCGATGCCCGGACTCGCATCCGCGGAACTGGCCTCTCGGGCGCGACCCAGGCGATAGAGGGAGGTCACAAGATCCCCCACGGCCGCTGTGTGATGCCAGAATCCGGCAATCGGCAGCGGTGTTGAGGGGCCAGGCATGACCCCACAATAACGTCCCCAGTCCACGCCGATATGACAAGGGGTTTGGGGATGGTACTCTTAATTCTTCTGAGAGCGAAACAAGCGGCGTTCCCACTGGTCCGACGGCGCGTCGGGTTGACAGGAGCCCGTGGCACCCGCTCTCAGAGAGGCGGCTCGACGTCCACCTCGTCCCGAAACCCCTGAAAGAGGCAACGATGTCGCCGATTCGCCCCGCGGCCCGGCCACGCCCTCTCGCGCCCCAACGGCATGAGAACCGGAGAGCACTCCCTGTGCTCTTTGCTGCGCTTATGGGGCTTTGTCTGGGAGCAGTGAGTGCTTCCGCTTCTCCAGATGCTCCTGCCGCCCTCGCCACGCAGGCCGAGAGCGAGGTTTTGGACGCGGCCACCACTGATCTTGTCGGTGAGCAGGGTGATGAGGCGGCGGGGCAGGCGGCTGCCCTTGCGGACCTAGGGGAGGCGTCCCTCAGGGTGGAGAACCTCGCCCGGCCCGATGCGCTCAGCGATCCGCCGGCGGTGGGGGACCGGCTCGGCTATGTCGTGACCATCGAGAACACCGGTGGCCTGGCGGTGTCTCACACGTCTGTGGTCAGTGATCTGGGGGGAATCTCGGAGTTTGCGGCGACCTGGCCCGACGTCGATCAGCCGGGTGTGCTTCTTCCTGGTGAGATCGCCGTCGTCACGGGCGATTATCGGATAACGCAAGACGACCTAGATGCCGGAACCGTGGTCTCGACCGTGCTGGTCGAGGGAAAGCGGCCCGATGGGACGGGGCTTAGTCCCGTCGAGGCGACGTCCCGGACGGGACTCAAGGGCCGTCAGCTCCTGGTCGCGGCTCTGTCAGCGGACGTGTCGGGGCTGACGGCGTCGGCGCGTGCCGGACAGACGATCACCTACCGCGTCAAGGCGGTGAACACGGGGTCCCTCTCGCTGCGGAACGTGGCGCTGAGTGCGGAGTCGGCCGGGATGTCGACGCCAGAGTTCGGGGCTTGGCCGCAGGGGCGAGCTCCGGGTGAGTTGGGGCCGGGGGAATCTGTGACGGCGAGCGCAACCTATGCACTGCGGCAGGCCGACATCGACACCGGACGCCTTGTCGCCGGAGTGAGGGTGAGCGCGCAGGGTCCTGCCGGGAGCAGTGGCCCCACACCGACGGCGCTGGGGGAAGCGCTAGTCCAGATCGGAGCGAAACCCGCCCTGTCCTTCGCCATGAGTGGCTCGGTCACGGGATTGAGCGATCCGCCGCAGGCGGGTCAAACCATCAACTACTCGATGGCCGGCAGCAATACCGGAAACGTCACCCTGCGAGGGATCGTTTTCGAGGGCACCTTGGCGGGAGCGACGGCGCTGACCTACACGTGGCCCGATCCGGCGCGGCCCGGCGTTGCGGCACCCGGCCAGCAGGTCCGGGCAGTAGCGAGCTATCGCCTCAGCCAGAGCGATATTGACCGAGGACGGATTTCCAACCGTGGTTCGGGACGAGCCCTGGCTCCTTTGGGCACCGGAGTCTCCTCAGGGGCTGGGGTCCTCATCGAGAGCGTGCTGCCCCACAAGGGGCTCCTGACCATGGGTGTTGTGGCTGATGCGGGCGCTGTGGGACCCATTGCGATGGCGGGCGACGTGGTGACCTACCTGCTTGAGGTACGCAACGCGACGAACACGACAGCCCGGTCGGTGACCCTGCACTCCTCCACGAGTGGATTGTCGGAGGCGAAGTGGACGTGGCCCGGAGCCGCCGGGATTCTCGCGCCCGGGCAGGAGGCGAGCGCGGTGGCGACCTACCGGCTCACCGAGGCGGATCTCGACGCCCGACGGGTCGTGACGACCTTGAGTGTCAGCGCTCGCGACGCCGGTGGAGTCCTCCTCGAGGGGACGATGACGAGCGTCGAGACCGCTGTGGATCCGGGAGCCGGGGGGATTGTCTTGGGCGTGATGTCCGACCCTCACAAGGTGAAGCATGTTGGAGACCGAGTCACCTACGTAATGACCGTGACCAATCACGGGCGCTCTGCCGTTGAGGGCTTGACTTTCCAGGTGTCGGTGTTTACCGGATCTGGCCCTCTAAGAGCGCCGATCTGTGGAACACGGACTCTCGATCCGGGAATGTCGACGGATTGCACCACCACCTACGTTGCGACGGCTAAGGACATGGCGGCCAGGAAGATCCTCGCCACGGTCACTGCCCTGGCCAAGCCGCGCGCCGGCGTGGACGATCTCCTCTCACCCCAGGCGACGGTCTCAGTCGGTGCACCTGGGACCACGGAACCGGTGATCACGGCGTCGAATCCTGTCACTCTTGTCCCGGCCGAGGCGGAGATCTTGGCATCGGTGCAGGCCAGCAGTCACTCGGCTACTCCCTTGGTTGTGAGCGCTCCCGAGAGCGCGGTGACCTCGACGGCCCGACCGCTCGCCAGCGGGGCAAGCGGAAGGCTTGCAGAAACCGGGGCCGGCCAGGCCAGCAACACTCTCACCCTGGCCGCCGTCTTGTTTGGCCTGGGCCTCGCAGGGGTCCGACGGCGGTGGTGCGCTGTCGAGGGAGAGTCCAATAGAGTATTACTGTCGTTGCACGAAAAGGAGAATGACCACCGCGATAGACCGCGGGGCCGTTCGCTAGACGTTTCGGAGTCCCTGACGTGAATCCACCAGCCGCCACCGCCTCTGACGAGATCCTGCTAACTCGCGCCTGCGACGGCGACGAAACCGCATTCGCCGCGCTGTGGACCCGCCACTCCGATACTGGTCGGCGGGTTGCCACCGCGGTCTCGCGCACCTTCGACGCGGACGACCTTGTCGCCGAAGCCTACGTGCGCATCTATGAAGCGTTGCGCGCCGGCCACGGGCCACGCCGAGCCTTCACCCCCTACCTCATCGTCACGATAAAGAACATCGCGGCGAGCTGGATCCGCAAGGCTCGCGAGGTCCCCACGGAGGTCCTCGACACTGTTCCCGACTGGCGCTCCTTCGAAGACCCAGTCCTCGCAGCTTCCGACCAAGCCATGGCCGTCAGCGCCTTCCAAGCCCTGCCCGCGCGGTGGCAGGAAATCCTGTGGTACACCGAAGTCGAGCAGATGACCCCGGTGGAGCTTTCCTCCTTGCTGGGCATGAGCCCGAACTCCGTCTCAGCCCTGACTCACCGCGCCCGCGAGGGCCTTCGAGAGCAGTGGATCAATCAACACTCGCGAGCCCAGAACCTGCCCGCTGACTGTCGGCACATAGCCGACCTCATGGGAGGGTACGTCCGAGGTCGGCTCACCGACCGAAAGCGCGCCAAGGTGGATGTCCACCTAGACTCCTGCGAGCGATGCGCCTCGGCTGCCCGTGAAGCTGCCGACGTCGAGTCGCGGCTGACGACGTGGTTTGGTCCGCTCCTGGCGTTTGCGCAAACTCTGCCAGCCCTCATGCGAGAGCTGGGCCAAGGAGCAACAACCGCTGCGACTGTCGCCACTGGTGCAGCCGGGGGAGTCGGCGCGGCCCATGTCGCCGGCCACGGCGTGGCCGCTGTCGTGACATCCAAGGCCGCCCTGGTCGGCGTTCCCGCGGTGATCGCCGCGATCGCCGCGACCGTGATCCTGACCCAGGGTGGTGCCTCGGCCCCGGAGCCTGTGGAGGAGTTGGCCGCCCCCGTCGTGGCGACAACCCCTGCCCCTATCACCACGCGGGCGCTTCCCCCTCCCCCGCCGCCTGCGCCGAGCCCGGTCGCCGCCACCTACTCGCCGACGCCCACACCATCGGTCGAAGAACCAACCCCCACTCCGATCCCCATCCCCGAACCGCCGCCCGAGGCCGCGCCCGTAACCATCCAATCGGTCGACACCGGGTCCGGGGAGTTCGAAGGGGCCCTGCTTCCGATCCTGGCCGGGATCGCCGAGCCAGGGGCCACACTCGCGGTGACGAACGGCAGCCTGGGCGAGATCACAGTCGTGGCCGATGACGCAGGGCACTGGATCACTCCGGTCCTGTCGGGGCTTGCGGTGGGCTCCACCGTGGTCGAAGTCACCGATCTGACCCACCTCCAACGCGCGACCGTCGACGTGGACCTACAAAGCCCCCACGTCCGCGTCGCGCCGGGTCCCGGTGCCTTCACGGTGAGGGTGAAGGGCACCCCATCGGCGCTCATCGAGCTGTACGCCGACGGTGAGCTCGCCTTCGGTCCGGAGGCACTCGACGCCAAGGGCGCATGGAGCGCCACCTTCACCTGGAACGCTCCCGGTCACCACGAGGTCGCCGCCCGCATCGTCGCCGATGGCCGAGTTGGCCCCCTCACGGTCGCCGAGTTCGACGCGCTGCCCGCCTGAGCGTGGGGCAGGTTAGGCGCCTCGCGTGAGGTGAGGGACGTCATCGTGCGCACTGCTGCTCTCACGCTGACCTAGGTGCGGCTCTGCGCGGGCGGTGAGGGACGCCATCGTCGGCATATGTTGGAAGGTCGCCGGGTGTCTCCCGACGTTCGGGGTGTCCCGCGATAACCTGGGGGTAGGCACTGGATTCCACATCAAAGGGAGTGACAACAATGGCGCTGTGGACCTTGCGCGACAAGGGAACGATCACGGCCGGCGAAGTGGTGGCACCAGACGAGCGGCTGTCGTGGCCGCGGACGGTGTCGCTCGGCATGCAACACGTCATCGCGATGTTCGGGGCGACCTTCTTGGTCCCGCTCATCACGGGCTTCCCACCGTCAACGACTCTGTTCTTCTCAGCGATCGGGACGGCGATCTTCCTGACCATCACGGGGAACCGACTGCCCTCCTACTTGGGCTCGTCGTTTGCGTTCATCGCGCCGATCCTTGCGGTCGGGGGCGGCGACCCGGCGGCCTTCGCCTCAGACCCAACCAAGATGGGCAAGGCGCTGTTTGGGGTGATGTGCGCGGGGGTGCTGCTCGCACTCGTCGGCGGGATTGTCCACGCGGTCGGATCGGCCTGGCTCGACGCCTTCATGCCGCCCATCATGACCGGCACGATCGTCATGCTCATCGGGTTCAACCTCGCAGGTGCTGCCTGGGGAGGCTTCAAGAACCAGCCGGCCAGCGCCTGGGTCACAATCATCGCGGTCGTGGCGATAACCGTGCTGTTCCGGGGGATCCTCGGGAGGCTATCGATCCTCCTGGGAGTGCTGGTCGGATACGCGGTGGCAGGATTCCAGGGCCAACTCGACTTCGGTGTGGTTCGCGAAGCCGACTGGGTTGGTCTGCCGAGCTTCCACGGACCGTCGGTTGATTTCTCCGTGTTGGGGATGTTCCTGCCGGTGGTCCTGGTTCTCGTGGCCGAGAACGTGGGCCATGTCAAGTCTGTTGCGACGATGACCGGGCGCAACTACGACAAGTCGATTGGCCGCGCGTTGCTGGCCGATGGCGTGGCAACCGCTTTCGCTGGCCTAGGCGGAGGCTCCGGCACGACGACCTACGCAGAGAACATCGGCGTCATGGCGGCGACCAAGGTC
>Ga0123356_10001520_pt1 | contig 25531 bp, 20 predicted proteins | sample TergutEmb28metaG_2_FD_92546 | JGI IMG/M metagenome (GOLD analysis project Ga0123356, IMG submission 92546) | Embiratermes neotenicus P3 segment gut microbial communities from Petit-Saut dam, French Guiana - Emb289 P3 | ecosystem: Host-associated > Arthropoda: Insects > Digestive system > Gut ...
GAGAAGAAGTTTGAGGAGCGGATTAAATTGCTGGTGCAGTTCCTCATCGGCAGCCTTGACGACGACGGGTATCTGCGGCTGTCAAACGAGGCAGTCTGCGAGGCCACCGGTGCCGCGACCTGCGAGGTTGTGGACGCTGTCGGCGTGCTGCACCGTCTCGATCCGCCCGGCGTAGGCGCGCGCGACCTGCGCGAGTGCATGATGCTGCAACTGCGCGCCCGCAAGATGGAGGACTCGCTCGCAATGGCGATTATCACAGACCACTGGGACTCCTTCGAAAAGCTCAAAATTCCCGAGGTAGCCCGCCATTTGGGCGTACAGCCGCGCGAGGTGCAGGAGGCTATGGAGATTTTGAAAACGCTCAACCCCAAACCCGGCAATCAGTACGGCGGCGCCGGGGAATCTACAATTATCCCCGATCTGATAGTCGAAAAGGTCGAGGGCAAGTTCATAGTAATGCTCAACGACCGCACGATCCCCGCGCTCAGCATAAACAAGCTCTACGCCGACATGGCCAAGCGCGGCAGCAAGGCGCGGGAGGCGGAGAAGGAGTACATCCGCGAGAAGCTAAACAGCGCCAACTGGTTCATAAAATCCATCGAGCAGCGCCGCGCGACCATGCTCAAGGTAATGTACGCCATCATCGCGCGCCAAAAAGCGTTCTTCGAAAAGGGGCCGCCTAACATCACGCCGCTCAAACAGCAGGAGGTAGCGGACGACATAGAGATGCACATATCAACGGTCAGCCGCGTGGTAAACAACAAGTACGTGCAGACGCCGCACGGAATCTTTGAACTGAAATACTTCTTCACGGAAGCGGCGGGACAGCTGCGGGGGAGGCAGAGGACCAGGGCGAAGGACGGCGCCGACGGCAGTGCTGATGTTGATGGGGATGATAAGGATATCAATACAAACAACGGCGGTGATGGCGGCGGGAGCGATGTATCTGTCGAGCGCATCAAGGTCAGAATCAAAACGCTGATAGAGGAAGAGGACCCCAAAGACCCCTTGACGGACCAGAAGATTGCCGATATCCTGAAAGAGGAGAGTTTGCCGGCGGCCCGGCGGACTGTCGCCAAATACCGCGAACAGATGAAAATCCTTCCTACCCGTATGCGGTTGAAATATGAATGATGTTAATGTTGGGGATGGTGACGCCGCGTTGAAAGACGGGCAGGGGGGGATGGTCGCCCCTGCGGATATTGATGTTGACGGTGACAGGTGCGGGGCGGATGAGCATCAACACCACAATACAACCAGGTTGCCGTCATGGCTGAAAAGGGATATCGCTTATTCCGGCCGCCAGGGCGAGGTTTCGGGGTTGATCTCCTCCTGCCGGCTCAATACTGTTTGCTCCGCGGCCAAGTGCCCCAACCGCGGCGAATGCTTCAGCCGGGGCAGTGCGGCGTTTCTTATCCTCGGGTCTGTATGTACGCGGGACTGCGCGTTCTGCGGGGTGGAGTTTGGGCAGCCGGTTGGCGTAGACGTTGACGAAGGGGAACGGCTCGCGGACGCCGCCTGCCGGATGGGGCTTAAGCACGTAGTCGTAACGTCGGTAACACGGGACGACCTGTCCGACGGCGGGGCGGCGGTGTTTGCGGATGTGCTGACGCGCCTGCGTAAAAAAATCCCCACGGCTGCGACAGAGGTGCTGATACCGGATTTTCAGGGGTCGAGGGACGCGCTGACGACTGTCCTTGACGCAAAGCCGGATGTCCTTAACCACAATGTCGAAACCGTCCCGCGGCTATACCCGTCAATCCGTCCGCAGGCTATTTACGAGAGGTCATTGGAACTGTTAAGGCGGGCCGCGGATGACTGCCGCCCGACAGTCAAATCGGGGATAATGGTGGGGTTGGGGGAGACGGTTGACGAGGTAGAGTCGCTAATGCGGGATTTGAGGAGTGCGGGTTGCACGGCCATAACCATCGGCCAGTACCTCCGCCCCTCACGCCGGCAGGTCCAAGTCAGAGAATTTATCACCCCGGGCCAATTCACAGAATACGAAAAAATGGCCGTCGACATGGGCTTCGAGCACGCGTTCTGCGGGCCGTACGTGCGCAGTTCCTATCGTGCCGGCGAGAGGGCGGGTGTTGATGGACACCGCTAAATTTTTAGAGATCCTGCGCATCACCCTCCCGGTCTTTGCCCTGCTCGGACTGGGCAACATCCTGTCGCGGACGGGCAAGATGACCGAGACGCACCAGTCGTTCCTCAACTGGCTTGTCTACTACATATCCCTCCCGTCCCTGATTTTCGTCGGGATGGCCGTGCAGCCTCTCCGCAGCCTGTTGATGGTTGACTTTATCCTGGCCACGCAGCTGGCGATGCTGGCGATTTTCGTCATTTACGCGCTGCTTGCCTTCGTCATGCGGTTAGACAAAAAAATCGCGGTAGTCATGATATTCAGCACCTACTGGTCCAACTGCGCGTACATGGGTTTTCCGCTCGCCGAATCGGCGTTTGGGGAGCGCGGGTTTCTGATGGCGGCGATCCTCAACGCCGTTACCATGCCGGTTATGGTGGTTATATCGTTTGTGATGATCGGCCTGTGCTCGGATAAGAAGCAGAGCATCGGCCAATCCCTCAAAGGCGCACTGGTCAACCCCATCATAATCGCCTCGATAGCGGGGATCCTCTGGTCGTGGGCGGCCGGGGCGCTGCGGTTAGACGGGGACGGCGGCGCAACGCTCCCTCTCGCCGTACAGGAGATGTTCGGCATAGGCGAGAGGGTCCTGAAATCGGTGGGCACCATGGGCCTCTCCCTCGCGCTCATAGCCGTAGGCGGGAAGCTGCGCTTCAGGTCGTTCGGCAAAAACGCGGTGCCGACGGCCTTAGCCGTAGCCGGAAAGTTAGTCATCCTGCCGATAATAACGTGGGCCATCCTGCGCGCGCTGTTCCCCTCGGCCCCGGGGGATGTGTTCGGGGCGGCAATACTGCTGATGGCCATGCCCACCGCCGTAACCTGCGCGGTGATAGCGGCGAAATTCAAGCTGAACGAGGAGTTCGTGTCGGCGGTACTGGCGGCCAGCATGATGGGCAGCGTGGTAATGATTCCCCTGTGGCTGTACCTTGTGTTGTGATAAATTTGTATTTATCGATGTTGTTGCCTTCGACAAGCTCAGGCAACGGTAAGCGGCTTGGGCAATCCGGTGGCTGAGCCTGTCGAAGCCACCCCTGTCCGACAAATTATTATTTTCTTAAAACATGCGCCCTGCCCTTGACTTTTGGCGTGCTCGTATATAATATTAGTATATGGGGGAGTGCGTATGTCTGAGCAGTCAAACAACCCGCTGTGGACAGACCGCTTTTGCGGTTCGCTTGAGGACCTTGACCATCTTTACGCGGCTATAAACGGTGGCGGTAAGGAGGGGTGGGTGCGCTATATCCACGAGCGCGAGGGCTTCACGGCCGACCTGCGCGGCGCGTGCCTCTCGGGGCGCGACCTCAGCGGCTGGCACATGGAGGGCGCCGACCTTTCGAACGTCAACCTCTCCGGGGCGCTGCTGCGCGGGACGTACCTCGCGCGGGCCGTCATCGCCGGCGCAAACATGAACGGCGCGCAGCTGACAACCGCCGACCTCGAAGGCGCAAGCATCTCCGCGTGCGACCTGAACGGCGCCGACCTCACAAGGGCCCACCTGCGCGTAGCCAAAATGCAGGACGTGAAGGCGCGGGGGGCGGTGTTCAAGGGCTCTCGGATGTACAGAATACAAATCAGCGGGTGCGACATGAAAGACGCCGACCTGAGCGGAGCCGACGGGCGCTACGGAATGTGCATAGACAGCGACCTGAGCGGCGCCGACCTCCACGGGAGCAACTTCGCGCGGGCCAAATTCATGAACGTGACAATGAATAACGCCAACCTGTCGCTGGCCTACTTTTGCGACTCCTCGCTTCTGTCGGTTACCACCGACGGGGCTGATATGAAGGGGTGTTTGTATCCGGGAAGGAAGAAGTAGGTTCAAAAAAAATTGTATTTACCGCGCCCCTGATTTATATTGTATACTGTTAGGCATAATACTGTTGTACCCGATAACCCTATTTTTTAAACCATAAAAACAAAAACAGCAGGAGGATTTAAAATGAACCGAATAATCCGCGTATCATTAATGCTGACGGTACTGTTAGCGCTCTCCGCAGGCAGCGTTTTCGCTCAGGGCGCGCGCGGCATGATCGAGCGCAAGGCGTGGTTCGTCGACGGCGGTGGAAAGGTCACCGAGATGCTCTACTGGCGCATCTATTTGGGCGACTACAACACCAAGCTGACGCGCCAAATCCCCGGCAAGGGCCAGGTCACATTCGACGCGGGTATGAATTTTCAGTTCTTCTCGGCCGGCTACATAGAGGGCAACGGCGCAAGCTCCGAGGGCAGAGTCACAGCCCTGCCGGGGATGCGCATAAGGACCGGTGGCACCGTCGCGGAGATCAAAATCGACGAGATAGACTATATCTACGACTACGGCACCAAAGTAGCCACCAAAGACGGCCGCAAGGGCGACTTCGTGATGCAGCTGCAGCCCGAGGGCACAATTCTTGAAATTAAGCGCTTCCAACTGTCGCTGTACACCATGCAGAAAGGCTCTTTAGGCGAGATGGAACTGAAAGAAACGATGGACAAGGTGCCGGTAATCGGGCTCTCGTTCAGCAAAGAGGGGGCCGAGCGGGCTTCTAAAGAGGCGGTGTCGGACTGATAATGAACAGGTACGAGTACGATTTTTCGATCCCCACCCTGGGGCCGGGCAAAATTCCATCACCGATGAACCTGTCCAAGCGCCACGGTGAAATGATTGCCAACTACATAGACGAAGACGATCGGATAATCTTCGACATCCACGCGAGGCCGGGCGACAAGTGCGTCTTCGAGGAGAAGCACCTCATTGAGCGCGCCGGCCCGCGGGAGTTCATATTCTTCGACCCCGACAAGGTCCACGCGGCGGTAGTAACGTGCGGCGGGCTGTGCCCGGGGCTCAACGACGTCATAAGGGCGGTCGTAATGGCCCTGTGGTACCAGTACGGCGTGCGAAGGATCTCAGGCGTGCGCTTCGGGTACCGCGGGTTCCTGCCGGAATTCGACTTCCCGCTCACAACGCTAAAACCGGATGCTGTCAAAGACATCCACCGCGAGGGCGGCTCAATCCTCGGCTCGTCGCGCGGGTTGGGCGAGCGGACGGCCGAAATCGTCGACCGGATTGAGAAGGAGGGCATCAACATGCTCTTCACCATAGGCGGCGACGGAACGCAAAGAGGCACCCTGCGCATAGCCGAAGAGGTAGAGCGCCGCGGGCTGAATATAGCGGTAGTGGGAATCCCAAAAACGATAGACAACGACCTCAGCTTCATAGAAAAGTCGTTCGGCTTCGAAACGGCGGTCTCCGAGGCGGTAAAGGCGGTAGCCGGCGCGCACGTAGAAGCAGACGCCGCGATCAACGGCATCGGGTTAGTAAAACTGATGGGCCGGGAGGCGGGCTTCATCGCCGCCTACACCGCGCTAGGGTCAAGGGACGTAAACTTCGTTCTGGTACCGGAGCTGCGCTTCGACCTCGACGGCGACAACGGCCTGTTAGCCAACCTCGAACGCAGGCTGAAAGCCCGCAACCACGCGGTAATAGTAGTAGCAGAAGGCGCCGGACAGGAACATTTAGAAGCGGTATCCACAGAGTACGACGCGTCGGGCAACAAAAAACTCGGCGACATCGGCATGTTCCTGCGCGACAGGATAAAGAACTACTTCGACGCCAAAAAAACAGGGGTCAACCTGCGCTACATAGACCCAAGCTACATCATCCGCGCGACGCCGTCAAACCCCATAGACTCAATCTACTGCGCCAGATTAGGCGCCAGAGCGGTCCACGCGGCAATGGCAGGCAAAACAAAGATGTTAGTCAGCCACGTCAACGACACATTCGTGCACATCCCGACGGAGCTGGCAATATCCAAGCGAAACTGCATAAACCCGGAAAGCTCGCTCTGGAGAGACGTAATAGAAGCGACAGGGCAGCCGGCGCTGATGCGAAACTGACATACGGACGGCGTAATGCCGTCCGCACATCCGTATTCCGAAACAAAATCTTACAAAAAAACTGTGATGAGGGTACGACAATCCGATTTCACTACTTCTTCGGATACCCCACCGGATGGTTCAGCAGAAGCTTCTGCTCCGGCTTCAGTTTCAGAAACGGCGTAATCTTGTCGTGGTCTATAAACGCCCTTGCCACGGTTGCGAGCCCCACTGATGCGCAGAAGAGTGAGATGTTTTGTGATACTATGCCGGCGTCCATTGCTGCCATGCCGGGTTTGCTTGCTTCGTCGGCGCGGGTGAAGCGGGAGAGGTCTGATACCAGCATAAGGTTGACCGGAGCCGTAGCCACGAACGTCTGCGCGGAGGATATCAGGGCGCGGTGGTCGCCGGATGTTACCGGGCCGAGGGTGTTTTTCTTTGCGTCGTAGAGGTATACGCCCTGAGCAGTCAGCACGTAGATATCGATATCCTGCGCGTTCATTGCCGACGGGGCGGTGCGCTTGCCCTCGGCGGGGCGGTTTATGCCATTGGCTGCCCATAGCAGGTCGGAGAGCTCCTGGTCGGTGATCATCTTGCTGTCGAATTCGCGCGTTGTCTGCCTCTTCGACAGCGCTTCCATCAGCGTGCCCTTGCGGGACATGTCCGGCTTTTTAAGCTGGATGGGTTTTAAGTCAGACGCGTGGGCCAGCGACATTATTGCGCAGATAAGGATTGCGGTTGCGGTTGACAATTTTTTCATTTGGTACCTCCTCGATAAATGTTTATAGTGTTGATAGTTGTATACATTTTTTTATCGGATGATAATAATTATCCGATGACATCAATCAAAAATTCCATCGCGGCCATTACGCTCTGCGACCTTACATCATCACGGCTGCCTTTAAAAACGAACGCGCGGCTTTGCGTTTGGCCCTGGTGATGTACGCCGATAAAGACTAAGCCGACAGGTTTTTCATCTGTCCCGCCGCCCGGCCCCGCAATCCCGGAGACGCTTATCGCGCAGTCGGCGCTGAAAAGTTTGGCGGCGCCGGCGGCCATCGCCAACACAACCGCGCTGCTTACCGCGCCGTATCGCTCCAAATCATCCGCCGGAACGCCGAGGATATCGCGTTTGATATCGTTGTCATACGCGATGACGCCGCCGCGAAAGTATGACGATGAACCGGCTGCCGCCGTTATCGCGCCGCCGAGCAATCCGCCCGTGCACGATTCGGCCACGGCTAATTTCAGCCCTTTACGTTTGAGGATTTCGCCTAAACGCGTTATCATCAATTCCATATCATTAATATCCGGTGATTATAAATATCCAATACTTATTTTCGTCAACCCAAAAGCAGGCGGCAGGTTGCCGCCCCTACATAATATTATCGTTATAACAGAATCCAACGTTTATTCTCATCATCACCTGCCAATTACAACACAAGGTACACCATAATCCACTCATACGCCCATATCATCGACATCAGCGTAACATTGGCCTGTATCCCCGCCGCGACGTCGTCCATTGTTACTCCTACACCGCCCTCTATCTCTTCCAACCGGTACACCGGGAACGGTTTGACGATGTCGAAGAAGCGGAACAGGACGAATCCCAGTATCAGCGTGCGCAGGCTTATGGGGACCATGAAGAACGTTATCATCTGCCCGACGAACTCGTCGAATACCGCCTGTTTCGGGTCGTCCTCGCCAAAAACCTCTTTGCCTCTGTCGCACAGGAAGAAGCTTATCGCGGTGATGGTGACTATCACCCACCAGTAGTTCAGGGCGTTTTGTGGGCCGAGGATGAATGAGAGGTCGTCTTTGAGGAACCAGAGCATTGTGATTGTGGCAAAGGACGCTACCGTGCCTGAGGCGAACGGGAAGTAGCCTAAGAAGAAGCAGGATGCGCCGATTTTTCTGGCCCAGTATACTATTGTATCCATAATATCAATCCCTGTACATTACGTCAATACGTTCTGTCAGCGCCTGCGTCAGCGTCAGCTGGTCTACGTGTTCCAGCTCGAGCCCTGCCGGCAGGCCCCGCGCGAACCTTGTTACCCTGACGCCTTCGTCCCGCAGTACTCTTGCTAAGTAGAGCGCCGTAGTCTCGGCGTCTCCGCTGCCGCCGAGGCCTATTATTACCTCCTTAACGTCGTCGTCGCCGGTACGCAGGCGCTTTTTTAACGACGCTACCTGTAATTTCTCCGCCGTTATCCCGTTCAGCGGCGACAGCAATCCGCCGAGTACGTGGTACAGCCCGCGGTACCGCCCCGCGTTTTCTATTGTAAAGACGTCCGTCGGCTTCTCCACTACGCAGACCAACGACCTGTCGCGCGCCTGCGAGGCGCAGACAGTGCATACCTCGCCCTCGCTGTAATTGTGGCAGGCGACGCAGCGCCTGATTTTTTGCCTTGCCGCCAGCACGGTGTCGGCCAGATACTTCGCCTCCGCCTCGGGCCGCTCCATCAGGTGCAGCGCTAAGCGCCATGCGCTTTTGCGGCCTATCGTGGGCAGTTTGCTCAGCGCCGATACCAGCTCTTCGAGAGATTCAAGCATTTTATCACCGTACCAGCTTAGCGGGCGGCAGAATGCCGCCCCTACATTACGTTATTCGGGTATCGACATGGCGGATTGCCGCACATGTCAACCGCATCATCCCATCCCCGGCAAACCCAAACCGCTTTGGATTGAGCCGAAGACCGATTCCGACTCGCCCTTTACCTGCTCCATCGCGGTGCTGTGGGCGGCTACTATCAGGTCTTCGAGCATCTCTACGTCGTCGGGGTCTACCACCTCTTTGTTGATCTTTATCGAGATCAGTTCGTTCCTGCCGTTTACGATAACCTTGACCATGCCTCCGCCGGCGGCGCCCTCGTACTCCTTGCGCTGGAGCTCCTCCTGCGCCTTCATCACCTGCGTCTGCATTTTCTGCGCCTGCTTTAGCAGCTTGTTCATGTTTTTCATTTTTATCCCCTTGTATTATTTTTGGGTTATTCATCCTGCAATTAAATATTACGCTGTGCCGTCCGGCGACATCACTGCTGTAGTGCAGTCGCCGGGCGGTGCGGCGTAATATTTAATTGCTGCTTCTATAATATCTCACCGTCGAACACGTCTATCAATACCTGTAATATCGGCTCGTTTTTGATATCCTCGCTGATGCTCCCCGGCTTCGCCGTTTTGACCTTTTCCGGCTTATCGCTGTCTGTGCCGCCGCTGCCTGCCGCGTTGCTGTCTTCGGCGGTACGGAGTTCGAGTACCGGCCCCGGTTCGGGCTCGGGGTACGGTTTAGGCTCGGGGCTGCCCGGCGGCAACGGCGCTGGCGTTTCAGTCAGTTCAGTTTTTTTTTTACAGCGTCGATGTCGTGGCCGGCGGCAAACTTGAGCAGCTCTTCTATGCTTGCCGACGTGTCCATGTGCAGGAGTTTGAGTACCATCACCTCTACCAGAAACCGCGGGTACGCGCTCCATTTGAGCTCTCTCTCCGCCGCCTTTACGACCTCGGCCATGCGCAGCAGGTCGGCTTCCGCGAAGTTTTTGGCTTCGTCGGCGTAAGCTTTTGCCTCGCCGGCCTCGACATCAACCCCCCGCGCCTCGAGCGCCCCGGGGATTCTCGCGAACAGCAGGTTCCTGACGTGCTCCTGCAAACCCATCGTGAATTCGTGCAGGTCGTACCCGTCGAACAGGACTCTCTCCACCGCTTCGAGGGCGGCCGCCTGATTTTTTTCCCTTATGTCGCTCATCAGCTTGCGGTAAATTTCCGTCCCTACGAGCCCCAAAACCGACCTGACATCTTTTTCTGTAAGGCCGTCCTTGCAGAAAGAGCACGCCTGGTCTAAAAGGCTGAGCGAGTCGCGCACGCTGCCGTCGGCTTTGCGGGCTATGAGCATCAGCGCGCTTTTTTCGAACGTTACGCTCTCTTTTTCGCAAATTTTGGCGAGGTGCGCGGCGAGCCGTTCCGCGCTGATGCGCCGGAAATCGTAGCGCTGGCACCGCGACTGGATTGTCGCCGGGATCTTCTGTACCTCTGTAGTCGCCAGGATAAAAATGACGTTTTTGGGCGGCTCTTCCAGAGTTTTCAGCAGCGCGTTCCAGGCGTTCTTGGTGAGCATGTGGACTTCATCGATAACTATGACGCGGTATCTTCCGGTCATCGAGGAGTATCCGATATTATCGCGCAGTTCCCGGATATCGTCCACGCCGTTATTTGAGGCGCCGTCGATCTCCATCACGTCGAAGCTCGACCCGCCGATGATGGCGGTGCAGGCCGCGCACACCCCGCACGGTTCGGCGGTAGGGCCTTTTTCGCAGTTGAGGGCGCGGGCGATGATGCGGGCGGTAGTGGTCTTGCCCACCCCGCGCGTGCCGGTGAAAATGTAGGCGTGGGCGACCCGGTCGCTCGTTATGGCCCGACGCAGGGTATCAACGACATGCTCCTGGCCGACCATGTCATCAAACCCAAGCGGCCGATACTTCCGCGCAAAAACCAAATATGCCATAGGCCGTTCCGTAAACCCCAATAATGTAGGGGCGGCCGCCCTCGGCCGCCCGCCACCACGATTTAAAAAGGACCAAGTTTACCTGCGGCACACCGAGTGCGCGCTTACCGTTGCTCCCTTCCGGGCCTGGCGGGGTTCACAGCCTCTGGTTGCGCAGGGCCTGGTCCCGTATTCTATAAAAAATGGCGGAGAGACAGGGATTTGAACCCTGGGTACGGGGACCCGTACACACGCTTTCCAGGCGTGCCCCTTCAACCGCTCGGGCATCTCTCCAAATATCAACTTCACGATTAAATATTACGCCTGTGCATTCGGCAACATCACGGCTGTCGTGCAATTGTCGGACGCGCGGACGTAATATTTAATTGTGACTTCAACACTAATATAATAAATGGGCAGCCCCCCTGTCAAAAGATTATTTTTTCCTTGCGGGCGGCGGCGGCTGAAATCTATATTGTATACCGGGTGGGAGTATAATGTGACAGCGCAAAAAGACGAAAAAATCTCCGTTTTGGTTCTGAGCTCGGTCTACCCGCGCTTCCACGAAGACTCCGAGGTCCCGTGGATGCGGGCCTCGATACGCGAGCTGAGAAGCGGCGGCTGCGACGTTGCGGTAGTGGCGCCGGCGCACAGGGGCACCAAAAGCCACACCATAGACGGTGTAAACGTCCACCGCTTCCGCTACGCCCCCAAAAACATGGAGATCCTGACCCACGACGAGGGCGCGCCGTCCAAAATCGCCAAAAACCCTCTCCTGCAACTCCTGGCGATACCGTACATCATCTCCGGGTCAATCAAAACGCTGTTAGTATCAATACGGACGAAGCCGCACATCCTGCACGTCCACTGGCCGTTCCCGCACGCGTTCATGGCCATATACGCGGCGCTGTTCCGCAAAACGCCGATAGTCCTGAACTTCCACGGCGCCGAACTGCTGCTCGCCAAAAAGAAAAAGTGGATCCGGCCGATACTGAAACTCTTCATAAAACGGGCCAACGCAATCATCGCCAACAGCTCGTTCACGGCAGGCAAGGTAAAGGAAATATACGACAGGGAAGTGGCGATCCTGCCCTACGGAACAACGCTGGGCAGCAAGGATACCAATAACGCCCCCCCCGCCGACGGCATAAACGGCAGTATCAACAGCCATAATGATACCGACAGCGCCGATAACCGCGCCGGAAAGTTCAAAATCCTCTTCGTGGGCCGCCACATCGAGCGGAAAGGCATCGAGTACCTGATAAAAGCCGCCGCGACGCTCGACCCAAACAAGTTCCAAATCCGCATCGCCGGCCACGGCAACCTGACCGAACGCCTGACGGCGCAGGCGGCAAAAGAGGCGCCGCAACAGGTGGTATTTTTGGGAAAACTCTCCACCGAACAGTTGGAGGAGGAGTACAAATCCGCCGGCTGCTTCATCCTCCCCGCAATCATCGACGCAAGAGGCGACACCGAGGGGTTGGGCGTAGTGCTCATCGAAGCCGCCGAGTACGGCGTCCCGATAGTGGCGAGCGGGGTAGGCGGAATCACCGACGTAATCATCCACAACAGTACCGGCCTGCTGGTAAAAGAGAAATCTCCGCAGGAGATTGCGGAAGCGGTACAGAAATTATATTGTGATAACAGCCTGTCGCAAATACTGGCGAAAAATTGCAGGGAGCGCGTGCGCGAGTTCTTCTCTTGGGACAGGATCACCGTCAAACAGATAGAACTTTACAGAGGGATGGGGACAGGGCCTCCGGCCCCGTAACGCCCCGGCATGCAAATCACCACAGCATCGCAGACCCAACCGACTCACTTCGGCCGGCCAAAAAGACTTTCGCGCCCTAGGGGCGCGCACGGTATCTATGTTAATTAACATTATCAAATAGCCCGATGAACATCTACCCCATCAACATAAATGGCGCTGTATGGCCGCGATGGGCACAGGTGTTCGCAGGCTCCGCAACCCGTACACCTTGCGGTGTCTATCATTGGGATTTTTTGGGCATCAGGGTCATCGGATTCGGGGAATTTTGTTACTCTCTTTATTGCTCCCGTCGGGCACTTGCGCTCGCAGAGGTCGCATTTTACGTTGTCTCTGTTTATTATGCACAGGCCCGGGTTCCAGACGGCTACGCCTATCTGGATAGATGTTTTTTCCGCCGTGGTTATGGGGCGTATGGCTCCTGTCGGGCAGACTTGCGAGCACTTCACGCACTCGGGGCGGCAGTAGCCGCGCTCGAACGACATGTGCGGCTGCAAGTACACCGATATTTTGCTTGACGGGCGCAGAACGTGGTTCGGGCAGACCGTTACGCAGAGCTGACAGCCCGTGCAGCGCACGCTGAAATTTTTCATGCTGTCGGCACCGGGGGGGACTATCTTGCGCCGGTTTTGCGGGGCGCGCTTTGGCTCCAAGCGTGCGAGGCCGCCGTCGAAAAGGTTGGCTGCCGGGCGGGCGACGAGGCCCGCCAGCATCAGCGCCGTTGCGGCCAGCAGGCCGCGGCGCACAACTTTATCACCTGACAACTCCGCCGCACCGGACGGACAGCTATTCGCGGCGGACGGCACCCCGGTACCGGGCTGCGCCTTCGCGCCGGCCGGCAGCAGCTTCGTGCCCCCGGAGGCCGAATACCGCACCGCGCCCTTGGGGCAGATTTTAAGGCAGTTGAAGCACACAACGCACCTGGTGTAGTCTATCTCTCTTTTGACAGGGTCGATGCAGCCCGCCTTGCAGTTTTTGGCGCAGACACCGCAACCCGGGCAATCACCCTTGCCGACACGCGGCTTCATCACCGAAAATTTTGACAGCAGGCCCAAAAGCGCCCCGACGGGGCAAACCCCGTTGCAGTACCCGCGGCCGCTCTTCCACGCGAAAACGCTTAACACCACGAATGTCACCGCCGCTACTATCAACGCGGGCATACTCCGCAGCCATACGTCAACAGTATAAAAAGCGTAGCTGTTTGCCCGCTCGGCGAAATGCGCCAGAACATTGTTGCCCAACTGGTACAGCGGGGTGAAGAGCTGCGACACCATCAGGCCGTAGGCGCTGTACGGTTCCAGGTGCACCATTACTATCGGGATGTGCAGTACGACCGCCACTATGAACAGTACCAGCAGCGAGTAGCGCACGATTATAAACAGCTTGCGCGGCGGGCGGTAGGGCGAATAGTTCTTCTTGCCGATGTGCGTCAGCCGAGAGACGATGTCCAGAAATATCCCCAACGGGCACAGGGCCGAGCAGTAAATGCGCCCGAACAGCAGCGTCACCAGCACAATGCCGACGGCCGCCGCGACATTTACGGCGAACAGCGCCGGGACAATCTGAATCTTCGCGCACCAGCCAAGATACGCGTGGACGGCCCCGGTGTAATCCAAGGAGAGCGCCGTTACGGCGATCATGAAGAGCGTTGCGGCGATTACGCGCAGTTTTTTCATCGCTACGCCTCCACCTTGAGCTTCTCGATGAAGCTGTCGATACGCTTCATCTCTAACGGGATATTGATACGCTGCGGGCACTCCGGAACGCACTTCCCGCAGCCTATGCACCTGTTCGCCTGACGCGCGGGCGAGACGTTACGGTCCATCCCCACCAGAAACGCCCGCCTTGCCCGGCGGTAGTCGGGGCTCTGCCTGTCGTCGGGGAAATTCCCCTCGTTGAGGCTTCGGTTAAAGTGCATCAGTATACCCGGTATGTCCAAACCATACTTGCACGGCATGCAGTACTGGCACTCCGTGCAGACTATGTTGTGGTTTTCCAGCATTATCCGCGCGACGTCTATAAGCATCGCCTTCTCTTTTTCATCTAACGGGACAAATGGCGAGTAGGTACAGACGTTCTCTTCCAAATGCTCCATGAACGTCATTCCGCTCAGTACGGTGAAGACGTTTGGCAGGTCTGCGGCGAAGCGCATTGCCCACGACGCCGCGGTCGCCGCCGGGTCGGCCTGCACCATCCGCTCCCGCACCTTGTAGTGCGGCGCGGCGAGGCGCCCGCCCAGAAGCGGCTCCATTATCATCACGGGGATGCCCCTCTCAACCGCGATGTCATACTGATCCTTGGCGCTGATGTTGGCGCGGCCAACGGCTAGGCCCCAGTCGAAGTAGTTGAGCTGTATCATAACAAAATCCCACAGATACTTCTCCGACATCAGGTACTTGTAAAACTCGCCGTCGCCGTGGAACGACCAGCCGAGCTGCCGTATCCGCCCCGCCTCGCGCTCGGCGAGCAGGAAGTCGAGGATGCCGTTGTCAAGGTAGCGCTCCTTCCACTGCTCCGGGCTGCCGACGTTGTGGACGAGGTAGTGGTCTATGTAATCGGCCTGCAAATCCTCGAACTGTTTTTGGTACATGCGCAGCGAATCCTCGCGGCTGCGCTGGCGCTGATTGGACATTTTTGTAGAGATAAAGTACTTGTCACGCGGATGCCGGCTGAGCGCGATGCCCGTCGACTTCTCCGAAAAACCCTTGACGTAGACCGGCGACGTGTCGAAGAAGTTCACGCCGTGCGCAATGGCGTAGTCTACCTGCCGGTTGACCTCGTCCTGGTCGATATCGTTGGTATCGGCCAGCGACTCCTTCTGCGCCCGCGACACGCGCGGCAGGCGCATCATGCCGTAGCCCAGAAGCGAGATTTTGTTGCCAAGCCTGTCGGTCCGGTAGCTCATCTCACCGGCAGGAACAAACCGCCCGCGAGCAGAAGAAGGCCCACCCGAAGGCCCGCACCCGCCAATAGCGGCCAAAGCCGCACCGGCACCAAGCGCCTTAATAAAGCCGCGGCGGTTGATATCACCCGATGATTTATTCTCCATAACGGCCTCCGTGTCAAACAAGGGATAATATCATAATATAATAATCGGGAATGCTTTGAATTGATTTTTTTTAAACCAATTTGGGAAAAAGTTTTGTCGATTGCAATTCAATCCGCGAGGGTCTGAGCGGCCGCTTGGACGTTGAGCCCCTGCGGGGCGCCGGGCTGTCCGCCCGGCACTCACAAAGTCAACGGCAGGCGGCAGGTTGCCGCCCCTACATCGTTAATATGGGGATTGCGGGCAATTGATATTGGTACTGCGTTAATTTACATAGCATATCGTGCGCGCCCTTAGGGCGCGAAAGTCTTTTTGACAGGTCGAAGTGAGCAGGTAGGGGTAGTGATGCCGCTGCGATTTGCATGCCGGGGCGTTACGGGGCCGGAGGCCCTGTCCCCAAAAAAAGATTTTAAAGATTTTGAATTTGATTTTGAATTTAAAAGGGGCGAACCCATAAGTAGGATCCGCCCCCGCACATCAATACATCAAAACCGCATCAATACGTTACGGTTCTTATCACCATAGGCGCACTGTTCCTGCTCTCTAACCTCAGGAATACTACACCGCTGCTGTTCAGGTTATCGAACCTCAGGCCCGTGACGTTTGTGCCGATATTTCCGCGCCTGAGTACCCTGCCCCGCGGATCTACCAGCTTATAGGACGTATAGGCGTGGCCGGCCGGCAGTGTCGCGCTGAAGCCTTTTACTCCCGCTTTCAGCGTAACTCCCGCGAGCGCGTTTTTGCCGGCGTTCGCCACCGAGTGCCTTACCGAGACCGGGGCTGCCGACATCGTTCCCGGTTCGGTCAGGATGAGGAAGTAGTCTACGTTGACCGCCGATTCGAAGCGCAACTCTATTGTGTTCCGGCCGGCGTTGAGGTTGGCGTCGCCGGTGAGCGTTACCAACTGGTAGGTGTCCCAGCTGCCGGTGTTGGCGACCTCTATTCTGCCGACCTGTGCGTTGTTTACCCAGACCGTGAACGCGGAGTTGGCAATGCCCGTAGCGACCATGAACTGCAAGGTCGCCGCCCCGGCTTTGGCGGGTGATATGTTGTAGCTGGCGCGGTGGCCGTTTTCGATGTAGCCGATGCAAACCACGTCGTCGTCGTTGGGCGGGCTGATTTCGAAGTTGCCCACGTTGCCGTCGTAGTCCTCGGCTTCAATTTTTGTGATTTCGCCTCTCTCCCCGGGTACTACTATTGGCGGATCGACTATCCCGCCGGAGCCGGTGGCTCTGAAATACGCCGTGAGCGTCCGGTGCCACCACATGCTTGTGGCGCCGAGGTCTGCCGGCGCGCCGTCCCACGTGCCGTCGCCTTCCCACCTGACGAACTCGAAGCCGGCATTGGCTACCGCCGCTACGGTTATGTCTTCGCCCTGGTCGTAGCAGTTCTTTGACGGCGTAACGTTGACACTGCCCGAGCCTGCCGGCACGACGTTTCTTGTAAGGGTTACGCCGTTATTGCAAGTTTGCGTCACCTGCTGCTGGAAGTTGGCGGTAATCGTCGCGTTGCCGGTGAGCGTGACGGTAGTGGCCGCGCTGTTCGCGTTGGCGATTGTGGCGCCCGTGCCCGTGACCGTCCAGCTTGTGAACATGTACCCGCTGTTGGTGGTGGCTGATATGCTGATCGGCGTTCCCGCGTTATGCCTTCCGCCGCTTTCCGGGGTAACATTACCGCCGGTCGTCGGGCTGCGGTTGATCGTCAGCGTGTACATGGTGGTCGTGACGGAGTTCTGCTGGAAGTTGGCGGTAATCGTCGCGTTGCCCGTAAGGGTGACGGACGTAGACGCGCTGTTCGCGTTGGCGATTGTGGCGCCGGTGCCCGTGACCGTCCAGTTAACGAACGTATAGCCGGTGGCGGCTGTGGCCGATATGGTTACGGGTGTTCCCGCCAGATAGCTCGTGCCACTCGCGGGCGTCACGGTACCGCCCGCCATCGGCGCGCGGTTGATCGTCAGCGTGTAGTTGGTCGGCGTAGTACCTGTGGCCTGGAAGTTGGCGGTGACCGTCACGTTCCCGTTCACGGTGACGGACGTCGACGCGCTGTTTGCGTTGGCAATCGTTCCGCCGGTGCCGGTGATCGTCCAGTTGGTGAACGTGTACCCCTGCGCGGCGGTGGCCGATATGTTGACCGCCGTCCCCGCGGCGATGTTCGTCTGCGCCGACTGGGTGACGGTGCCGCCGGCCGTCGGGTTGCGGTTGACCGTCAGCGTGTAGGTCGCCGCGAAGTTGGCGGTGATAGTCGCGTTGCCGGTAAGGGTAACGGTAGCCGCCGTGGCGCTGGTCGCGTTGGCGATAGTGGCGCCGGTGCCCGTAACCGTCCAGTTCACGAACCTGAAACCGGCCGGCACGGTGGCCGTAAGGGGAATCGCCGTGTTGGCGTTCACCGCTCTGGGCGCCGTGTAAGCGGTGCCGGAGACGTTGATCGTACTGCCGGTGACCGTAGTCGGGTTTCGGTTTATGGTTAGCGTGTACGTGGTAGGTGTCGCGGAAGAGTTAAAGTTGGCCGTAACGGTCACGTTACCTCTGACGGCGACGGACGTGGACGCGCTGTTGGCGTTGTTAATCGTCCCGGTGCCGGTCATAGTCCAGTGGCTGAACGTGTAACCCGACGCGGGGGTGGCCGAGATGTTGACGTTATCCCCGTTCAAGATACCGGCCTGAGTTGAAGCCGGGGTGGTAGTACCGCCGGCCGCCGGGTTGCGGGCGGTCGTCAGCGTAAAAGTCTGGGGAGGAGGGCCGCCACCGCCCGGAGTCCCCGTAGCCTGATTCCTGTATCTGTCTGTAAGCACCGCCGGACAGTCAACCCTCCTGCTGGTATACCGGGGGTTACCCGCAGCCATCATCCAGTTTGCGTAAAAATCACAGCCGGCCTTAAGCCACTCGCGGCGGCCCGTACCGGCGAATACCGACGCACACTTGCCTCTGAGACACTCCTGATACCGCGAGGCGTTGTACTGCACTTCCCCTTCACAGGTGCTCAAAAGGCCGCCGTACCGCGCGCCAAGCTGGGACGCCTGAACGCCAATCTGGCTGGAAAAAGCATCAAACTGCCCCAGGCCGCCGCCGGGAACCATAAGGTCATACTGGTTACCCGCGACATCGTGGCCTATATTGGCCGCCATCACAATCATCCTTTTGCCCACAAGAGCGCGATGCTGTGAGTTGGTACCGTGCTCTCCCTCACCGGTGAACGTTATTTCGATACAGGTACCGCACTGATTGGGTGGGCCTGTGGCCACAAAACCGTAAGCGAGGTTAGGGTTGCTGGCATCCACCCAGGGCGCCATGTCCCAACAGGTGTACTGGGGGCCGCCGTCGCAACTGCTCGCGCCGTTTTGGGGGTTGGCGATGTGGCTGTCGTCTCTGTTGCAAGCCTTGCAAGTACCGGCGGCACCGGCATTGTTGGGCCATGAACAGCTTTGCTTGCAACCGTCCCAGTAACGGGACATCCAGCCGTTTCCCTGAGCAAACACGGCCGTAGAAAGGAAAACGGTAAAGAGTGCAACGGTAAAGAGCGTTTTTTTCATATCATCTCTCTTTTCGTTTGTTATAAGTTTATGGATTTAGTGATTAATAACCGATGATAACCGCGACATCCGCCTGAAAAACCCCGATGGACCCGATATTCGCGCCAAACATCACATGCATACGGCCCAAAAACCCGTATCTATATAAGATATGTGATAGTCAGGTAAAAAGCAAGTAATTTGTTAACATATCCGATTTTTTTTGGCCATAGTTTGAAATTCTGAATGCGGATATTTATACTATCCATACCTGTATTTGTAAATTAGAATTAAAAATTTCAGACAACGGTATTGACACATTCCCTGTCCATAAATTATCTTTCGTATATATATGAAAGTAAATTTACAAACAATATTTTAAGGACAGACACTCTGATGAAACACCTGTTAACAACCTTGGCGGCACTCTGCGCGGCTTGTTTGATCGTGGCCTCCTGCTCCGGATCAAACAGCACCTCAAACAACGACAGCAGCACAGGGGAAGACACCGTTCATACCCACGCCCACAACTACTGGACGATAACAGAGCAGGCGACCTGCACTGCACCGGGGTCAAGAACAAGCTACTGCGAGTGCGGCCATGTTATGGCGGCCGAAGAGATCGCGCAGCTGAGCCCGAGTGATCCGCGGTGTGAACCCGCCGGCCACACCCACGCTCACGACCACTGGGTAATAATCCCCGCAACCTGTGTGGCATCGGGGTCAAGAACAAGCTACTGCGAATGCGGCCATATTATGGAGATCGAAATAATAGCGCAACTGGCCCCGAGTAATCCGCTGTGTGAACCCGCCGGCCACACCCACGCTCACGACCATTGGGTGATAATCCCGGCAACCTGTGCGGCGGCGGGGTCAAGAACGAGCTACTGCGCCTGCGGCCATGTTATGGAGATCGAAGTGATAGCGCAACTGAGCGGCGAAAACTGCCACACCCACGCTCACGACAATTGGGTAATAACAACCCCGGCAACCTGTACGGAACCGGGGTCAAGAACAAGTTACTGTTCATGCGGCCACGTTATGGGGGTTGAGGAGATAGCGCAACTGAGCCCGGACGACCCGCTGTGTAAATCCGACAGCCACACTCACGCTCACGACCACTGGGTGGTAACCACACAGGCAACCTGCACTGCACCGGGGACAAGAACGAGCTACTGCGCCTGCGGCCTTATTATGGAGGCCGAAGAGATAGCGCAACTGAGCGGCGAAAACTGCCACACCCACGCTCACGACAATTGGGTAATAACAACCCCGGCAACCTGCACGATGCCGGGGTCAAGAACAAGTTACTGTTCATGCGGCCACGTTATGGGGGTTGAAGAGATTGCGCGGTTAGGCCACAACTGGGGGGCGTGGGAGATAACAAAAACGGCGACCTGCAACGCGCCGGGTACGAGAACAAGGACTTGTACGCATGACGCCAGACACGTTGATATTGAAGAAATCGGGCTGTTAAATTGCATGAGAGACGAAAGGGATAACAAAAATTACCGCATAACAATTATAGGCGGTCAAAATTGGATGGCAGAGAACCTCAACTTTGAGACTCCCGTCGGTTCCGCGTGTTATGACCCAACTAAATGCGAAAATCACGGTAGATATTACGACTGGGAAACTGCCATGAAAGCCTGCCCGCCCGGGTGGCGTTTGCCTGCCGCTCAAGACTGGGATGCTTTGATTGAGGCTGCCGGCGGCAGAGCAGAAGCCAGTGACAAGCTTAAATCAAAAACCGGGTGGGACTATCGTAACGGTACTGACGATTTCGGCTTTTCGGCTCTGCCCAGCGGCATCAGCCTTGACGGCGAATTCCGCAATACCAACTGGAGCTACTGGTGGAGTGCCACTGAGAGTGATCTCAACAGCAGCCTGGCACGGCAGCGTTCCATACGCGATGTGGAGGGCGGTATGTACGAGGGTAACGGCGATAAGACAGCCCTGATTCCCGTGCGCTGCACACACGACTGATCTGTGCCACAGGCGCCAAGCGCCCACGAGAGGAACGGCAATTCGTTCGGGTGGGTAGAGCGGCAGGCAGCGATTGGAGAGCAGCGCTGTAAAGTATTTCGGTAATATCCTGCAATAAAAAAGGGGGCTGACCCGCCCCCTTAACATCCAGCCGCCACCGGAAAATCAATACATTACGGCCCTGATCACGGCAGGCTTGCTGCTCTTCCCCTCGAGCCTCAGGAACACCACACTGTTTTTGACGTTGTCGAACCTCAGGTTCGTCACCCCGTCGCCGATCGCGCCTCTTCTGAGTTCCCTGCCCTGCAAGTCGAATAGCTTGTAGGAGGTGTAGGTGTGGTTTGCCGGCAGCGCCGCTGTAAAACCTTTTGCGCCGGCCGTCAGCGTTATGCGCGCAGGCCCTGCCTGTCCCTGCCTTGCGGCGTTGTGCCTTATTGAGACTGTTTCGCCGGTGAGCGTGAAGTAGTCTAAGTTCAACGCGTTCTGGAAGGTCAGCGTTATGGTATTGCTGCCCTGATTGAGCTGTATGCGGCCGGACCCGCCGAGCGGCACGGTCTGGTAGGTGTCCCAGCCGCCGGTGCCGTTGGTGGTCATGGTTCCGACCGGTGTTGATGAATTGCCCACGGCCACCGAGATGCCGCTTGACTGCACATCCGCCTGATTCAGGGCGATTCTGAACGCCATGTCGTAAGTCCCGGCCCGCGGTACGGTTACATTGTAAGTGGCGGTGTTCCCGGCGCTGATGTAGCCGATGTTTGTGATGCCGTTAGCGGTGCTGACGCACATCGACGTACTGTTTGAGTTACAGGCGGGCAGTTGGGCCGTCAGGCTCTCCGCCTCAACCGTAATAACGTTGCCGCCGGGGTCGGGACCGGGGCCGGTACCTTGCCGGAAGTTGGCGGTTATCGTCGCGTTAGCGGTCAGGGTGACAGTAGTTGAGGCGTTGCTTGCGTTGGCAATGGTCGCGCCACTGCCCGCGATCGTCCAGTTGACGAACGTGAAGCCGGTTGGCACGGTGGTCGAAATGGCTGTCGCCGTGTTGGCGTTTATGGTTCTGGGTGCCGTGTACGCGGTGCCGCCGACGTTAATCGTGCTGGTGACCGTTGTCGGGTTCCGGTTGACCGTCAGCGTGTAGGTGGTGGGCTGGGGGTCGGTGTTGCCGGAACAGATGCCTGCCGGACAGCCCGCCGGGCGCTGCTTGGGGTTTCTGTACCAGTCAATCATCTCTTGCGGGCAGGTCGTTTCTCTCCATCTTACCTCCGGGTTGTTTGCCGCCCCCATCCAGTTTGCGTGCCACAGGCAGCCATCTCTGAGCAAATTATTGCCAAGTTTCTCGCACTGGGTTCTAAGACACGATTGAGCTGTAGCAAGAACGTTTGAACTGTTGCAGGGTTCTCTCAAATAACCGCCCCAGATATGGCCGAGGTCGTTAGTTCCGAGCTGTGTGGAAATGGCGTCAAACTGGCCTACGCCGCCACCGGGGATCAGAACGTCAAATTGTTTTATGGGAGAGTTCTCGACGTCGCCGCCGATGTTTGATGTCATTACAATCATCCTTTTACCGACAAGCGACTGGTGCGTTGAGCCGGTAGGAGCAGGCCCCTTGGTACCCTGGCGGGCCCCACTACCGGTAAACTCCATCTCAAAGCACCTGCCGCATTGATATCCGCCCGGGTTCACAGCCACAAAAGCGTAGGAGAGAGTAGCGCTGACAGCCACAGGAGCGTGGTCCCAGCATACATACTGGCCGCTTGAGTTTTGGCAGGCGCTCTGAATCTGGTCGTTCGGATCCTGCCTCTCATTCTGGCGGTTGCACACTCCTGCACGGCCAATCGGCTGCCCGTTAACTTGAATCATGGGCTTACCGTTCCAGTTGCAATCAAGCTTGCAGCCGTCCCAGTAACGGGAGAGCCAGCCGTCCTGCCAGGTACCCTGCGCGTTTGTTGCAGAAACCAAAAAAGCGGTAAACAGCGCAACAGTGAAGAGTGTCTTTTTCATGAGGTCTCCCCTCTTTTCATTGGTTGATGATTGTGTTCATGTCATATTATCAAAATATATAATAACTGTCAAAAAATCAAGCATTTTTTCCACACCAACAATATTTTTTTAATTTATTGACATCATCACTAAAATCAATTATTTTAATATGCTGTGAGGTGCGGCCCGTATAAAGCCGGGCCCTTCACACTCTCTCTTTTCCGCAGTACGTTCGCGTTACAGGTTCTCGTATTATCCGGCAAACCCCATGTTTTAAGCGTTGACGCGGATAGCGGGCGGCAGGATGCCGCCCCTGTGGGCCGTCACATCGCTGTCACAAAAATCTACCGTTTTCCACCAACAAAAAGGGGGTATGCCATGCTCGCCAAGCTGCGTTCCATGGCTGTTTTGGGTATTGACGCGTTCGAAGTTGAGATTGAGGCCGACGTTTACGAGATGATGCCGGGGTTCACGATTGTGGGGCTGCCCGACGGCGCGGTTAAGGAGTCGCGGGAGCGGGTGCTCTCCGCCGTGAAGAACAGCGGGTTCGACTTCCCGGCCCGAAAAATCACCATCAACATGGCCCCGGCCGACGTCAGAAAGGAGGGCTCGGCGTTCGACCTGCCCATAGCCATAGGCACCCTCATGGCGTCGTCGCAGGCCATAATCGACCCGCCGGACGACTACATCATCACCGGCGAGCTGTCGTTAGACGGCACGGTCAAGCGCGTGAAGGGGATGCTCTCCATGGCGGTCAAGGCGCGGGAGATGGGGGTGAAAGGGATGATAGTCCCAAAGGAAAACGCCCGTGAAGCGGCGGTAGCGGCGGGGGTGGCGGTCTACCCGGTCGAGACGCTGAGCGACGCCGTGGGCTTTTTGATGGGGACGACGGCCATAGAGCCGCACGTAACGGACCTGGACGAACTGTTCAACCGCTCCCGCCACTACGGCGTAGATTTCAGGGACGTCAAGGGGCAGGAGCACATAAAGCGCGCGCTTCTGGTAGCGGCGGCGGGGGGGCATAACATATTGATGGTGGGGCCGCCGGGGTCGGGCAAGACCATGCTGGCCAGACGACTGCCGACGATTCTGCCGGACCTGAGCCTGGACGAAGCGTTGGAAACGACGAAGATCCACTCGGTGGCGGGGATGTTGGAGCCGTCCACTCCCCTGCTCGCCGTCCGCCCGTACCGCGCGCCGCACCACACGATAAGCGACGCCGGCCTGATAGGCGGCGGGTCGTACCCCCGCCCCGGCGAGGTAAGCCTGAGCCACCACGGCGTGCTGTTCTTAGACGAGCTGCCCGAATTCAACAAAAACGTCCTGGAAAACCTGCGCCAGCCGCTCGAAGACGGCAAGGTAACCATATCGCGGGCCGCGATGTCCCTCTCCTACCCCGCCCGCTTCATGCTGGCCGCTGCGCTGAACCCCTGCCCGTGCGGCTTCCACACCGACAAGCGCCACCGCTGCACCTGCACCGAGGAGAAGATCAAAAAGTACATGGCCAAAATCTCAGGCCCGCTGTTCGACAGGATAGACATCCACACCGAGGTCCCCGCGCTGACGTACGAAGAGCTCTCGCGCAAAACCCCGGGGCGCGACTCCGAATCGATGCGCGAGGAGGTAAAAGCGGCCCGAGCCACCCAAACCGCCCGCTTCGCAGACAGCCCAAACGTCTACTGCAACGCCCACATGGAGTCAAGGCACATAAGAAAATTCTGCGAGTTGGACGGGGCAAGCAAAGAGCTTTTGAAGACGGCAATAGAAAAATTAGGGCTGTCGGCGCGAGCCTACGACCGAATCCTGAAAGTAGCGAGGACGGCGGCAGACCTGGATAAATCGGAGAATATAGGCCCGGCGCACATATCCGAAGCAATACAGTACCGCAGCATGGACAGGCAGATGTGGACGTCGGCGGGGCCGTCGGTGGGTTGGGAGGGAACGGTATGACATCGCAAAATAACCAAAAATCTCCCGAGCAAATAGCTCGGGAGTACGAGGCGGCGGTTGATCCGGGGTTGGTGGAATTTATAGAAAAGGTACGTTCTATCTCTGGCGACAAAGTAAATAAATTGGAATATGAAGTATCAGTGATAGGAGAAAGACAGCGAAATGACTATGAAAAACTCATGGGCATCCCGTTAAAAGCCACACACAATGTTTACTGCGGAAGCGAGGTGAACCATACGGTCAATCGGCATGGGGCGGATGGTGACGCGGATCAGTCAATGTCTGATATACGCGATATCGCAAGGATTGGATACATCCTCACCGATTACGACAATATTGGATTTGCTATTGACAAAAATGGTAGTACCTGTTATAGTTCAAAATATAAATCCGCAAATAATAAACCGTCGCCAATCATGCTTTATGTTAAAAGGATAAATGGATTTCATATTGTCGCACAAACGGTAAACGACAGTAAGAGGAAAAGACTCTATGTAATAAGTACATACAAAAACAAAAACAATCCATTAAAAAACTGACGCAGGTGCCTAATGCTCCAAGGAACCCTAAGCTATACGTCCGAAAACGATCCCACATCCAATAGTAAAGATAATCATTTTTTTTCAAAAAGTCAATAGAATTTTTCTAGATACACAAAAAAAGGGGTTGGCGTCCTTATGCGCAACAGGGCACAATTCCCAAGCGGTGATGGAAGCCCAAACCCCTAAAAATGTAGCGCAGGTGCCGCGTGCAGCTATGGACGAATCCATAACCCCTTGAGCCGACGTCCGAAACGAATCCTGCGCCTACATATAAAA
>Ga0123356_10001521_pt1 | contig 25530 bp, 33 predicted proteins | sample TergutEmb28metaG_2_FD_92546 | JGI IMG/M metagenome (GOLD analysis project Ga0123356, IMG submission 92546) | Embiratermes neotenicus P3 segment gut microbial communities from Petit-Saut dam, French Guiana - Emb289 P3 | ecosystem: Host-associated > Arthropoda: Insects > Digestive system > Gut ...
GCCATCTTTGAGAGTCCGTTTGATCGCAATTATAAATTCTACTGGAAGGAGCTGGGAAAGGATGCCTGCTGGTTTTGGGAAAATCATTCGCGAAGAGATGCAAAAAATGGATATCTATGAACCAGCTTTTGAGCTGACTGTTTTAGGCCTTGATAAGATCCTGAAGGATTTGAAAACAGTAAGTAAACAGTTTAAAGATTCTGGATCTGCTTTTATCATAGACGATGGCAAGGGAAAGCCGATCCGGAACCCTCTGTATTTGATACAGTCGGATCTACGAAACCAGGCACTCAGATATCTGAACAGCCTGGGCCTTACGGCAGAGGGCAGACACCGCGTAATTGGGAAAGTCCCAGCTAAACCGGAACCGCCTAGCGTGACAAAATTTGGTAGAGTAATGGAGTTGGTGAGGTAATGGCTAATCGGTGCCCGTTTACAACGGTCGAGGGTCTCCCCTATCTGTGCTATCGTGAGTTTGACCCAATCTATACGTGCGTTTGGTGGGATGTAGCACACACATGTTGTCAAGCGCCGAGAGGGTGAGAACATCTTGAGAGTCGTGCATAAAACGGAAGATTTTTCTAGCCACCTACTGGATGTATTTGAGTATGTGGATGGTAATCTACAGAAACCAGAGGAAGCGTGTACTGAGATAGTGCAGGCTTGTTCCCGTTTTCGGCGCGACGTGATTTTTGAAAATTTTATTTTTGATCCGGCTTTGGCTGAGATTGCCATTGAAATTATCGAAACGTCACTGGTCCACCAGAAGGGCCAAACGCTAGAAGGCGTACCCTTGCGTGGGAAACCTTTGCTCCTTGAGCCGTGGCAAAAATTTATTATTTTTAATCTTTTAGGATTTTTTAAGAAAACTAACCAGAAGTTGAAATTGCGTCGATTTAAAGAGGCATTCATTTTCATTCCTAGAAAAAACGGGAAGACTACTTTCATAGCGGCTCTGGCCTGGGCGCTGGCTATCCTTGAAAAAGCTTCCTGTTCCACGATATACATAGTTGGTGCGGTTTTGCGGCAGTCTCTGCAGTCCTTTGATTTTATCCGGTATAATGTTTCCGCGTTAGGGGAGACAGCCCAGTTCCGCGTGCTGAACAGCTCTCAGGAGCATAGCATATCTAGAGAGTTTGAGGACGGATCAGCGATGCTAATACAAGCTTTGGCCGCGAATCCAGACGCCCAGGATTCGCTGAACTGTAACATTGGTATCGCTGACGAAATGCACGCGTACAAATCTCCTAAGCAATACACGATCATTAAACAGGCTATGAAGGCATATGCCAATTGGCTAATGATCGGGATAACTACTGCAGGGGATGACATGACCAGCTTTTGCTACCAAAAGTTATTGTCCTGTAAGAGTATCTTAGACGGCACCGCTACTGACGATTCCTATTTTGTTTTTATCAGCAAAGCCGATCAAGATACCAAAGGTGAGGTGGACTATCTAGATCCGCTCCAGCACAAAAAGGCTAACCCGAACTATGGGGTGAGTATAGGGCCCGAGGACATAGCGGAAAGCGCAAGGCAGGCACAAAATGACCCGCAATTAAGGAAAGATTTTCTATCGAAAGAGCTAAACATTTACACTTCCGCGATGAACGCGTACTTTAATCTTGAAGACTTTAGGCGTTCTGATGCAAAGTATAACTGGACGCTGGAGGAGCTGGCTAAACTCCCCACATATTGGTATGGCGGGGCGGATCTAGCTAAGCTATTAGACCTGACGACAGCCGCGCTGTATGGCGAATATAAAGGTGTTGGAATACTGATCACCCATGGATGGTTTCCTATAGTTCAGGCCCGAGCCAAAGCGGAAGAGGACAGCATTCCGCTGTTTGGGTGGATGGATGAAGGTCAACTAACTTTGTGCAACTCTCCTACGACAGAGTATGACGATATAACCAAGTGGTTTGTGCACATGCGGGGTATGGGTTTCCAGATCAAACAAGTGAGTTTTGACCGAAAATTTGCGCATAAGTTTTTCTTATCTATGCGTAAGCAGGGTTTCAAGATGGTAGACCAGGTGCAATATTTTTATAAAAAATCTGCTGGTTTTCGGTATATTGAAAAATTAGCGGCGGATGGGAGACTGTACTACTGTCATAGTTCAGCGTTTGCATATTGCGTTCAAAATGTACGGGCCATAGAGAAAACAGATGATATGATCGAGTACATGAAAGTTATGCCAGAACGGAGAATCGACTATTTTGACGCCGGAGTTTTTGCCGTGATCCGGTATTTAGAGAGCCTGGAAAAAGCCGGGTTGGTTGGACAACTGGTAGGGGGTGGATCAGCTGGGTAAGATAGAGACTTTAGATCTGACCAAAGCGGCAGAGCCTGTTGCGGATAAGCGAGAGTCTGCAGGGTCGGTATCTTGGCTGTGTAGCCCCGGCGCGTATAAAATGTTGTGTGAGTCCGGATATACGCCACTTAATCGGAACCCAGAAGTCAGGATCTGTGTGGATAGAATGGCGACTTTAATCAGCTCCATGACCATCCATCAGATGGAAAACACAGGCAACGGAGATCGTAGGATTACTGACGGGCTGTCGCGTCTCGTGGATATAGCGCCGTCAAGATACCTAACACGAAAAGACTGGCTGTATCTGATCGTTAGGTCTCTTCTACTAGACGGAGAAGGAAATTCTATAGTACTGCCGAAGATATCTAACGACTATGTGGCTGATCTGTTCCCAGTTCCGCCCAGCGTGGTCAGCTACCAGCCAACCAAAGAGGGGTATGCGGTCAGGATCAACGGTTCGCTGTTTGATCCAGAAGATTTGTTGCATTTTAAGCTATATCCAGATCCAGAGTGTCCGTATTGGGGCAGCGGTATACGGGTGTTGCTCAGGGATGTTTTGAAGACGTTAGCTCAGGCGGGGGCTACCACAAGAGATTTTCTGAACACACCTCGGCCGGCCGTAGTGGTTTCTGTGGATAGTACGGAGCAAGATCTGCAGAGTCTGGAAGGTCGAAAGAAGATTTTCGACAAGTACGTAAATACTGTAGATACTGGTGACGCCTGGGTCATCCCAGGTGAGATCATCAAGGTAGAGCAACTAAAACCATTATCACTGAAAGATCTAGCTATAAGTGATTCGGTTACCTTGGATCGGCGTTTCATATCGGCGCTATTTGGGGTCCCTCGGTTTTTTCTTGGGACTGATCAATATAATCGCGGTGAGTTTAACCATTTTATCACCACTACTTTAAGAAGCATATGTCAAGTGCTGGAACAAGAAATGACCCGGAAGATCTTGATCAGCCCAACGAGATACTACCGATTCAACCCTCGCGCCCTGCTAGACTATAGTGTTACTGAGCTGGCTAATATCGGAACCCGGCTAAGACCGGTAGGCGTTATGAACGGGAATGAGGTCAGGAACTGGGTAGGGCTAGATCCATCAGACGCGCCGGGAATGGATGATTTCATTATTACGAAGGCCGGAGGAACGCCGGTTGATCTTGAGGGGGGTCTGAAAGGAGGACAGGATGACAGTGGCGACGTTGGACAGGGAGCGGCGGGATCAAGTGTGGACTAGGCGCGTTGTGAGTCTGTCGGATAGAGAGTTCGAAACGCGCGAAGAAGATGGACAGAAAGTTATAAAGGGCTATTTTGCAGTTTTTAATCAGTCTACAGAGCTATACCCTGGTGTGACTGAACACATTAGTCCTGGTGCTTTTGCTGGGGCCACAGATGTACGGGGTTTGATTAACCACGACACATCTAAAGTTCTGGGTCGCACTAAAGCCGGAACGCTGAAGCTAGTAGAGGACAGCTACGGTCTGTTTGGAACGATCATTGTGAACAGCGATGATCCTGACGCGGTAGGTATGTACGCCCGTATTCAACGCGGTGATGTGGATCAAGCGTCTTTTGGGGGGTACATAGTATCTGAGAATTTCAAGGATCTAGGCAACAAAAAGTACGATTTTGAGATCCTGGAGTTCGATCTGTGGGAAATCAGCCCGTGCACTTTCCCGCAGTACGAGCAAACAGGATTGAGTACCAGAACTCGGACGATATCTGATCATGAAGATCAGCTTCGTCGAGAGGCTTTAAAAAAACGATTATTAAGGGGGAAACTGGGATGTCAAAAGGACTAACGCAACTAAGAAGGATAAAGCAGGCTGAAGATATCGACGATCAGATCTCGAAACTTCTGATTGAACAGGCGGGGTTTGACGTTCGTAGCAAACAGCTTGAATCAGCTTTGCGCGACGCGACGGGCGCGGGTTTAGAAACAGTCGGAGCCGATATCGACGCTTTTGAGCAGCGTCAAAGCGAAGTAGCAAGCCGCCTGAAGGAGTTATATGTGGAAAAAGCTAAGCTGGACCAAGAACTTTCTGAGCACAGCCGCCATGCTGAAGAGACGGTCACAAGAATCGGGATGATGTCTGGAGCCACCTCCGAATTCTCGGAGGAGCTAGGATTTTTCCGCCCGGTCAGCTTCACGCGTGAAAAAGGCAGAGAGATGGTAGCCCGAACAGATGTACGAGACTTTTTAGATCGGATTCGAAACGTCATTAGATCCGGCGTCACTAACGCCGAAATTACGATCCCTGATGTTTTTCTCGGCGTGCTCAGGGATAACCTGGACAAGTATTCCAAATTGATCAACGTTGTTAATCTGCGGCAGATCACAGGCACAAGCCGAATCATCATTCGCCCCGCGCCGATAGAAGCCATCTGGACGGAGCCATGCGCAAATTTAAATGAGATGACATTTATTGTATACGAAGCTGAACTTGATGGCTACAAAATTGGTGGATTCATTAAGATCTGTAATGCTACGTTAGAAGATTCCGCATACTTACCTCTTGCGGATGAGATCACGACAGAACTAACTCAGGGAATCGGTCTCGGTCTGGATAAAGCGATCCTGTACGGAACGGGCGACAAGATGCCTGTAGGCATAGTGACACGTTTAGCCCAGACGGCCCAGCCGGGATATTGGCTGGCTACCTCGCCCCCGTGGACAGATCTGTCTACTAGTCACATCAAGACACAAAACCTTAGCACTTTGCCGCCTGAAAAGTTTTTTGCCCAAATTTTGCGGATGACAGCGGCAGCCGAGCAGAACTATGCTACCGGCGGCACTTTCTGGGCTATGTCGCGGAAGACCTGGTTGGAACTTCAGGCTATGGCCGTAACAATTAACGCGGCGGGGGCAATAGTTGCTTCAGCCGGTCAGACGCTCCCTATCGAGGGCGGCAGGATCGTTTTGTTAGATTTCATCCCGTATGGAGACATCATAGGCGGTTTTGGGTCCCTGTATATCTTGATACAGCGCCACGGGTTGGTTATGCGGCGTAGCGAACATAGGTTCATTATTGAGGATGATACGGTTTTCACGGGAACGATGCGTTTCGACGGGAAACCAGTTATCGGTGAGGGTTTTGTAGCATTTAATATTAACGGTGCGGCGGTTACCAAAACGATCCCATTTGCGCCGGACAAGGCTAATGAACCTGCACCGGAACCTGCACCGGAACCTGCCCCGGCACCTTTGCCGTAAGGTAAGACGTAAAGAAACAAAGTAAACGGGGGAGGGCGCGTGTGATGGTTTTATCCTTATTAAAAGCCGCGCTAGGGATATCTAGCGCTGTTAGGGACGAATATTTGCAAGCCATCATAGATTCCGTTTTGACCGAGCTTAGAGATGTCAACGGTATGGTTTTCGATCTGACTAGGCCGGATCATCTGCTTTTTGTGGTTGATCTAGCAGAATGGCGCTATCGCGGACGCGGGACGACACAACCGATGCCACCTCACCTTAGAACGAGATATTTGGATTTTTGGGTTAGTTTGGGGGGTCAGCCGGATGGATAGATCAAGATACGATACCCGAAATTCTTTTGATGAACCGTTAGTTCTTATTGCATCAGATGGCAGTCAAACAAGTGTTCTGTGTGATACTAGGTCTATTGGGTCTAATGAGTTTTATAGTGCTGTGGGGCGCGGTTTGCGTCCTGAGAAACGGTTTGAGATTAGATCTTTTGAGTATGCAGGTCAACCTAAAGCACGGTTTGGTTCAGTCGTGTACAGTGTGATCCGGTCATATGAGAGCCGTGCTAATCCGGAAATTTTGGAATTGGTTTGCAGGCAAGTGGCGGCGGATGTTGGTGCTTGATATAGGGGTGTGACAGCGTGAGTGAGGTAAAAACGGACCTAGATGGGCTATCGGCAGCCATTGAAGCTGAATTAAGATCGTATACTGACGCAGTGCAAAAAGAAGTAGCGGTAGCTACCAAACAGACTGCAGATGAAGCCCTTAAGGAAGTCAAGAGTAGGGCGCCTGTGCGGGTTAGGCATAGTCGCGGGTATGCCAAAAGTTTTCGGGTGACTGATACCAGTCAGTATGGGTTTATTGAGTACAAAATCCATAACGCAAAACATTGGCAGCTTATTCACCTGCTAGAGAAAGGTCACGCGCTACGAACGGGTGGTCGTACCAGGGCATTTCCGCACATGAAACCAGCGGAAGAGTCCGCAGAAACAAGGTTAGCAGAAAGGATTATACAGATCCTGAAAGGATGATTAAAATATGTCGTTTGCAGCAGATAACAAAGTTGAATATGGTCTTAGTGATGTCCATGTAGCCTTTATGATCGATCCGGACGCAGAGATCCCATCATATGAGACTCCTATCGCCTGGCCAGGAGCAGTATCTTTTGTGCCAGCACCGCAAGGATCAGAAACAAAGCACTACGCGGATAATGGGGTTTGGTGGCTGAGCGTAGCTAACAACGGTCATACGATCACGCTGACAATGATGCACAATCCGCGCGGGCTGTCAAATAGGTTAGTTGGTCAGGCGATGGACGACAATGGTCTCATGGTAGAGTATGCCGATGTTACACCGCCGCATTTTGCATTGATGGGCCAAGCTAAGGGTAGCACAACCGACATAAGATTTATTTACTACGATTGTGTTGCTTCCAGGCCAACAATAGAGTACGCGACTATAGGAGAGACCACAGTTCCAAAAACGTACACCTATACTATTTCAGTGTCGCCGCTAAGACTTATGATTGAGGGTGAAAGTAGATTATTGGTCTCGGCTAAAAGGATGGCTGTTGATGGCCTCCTAGAATTCCAGGACTTTTTTAGGAGCGTACAACTACCGTCAGGCACGCCTAAATCGCCGGCCGCGCTACGCACTACCGGCGCTTCGTGGGCCGATACCGGGTATATTGGAAACCAGGACAGTGCTTATGAAATTGATTTCATGATGGAGGAGTACCAGGATACGACGGTGCTAAATACCGGATATATAGTGGCGCGATATTCTACCACGGCGGGCGTTAGTTTCTATTCTCACCCGACGTCCGGATCGCAACGTTTTGGTCCTAGCATTATCCCGTACAAATACGATCTTTATAAGCGACACAGGGCGCGGCTTGATCGAAACGGGCTTACTGTTGATGGGGTTCTGACGCCTCACCCGTCACCGCCTGGCAACTTTACCTTAGGGTATACGGTGCTAATTGGTCGAGGCAGTAACACAGGGTTGACTTTTGCCGGGGTAATGCGTTTTTACGGGATCAAGATCTGGTCTGGTACTAGCCTAGTACGTGACCTGGTGCCAGTAGAGCGCGGAAACTATGATTACAGCTCCATCCCAGCGCCTGAAAACTGCTTCTGGTGTAGGGAAACAGAGCAGTACTACACTAGCCTAGAAAGCGAATATGAATATATTGAAGCTGGCGCGGTCCCGCTTTCGGGTGTAGTGCCTATGGGTGGCATGGTTGCGCCACCAGCGGGCATTACTCCCCTGGGGGCGGCTGTACCAATGTCTGGTATGATCTCGCTTGCGGCAGCGCCTGAGGAAGTACCGACAGAGGAACAGTCGGTCATGCCGGAGGAGGAGACACCAGCGGAAGACGAAGCCTAGAATTTTTTTTTGGAGGGGTGACTAGTGCGAGATACGTATCTGGAAAGCATACTTGCGACCGCGTTTCCTCCGGTTACGGTCGGGTCTACGACTCTTGATCGTTTTGCGTATATGTTTTTTGAGCCCGGACTAGTTGTCCCGCCCCCTTTCGTGTGTTATTTTGCTGACAGGTCCCTGGATCTGTCAGCAGATAACTACAACAAACAACCGTTCTGCCCGTATATAGTAGAAGTATACATAGACAGCATTGATGACGACAGGATTGAACGTCTAGAACAGCTGTTCAGGGAGCACGAAGTATCATATGTACGCACGAATACATGGATAGAAGAAGAACAGCTTTGGCAAATCCTTTATACCATTAGATTCATGCAACCACAAGACATAAATGCGCCTGTTAGGTTCGATAAGTATGTGACCATACGTAGCAGGCTGGAGCGTGCGCACAGGCTGGAGTATTGGATCGCGACTACTAGCAGACCAGGTAAACGGGTGGCCATTGTTGGGGGTTTGCATGGCGACGAAATTGCGGGATCTGCGGCGGCTAAAAGCTTTGTTGATGATTTTCCTTTTGATCGTGGTACCTACTTAATCTTACCAAAGGCAAGCATGTTAGCCTGGAGATTGAGGGATCGGTACCCGGGGTTTAAGCGCCCCGGGTCCCTGCCTGAATCCGCAAGATTTACTCAGGCGCAAGGATATTATGACTTGAACAGGCGTTTTCCGGGATCTGCAAACGGGAATATTACCCAGAGGATCGCGCACGAGATATTAAGGATAACCGACAGTTTTAAGCCTGAAATATTTTTTGATCTGCACGAGGGGCGGTTTCCATATTTATACGATCCTGTGTCGGGTGAGGGCAATCGGCTCCTTGACGCAGATCCATCAGTGGGTGATCCTGCTGTAAGGGAGCGGCAAAAGATTGTTGTTGCGGATACGGTGGCGGCGTTAAACGCGTCTGGGCTTGTATCAGGATATGACTTTGTTCCGCACCTTTCTACGGTCGCGTATGTGCCGGGTCAAGAGACATGCTCTAGACATGCGGCCGGTCGGTATCCTCATGCGGTGGTTATGGCCACAGAGACCACACGCTGGGAAACGGTTATGTCGGCTCCACTAAAACAGTCCTTAGATACAAGGATTAAGCAGCACCGATTTATTGTTAAGCGTGTTGTTGATAAATATAACGAGGAGGGGTAGCGATTGTTTATAATAAAAATAGGCGACAAAAACTACAGATTTATGGCCAATATAGGTACTATGTTGACCTTTTCGCGGGAATTTGACGGCGCGGATATGCTTAAACTTTGGGAGGATCTTGCATCTGTCGAGTCGTTTAACGTGATCATATACTATCAATTTCTCTGGGCGATGAATCGCACAGCGGAATACGATCCTAATGTGGACTTTCCTGGCTTCTACGACTGGGCCATGGCCTTGGATGGGGGGGTAGATCTTCATAACGACCGTATACAGGCTAGCTTCGTGGAGGAGATCCAGCGGGGGTTTCTTGGCGCGAAGGTCGACAGTGGACCAGAGGGCGCCGACGCCGACGCCGACGCCGACAACGGGATCGACTCGTCAGATAGGTCCGGTGGATCTGGAATTGGTGGCGCTGGGCTTGAGGATGGGGCTAAGCTTTAGTGAGGTCTGTAGTTTTTGCGTAGGTGAGCTGTTGGCTTTGGCGGCGTGTATGACCGCCTCTGTAGAGGCGTCCGGCAGTCCGGCTAGTCCTACCAGGATGGCCACGCCCCAAGAAGTGGATCAACATTTTGGTATAGTAGGGAGCGTGTAACGTGACAGAGGCAAGAATCAGGGGCGTCACCTTCAGCCTTAGTGCCGACATGTCCCAAGTAGGGCAAGAACTTAAAAAGCAGGCCGACGCGGGACGCGATCTACAAAAAGAGCTTAAACAAGTTGATAAGCTCTTGAAGTTAGATCCATCCGGTACTGTCGCAGTGACCCAGAAACAGGCTCTGCTCGCTGACCAGATCGCCAACACACGGGATAAGTTGCGTGCGTTAGAGTCAATGCAGGAAAGCGTGAATGCCCAATTTAAAGCTGGAGAAATAAACGAGAAGCAATATAGGACCTTCCAACGCGAAATTGAAGAGACTAGAATAAAATTATCAGGTTTGGAAAAGACCCTGAAAGACCTGAGTAACCCTCTGAAAGAGTTGGGGGAGAATCTGCAAAAAACCGGCAGTAAAATGGTTAGCTTAGGGAAAGAACTATCCCTGAAAGTCACAGCGCCGATCATGGCTTTTGGTGCGCTGTCGGTTAAGACAGCAGCTGAGTATAATAGTGCTATGTCGGACATCCAGGCTAAGACGGGATACACAGCAGAGGACATGGAGCGCCTGGGTGCAGGCGTCCGGAGCGTGTCTAAAGATATAGGCGTAAACGTGGTTGACCTCGCGAAAAATACCAGTATGCTAGTGGATAGTACAGTTGACGTTGGACTGGTCATAGAGCAGATGACGCACGGGGTAAACCTCGCGGTTGGTGCACAAACCGAATTCGCGACGGTTTTCGATTTTACGAGCAGCGCAATGAAAACGTTCAAGTTAGGTGCGGACAAAACACAAGAGGTCATGGATAGTTTTGCTTTGGCCTCTACAAAGGGGAACGCCAGCCTAGCGGATCTAGCGGGGTCGTATTCAAATGCCGCTGGAGCGGCCAATAATGCCGGTTTAAGTATACATGATGTAAACGCAATATTAATTACTATGGCAGAGGCCGGATCCAGTGGGACTAAAGCAGGAACGGAATTAAATAGCATTCTAACTGAACTTTCCACCCCGTCAGCGAAAGCGGCTAAAGAGTTGGCGCGGTTAAAAATAAGCCTGTATGATTCCAGTGGTGCGGGGCGCGATACCTTCCAGATCATGCGGGAGCTGGAGCGGGCACTATCTGGCATGTCCGATAAGCAGCGGGCAACCACGGAATCAATAATTTTTGGTAGTGTAGCGCAAAAGGGCTGGACTCGCCTGATGTCAGAAGGCATTGACGAAATCTCGGCGTTGTCGGCAGAGCTTGCCACAGCATCTGATATGTATGACGGGATCGGTGCGGCGGCGGGGATGGCGCAGATTCAACAAGGAGATTTTGCCGGGCAGAGCGCAAAGTTTAAGGCAGCCCTTGCAGAGGTCGCTCTAGTTGTCGCTGAAAAAATAACTCCCGCGTTAACTAAGTTGACAGGAATTGCTACAAAATTAGCGAACAAGTTTTCGGAGATGTCACCAGCAACGGTAACGGTTGTTGTCGCTCTTGCGGCAGTTGCGGCGGCCATAGGCCCGCTTTTGGTTGCTGTTGGGGCCCTAGTCAATTCGGTAGGGACCCTGCTGGTAGCTCTGCCTAAAATAGCGGCGGCGTTTACCGCAGTGTCGTTACCCATGCTGGCTGTAGTGGGCATTGCGGCGGCGGTGGCAGCAGCGGGGTATCTGATATATCAAAACTGGGATAAAATTAAAGAGTTTTTTCTCGACCTGTGGGAAAAAATTAAGGATATATTTAGTAGTGCAAAAGATAAAATAACTGAGGGGCTTAAAAATTGGGGACCGACTTTGTTGGCGGTGCTCACGGGCCCCATTGGACTAATCGGACTGGCGATCTATAAAAATTGGGATGAAATAAAAGATCGCACAATAAACGCCTGGAACGGTATAAAAGATAGCATATCGGGCAGGGTGAACGCGATTAAAGATTTGATAGTAAATGCGTTCAATGCGATAGTGGATTTTATAAGCAAGTTGAGTTTCTTTGAACTGGGTAAAAATTTAATCCAAGGTTTAATTAATGGGGTTAAGGGAAAGACTGCCGATCTGCAAAAAGCCGGTGCAGACGCCGGAATGGCGCTGTTCAGAGCCGCACAAAACGCGTTAGAAATAAGCTCCCCGTCAAAAAAAGGGGTAGAACTAGGCGAGAATTTTGCGGATTCGGTTGGCGTTGGTGTAACTAAAAACACCACTAAAGCAGCAAAAGCGGCGGAGGCTATGTCTAAAAAAGTGTATGCCAATGCCAAGTTGTGGATTGAAAATTATAAAAACGATGTAGATTATTTAGCTGCTGAAGAGCTACGCATGTGGGAAGATTTAACCGCCAAATACACTAGCGTATCCAAAGAGCGGGTAGAGATTGACAAGAATATAGCCAGGCTGAGACTCGTTGTTGCCAAAGAATCCTTTGACCACTCTAAGGAGTGGATAGACCGCGAGAAAAAGTTTAAGCGCTTAAGTCTTACTGAAGAGGTTGAAGCCTGGGAGCGTGTCCAAGCTAGATATCTAGAGGGTACGGAACAGCGCAAAAAGGCAGACGAATCACTGTTTGAAGCGCAACAAAGACTACAAGCAGAAAGGGAAAATATCCAGAAAAAAATAACAGCCGCTGAAGAAAATTTAAGAAAAGCAGAAGAAGCAAGATACGTTGCTATAATGAATACATTCGGACTTTTTGAGCAGCTAAAAGAAAAGGAAGCTGTTATTGGTCAAGATCTCACTAAAAATTTGCAGGACCAGGTGACGGAGATCCGAAAATGGGCAGAAAGCCTAGAGGCGCTTGCCAAGCGGGGCGTTGACGAAGGACTCGTTGAGGAACTGCGAAAAATGGGTCCAAAGGCGAATAGCGAGATTATGGCCATGGTTAAGATGTCCGATACAGAGCTGGACAGATATAATAAGATATGGCAAGAAAAAAGCGAGTTAGCCCGCAAAATTGTAGTATCTGAAACGCAGGATCTGCGTAAGCAAACCAATCTAGAGGTCGCAGGACTAGCGAAAGATTTAGATCAGAAAGCCGGTAACGAGTTTAAAAAAGCTGGCATTAACACCATTCAGGGGTTCGTTAAGGGTTTCCGGTCGGGGATGCTAGATCTGCGTGATGCAGTGCAGGAAGCCGCCGACTATGCTAGGCGCACGCTAGATGATGCTCTAGAACGGCGGTCCCCCTCAAAAGTATTCGCGCGGGCCGGTCGTGATGTTATCACGGGGTTAGTCCAGGGCATTCGGGGCGGCATACCAGATCTTGGCAGAGTCATGCGCGAGGTGTCAGCGGGTATGACTATGGACGACACTAGAGCGCAAATATTTGGAGCGGCAAGACCGGCTGGTGGCAATACCCATAACGTGCAAAACACAGATAACCGCATCATAAACATTACGGTCCAGGATGGGGAAGACCTGCTTAGGATGCTACAGCGGATGGGGGTACGACTCTAATGGTGAGTGATCTCAGCCTAAGAATCGCAGGGAAAGAATACGTGTCTCAGTTATACCGGGGTAGCCTGACGATAGACCGGCGCATGACCCACGCGGTGGACCAATGCAAGTTTTCTGTTTATGCCGGTCCAACCGGGACCCCGCCCCAAGAGGGCGAAGAAGTACTTGTCATCAGGGATCGGAGGGAAATTGTGTTTGGTGGTATCGTGGTCAGCGCCACCCTTGCGGGAAAATCTGATGACCGTTGTGTGCAAATATGGGACATAGATTGCGATGACTACACTGCTCTACTAGACGGAAAACTGGTAGTCGAAACATATGAAGACATGTCTGCCAGTGAAATATTTTTAGATATCGCACGTAAATACATAGATGGTTTTACGGTCGAAGGAGTGCGTCTCGGTGCTCCTGCCATAGAGGATACCGGACCAGATCTATCCTATATACGACCGTCTGAAGCATTTAAATATTTGTGTGATTTTGTGGGTTGGGAGTGGGAACCAACATATACAAAGGACTTGCGTTTTTTCTCTTCGGAAGATTTACGCGCCCCCGCTCCAATAAAAATAACACAAGACACACCAATAGAGCTATTAAAACACTCTATTGACATAAACGGTCTCCGCAATCGCGTATATGTGCAGGGCGGATCTATGCTGTCCGACACCCAGGAGCTTAGTTGGCTTACTGACGGGGTTGAGCGCTTTTGGAATCTGCCCTGGGGTCCGGCAGAAACAACGTTATATCTGAGCGGAACGCAAAAGTCCATCGGAGTTGAAAACATACACGAAGAAGAAAATTTTGATTTTATGATGAGTTTTACGGAAAAATATTTAAAGTGCAGCGCTCATACACCTACACCCAGCCAGGGAGAGCAATTCAACCTATTTGCCAAGCAGTATATACCTGTGATAACCGTTTTTGAGGACATCGCATCTCAAGCCGCGATAAAAGCCATACAAGGCGGTGACGGAATATATGAGCATTCCATAGTAGACACCTCCCTAGTGACTATACAGGCGGCGGAAGCCGTCGCACAGGCAGATCTAGCGCAACACGCCAACCCAGTGGTGTCGGGTGAGTTCCGGACCTGGACATCCCGCGGATGGTATCCAGGGCAGATCGTTAACATTAATTTGTCGGATCGTGGCATAGTAGGAGAGTACCAGATCCAGCGGGTGCGCTTGGAGCGGATCGGCGGTCCGGGTGAGTCCATACGGTGGATATATACGGTGACATATGGAGGGCGGCTACTGGGCTTAGCTGATTTTTTAAGGGCGCTAGTCTCGCGTCAGCAAAAGGACCGGGGAGAGGAAACTAAAATTATCCAAAAAATAGTATTTAGTGATGACACCATAGCGGTGTCCGATAGCTCTGACATAACGCCCGTAGTGCTACCGTACCGATATGGTGAGGCAAGATCTATATGGGGTGAGGTGGTACTGTGGCCGAGTTAAAATTTGATAGCAAGTTAAAGCTTGTCAGCGAGTGGACGTTTGAGCTGGAAGGCCAAGTATACGGACCGTATCAAAACGCCATCACGCCGGCCGGCTTTGGGGCTGTGGCAGATCTGATATCTCGTGTGCCCGCTCCATGGCTGGCTATCGGTAATAATACTAGCGACAGCTTTGTTTTAGGTGAAACATTTAGATCGCCGGTCTCGCTGGTTACAAGGGATCAGAATACAGTAAGATTTAGAACACAGCTTCCCCCTCCTGTGGCGAATGGAAACCATGAAAAATTTAGTATCTTGTTTTACGCATCAGCAACACCAGGGGGTAGCGAGATCATGTTTAACCAGTTGCGCCGACCGTTTTCTAAGGCGTCTAATCAAACACTTACTGTTGAGTGTCGAGTACATATTATTGCAGGGGGGTAGTGGACTTGTTTTATGCGTACAAGGATGGCAAAGTTATAAACGCGGCATCGCTAAATCAACTTATTGATTTGCAGCCGTTCACAAATTTTTACGATGGCGCGGCTGTGGTCAGCAGTCTGCCGGGATACAGCACCCCGCTCCGTACCGATGCATATAGCTATATACTGCCGATCACAGTAAACGGTAACCGTTTGGATCGCTTTGAGCTGGATATAGCAAGGGTTGGGACACCAGGGGATCTACAGATATCATTGCGCCGGGGCGTACCCATACCGGGCTATCCAACGGCGACACAGACGGTCTTGGTGTCATGGGCAATACCGGCGGAGTGGATACCTACTACACGAGATCCGGGGTGGTATGTATCTGTACCACTAGGTGTTACTATTACCCCGAACGAACAACTGTTCGTATGCCTTAATCGGGTGGGAAACTCAACAAACTACTATAATTTAGGTGCGGCAAATGCGCAAAATACCACGTATAGGACGTATCGCACAACGGCGCAAATTGGTGCCACTGGGACGTATACACAGGACAACCAATTAAGATATAGGCTCTTGACTGGCTTCGGTGGTCAATTAAAAAATACTGTAATGGGCGCAGATATAACCATGCTGGACTACAACGCTGATGGTGTGCACCGTGTATACAGGTTCCTGCCATCTGTAGATGGTGATGGGGGTATACGGGCAGTGACAACGTTGCAACGCACTAGTGGGCGTATATCTGCAGGGGTAGGAGGTAGAGTATAGATGTCTAGTTGGTGGGCTACGGTGATGGGTGAGCTTGGTTGGCTGTTGGGTACGCGCACAGACGCACCAGCAGCAGACGGGTCACTATTTGCGCAAATGCGCAACATAAAAAACACAACAGGGATAAAACAAGTTGTACGTGGAGGCTTTACTGGCTACGGCACTAGTGCAAACGTGGAAAGCATATTTACTGCAAACTTAAGCGCAACAGTTAATCCGGAAAAGTGTTTTGTTTTACTATCGGGGGGTAGAGCAAGTCAGTTTTCGACCGGAGGGGATAGTCCGGTCCCCCTGATGCATTTTTCCGCCCCGCGCCTACACGACCTCACGGCAACGCAATTGCAAATAAAAATGGTAGACAGTGATACAAGTAACCATGAGGTTAGGGCGTCGTATGAGGTGGTAGAGTACTACTAAAAAATGTAGCAGGAGGTTAGACACACATGGATATTATGACGCTAGTTACCTCCATCGAATTTGTAATTTTAGTTGCGCTAGGTATCTATTTTAAGTTCGAGCATGGGCGGATACAACTAAGGATGAAGCAAGATGAATTGCGGATCAAAGAGCAGGAGACCAGAGCGGCAGAACGGGAACTGGAAGGGATCTTAGCGATTAAATGTTTGCTGAGGGTGGCGGAACTGACTAGCGTAATGGCGCGTCTTATGAATAAAGAAGATGTAAACGGAGATCTAGAGCGGGCACAGCAACAGGTATCTGGGATCAAACAGGCGTATAAGGAGTTGCTGAAGTTGAAGGGGTTGGAAGGGATGGAGGAATTCAGATGATCATACGAGAACCGAAACTGACTTTTAAGTCACTGATTTTGCGAAAAGCCACAAGGTACGCCGTCATACATCACGTAGCGGGCGACAGCACTGTAGAAAAGATTCACGCCCAGCACTTAGGGCAGGGCTGGGCTGGGATAGGTTACCACTTTTTCATTGATTTCGAGGGGATCGTGTATCGTGGTCGCCCATATAGTGCTGAAGGGGCGCACGTCCTGAACCAAAACTCGGACAAGATCGGGATCTGTTTGAACGGGAATCTGGACGTCCGAAAGCCTACGGACGCACAGATCAAGTCTTTAGTGTGGCTTTTAGGTGAGATCAAAAAGGACTATCCGGGCATTAAGATAGTGGGTCACGGGGATCTTATGGCTACTAATTGTCCCGGCAGATACGTAAATGTAGCCGAAATAGCGGCTCAGGTAGAAGAAGGAGGGGATCTAGAAGTGAGATACCAGAAAGCAGGGGACATACCGGCGGGTGATCTTAGAAACGCGATCACGAAACTACTAGAGCAAGGGCATCTAAAAGGCGACCAAAACGGGAACCTAGATCTTAGTATGGATATGATCCGGATTCTCACGGTCATTGATAGGATTGGTCTATATGGCGCGACACCGAAAAAAAGCTGTTGAGGTTAACACAAAAAACATCGACCAGGAGGTTGGTACAATGGGTTTAGTTGATTCTGCTTTAGCGCAAGCTAAAACCGATCTTAGATCACCTAAAAAATGGTATACTTCTAGCACCATTCAAGGCGCTATTGTGATTTTAATTCTGGCGGCGGTAAAACTTTTAGGTATTTCGATCATTGAACTAGAGCAGATGTTCGATGATCTGATAAATATCGGACAAGCGGCGGCGGGTATGTGGGTAATTTTCGCTAGGCTCCTAGCCAGGCAGACTCTTGAATAGCTGGCTGACCTCTGCGTCAGCTAGTCGGAAGATATTTTGCGCTACTCTAGTCCTCATGGTGTTAGTTAGTATATGTGGCTACCTCAGCATATATACTGACCGGTTGGATCTACTTCTTGGCACACGCATACTAGAAGTAGATCCTATTTTTCGATTTGGGGCGGAACTATGTATGTTTTCTGTTCATATGCTCTTATTCTCTTGCATAGTTCTGGACATATATAGCCGGGCGATTTTTCGCGTACTCCTCCCATACGTCGCCGTCCATATCGCGCTGGCTACCTACTGGGCTGGGCGACCGGACATGTTCTTGTATCTGTCTACGGTCGCGCCTCTAACTTATTTGCTTATAGTTTCGGTGTACCAGAGGACACTAAAAGGTGCAACTTATCGAATGTTCATAGCGTCTGTATTAGTGAACACATACTTATATCTTTCCATAGCGGCTAAAACCGGGCAGTTTAAACTAAGTTTTGCGGACGTAAGTTTTTATCAGTCTCTTGTTTTTTATCCGGATTTACTTATGTTCACCGGTGTACTTTTTTGTATAGGAGGTGAGAAACACCACCATGACACCTTGGAAACTGTTTTTCCCGAAAGTATCAGCGCTGATCGGCTGGATTATGAAGATGAAATAGCTTTGAAAAAGTTTGGCGACCTGCCCGGTTTTGCTAGATTTTTAGGAAACATTTTCGTGATCTCATATAATATTTTATCTTGGGTCTTTATTCTAGCGTGTTGTTATCTAGGCGGGGCGCTAATAGAGGGGTTTGTGATCTCTTCCGCCATAATCGTTTTTGGCGCGATCATCCGGCATCGTTGGCATTCTAAAAGCCTGACGGTGTGTTTGGTCGTCAGCGCCATTATATGTTTTGCCCTTGCCCGGGCAGTTCCGGCGATCATGTATAGCTGGTTTTTGCCCGTCCTTGCTGGGTTGGGGGTGATCTATGGTATGCACAGGTTGGCCGTGATCCTCGAAAAAACGCTTCCCAAACGACCGATTTTCTTGCTAGAAAAATACTGTGATTTCGCTACCATGAAAGAGATAGCGGAAGAAAAGGGACTGACACCGAAAGAGATTGAATTATTAGAACATAAGTTCTGTAAAGGGTTCTCGCAGGTGCAGTTAGAAGTTAAGTTTTCTGAATGGAGCTTGAGCAGTATAAAAAGAATGATCAAGACCGCTAAAACTAAATTCGAAGCCTAGAAACAAAGGCTTTCTGCCTTCCTGGGTCAATTTAGCTCAACAATACAGTTGAGCTAAATTGACCTTTTTTGTGTGCAAAAATCAAAGTAAAGGAGGCGATCAAGTGTATAATCAATATCCTTTTCCGCTGGGCTATGGGGTGTATCCATATCCTGGCTATGAGACCACACAGCAGAGACTTGAGAGGGCGTCACGCGAAGCTTACCTTCGAAGTCCCGAATATCTAGCACAGCAGAGATCACCCCAACAACCGCTACAGGAGTTCGTGGCGGTGGCAGTAGATAGCGAAGAGGCGGCACGAAACCACCCGCTAGACTTTAGCGGCGGTCTGCAGATCTTCCTGGATCGCGGTACAGGAAGAGTCTACCTGAAGCAAATTAATCCCGGCACGGGGCTGCTAGACTTCGATGTGTATGAGAAGACTACCACCCTAGATCCGCAAAGCGCCCCCGCCGTGGACAAACTGGATGTACTGCTCCAAGAGGTTAGGGATCTTAAGGAGGCGTTTAAAAATGCTCAAATCGATCCTGACTAGCTTCATCGCGCCCGTACTATCACGCGTCCTGGGAGCGGCTCAGAGCCGTCCTGACGTGATCATGGGGATGCTGGAAAACTGGAACCCCGATACGAAAAAGAGACTGCAGACTAACCAGCTGTGGCAAGCTCTGAAAGGAAAATCGCCCAGAGAGATAGAGGAATACGCGGCTAACCTGATCAAAAACCCCCAATTTGTATCTGAAGTTTTAGGAACAGTCGATCCGGGCTTAGCTCGGCGGGTGCAGAATAGCCCCATATACCAGAATCTCCGGGACAAGAATCCGGATGAAATCGGACGAATTCTTACGAATCTAGCAGGATCGGCAGGATTACTACGAAGACAATAACGCTTTTAAAAGCGATTGTAATTATATTAGAGGAGGTATGGCAATGTTTGCAGGCGGCAAGGACTACCCGGATATCATACAGACCGGGGGCGGTGACGGCTACGGCATGATGGGCGCTTGGTGGATTTTTGCACTGGTAATCATCTTTTTCGCGCTAGTTTTTTGGGGTCGGAAAGATGAAAAACGCGCGGGTTTTGAAGATCTATTAGGCGCGGCGGCAATTGGACAAATGAATAAACATCAGGAACCGCCGGGATATTTCGCAGACATAAACGGTCGTTTCAATGATATTTCCCGTCAGATCGCGCACGTAGAGGACGCGAACGCATGGCGAAAGATTGACTCCGATCTGTACGGTCTGAATCAAAACGTTAATCAGCAGGCTTTCAATCTATCTGCACAGGTACAGCAGACCCGATTCGATCAGCTGGTCAGCATGAAAGACATGGAGGGCAAACAGGCCCTCGGTTTTGCTTGCGTTGATCGCAACATAGACAGCGTTAAGTATGCTGACGCTGAAAACACCCAGAAGATCATGGCCCGCATTAATGACGTAGAAAAGCGCATGGATCAAAGTACTATCGACCGGCTTAGAGACGAACTTTATAAAGAACGTCTTGCCGCTGGTCAGTATCGGCAAGATCTGTTAATTGAGCGCAACGGTGATCGTGTTATTGGCGCGTTGACGCGCCGTGGAGGCTTACCACCCTGCCCGCCGGGGTATCCTACAGGTGCGGCAGCGTATGGCTACGCCGATCCTGCTTTTGGTTGCTAGTTAGCTGTTTTGCGCGTCCTAGGCGCGTTATAACATGCGGTCAATGCAACTAATAGTTAGGGTAGGCGGGAAAATTGGCGTTTTTTGTAACGCGTTCCTGCAGGATTACATTTTACAAAAATTGAACTGTTTATCACGACTTTTTAGTTGCATTGATTGCAATATAAAAAAAGGAGTGATTGAATTTGTTTAGACCTAACGGATACGGATTGAACAACATTAGTGTGCAACGGAAAATCGGGTGTGGCTTCAACCCCGGTTTCGCACATTTCGCACGTAAGCATGATTGCGGCCCGAATGTACTAAGAAGCGGTGACGTGCACAACTATCCTATAGTATGCCCGCCCCCGAAAATCATTACTATTGATCGTGTCGTTCAAGTAGAGGGCGTCGATAACGCGCTCTTCCTGGTTGGTGATGTTGAGGGCTACCGGATGAACCGGAATTTCATGTGTGAGATCCCAGGGGACGCCATCAACGTAGTATCTGGAAATTTCCCTTCCTATCTACTATTGAAAAACGGCAACCTGCATACTCTAGGATTCTCGACCGCAAACATTGAAGCTGTGCTTCGTCAAAACAGACACATGTTCAGCCGTGACGGTGTCCTTACTGCCGATTTGGAACTGTTTCCGGAACTTGCGCCACAGGACACCAGCGTAGAAGGCATGGGTGCAGAGAGCTGTTGCAAGCCAGAAAGACATTTCAAATACCGTGTAGTGAGCAACGCGACATTGAACGATTGTTCGACTACCATCGAGATCATTGTCTACGAGTGCGAAGAAGTGATTGATCGGGAAATCTGGTACCTCATACCGGTCAGAGCAGAAAACGGCAACACGATCAAAGGATTTAACTGGGCGGCGTGGGATGACAGCCCCCGTACTTTCGGAGAAGCCATATTCATTCCGGGACGTAGCACAGAAAACGGGCAGTTTATTCTTGCGAACTATCCGACTTGCTACAAACCTGGGTTACATTATGCGCACATAAACTATTCTAACGGATGCTGCAGTAACAGAGGGAAAGTCTGGTAATAGGTAGGCGGGGCTAGTCCCCGCTCTACATATAAAAGGAGGGTTTTAGATGCCACATAGAGCCAAACAATACCTTGATGACCTTGCGGATGATATTTTTGATCATATGGAAAAACGGCCACACGAGCGGGAGATCATAGATCGCATGACGCGCCACTATGCCGACGTCCATGACATGGTGGACGGTCACGAACAGCGGGCACGTCGAGACGGCGTACCGCATCATGACGAATGGCCTGCATCTACGGGCGATCCTGTGCCCCCGGCAGGGGCTAGAAGACGGAGAAGGTGATCAGGTGATAGATCTATCCATGTACCGACAGGGTCTTTTGCATCGGCTGGAAAAGATCGAGAAGCTGGACACTGACGCTATACTGGATATAGCTGATTGGATCAGAGCGCTGGACGACATAGAGGCTTTCTGGGAACGCCACGATAAGTACTCAGATATTCGGGACGAACTGGGAGCGGCGGAAAAGTATCACGATCAGTGGAAAGCTACGGGAAACGTCACGTACCAGAATATCGGTCTAGAAGAGTTGAAACACGCGAAACAGATCATGGATATCTTGAAAAACGTACCAAAAGATCTCTTGGATCAGTATGATCGACTTATGAAAAAACTGAAATAATCGCTAAAAGCCTTGCTGTTACTGAAGCAAGGCTTTCTCTTTTATCCGAAAAAAAATATTAAAAATAATTTTATAAAATGCTTGACTTCGTATATACGAGATGATATACTTATATCAGAAAGAAAAAACAAAGGATTGGAAAGCGGTACTACGGAACAGCAACTATGGGACGCTGAGGCTTGATAAACCAGTAGCCGAGCCGGGGCGGCAAAACCCCGGCAACAAAAAAAAGGAGGATTTAAAAAAATGAAAAAAATAGTAGAACTGACGAAAATGAGTCACCTGGTTAGCGTGGTATACCGTACATGTCAGGAGCTAGAGGGGGCCTATGGGCCAAAATTACACATGGTTACCAGCTTGGAACAAGCTCTCGATAAAACATGCAGTGCCTTACCCTCCCCGGAAGCGGAAGATCGCGTCATGAAGTACGCACTTAAACTTTTAGATACCGGCGCCATTGCCGGCGTTGGTGGTAGCGAGCACCAAACAATAGTTCTGTTGCGGCGGGATGTCCTGATACCGAAACCAAAAGCCATGCATCTATCCTGTGACACCTGCTGGTACCAGGACAGCGCTAAAAAATGCGCTTGCCCGGCGTCAACAGAGTTCGGGGAAGACTGCTGTGTGGGTGCAGTATTCGGCGTGTGTGTTGAGTACGTCTGCAACGTGCGCCAATTGCCAACCCTGCCAGAACTGGACATCCGAGTTAAGTATCGGGCCGCCCTGGACTTGATAGCAAATAGCGGATATGGCGGATGTCCAGACCTATCCGACTGTGAAAAGTGTTGCGGAACCCCCGCAACACAAATATTAGAAGACAACGGTCGCGACGTAAGAGCCGTTATAGAAGGCTGTCGCAGTCAATACGACCTAAACACCGGCGCAGGCGGTGTTTTAGATGACAGGTACCACACAAAGCGGCAAAAAGAATGGGATAAATGGTTTTGTGAGCGCGTGGGCGGGTTTAAGGGGGTCTCTAAAAATGACTAGAGTAACAGATTTAGTACGTTTTAGCCGACGCGACCCTGACATTCCGGGGAAACGGAGCAACATAATCACCGATTTTGAAACGGCATATACCCTGACAGGGGAACCGCCTGAAAATGAGGGTGAAGTTCTTCAGGAGTTGGTGAATGTCGGAGCCATCGTAACAGAAACCTGGGTGCTGGTCATAGTGAGGAGGAACATTTCCGCCCCGCGCGGAAAGAAACCGGCGTGTGATACCTGTCGGTGGACCGATTCCGTAGATGTATGTCAATTCCAGAAAGGAGGTCGTCCCGAAGACGCCGGGGTGTGTGAAGATTACCGATGCAGGTTGTACAGAATGATTACTAGTGGGCTACTAGGATACCCCCAATGGGGCTATACCGATCAATTCCTGGAAGATAGAGGGAGGGGGTAGATGGCATGGAGACTTGTAGAGCGTGTACCTTTTGGGGTGTGGGTTATGAAGATTGCCCTAAATATTTCGACGACGAAGTAATTAGGGCGGAAGAGTGTTTAAATTTCACACGAAGATCAAAGCTGGACAATGGTGAAATATCGTGCTGGTACGATGAGTTGTTGACCGTACTAGAAAGTACGAAAGAAGATCCACAAGATCTAATTACTACCTTGACCGACGAGGAATTACATGAGCAGTTTCCTGCTGGGTTTGGCGGGACCTATGGCCGCCCGTTCACTGCATGGGGCAAAAAATATGTATACTTTCCCGTAGTGTATGACGGATCTGAGTGGGTAGGCTACGCCCCTAGGAACCCCTGTTGTGAAAAAACTAAGCACCAAGGAGGCAGTTAAAGGAGGTGATCAAACTGCCCAGGGACTATAATAAAGAGTACACTACACAGATGGCGGACCGCGCACAGATTGTTGTGCGCATACCGAAAGAAGATCGCCAAAAACTAGACGAACTCACAGCCAGGAAGACAATTACTAAGTGGGTCCGTGACCACATTAAAAACGATTATAGAAAGATGGTGAAGAAATGAAGCTGATAGAGCTAGGAAAGGCGCTTTTAACCCTCGGTTTGGCGATTACAAAAATAGTATTCTGTGCGATAGTCATTTCTGGAATATTACTTTTTGTGTGGGCGATAGCGTCGTCCTGAAAAAGTAAGAAAAAACAAGATATCCAGAGGTAAAGTAATCGTAAACCCGTATAACTTTATAAAATGCTTGAATTTACGAGTTTATGTTTACCGGTAAATGTGCTAGAATCTCACTATGAAAGGAGGTCGGGACTATGGAGGCTATAGAATGGTGGGTTGCCCAGCTAGAACGTGCTGAAGAGCTGACCGCCGCGTGCGATCCAGGATCTAATGCCTATAGGTATTTTATAGGTACTGTGGACTATTACCAGAGAAAGCTGTACACTTGTAAGATCCCGGAATCGATCATATGTTCGTAGACATCTACGACACAGATCGAAAATACGGGGTAGTCTATGCAGATCCGCCATGGCGCTATGATAATCGCGCTAGTCACGGGGCGGCAGAAAAGCACTATCAGACGCTCAGTCTGCAAGATTTATGTGCGTTGCCGGTCAAGGATCTACTGTTACCGGACGCGATATTGTTCTTGTGGGTGACTTGGCCCCAGCTTACTAGTGGGCTGTATGTCATGCCCAGCTGGGATTTCCGGTATAAAACTTTAGGTTTTATCTGGATAAAACAAACCAAAAACGGCCGGCCGATTTTTGGGCTAGGGAACTATACCCGCGCCAACTCGGAACCCTGTCTGATCGGTGTGAAGGGACGACCAGCTATAGAGGATAGATCGATCAGCCAGATAGTGCTGGCCGAAAGGCGGAAGCACTCACAGAAGCCAGATGAAGTCAGAGATCTGATCTCTAGGCTATGCGGTGACGTACCTAAACTAGAGCTTTTCGGGCGGGATCATCATCCCCGGTGGGATGTCTACGGAGACGATCCGCTATTATGATTAGCTATGACATCCTGTGGGTGTGTGATCGCATGAAATGCGGGGCGCTCGGTTCGTGTTGGCTCGGAGACTCGGGCTGTACCCTTACGGCGGATCTAGAATATGCGGCGGATCTCAGGATCTTTGTGTCTGTCGAAAAATTATGTTTTGGTGACATAGAGATCGTCGATTTCCCAGAAGGGAGGTGATCGTATCCAGACCAAACTCAATAAGCGGGAAAGGAGGAAACACGCCGGAAAAAGGCGCGAAGTAGTGTTAAGCGTAGTCGAAAATCGAGTATTAGAAAGTATACTAAAAACTTCAGACCGGAAATTCCCTGAGTGGGTCCGGTCGAAAATAAGGGAGGAATATCTAAAAGATGGCTAGATTTATTCTCGAATTTGAAACGTATGATGAGTTGAGCGAAGTTATTAAGATCGCAAAGAAAAAGGATTGGCCGCTGGGAGCAAAAACCGAAAATACCCAGCAGGCCGAGGTGACAGAGATAGCACCAGCAGCAGCACCAGCAGCACCAGCAGCACCAGCAGCACCAGCAGCACCAGCAGCACCAGCAGCACCAGCAGCACCAGCAGCACCAGCAGCACCAGCAC